>Ga0157370_10007708_pt1 | contig 11676 bp, 10 predicted proteins | sample C35metaG_FD_113463 | JGI IMG/M metagenome (GOLD analysis project Ga0157370, IMG submission 113463) | Corn rhizosphere microbial communities from Kellogg Biological Station, Michigan, USA - C3-5 metaG | ecosystem: Host-associated > Plants > Roots > Rhizosphere > Soil | place: USA: Michigan... | reverse complement strand
TTCTTTAGACCGATGTTGGCGGTGCTGAGAACTCCCCAGCGAAGCTTGGCTGACATAGGAAAATAATACAGCCAAAAATTGACGGGAGTTAAAGGGCAGTGACGATGCCGATGGCTTCGCCAGCGGTCCGAGCAACAAGCATCAGTTTGCGGTTTTCAGGCTTCAAGAACCCGGCAACGACGGTGGTATCAAGGAAACTCAGCAATCCATTCCAATATCCCACTGTATTGATAAGGACGCATGGCTTCGAATGGAGTCCAAGCTGGGCCCAGGTCACGGCTTCCATCAACTCGTCGAATGTACCGTAACCGCCAGGCAGGATTAGAAAAGCGTCGGCAAGCTCGGCCATGCGCGCCTTGCGTTCGTGCATGCTGGGGACCAACTCCAGAGACGTCAGCGTTGCGTGAGCAATTTCTTTACCGCCCAGGATTTTGGGTAAGACCCCGATCACTTCGGCACCGCCGCTCAATGCGGCATTCGCCACGGCGCCCATCAGGCCAACACTTGCTCCGCCGTACACCAATCCGAATCCTGCCGCGGCAATTGCATTTCCGAGAGCGGTTGCCTCGGCCAGAAAGGCGGGATCACTTCCGGGCGCGGATCCGCAATATACGGCGACGCGTTTCTTGTGTCCATTTGACATGGTCATGGTGGATTCAGGATAACGCCGACCCGTGGTCCTGGAAACCCGAGTGTGAGGACGGAGTCATCAACGGTAAACTAAGGAAGGATACTTCCCGCCGGACCTGATCTTGCAGTCGCTCCTCTCAAACTTGAATCCCGAACAGCGCGCAGCCGTTGAGACCACGGACGGCCCACTGCTCATTTTGGCTGGAGCAGGCTCGGGCAAAACCCGCGTGATCACCAGCCGCATTGCGTGGCTGATCCAGGAAAAGGGCGTTGCGCCGGATTCCATTCTGGCAGTTACGTTTACGAACAAAGCCGCCAGCGAAATGGGCGAAAGGGTGGAGAGGCTGCTCCATAGCGGGAGCTTGGCCAAGCCTCTGATCGCTACGTTCCATTCACTTTGTGTGCGTATTCTGCGTCGGGATATTGAAGCTCTGAAGGTAGGCAAGGACGGGCTGACACGAACCTTTGCGATCTTTGACGAGAATGATCAGCAGGGAATTGTGAAGCAGATCATGCGGCGTATGGGCCTGGACACAAAGCAGTTGACGCCACGCACTGTGCTTGGGCGCATCTCCTGGGCCAAGAACCACATGATCGATCCGCAGGAGTATTACCTCTCTTCGAAAGATCCGAACAGCGAACGGATCGCGCACATTTTCAAAAGTTACCAGGCGGAACTGATCAAAAACAACGCATTGGATTTCGACGATCTTCTGCTTGAGGCGGCGCGGTTGCTCAAGGTCTCCGGTGAAGTGAGAGAACGCTATCAGCGCCGTTATCGCTATTTGCTGGTGGATGAATATCAGGACACGAACCGGCCTCAATATGAATTGATGAAGCTGCTCGCCGGTGAAGCGAAAAATGTGTGTGCAGTGGGCGATGAGGATCAGAGTATCTATTCCTGGCGCGGCGCGGATATTCGCAACATCCTGGAGTTCGAGAAAGACTTTCCGAACGCGCGCATCATCAGGCTCGAGCAGAATTATCGATCGACCCAGATCATTCTTGAAGCAGCCGGGGCAGTGGTCGCTAACAACATTCGCCGCAAAGGAAAACATCTGTGGACTGACCGGCAGGGCGGCTCGCTTATCGGCTATTACGAAGCGCCCGATGGTGAAAATGAGGCGCTGTTTATTGCCGATCGCGTCCAGGCATTTTTGCGCGAAGCTACTTCGCCCGACAGTGACTCCGGCAGTGGCCCTCACTGTGCCGTTTTGTACCGGACAAATGCTCAGTCGAGATTGATTGAAGAAGCGCTTCGCAGATACAACATCAGCTACACGATGGTGGGTGGATTCAGCTTTTATGAACGGGCTGAGATCAAGGATCTTCTTGGCTATCTGAGGCTTGTTCGCAATCCGCACGATTCCATGGCGCTGCAGCGGGTGATCAATACGCCTGCGCGCGGTATTGGAAAGACTACTCTTGAAACATTGGAGAGGCTGGCGCTGGAGACAGGCCAATCAACGTGGGATGCGATTGCCGCGGCGCTCACGAATCGTTTGATTCCGGCGCGTGCGCTGGCGGCCCTGGAGCAGTTCCGTCAATTGATTCTTGATGCGCAGGCCATGTTGGATCCGGACTTCGCCGGAAACCTTTCCGGGGATGTCGCCGAGGACGAGGCCGCGGACACAGGTTTTGAATTCGGAGCGTCGACTGCCGGCGCTCAGAAGACGGGCGCAATCAATGGAGGCAACGAGAATGCGGATGCGGATACTGCGTTCGATTTCGGCGGTGGCCCGGACCAGATTCCGCTGCTAGATGCATCGAGCTTTTCACCGTTCTTGGCGGAACCTGTTCGGCCGTTTCTAAGGATGCCGAAGAAGGCAAAGGGACCAGAAGCAGCAGAAGGAGGCGAGGAGTCGGAAGAAAAGCCCGCCTTCAGAACTCCGGGCGACGCTGCAACCTTGCCTGAGCTGATCCGCTTCATTATCGATCGGACGGGGTACATCAAGGCGCTTGAAACCGAGGGTTCTCCAGAAGCGTTCAGCCGGATTGAAAACTTGAAGGAACTTGCGAACGCCGCGCATGATGCGGAGGTTCGCGGTGAAACTTTGGCTGAGTTCCTAGATCATGCCGCGCTCGCATCAGACACGGACCAGTACGATCCAAATGCGCGCGTTACGATGATGACGCTGCATGCGGCGAAAGGGCTGGAATTTCCGCTGGTATTTCTGGCCGGGCTTGAGGAGGGGCTATTCCCGCACTCGCGCACGCTGCAGAATCCCGAGGAGCTTGAAGAAGAACGACGGCTTTGCTATGTGGGAATGACTCGCGCGATGAATACGCTTATCCTGACGCGTGCACATTACAGACGAAGATACGGCAACGACGCGCCGGAGCAAAGCATTCCTTCGCGGTTCCTTGAAGAGGTTCCAAACCAGTTGATCGAAAACCTGGGAGGGCGGAGCCCTGCCTGGTCCACGCCCGCCTACGGCTCGGGATATCGGCAAACTCGCAATCGGAACCAGGGCGGCGATTTCGATACGCATTACAACTACGAAGACGAGAGCCAGGAAGCTTACGATCCCGCTGCTCCGAAGGGCAGAGGCTCCAAGCAGTTTGTGGCTTCGTGGATGAAGGCAGATGCTTCAAAGCCAACGCCGAGGGGCGGAGCTGCGAAAGAGAATGCTGAACCGGCAGAGCAATCGATCGACAACATTGCGCGATTCTTTGGGGGAAAGCCGGGCTCTGGGAAGCTCACTGGGGCCGTCCGCCCACACATCAGCGTTCCGGAGCCGCGAGGCGCCGTCGGCTTCAAGAAAGGCGATCGTGTACGTCACTCTAAGTATGGCGAGGGTGCGGTGCTGCTGCGCGAGGGCGACGGCGACGATGCAAAGCTCACGGTGATGTTTACCCGACACGGGCTGAAGAAGCTGATTGAGAAGTTTGCGAATCTGGAGAAGCTTTAGAAGCAGCCCTTAGCTATTAGGTGGACTTCCAGCGCACCCTTGACTGTCTGATCCCTGACTTGGGAATTATGGAATGGTTTCCAGCTTCTTGATATGGATGCTGGCTTGCGTCTCTGGGACTGTGCCGTCGTTGACCTGGGCCTCTGTGGGTTTGCCTAGAATGAGCATGCGCTGAACGGTTTTGCCGTGTGCCGGCACGAGCACGCGCTGAGTTACGGAGTTGGTGTCGGATCTGACTGTTACTGGAACTTCAGCGGCGGCGTAACCTGCGTTTGAAATGTTCACAGCCACGAGCCAATTACCTGCCTGGGCCGGGGCGGGGAACACGGTATCGATAGAGATGTCGGGGAGGCCTTTGTCCGCGTCGACCCAATCGGCAAAAAACCAGGAGAGATCGCGGTGAACGCTCGCCTGCTGCAATAGCTTTTCAAAGGTCCCGGGGCCTTGATCGTGGAGATAGCCTTTGCTCGCGTCCGCAGCGGGATCGTATGCGCGCAGCGCGGCCGCGAGAGGCGCGTCACCTACCAGGTCGCGCAGCATCCAGAAGACGTAGGTCGCCTTGGTGCGGTAGTAAATGGGGCTGATGGCAAGCGCTAGAGGTTGCCCGGGACTGATTCCCGGGCTTGCGGGTTCTAGAAGAGCAAGCGCCGGACGATTCGCTTCGAGTTCTTCAAGGGCGCGGGTGCGACCGCGCTGCCGTTCCACCCAGAGCGTCCCCATGAAATGCGCTACGCCTTCACTGAGCCAAGCGCGCGGCGATTGCATCCACGCATGTGCGAGTCCGTGGACAAGAACGTTCTGCAACTGCTCGGGTGGGGCCTCATGGATTGAAGTTGCCACCATGGCGCCCGTCTCAAACGGCGCGTCTTCGGGGTCAGGAAGATCGAGAATCACAAGCTGCGAGCGGGGCTGTTGGCCCAGCCAGCCTTGCAGGAAAGGCGAAACGACTTGCGCCGATGCGGTCCACGACTCGACTGCGGCTTCGTCGATGGGCAATGTCCAAAGGCTCGTGTTCTCTGCGTTGTGCTCGGTGCGCTTCGCAACAAACAAACTCGGTGCTTCAAATCCCAATGTTGAATTGTCGACACTTGCAGTGGCCACGCCGGCCACTTCCGGGTCCGAGCTGTCGGTGATGGTAAGCGCGGCAGCATGACCATTGATGAGCGCGATGTTCGGGGCCTGGCCGTGGGGAAATTCAGCTGTTAGATGCAATCGGAACTGCGCGCCGGAGACGCGCAGCTTGTGCTCGCCCATTTCATCGAAGAGGCGAGCGCCATCACCGAGAATTACCGGGACACTGGACACGGGGTACCATACGACGTTTCCAAATCCGCGCAGGCCCGTGAAAGGGAGACTGATGCTGTCCCAGTCTGAATGCAGTGCAGCGTCCTGCGGAGTTCCGATAGCAATGAGTCGCTGAGCAGATTGCGGAATTGCGCCGGAATACGTGACATCGAGTTGCAAGCTCTGGCCGGGGTCGAGCGGTGAGGACAGCGGCACTGCCGCCTCGTGCAACCGACCGGTGTGGTCGGCATCAGAGTTGAGAATCGCCACCGGAAAGGATACGTCTCGCCCGAGGACACGAATGCGCTCAAAGTTAAGCGATGAAGAGAGCTGGAGCGGAATACGGGCAAGCGGCGTCTTGCCGTCGTTGCGGACCGTGACGAGCGCGCGCACCGCAATGGCTTGCGCTGCAAGACGAAGATGCACGTCGAGGTCGAACGCAGTGAAGGTGATGGCTTGCCGTTCGGTATCCTGGGCCACGGGGAGCTTTGCTATCTCCGGAGCCGCCGGCCCGGCTTCGGTGTTGGTCTGCCCGTTTTCATCGATCGAGCGCGAAAAGATGACCTTGCCGTGCGACTGCTGATCGGGCGAGGGCGCGGGTTGCTGCGGAGGACTCGAGTTCTGTGCATTCAGGAAGGTTGCCGCGATGACGGCCAGCGACATGGAGAGGAGAAAGGTCCGCGCTGGGAAAAGCTTCATGAGCCAAGGCCTTTCTGTTTTTTTGCCGGAGTACCTTTCTGAGACGCTGCAGGTTCGGAGAGGCGAGCGGCAGCCTGGCGGCGCTGGCGATAAGCTTCATACAGCACAACCGCGCCCGCCGCCGAAACATTGAGCGAACTGACACCGCCGGCCATCGGGATGCGCAGCAGGTGGTCGCAGGTGCGGCGAACAAGGTCGTGCAGTCCGTCGCCTTCACGGCCGAGGACCAGAACGCAATCGCCAGTGAGATCGAAGCGGTCGTAGTCCGTTTCGCCGCGTTCGTCGAGGCCGATGATCCAGAGATTGCGTTCTTTCAGTTCTTCAAGTGCGCGAACAAGATTCACAACGCGCGCGATGCGAAGGTGTTCGGCCGCGCCCGCGCTTGCCTTAACAGCCACGGGGCTGAGCGGTGCAGATCGGCGCTCGGTCAATACAACGCCATCGACCCCCGCACCGTCGGCAACGCGCAGCAGCGCACCGAGGTTCTGCGGGTCTTCGACGCCGTCCAGTGCGAGCAGCAGGCGACCTTGTTGTGAGGATCCCAGCGGCTCGAAGAGATCTTCAATAGTGAGGAATTCTTGCGGCCGGACGAAGGCGACCACGCCCTGATGTGTCGGCGACTTGGCCATGGCGGTGAGTTGTTCACGGCTCTCTTTGCGAACGCGAACGCCGGCCTCGCGGCACTGGGCTATCAGCTTTTCAAGTCGCGCGTCGTGGCGCTCATTTGATACCAGCACCTGATCGAAGCGACGTCGTCCGGCGCGCAGCGCCTCCTCAACGGGATGCAGGCCATACAAGACTTCCATGAGGTTAGTGTAGAAGATTGCGGGTGTGCGGCGTGGTGCGGGAGGATTCGCGTCCCCGCTATGGGGTCTGGCTGTTCTAGTTGGCACGATTTCTACGATTCTGCCTCGCCGCCGCTCGGGGTCCATCCCAGGTTCGCTTCGGTCCCCGGTGTGGAAAATTGCTGGAATGTGGTGAAAGCAAAGGCGCACAAACCGGGCAGACGCTTTTCCAATTGAATGCTCTCAGGCACTACATGCATACTGGCGTGGTTGAAACCATGAGCAAGCCTGCAGCAAAAACGTTCACAGCTCTGCTAGAAGCGGATGGAACACAACTGCGCTGGGTTATCGCTCGCGTTCCGTTTGATATCGCGAAGGTATGGCCGGAGCGGCGGGGGCGGCGTGTGCGCGGCGAGATCGAAGGCTTTGCTTTTCGGACGTCGCTATTTTCGGATCCGAGCGGCAATGGGCAGATCCTGCTGGTGAACAAGCACATGCAGGCCGGCGCGAAAGCGCGCGTGGGCAGCAAAGTGCGCATACGCATGGAGCCAGATTTGGAGGAGCGGCCGACGCTCGTTCCGGCGGAATTGGCAGCGATATTGAAAGCCGACCGCGCGTTGCGCAAGTGGTTCAATGAATTGAGCCCGTCCATGCGAAGAGAGATCGGCAAATGGGTGAATGAGGCAAAAAGCGGTGAAGCGCGGCAGAAGCGCGCCGACAAGATTGCGGAGCGCATGCTGCTGGCGATGGAAGGCGAAGAACAGCCGCCCCCGATTCTCCGCCGGATTTTTCAGCAAGATCCGAAAGCGGAGGCAGGTTGGAATCTGCTGACTGTAACGCAGCGGCGCAACCAGTTACTGGGCATCTTCTATTACGAAACGGTGGAAGCACGGGGACGGCGGGCGCAGAAGGCAATTGAGATGGCACTGCAGGCGTTTGAAAGAAGCCGGAAGAAGCAGGCGCGACGGGAAGTTGATTTCTAAACAGTTAGAATGCGGAGTCTACCTGTATCTCTTCCAAACAGCTGGTTTGCAGACTGGGATTGCGGCAGTTTCCGCCATGTTTTGAGGGTTTGCGGCATTTGGATCTTCGTTACAATTCTTTACGATATTGATGTTTTTGGCGGGTTGCTTTCGTCGTCTAATTAAGGAGAAATGAATGGCAAATCCATATCGGGTTTATCTGCAATCTTCTTTCCGGGCACTGCTACATCTGCCGATGAACAACTTCGCAAAGAAAATCTTGCCATCTCAGCTGGATTGAAGCGCCAGGCAACCGGCCTGCTTGATGAATTGATTGTTCGTTATCAGCATCGGTTGCTGCGCTATCTTCTTTATTTGACAGGCAATCGAGAGCTGGCAGAAGACCTGTTTCAGGAAGTCTGGATGCGAGTCATGGTGCGGGGTTCGCAATACAACGGCCAGGCGCGATTTGAGACATGGCTCTTTACAATTGCACGTAACCTGCTGATCGATCACCGGCGCAAACGGACGATGAACAGCCTGGATGAGCTGTTTGAAACCGGTGGCGATGACGACCGGCCGATGGCGTTTGAGATTACGGATGGCGAGCCGACGCCGTTTGAGCGCTTCGTCAATCTCGAAGACCGGGAACGCATTGCTGCCGCGCTGCTGGAGTTAGATACGCTGCACCGAGAGGTGCTGGTTTTGCGCTTTCACGAGGAACTTTCCCTCGATGAGATCGCCAAGGTGACAAAAGCACCCCTTTCCACGGTAAAATCTAGGCTTTACCGAGGACTGGCGATGATCAGGCCGAAATTAGAGCAGACGCAGCCCCAACTTTTGGAGGCTGTGTGAAATCTGGCGAGCTGGTTGAGAACTCGGCCAGCCGCGCAGCGAAGGGTGAAGACAAGGATCGCGAATTGCTCTCATCGCTGAGTGGGGGCGAAGCTGGACGCGACCGTGACGTAGCCCAGAAGACGCGGCGCGTGGTGCAGGCCTCGCTGGGGGTGATGCAGGGCCAGAAATTAGGTCGTAAACGTAGCCGTGCGTTAGCCTTAGCGTCAGTTCTGCTAGTGGTCTTGGTTCTTGGTCCCTTCGTTTGGCACGTTGCTGACGACCTGGTTGGGGGCGAGTTTCTATATGACATTCCCACCCAAACCAGCATCTTGGTTTGCAGTTTGTGCGCGGCTCTTTTGGCGGCTGCCCTGATCGCAGGCTGGCGGCGTAAATAGCTTCTTCCCCGGATTAATTGCGTTCGGCAAGTTCCTCACGCAACTTCCTCCATTCTTCCCTCGTCCACCTAATAAGGGCTAAGCTATCTGGAATTTAGTCGCGCCCCGGAATTTGGGCAGGAATTGCTATGCGTGACCCACAAGCCATCTCAATAAGTGAAGACGAACGGCTGTTTCCTATCTGGTCGATCGTTGCCGCCGGCATTGCCTTTTTGCTGGTGGAGTACTATTTCTGGGTCATTGCTCCGGAACAGCGGCACCATGCGCCGCCCGCGCTTGGCCTGCGGCTCTATTTCAATGTTTCCTGGGGTGTGGTTTCGGCGCTGTACTTCCTTATGGTGGGGTATATCAGCAAGGATTCGCCGCGAAGGGGCATGAGCCCACGCTTCTGGATGGTGGTCTGCTTCGTGATGCCGGCAGGCATTGGCGCTGTGCTCTATTTCCTATTGCGCCAGCCGGAGGTTTCCCGATGCCCGGCGTGCAGCACGCATGTATTGAGCGACTTCCATTTCTGTCCGCAGTGCAATTATCGGCTTACGGCAAATTGCGGCCACTGCTTCCGTACGGTGCGCGCCAGCGACCAATACTGCACCCGCTGCGGCCACGAACTCGAGAAGGATGAAATGCCGGTCCGCCTGCGAGTGCTTCGGGACTAGCCTAAAGCACCCGTTCAAACGAGGTGCCCCGCAGTTTTGAAGCGGCATGTTCTGGGAGGCATCGCCGGGCAGGGTGACCATGCGGTCCTTGGATCCAGCACGGCATTGACCCTGCTAGTCTCCCGTCCCTACAATCGAAGCTTTGCATGTCCTTTACCGCCCTCATCATCGATGACGAACAACTGGCCCGTGATGAGCTGAAGTACCTGCTGGGCTCAGTAGGCGGGGTGGATGTTGTGGGTCAAGGCGCAAACGGCATTGAAGCTGTTGATCTGATCGAGGAGCACCATCCTGACCTGGTGTTTCTTGACGTGCAGATGCCCGGGCTTGATGGCTTTGCTGTAATCCAAAAACTCTTAGAGCGGAATCGACTGAAGGCGGCGGGAGCTGGCGCTGAAAGTGACGTCGAACCGTTACCGCAGATCGTGTTTGCTACCGCCTATGACCAGTATGCGGTGCGCGCTTTTGATGTGAACGCGGTGGATTATGTGCTGAAGCCGTTCGATCGTAATCGAATTGTTCAAGCGGTGGAGCGGGCAAAGAGCCGTCTGGCTGGCGGCACAGCAGGAAATGCCGCGGGAGTTCAGGCGGATTCTCCCATTGAATCGCAACTTGAGGCGCTGCTTCGGTTGCTTAAGCGGCCGCAGGGTGGAGAGCATCCACAACCGGCGAAGCTCGTGGTTCAGGCACAGCACAGACTGTTGCTGGTGAGCCAGGCGGATATTTGCTTTGCCGCGATTGATGATGGTGTCATCCGCGTTGTTACACGCACGCTGGAAGGGCAGTCGAAGTGCCGCACCCTGGAGGAACTGCAGGAGCAGCTTGACCCGAATCACTTCTGGCGCGCGCATCGCGGATTCGTGGTGAATATCGATCACATTCGCGAAGTGGTGCCCTGGTTCAAATCGAGCTACCAGCTGCGCATGAACGACAAGGCACAGACAGAGATTCCGGTGAGCCGGACGCAGACCAAGCGTTTGCGTGAGCTGTTCAACCTATAGTTCGATGGGGGTCAGTCGTAGCGCTCAAAGACTATCTGCTTGCGATGCCAGCCGTAGCTGGTCAGCAGGTCGCGAACGCCCGAGACCATGAAATTGAGCCCACAAATATAGGAGTAAATGTCGAAGCGCAGTTCTTTGGGCGGAATCGCGGGATCAACAGCAGGCTGCATCACCGGCAGGCCCAGTTTTTCAGCGCGTTCCTTGATGATGTTTTCAACATGCACCTGCACATGGCCGCGCAGGCCAGTCCAGGTGTCCAGTGCTCGGCTCAGAGTGGGCAGGTAGTGGAAGTTGGGTTTGCGCGCGGCGAGCGCTTCAAATTCTTCCTGGTAATAAATATCGGTCTCGTGACGCGTGCCGTACACGAGCCAGATGTCTTTGCCATGGCTGCGATCGGGGCCATCCTCAGGGAAGAGCCATTGCGCGTATGCTCGCATGGGGGCAACACCCGTTCCGGTGGCGATCAGAATGGAGTCGGTTACGGGCTCCTGGAGCACGAAGTGGCCATGAGGTCCGTGAATCTGAATGGTGGCGCCCACGGGTAGATCGGGCAGATCAGCCAGATGGTTTGAGAAGAAGCCCTCTTCAACGCGATTGACGCACAGGTCGAATCGGTTCGCTATGGGAGCCGATGCAATCGAGTAGGCGCGCGTCTGCTGCTTGCCTTTGGGATCCGCAGCCACCGCAGAGACGAACTGACCTGGCGCATACGGAAAGCTGTCTATTTCGTCTAGGACGAATTCGAAGTGGTAGCACTGAGCCACTTCAGAGATGCACTCTTTGCGTGCGAGGCGTGCGGTGTAAAGTTCACGTACCAAGGGGTCTCTCGCTTTGCAGTGAAGATGGGGCCCGAAATCCAGCTTATGCACGATTATAGGGCGTACAGTTCATGCAAAGAGATGCGCGCCGCTGTAGCTCCTAATGAAAGTCGTGGGACTGCAGCTCGATTGCGGCGTCGGAGAGCGCTGTCAGGCGAGTCGCTTTAATGTGAATTACGTTGTCTTGATTCTGCAGGGCGCCCTCGACCAAGAGGAATTTGCTGCGCGTTACCACCAGGCGGTCACGCTCGTAGAGGTCGGGAGTGACGATGACGTTCGCAATGCCCGTTTCGTCTTCCATTGACATAAAAATGAATCCCTTTGCCGTACCCGGCCGCTGCCGGGCAATGATGCACCCTGCCGCGCGCACAAAATCTCCATGCTGATAATGGTGCAGCTCTGCAGCGGAAAGAATCTTCTGCCGGCGCAACTCCGCTCGGCGATAGAACATGGGATGCCTGCCGACGGTGAGGCCGGTGCCGGCGTAGTCCGCTACCAGACGCTCCTCCACATTCATCTGTTTGAGCGGAAGCGCTTCATCGGCGTTGCGCAGCCAATCGCTCTGCTGCTGCAGCAGCGGACCCTCCGGCCTGCCTGCGCGTTCAATTTGCCAGAGCGCATCGCGGCGGTGCCGAATGCCATCCAGCTGATTGAGAGCGCCTATCTGCGCCAGCTTCGTCAGATCTCTGCGCGAAAG
>Ga0157370_10007707_pt1 | contig 11676 bp, 14 predicted proteins | sample C35metaG_FD_113463 | JGI IMG/M metagenome (GOLD analysis project Ga0157370, IMG submission 113463) | Corn rhizosphere microbial communities from Kellogg Biological Station, Michigan, USA - C3-5 metaG | ecosystem: Host-associated > Plants > Roots > Rhizosphere > Soil | place: USA: Michigan... | reverse complement strand
TCACTGGCCATCGTTGGGAAGGAAGATCACCGTGCGGGTGCTGCCCGACACACACCCCAACCTTGTGCCGACAGCGGCGCCGGCGACGTACTGACCTGTCGCCGGCGCCATCGCCTTCCCTCACCCAAGCTGCCCTCCGACCCTGACAACGTGTCAGGCGGTGCCGAATGTCTTCGAGGCGAAATGGCGACCGGTCCCACGACTTCCGCGCCTTCGTCCTGGACGAGCCGGCTGAGCTGCTCGACGACGAGAAAGTTGTCCTCGACGATCAGCACGCGCTCGCCAGCTTCTTCCCTCCACCCATGGGCAGACGATGCGCGCTCGTCCACCTGTCCGCAATGCGGAGCACCTTCCAGTGCTCGTGGACTTTTGAGTTATACACAACCAGATCAGGGATTTGCATGTGGATTGCATGTGCGCATCCCTGCCCGATCAGGCTCCGCCGTCGCCCATGACCTCGGCAACCACCCGCATGAATGCAGCGGGATCGGCGATGACTCGCGGCACCTTGTTCTGCCCGCCGAGCTTGCCGCGCGCCTTCATCCAGCGGGCAAAGCCGCCCGCCGCGACGGATCGCAGCTCAGGCGGTCCCATCCCCATGTCGCCACGACGATGCTCGGCATAGTCGCGATTGAGCTTTGCCAACTCGCGGTCGATCGTCTGCGCAAAGTGCGCAACATCAATTGTGCCAATCGGTCGCGAAAACTCGACGAGATAGAGATGGTGCCCAATGCGGTCGGGCGCGACGGGATAAACCGGACCGACGGTGAAATCGGCCACTTCGGCCTTAACCGCGATCGCTGCTGCTGCAATGGCCTTGTCGATCTCCTCGCCGATCAGGTGCTCGCCAAAGGCAGAGAGGCCATACGCGGTGCGGCCTGTCACGACCAGCCGCGGCGGGCGAAGATTCACGAAGCGGACCGTATCGCCCAGAATGCAGGACCAGAGGCCGGCGCAAGTGGTGAGCACCAGCGCGTAGTTGGTGCCAATCTCCACGGTGCGCAGCCAGTGCCGTGCCGGTCTCGTCGAGGGAAGCTCCTCGAGCGGCACGAACTCGAAGAAGAGACCGTTGTCGGCCAACAGTCTCAGCCCATCGTCGGGCTCGGCATCGGCCAGCGCCACGAAGCCTTCGCTCGCCGAATAGACCTCTCGCGTCTCGGCGTGACCGCCTTCCATCAAGTCGACGAAGCGCGCCCGATATGGCGCAAAGGAGACGCCGCCGTGCGCGATCATCTCCAGGTCCGGATACCAGTCTACGAGGCGCGAACTTCCCGGTCGCAGCGCGCGCAGTCGATCGAAGAAGGGCAACAGCCAGCTCGGCGTACCGGAAAGGCTGCGGATGTTCGTTTCGAGAGACTTCCCGGCCAGCTGTCGCGTCTTCTCGTCCCAGTCGGCTATCGCGGCCAACTCTCCGGACGGAAAGAAGTAGGGTTTCGCCCACCACGGCACGTCCGCTGCCGCCATGCCGCTCAGATCGCCCGCTGCGACGCCGGGCGCGAGACGCTCGAGCGCCGTGCTGCCGCCCAGCATGAAGTTGCGGCCAGCGAGCACTCGGCTTTGCGGCCGGTTGCCGACATGATGCACCAGGAGATCAATCGCAGCGCGCCGGTTCGCCGCGGCCATCTCCCGTGAGACGGGGATGTGCTTGCTGGCACCGCTGCTCGTGCCCGAGGAATTGGCAATGCGCGGTATCCGGCCGGGCCAGGTCAGATCTTCCAGCACCGGATAAGATCCACTCCAATAGTCCTTCCAGAAATCCTCGTAGCGTCTCAGCGGCACGGCGGCTTGGTAGTCGGCAACGGCGCGGACCTTCGCCAGGCCATGATCGCGGTGGAAGCGGGTCGAAGCGGCGCGCGACAGCAGGCCACGCAACACGTTCTCCTGCTCGACAACCGTGTCCTGCCGGGCGAGCTGGTCTAGCCGCCAACGCGCGTAGAGTCGCAGGAGAGGCGTACCGTCGAGCATCACGATCCTCCCTTTGCCGGTGCGAAGGCCGTCACGATCGGGAACTCGCTTTCCACGGCCTTCTCGCCCAACGGCAGCCGGACGTAGGCGCCTCGGCGCCACAGCTCGACCTGGTCGAGGAAATTGGCGCTGCCGAACCAGCCGTCCTGCCCGCCGAGCAGCACCACGTGATTCTCGTCGAGATCCGAAAGATCGGTCACGAAGCGCGCATTGGAGCCGAAGCGGACGGCGTGACGTCCTTTCACCAGCGGATTGGCTGTCTTCATCACCGTGTCGCTGCCGCCGCCCGTGGGCAGATCGAGAAAGCGATAGCAGCGTCCGACGACCGGAATGCCGCCCAGGGGATGATCGAGGCGCAGGCGATGCAGCTCGCCCCACCCGGCATTGCCGCGATGCCGGACGCTGCGGCGCAACGCTTCTCGAACCAAAGGCGCGAGCTCGTTGGCTGGCACGGCCTCCAGATCGTGCAGGATGAGATCGCGCATCGCCCAGGAGGCGCCGTAGGCCGCGAGGACGCGATTGCGGTAGAAGCGATGCGCGACATGAAACAGCAGGCGCTCGAACAGCGCGGCGGCCTTCGACGTCTCCTCGTACCCACCATCCCAGGCCGCAAGACGGGCGACGCACCGTTCGAGGGAGGGCGGCAGGCTTCCCGACGAGCGAAGGGTGCGGCAGAGAAGCTGCGCCAACCGCTGCGCCGAAAGCGAGCGCACATCCTGTTGCAGCTCCGCAAGCATGCCGAGATCGGGTCGCACCATGCCGCGCACCAGGGCCGACAACCGGTCGGCGCGACCGAAGGACGCGAAGAAGCGGCCGACGATCTGCTCGCCTTTCGGACGATCGTTTGCCGAGACGACAAAACCGTCGTCGGGATCGAACCAGCTCGGCAGCTCGTTGCTGGTCACGAACGCCTTCCATGGGCCGCCGCCGGAAGCGATCAGGTCGTTCGGCTGCAGGTCGGCAGGAATCCAGCCGGCAAGACCATGGCCGATATGACCCTCTTTGTCGCCATAGATCATGTTGAGGCCGGGAACGGCAAAGCTCGCCAGCGCGGCGCGAAAGCTTGTCCAGTTGTGCGCGCGCTCGAACCGAAGCATCGCCGTCATCTCGTCGCTTGCGGCATGTCCCACCCAGCGCAACGCCAGCGTCCGGCCGGCAGCCCGGAAGAAACGCGAGTCGGAGAGGATTGGTCCTGCGGCGCAGGTGCGGACCGTGACGGTGCGGGACCTGCCCCAGCGCACGCGGACCGTCTCGGGCCGGACCTCGATCTCGGCTGCCGACAAATCCGAGACGTCGCAGAGCTCGCTCGCATAGGCATGCAGGCTGGTGCCGGCCCAGCCGATCCAGTCGTTGCGGCCGGTCGCGATGAAGGGCGTTCCGGGGATCGTGAGGCCGACCGCGCGATGGCCGGGCGCACGATAGCCCACAGCAAGCCAGTTGCTGGGCAGCGACAGACCGAGATGAGGATCGGCGGCCAGCCAAGGTTTGCCCCCGTGCTTTGCCGCGATGGCAAGCGCATTGCTGCCGCCACGGTTGTTGACGCCGAGAACGATCTCGCGCGGCGGTGCTGTCGTATGGGCGGAAATTCTGTCCCACAGCTCGCGCCAACCCGGCCCGCCATGGCTGCCGATCAGCCGAAGCCACACGAGCCAACTATTGTCGAACGCATAGAGCCGGCCCAGCGTCAGAACATCGGCTACCGTCCAGGGTTCGCGCTCGAGCGCAAACAGCCTGAACTCGAGCGGCGGCGGCGCCTTGGCCAGCACGTGGTTGATGCCCGACACGTAAGCCTCGATCCAGCTCCGCGTTGCGGGAGGCAAGCGGCGCAGCATCTCCGGCACGGCGCGGGCGAAGCCGATGATGCGCACTGTTCGGTCGAGCTCGAAAGCGGCCTTTCCCACCATCTCGCTCATCCGGCCGGCAGCGACCCGACGAAGGACCTCCATCTGGCCCAGCCGCAGGTGGGCCTGTACGATGCCAATCAGGACAGGCAGGTCGCCGTCATCCTCGGCCTTGATGAACGGCACCGCGTATCGGTTCCACCGAACGATCGCCAGCCGCTTTATTGGTGCGTCTTGCAAAGGAAGAGCGGCCAGACGCTCGGCAAGCCCGACTGTGGCTGGTCCAGGTGGACGCGGCGCCGCCAAACCCAGCCAAGTGGCGAACCGCAGCGCGCCCAATGCCATTCGCCAATCCATGCGCAAAACCAACGATTCCTGCCTACCGCCGTTGCCGTCATCACCAGGACCGCCGCACCGGGCTCCAGTGCAACCTTCGATCCAGCCGGCAGGTTGGAGTCCGGCGAAAGGAGGCGACCATGAGGTACGCCAGGATTTTGCTCGCTATCCTCGTCGTCTGCCTACTGGCAGCTTGCGGTCATGCAGCACGGCAGGGAAGCGCGCGGTCCACGGAAACTACTCCCGGCGTGAAAAGCACGGCCTACCTGCCACCCGCGCCCAACAAATGCCGCTACGGGCAACAGCACGACGAACACGCCCAATGCGGTGGCAGCGGGCCAGATCCCCGACTGGAGCAATCCAACGCCGCCCGGTCTGCCTGCAGCCAGCGCGCCTCTCAACGGACAGTAAAGGCGATCACGCCGGAAACCCCGCAGGCGGCGGCGACGTTGACCGGGGAACCCAGACATTGTGCGAAGAGGTCCACCATGACCGATACCGTTGGCTACAATAACGACCTTCCGGCCGATTCCAGCGTTCCGTCCGAGGAGATGCGCGCCCATCGGCGATCCTACTTTACCTTCGAGCGGCTGATTCTGTTCTCGGTGCTCCATATCGCTTTGGTGCTGGTCTGCCTTGCCCTTGCTTTCCTCGGCGATATACCACTGATAGCCTTCCTTCTGGGCGTGGCGGGCACCCTTGCGTTGATCGTCGGTTTCGTGACCCGCGGGACGGTACCGGCCTGACGACAAGAGGTGGGGCCTGCATTTCGGGTCGAGGCCGCAAGCATGATCAGGATATCCCTTCTGCTGACCGTAGCGGTCGTGGCCGAAGCGGTCGGGGCCTACGGGCAGGGCGTCACCCCGGGCGGACCGATCGGCAACAGCACCGGCATCGGCAGTGGTGTCGGCCCAGGTGCTATCGGCACCGCCCCCCGCTTCCCCAACGGAACGGCGCAGCCGACCCTTCCGCCGCCACCCCCGCCGGGCGGCTTGCCACCGTCCGGCCGGGTCAACAGCGCACCGCGGCTTCCACCGCCCGGCGCGCGCGTCCAGATGCCGTCGCGCTACCCACAGCCACTCGATCCGAACGATCCCACGACGACCGTCCCGTCCAGGCCTCCCCAAGCGAAATAGCGGAGGCAAAGTGGGCCTGCGCAGCCGAGGTCAATTGCTATACTCAGGCTTGGGAAACGCGGAGGACACGGCATGCTCCAGGGGCTCTCGATCCAGCCGCTCGAGACGAGCACCTTCGGTGCCGTCGTCACCGGCTTTCGCATCGCCGAGCTGGATGACGGGACGTGGCAAAGGCTGTACGCCGCCTGGCTCGCCCATGCGCTTCTGATTTTCCCGGGCCAGTTCCTCAAGCGTGACGAGCAGATCGCCTTCGCCAAGCGTTTCGGATCGCTCGAGTTCGAGATGGCGGCCCTCAGCAATGTGAAGGCAGACGGCACGCTCCGGCTCGAAAAAGACAATGACGACATGATGAAGGTGCTGAAGGGCAACATGGGCTGGCATGCCGATTCGACCTACATGCCGGTGCAGGCCAAGGGCGCAGTGTTCAGCGCCGAGATCGTGCCTACCGTCGGCGGCCATACCGGTTGGGCCGACATGCGGGCCGCCTACGATGCGCTCGACGGTGACACGCGCGAAAAGGTCGACAGGCTGTCAGCCTATCATTCCCTGCATTACAGCCAATCGAAGCTCGGCCACGAGACGCGGAAGGCCGACGGCGAGTACAGCGGCTACGGCTTCCACGACGGTCCCGTGCCGTTGCGGCCCCTGGTGAAGGTGCATCCCGAGACCGGCCGCAGGTCGCTGCTGATCGGCCGGCATGCCCACAATATTCCCGGCATGGACAAGGCGGAGTCGGAGCGCTTCCTCGAAGGATTGGTCGAATTCGCCTGCCAACCCCCGCGCATCCATCACCATGACTGGCGACCGGGCGATGTCGTCGTCTGGGACAATCGCTGCCTGCTCCATCAAGCTACGCCCTGGGACATGAGCCAGCCGAGGGTGATGTGGCATAGCCGCATTGCCGGCGATCCGGTGAGCGAAGCGGCGCTCGCAGCCGCCTGAACGACCGTCAGATTTCCCGCATGGCTGCCAACGACCGTCTGCCGGGTGATGTGTTCGTCGTCCTGGTGGCATTGGCGGCGCTTTGCGGCTGGCTTATGGTGCGCGCATTGCGGAATGGACGGATAGAGCTGTCCGGCCGCTTCGCGATCGATCGTGGCCGTCAACCGCTGCGGTATTGGGGCGCGTTTGCCCTTTGTGCCGTCATTCCGATCGTCTATCTCGCCTACATCCTCACGACGTATTGAGAAGCGAAGCGACATGAGACGATTGACCGCCCTTGCATTCGCCCTGATCGCTATGGTCCTCCTTGGCGGCTGCAAGGACTTGCCGGGCGCCGATGGACAATATGCCACCCACGACCGCGGCCAGAACAACCGCGGCTCGCCATGACGGGGAACGCAACCGCGCCATGCAGCGACAGGCTGCCTCCTTCTACATTCACGGGGCCTGCCATGCGTATCCTGTGCTAACGTCGCGGCAACTGCCGGAATCGAGCCGCCTCTGGAGAACTCAATGACGATCAATCGCCGCAATCTGGTAACTACCGCGGTGCTGGCTTCCGCGGTCGCAGCATTCGCGGAAAACGACGCGGCGGCTCAGGAAAAGGACAGCAAGGACAAGGACAAGGAGGCGGTTGCCGCCGTCGCGGATGCGGTCATCGAGCTCACGAAGGCGATGCTCGCGCCCGACAAGGGCAAGCTCGAGTCGCTCATCGCCGACCAGTTGAGCTACGGCCATTCGAGCGGGCTCGTCCAGGACAAGGCCGCCTTCATCGACGTGCTCGTGAGCAAGAAGACAGTCTACAAGTCCATCGAGCTTTCGAAGCAAACCGTCGCCATCTCCGGCAACGGTGCCATCGTGCGCCACTCCTGGATGAGCGAGAGCGGCAATGGCGACGGCAATTGGAGCGTGTCGAAGCTTGGCGCTTTGCAGGTCTGGCAAAAGCAAGGCTCTAGCTGGAAGCTGCTCGCGCGGCAGGGCTTCAAGGCGTGATCGCGGGGCGAACATCCCTCGCCTAGCTCGCGTAGGCCGGGCTCTCCCGATCAAGCATCCGGCGCAACGCCTTCCATGGGCGCTCTCCTTTGCCGGGGAAGCTCGAGAACTGCTGTGCGGTATGCTCGGCCACATTGGCCGGCGGCAGCGTGACCTTGCGTCCGCCTTGCGTCGCTGCGATCTGGATACGGCAGGCCTGCTCCATGTAGTACATGTTGTAAAAGGCCTCGGCGACGGTGCGGCCGGTCGTGAGCAGGCCGTGATGCTTCAGGATCATGACGTCGTTCTCGCCGAGATCGCTCACCAGCCGCTCGCGCTCGTCGAGATCGAGCGCCACGCCCTCGTAGTCGTGGTAGGCGACGCGGCCGTAGAACTCCATCGACATCTGGTTGAGCGGCAGAAGTCCTTCCTCCTGTGCCGCCACGGCCATGCCGGCTGTCGTGTGCGTATGCATCACGCACTGCGCGTCGTCGCGGCTCATATGCACGGCGGAATGGATCGTGAAGCCCGCATTGTTGATCTTGGACTCCTCTTCCTTCTCGACCGCGTGGCCTTCGGGATCGACCACGACAAGGCCGGAGGCGGTGATCTCGTCGAACATCAATCCATAGGGATTGAGCAGGAAGCGATGCTCCTTGCCCGGCAACCGGGCCGACAGATGCGTGAAGATGAGATCGTCCATGCCGAAACGGGCAACCAGCCTATAGGCCGCCGCGAGATCGCAGCGAATCTCCCATTCCTGCGGATCGATGTTGCGTCCATGCATTGGCCAGACCTCCTTGATCCGTCGTCGTTTCTTGCACCGGCAAGGCAACCAGCAAAGGGCTGCCCTTCGGGCCTACCTGGGCGGCTCACGCCGTAGAACTGCCGGGCGCCACAGTCTCTTCATATTGATCTTGTTGCCACCTCGCCCGCAACGCGCTTTGATGGTGGCGAACGCAGGAGGCGCCAATGGAACGTGGCTTGCTCGCCCCGCTCAGCCCGAACGAGCAGACGGCCCTGCAGCGCGTGGCGAACGGTATATCCAAGCCCAAGCACTTGCGCTCGAGTTCAGTGGAACGTCTGAAACGGCTGGCGCTCGTCGAGGAGAGCGATGGTCGCATCCGGTTGACGGCGCTGGGACAGCAGCGTTGCTCGACCGAGGTGCCGACCTCGCCACCTCACGCGCCTGCTGCCTGAACGCACAGCCGGCGGGACGGGATGCCGGTTCACTGGACCATCTCCCACCCCGCCCGATTGGTCGTCGCCGTCACCCGGGACGACGTGACCGTTGCCGACATCGAGCAGTATTTCGCCGGCGTGACGGCCGAAGGCGGCATGTCCTACCGCAAGATCTTCGAGATCACCCGGACTCCCAGGGCGCTCAGCGACGAGAACCTGAAGGCTTTGGGTGCGCGGGTCATGTACTACGCGCAGCACGGCCAGATCGGACCGATAGCGATCGTGGCCGCCTCCGACGAAAGCTATGGACAAGCAAAAACCTTCGCCGAGGCGGCGACGGTCAATCGGCCCCTTTCGATCTTCCGGGAGATTCATGAGGCGCGCCGCTGGCTCGACGCCCAGCCGATCCCGCAAAAGTGAACCACTGTACGCCAACGCTCCGCTAGCCTGCGGCAGCGGTGAACGGAGGGACTCATGCGCTTCCGCTGGATGCTTGTTGCAGGTGCGATCGTGGCAGCCGATGCACTGCCCGCCATGGCGCAGACGGCGGACCGGCTCTATGTGATGGATTGCGGGCATAATTCGGCAGCGGACCAATCTCGTTGGTCGCCGGGCGTCAACGTCGGAACGCCGATCGAGCTGTCGAACGGCTGCTACCTCATCCATCACGGCGCGCAGCGGTTCCTGTGGGACACCGGTTATCCCGACGCGATCGCGGACCGGCCCGTCATCACGCCAGTGGGCAAGGCAACCCGGGCAAGGACGCTGGCCGCGCAGCTTGGCGAGCTGAAGCTGAAGCCTGCCGACATCGTCTTTGTGGCGGTCTCGCATACCCATGGCGATCATGTCGGCAACGTCGACCTCTTCCCCACCGCGACGCTCCTGATCCAGAAGGCCGAGGTCGACTGGGCCTTCGCGCCGGGCAAGCCGGCGCCCTTCAGGAACGATCGCCCCATGCGCGAGCTCTCGGGCGACCTCGACGTTTTCGGCGACGGCAGCGTCATCATTCTTTCCACGCCCGGCCATACGCCAGGCCATCAATCACTGCTTGTGCACCTCGCCAGGACCGGCTGGATCGTCCTGACCGGCGACGCTGCCCATTTCAAGGACAACTGGGATCACGACCGCGTTCCTTCGATGAATGTCAGCGCGGCGCAAACGCACGCTTCGCATGCACGGCTGGCGGCCGTCGTCGCCGACAAGAAGGCCCTGCTCTGGATCAACCACGACTTGCCGACCTTCGAAAGCCTGAAGCATTCACCGCAGTATTACGAGTGATCGTCCTTGTGCGTGCGCCGTAGCTCGAGGACGGTCGACGGCTTCGTCTTGTCGCCGCGGGTGCATTCGAGGTCGACCGAGAATGTGGCCGCGCGCTTCTGGCTGCGAGGTGCTAGACTCCCTGGTCAATGGGAGTAATTGCCATGAATACGCACACGGTCCGGCTTACGAGTCTCGCTCATGGCGGCGGTTGCGGCTGCAAGCTCGCGCCGTCGGTGCTGCAGGAGCTGCTGGCCGATCAGCCGGCAGCGGCCATGTACAAGCAGCTTCTGGTGGGCACGGAAACGTCCGACGATGCCGCAGTCTGGCAGGTCGACGACAACACCTGCATCATCGCCACCACCGACTTCTTCATGCCGATGGTCGACGATCCGTTCGACTTCGGCCGCATTGCCGCCACCAATGCGCTGTCCGATGTCTATGCGATGGGAGGCAAGCCGGTGATGGCGCTTGCCATCCTCGGCATGCCGCTGGGCAAGATCCCGACCGAGACGGTGCGCGAGATTCTGAAAGGCGGCGCCGCGGTCTGCGCGACGGCCGGCATTCCCGTCGCAGGAGGCCATTCGATCGACTGCCCGGAGCCGGTCTACGGCCTTGCAGTCATCGGCACCTGCCGGCCGGAGCAGGTTCGGCGTAATTCGGGCACCAGACCGGGCGATGCGGTGATCCTCACCAAGCCGATCGGCGTCGGCATCTACTCGGCCGCGATCAAGAAGAGCGCGCTCGGACCCGAGGCATACCAGGAGATGATCGCGACAACGACGCTCCTGAACAAGGTCGGTGCCGACCTGGCTGCCGACGATGACGTCCATGCGATCACCGACGTCACGGGCTTCGGTGTGCTGGGGCACGGCCTCGAAATGGCGCGCGGTTCGAAGCTCGCGCTTGCAATCGAGGCCGACGCCGTGCCGCTGCTGGCCGACGCCGCATCCCTCGCCCAGCAAGGGCACATCACCGGCGCTTCGCATCGCAACTGGGCAAGCTACGGCGACGATATCGTCCTGCCGGCGGACCTGCCCGACTGGAAGCGTCACCTGCTAGCGGACCCGCAGACATCCGGCGGGCTCCTCGTCGCCTGCGCGTCGCAGAAGGCGGACACATTGCTGCGCATCATCCGTGAGTCGGGTTGCCCGGCCGCCCGCATCATCGGCCGGGCCGAAGCGGGCGCACCCGCCGTCCGTATCGTAGGCTGAACCTGAACTGCGACGACGCTCGGTGCATCGACGGGACGAAAGGAGGAGTTGCAAAGATCCAGCGCATCGGTTCTCCTTTCATCTGTGGGGCGACTGCGCAGCCAAAGAGCTGGCATGGCGAATCACGCGTAAGCCATGACGGCCTTGCACGAGGCTCCGTCCGTCAAGTCCAGATATCGCAGGAAGGCGCGGAACCATTTGGAAAATCTGCGTTTTACCCGTATGGCGCCGCAGCCCAACGCCCCCGTCCCGTCGTCTGACATGGCCAACTCGAACGGTGCGTCCTTCTCGCCAGCTCCCTTCAAGATCTACTATCTCCATCCCCGGCTCGCCGGCCCGGTGTCGGAGTGGGGCCGACATCTGAAGCGCATCGCCGGGATGGGCTTCGACCACGTCTGCATCACGCCGCCGTTCGAGCCGGGTCCCGACGGCGATGTCTTTCTGACCGGCCGGCACGACCGGCCCGATCCGGCACTCGGCATCGAGGGTTCGACCGAAGCCGCCATGCGTGCCCTGGCCGAGCGGACGAGCGATGCCGGGTTGAAGCTTGTCGCGGATCTCATGCTCGACCGCGTTGCCTCGGCCGGCGAGACGGCGCTGTTGTTTCCCGATTTGTTCGGCGCACCCGAACGGATCGGCATGTTCATCGATCCACGTCAACCGGCCTCCGCCTTCCGTGCCGTGCCGGCGCGCTTCGAAGAGGCGGAAACCTTCGCCGACTGGTGGGCGGAGCGGCTGGCGCCGCTTGTCGAGGCAGGGCTGACCGGTTTCAGGTTGTTGGGGCTGGAACGCATTCCCGCCGCCGGCTTGCGTCTCATGATCGAGGCGACT
>Ga0157370_10007706_pt1 | contig 11677 bp, 10 predicted proteins | sample C35metaG_FD_113463 | JGI IMG/M metagenome (GOLD analysis project Ga0157370, IMG submission 113463) | Corn rhizosphere microbial communities from Kellogg Biological Station, Michigan, USA - C3-5 metaG | ecosystem: Host-associated > Plants > Roots > Rhizosphere > Soil | place: USA: Michigan... | reverse complement strand
GACACGGTTAATGGCGCGTTCGCCGAGTACGTGCCGATACCGGCCCGTAACGCTTACCGCCTTACCGAGGAGATGACTTGGGGCGCGGGGGCTTTGGTGGAACCGCTTTCATGCGTCGTCCACGGTTTGCGGCGTCTTGAAATGGCGGCTGGCTCTGAGTTGCTGATAATCGGTGCAGGCACGATCGGCCTCTTTCTCCTTCAATCGGCCTCCCGCAGCGGGGCGGCGGCAGTCGACGTTGTCGATCCGGCCGCGTCCCGCCGCGAGATCGCGAAGGCGCTTGGCGCCCGAACCGCCGCCGCGTCGATCGAGGAACTACTCGACAACCGAACCATCGGGTATGAGTACTCAATAGAGGCGACTGGCGTGCCGGCCGCCGCGACCGCGGCGGTCGCCGGACTCTGCCGTGGTGGAACCATGCTTGTCTTCGGTGTCGCTCCAGCCGAGGCCCGGCTTCCGCTATCCCAATTTTCGGTCTACAACGACGAGATCACAGTCCTTGGCTCGATGGCGGTGCTCAACACATTTGAACCGGCGCTGCGGCTCATGGAGGCGGGCGCGATCCAAGTCGATGCGATGGTGACGCACACGTATGCGCTCCAAGATTTTTCACGTGCCATTGAAGCCGTACGAGCGCGGGAGGGCCTAAAGGTTCAAGTCGACCCATCGCTGTGCTAGCAGCACAGTAGACGTAACCGGATCAAACAACATCCCGCGATGAGCCTGGACGCGAGGCTCCAGGCGTCGATATCTCCAAAGTGAGCTCGGGATGTCCCCAGGGTGTCGACTCTCACCCGAGTCGGCGCAAGCACGCCAGAAAAACGCCCGCACTTGTTTGACATGTATCGATCCGATAACTTGTATACAAGTTATTGACATGCGAGGTTGACCCCTCTTACGCTTGGCGCAGACCGCGATCCGATGCGATCGCGTACCGCCGAGGAAAATCGCACTGAGAGTAAGCAAGACGTTCTCCGACCGCACGTCCGGCCGATGGCCCACATAACTCACAGGAGAGGTTATGAAAATCAAAAGATCCATCGTTGCTGTGGCTGCATTTACAGCAGCAGCCCTATCGCTAGTCGGATGTGGCAGTAGCAGTAAATCCAACTCAAGTAATACCGCCACTAGTACAGCTGCCGGCGCTTCCTCTAAAGCGTCGGCGGGTCCGAAAGTCACGAGCATCAATTATTGGTACTGGCAGGATGTCACCACTGACCAGACCATCAATAACTTGGCCGCGGAGTTTAAGAAGAAGACAGGCATCACCGTCAACATCACCGACAGCGTCGCCTATCCGCAGTTCTACGACAAGCTGATCAACTCGATCGCTGCCGGCAACGCTCCCGACGCCACCCACGTGAACACCAACATGCTGGGCCAACTCGAAGCGAGTCACGCACTGGCCCCTCTTGACTCATACATCAATTCGTGGAGCGGCAAGGACACCATAGCTCCAGCGATGTGGGGTTATGTGAAGAGTCCAGACGGCAAGACTACGTACGCGATGCCTAACAAGTTCCTGATGTTTTACATGTTCTATCGCAAAGACATCTTCCAGGCTGACGGCATCACGTCCTTCCCCAAGACCCAGGCCGATTTCGTGGCGATGGACAAGAAGCTCTACAACCCGTCGAAGCACCAGTACGGTTTTGACATCCGCGGCGGTACGGGCGGCCAAGACCAGTGGGCGGCGTGGCTGGCTGCAGGCGGCGCGCAGTTCCTTGACAGCAGTGGCAACGTCGCGTTCAACAGCGACGCCACGAAGAAGTCGAACGACTTGTACATCTCGATGTCCAAGTACGCACCTCCTGGCGCGGTTAACGACGGGTACCCGCAGATCCTCGCGAACCTGAAGTCCGGCACGTCAGCGGTGGTCATCAACCACCTCGGCGGCGCCAAGACGCTTGACGCTGCACTCGGTGACAAGGTTGGCGTGGCGCTCATTCCGTCACTCACCGGTGACCCGTCGCAAACCACGTACATGGGAACCATGAACGCGAACGCGGTGCTGGCGAACAGTTCGAAGAAGGAGGCCGCCTTCGAGTGGATTTCTTTCTTGGACAGCAACGAGGCGCAACTGGCCATCGCCAACTCGCCCAACGGGTACTTGCCGGTCACCAAGCAGGCTCAGCAGGACCCGACGCTGCTTGCCAACCCGAACATCGCGGTCTCGATCGAAGCCGCGAAGGGCAAGACCACGTCATGGCCGGCGATCCCGGGTACCACCGTGGCTTCGACAAAGACGTGGGAGCCGTTGTTCCAGGGAGCGGTGCTCGGCAAGAACTCGAACGACGCGGTCGTCGAGGGTATCGCCAACGCGCTGAAGACAGGGCAGTAGCCGCCGGCACCTTCCATACGACAAGGATGTGAGTGTGACGCTCCGGTGTCCGCGAGCCTGCGGACACCGGAGCTTGCCCAAAAATCCTGCTAGAAGGCCCAGGTCCACCATGAGTCAAGTCGTTACATCGAAAGTCAACGTCCGCAGAGGGCGGCGGGCTGCGGAGCTCCGTAAGCGGGGGATCCCGTGGCTGATGCTGACGCCGGCGATCGTCATCCTCGGCGGCTTCATCATCTACCCCGCGGTGAACGCGATCTACCTTTCGCTCACATCGACGAACTTGCTGAACATCAGTGCGCAGAAATTTGTGGGGCTGGAGAACTTCCGCCGGATCCTTCAGCGTCCCGACTTCTGGGAATCGCTGCGCAACTCGGCTATCTGGACGTTCGGCAACGTCGCCTTCCAGTTGGTGGTGGGCATGATCGGGGCGCTCATCCTCAACGCGAAGTTCCGCGGCCGGGGATTCATCCGCGGCCTCGTGCTGCTCCCGTGGGCGACCCCCAGCGTGCTCGTCGCGCTGATGTGGCTCTGGATCCTCGACCCGAACCTCGGCGTGGCCAACCACCTGCTCCACACACTCGGTGTCACGCATTCTCCGATCGCGTTCCTCTCCGAGCCGAACACAGCTCTTCCCACACTCATGGGCATTGACATCTGGCAGGGCATCCCGTTCTTCGCCGTGATGATCCTCGCCGCTCTGCAGGGTGTTCCCGGCGACTTGCTGGAGGCGGCTCGCATCGACGGTGCGAGCGTGTGGGTCACCTACTGGCGGGTAGTGCTTCCGCTGATCATGCCGACGGTCCTGATCACCGTCATGCTGCGGCTCATCTGGACGGCGAACTACTTCGACCTGATCCTCGTGCTGACAAACGGTGGGCCGGCGAATGCGTCCCTGACGCTCCCGCTGAACGCCTACCTCACCGCCTACAAAGGAACCGATCTCGGCAGCGGCGCGGCGTTGGGTGTCGTCCAGGCGATACTGCTCGCCGTCCTCGTGGTCATCTACATGCGCCGGGTTAGGAAGAGTGAACTCGCATGACCGCCGTCAGCACCGAAACACGTGTAAGTTCTCCGCCGATCAGCCGGCCGCCTAGGCGTCGAATCCGGATCCGGCCAATTTACTTCCTGATAGCTGCGTGGATTGTCGGCGTGATCGGGCCATATTTCTGGATGTTCCTAACGTCGATCACACCGAGCAACGAGTTGAGCGTCAGCAAGACGACGGTCATACCGAAGCACCCCACGTTCTCCGCGTACGGCGAGCTGCTCCGGCAGACCGGGTTCCTGCACAACCTCGCCAACAGCGCGTTTGTCGCCGTCGGTGTCGTTCTGCTAACCGTCATCTGCGCTCTGCTCGCTGGGACAGCGTTGTCGCGGTACCGGTTCCGTGGACGTCGCGCGGTGCTTTACGGCATCCTGTTCGTGCAGTTGATTCCAACGATCCTCCTGATTGTTCCGCTGTACATCGAGCTGAAGAAACTCGGACTGCTCAACAACAAGCTGGGCCTGATCCTTGTCTACACGGCTTTTGCCATGTCGTTCAGCACTTGGCTGATGAAGGGATTCGTCGATCAAATCCCGGTAGAGATCGAGGAAGCGTCCCTCATTGACGGATGTTCGAAGATCCAGTCATTCTTCCACGTCATTCTGCCGTTATCGCGGCCAGGAATCGCGGCCGCAGGCACTTACGCATTCATATACTCGTGGAATGAATTCCTGTTCGCGCTGACGTTCACCTTTAACGATCAGGCGAAAACCGTCCCCGTCGGACTCAGTCAGTTCGTGGGGGAGAACATGATCCGGTGGGATTTCCTCACCGCGGGCGGTGTTTTCGCCGCCATCCCGATCCTCATTGGTTTCATGTTCGCGCAGCGTGGCCTGGTCGCGGGACTCACTTCTGGAGCGGTGAAGGGCTGACGTAACACCAACTTCCGTCACTCCGTTCGCCGTCGTCGCACTGACTGGAAAGGCTGCGCTCCAATGAAACTCGCCTCAATCGAGACCATGACCACCCGGCTGCCCATCCTCACGGGTGAGTGGCGCGACACCATCCACCACGTGACCCATATCGAGTTGATCGTGGTCGACGTGACGACCGACACGGGCATCACGGGCACGGGAGTAAGCCACACCTCCGGTGATGGCGCCAAGACGATCGCGTCAATGATTCGCGACGGGCTCGCGGGATTTCTCGTCGGTCGCGAGGTCTCCCCGAGGCGCAACTGGCACGACGCGTGGCACTACCTACACGACCTCGGCGGTGCGGGTCTCACAACCACCGCGCTCGGCGCCGTCGACATCGCGCTCTGGGACGCGGTCGCAAAGGATGCGGGGAAGCCGCTTGTCGACATCTTAGGTCGCATGCGCGACCGGATCCCTGTCTACGCGAGTGGGATCAACCTTGGTAAGAGCGAAGACGAATTGCTAGAGCAGGTCAAGTCCTGGACGGTGTCGGGCTACCAAGGGTTCAAAGTGAAGGTGGGCAAGCCCGACGTCAACGAAGATGTCGAGCGTCTCACCAAGGTGCGCGAGCTGATCGGCTCGGCGCCGCTCATGGTTGACGCGAACCAGGGCTGGGGACCGGAGCTTGCTCCTCGCAGAATCAACGCGCTGCGTGGCCTCGACTTGACGTGGATCGAAGAGCCGCTCATCAGCGACGACATTGCTGGCCACGCACGCCTCCGCACCCAAATCGAGACCCCGATCGGCGTCGGGGAGAACATCTACAACATTTACCAGTGGCGGGACTACCTGGTGTCAGGCGCGGTGGACTTCGTGCAGGCCGACGTTGTGCGCGTCGGTGGGATTACGCCATATTTGGAGATCGCCGCGCTCGCGCAGGCGTTTAACCGTCCGATGGCGCCGCACTTCATGTTGGAGCTCAGCTCTCAGGTGCTGTGCGCCATTCCGAACGGCTATATCGGCGAAGACGTCGAGGGGGGTTCACTGAGCGCGTTGAAGGCGCTCCGCACACCACATAAGGTCGTCGACGGTTACTACACACCGCCTGGGATGCCAGGGCACGGCTTCGACTTCGACCGTGAGTACATGGCTGAACACCAGACGTCCTGACGGCGATCCGGCACCCTCCATGACATCGCTGAGAGGTGTGATACCTCCGATTTGCACGCCTCTTGACGAGAGCGGCGATGTGGACAGCGCCGGGCTCGAGCGCCTCGTCACCTCGATGCTCTCGGCCGGTGTCCACGGCATCTTCGCCCTTGGCTCGACCGGCGAGGGCATTTACCTGGACGACGGACGCAGGAAGCGCGTACTCGACGTGGTCGTCGGGACGGTCGCAGGTGCTGTGCCAGTGCTCGCAGGCGCCGTAGACGCGACTACCGACCGAGTCATCGACCAGGTGAAGTGGATGCGGAAGTTCCGCGTTGATGCGGTTGTCGTGACGGCGCCTTTCTACGCCGTCGTCAGCCCGTCGGAGACCGCTACACATTTCGAGGTGGTCGCGGGCTCATCGCCGGTGCCGGTCGTGGCATACGACATCCCAGTCAACGTCGGCCGGAAGCTTCCGCGTGACGTCATCATCGACCTCATTTCCCGACGAGTTGTGGCGGGCCTCAAAGACAGCTCCGGCGACCTGGACGGCTTCCGGGTGGTGCTTGAGGCTGTCGAATCGACAGCCGATATCTCGGTGCTCACGGGATCGGACGTCGGAGCACTCGAATCCTTGCGGGCTGGCGCACACGGCATTGTGCCGGGGATCGCCAATATCTGCCCAGACCTCTTTGTCACCCTCTGGGAGGCCTTTGCCGCTGGAGAGGATGCCGCCGCTCAGTGTGCCCAAGCGAAGATCGCCGCCCTGACAACGATCTACGGGCTCGGCATGGACCAGTGTCGCGGGCTTCACGCCTCACAACTCGGAGCGCTCAAATCGGTCCTCGTTCACGACGGTGTCATTGGCTCGGCCCGAGTGAGCCGGCCACTGTCCGCCTATCCGGTCGGCGCGGCCGAGGAGGCCTGTCGAATCGCGGAGGCGGCTCGCGGATGAGCCATGCCATCGCACTGGTGGGTGCCGGGTTTTGGGCGAAACCCGGCACCCACTGGTCCGCGTCTCAACCCGAGAACGTCTGTCCGTCTCCCTCGGCGGGGGAACCGCAAGCCGTCGGAGTCGGCCGCACCGCCTCACGACGTCCGGGATCGCGAATTCTCGTCTGTTCGTCCCACACCGCGGCCCAGGGGCGCTCGACCGCGCATACCTCACGGCACCGCGCTTCGGCGCATGCGGGTAGAAGCGTTACAGGGCTTCGTGCCGCCTCTGATCGCCAAGCGACTCCGATACGGGTGGAGAGTGACGCGGATTCCGTCACCTCGGGAAGCGGCCGCTGGCCGCAAGGCGCGCGTGCGGCTCGGCGCTTTCGCGACGGTCACGAGCCCGCCGCGAGCGGTCGTCGCCAGGGCTGGGCGAATCCGCGATCATGCTGTCCGACACTTCCGGAAAGGCTATTCTGTGTGCGCAGAAGTCGGCGGTCTTACGGTGCTTCGTGCCGTGCCAATCTCGTCGTTCGCCATTCGCTCCACTCCGGTCTCACGCGTGTTAGGGGCGCTCAGTGAAACGCATCGTCGAGCCAAGCGAGGTGCGACGAGTCGACTCACTCGTCATCTCGGATCTCGACAGTTCCGGTGTTGGCCAGCGGATTCTCGGCATGATTAGGGAGAGGAATCTGCGGCCAGGCGACCGCCTGCCGACCGAGGCGGAGACCGCCCAGGTGCTGGGCCTTCCTCGACAGAAGGTGCGTGCCGGTTTCCTCAGCCTTGAGTTGCAGGGCATCGTGCGATCGCGACAGGGCAGCGGACGAGTACTGCTCGATCGTGCTCATCACACGCTGCCCGCCCTCCTCGGATCGGGTGTCGGCCACACCAACGCCGAGCTGCTCGATGCAGTACTCGTCCGCCGGGTGCTCGAGGTCGGTTTCCTTCCCGCGGCAGCCGAGGTGATCGACGAGGACGCGCTCGACCGCATGGAGCAGGCGATCGAATCGATGACGGTCAAGGCCGCACGAGGTGAACCGTTCGCCGAATACGACCGCGCGTTCCACGACGCCCTTTTCTCGGGTCTTGACAACCGGTTGCTGTGGAGCTTGTTGAGCACTTTCTGGAACCTTCTGGAGAAGGTCGACCTCGCGCTCCTCCGTCATCGCGAGGAAGCGGAAGAAACGGTCCGTCATCATCGAAATATTCTCGACGCGGTACGTCGCCATGACTCGGCGCTCGCCCAGCTTCACCTCGATGCTCATTTCTACGACTCGGTCGAGTCGCTCCGCGACCTCGCGGAGTCGACCGCTGAGCGCGATTGTTAGGTCGGCAGATTTCTTCGGTGCACCGAGGTTGCTTCGGACCGCCCACATCGACATCTTCCCGGAGGGAGTGCGGTGAAGGTCGTCGTCGTCGGCGGCACCGGAAGTATTGGCTTGCGAGTCGTTGCGCGCCTTCTCGACGCGGGCCACAGCGTGTCATGCGTGGCCCGCGGCGTGGGGGCTAATGTCGCGCGGGGCGTGCGTCTGATACGGCGCGACCCCAATGTCGAGTGGTTCACGGGCGTAATGCGGCGTGAGAAGTTCGATGCCGCGATTGACCTGATCGCTTTCACTGCCGAGGATGCAGCGGCCAGTGTGTCAGCTTTTCGCGATGTTTCGCACTTCATCCACACCTCAAGCGTTCGTGTGTACGGGGTCGATTCTTCGTGGCTGCCCATTGGCGAGGACCATCTTCTGCGCCCTACGGTTCCATAGACACGTGGCAAAGTCGATGCGGAGCGGACGTTCTTGGAAGCGCACTATCGGGACGACTTTCCCGCGACGATTGTGCGGCTCTCGACCACCTACGGGCCGCGTTGGATTGTCCGGCAGTTGTGCCTTGACACGTCGTGGATCGATCGAATTCTCACCGGCCGGTCGATAGCCATACTCGGCGACGGCCGCGCAGTTCATCACTTCCTTCACGTGACGATGACGCGCAAGCATTGGTACGGCTGCTCGGCAAGGATGAGGCCGTGGGCAAGCCGTACAACGTCGTGAATCCGCAACCGGTGACGCGGTTCGCCTACCGTCAGGCCAGCCATCGACGTGCTCGGCGCGGACGTGGAGCAAGTCAGCGTTCCGGTTAAGGCTGTGGTCGCGCTCGATCCCCGGCGTTTCCAGCTCGCCGATGGGGTGTTCTCACGTAATCTGCTGTACGACCCGTCCCGGCTTTTGCGAGACATTCCGGATTGGAGACCCGAGATCGGACTAGAAGAGGGTCTGCGGGAGAGCTTTGAATACGTGGCACGGCAAGGCTTAATTTGAGGCGTCCCCGGCGGCTGGGAAGATCAACCCGTTGCTCGTTTCGGGAACTTGTCGTCCTCGCCAGGGTGAAGGACTGGTCACCCGCTTGGCCGACGTGGCCGGCGAACCGACGCGTGGAACCCACAGATCGGTCGAGGAAGTTGCATTTCGAGACGATGGGGCGACGGCTCCAGATGGTTTGATCCGCGAGAGTGCGCGGTTGATCGGCGCAGGAATCTTGCGGTAGGCCTGATGAGGGTCGGCCACTCATTTCGCCGGATGGTTTGAGTTCCTTCGCTCAGTCCGAGGTGGTCTGGCAGCTCGTGGTTCGAGGACGCGCGGGATCACGCGGCTTCCGCAAAGGGGGAAGACACCGACTGGGCAGCGGCCGCCGAGCGGGCGGCCAGCTCTAGGGTGACCAGCGCGATCGCGGTTGAGAGTGCGACGCCTGCGGCGATTCCCACAGGCACCTCGACGGTGCCGATCGCATAAAGGAGCCAGCAGATCTGCGAGGCTATGCGCAAGATCCAGGTGCTCACCGACACACTGGAGTCGCGCCGGGCACGCCAGTTGCCGAACGAGTCATAAAGCTGCGGCAGACTCGAGAACAGGCCAATAAGGGAGGCGTAGTAGCCGACGTCGCTCGCGGGGATCATCCACACCATAACTAGCTGGGCGGCGCACGCGCCAGCCAGTAGCGTTGCGCGGCGGCCACGGGCCGTGCCGGCGTCGATCAGCAGTACGACTGAAACGGCGCCGACGATGAGTAGCACGTTGCCAGGGATCTGTGGCAGCGCCCTGGTGCGGATCCCGTACGTCATCCAGCCTAGGCAGCTGATCGTCGTGAGGGACCACGAAAGCGCGGACACGCCGGGTAATGAGGGGTGCCGAGCGACCCTGGCGATTTGCGGCACAACCATCACGACGCCCAGGACGGAGCCTACGTATCCAGCAGCGACTGCGTACTCGTGGATCGTCACAACACCCATTCCTGCATACTCGTAAGAAACGCTTGCCGAGGAGGGCAGTGCCCATCCGTCCGCAGTCTGTAACGATACAGCAGAGAACAGGAGCGCGCACGTGCACGTTGCACGACCTACCATGACCACGGTCGCGCGCGCTGCCGGCGTGTCTCCGATGACCGTCTCGAACACCTATAACCGTCCGGACGAGGTCGCACAGACCACCAGGGAGAAGGTTCTTCGCATAGCCGGCGAGCTCGGTTACTCCGGGCCCGATCCTGCGGGTCGTTCACTTCGCAGGCGACGCGCGGACACCGTCGGCGTCCTGCTCACGGAAGAGTTGCCGTACGCATTCGACGATCCCGGCACAGTGATGTTTCTGCACGGCTTAGCGACAGGCCTTGCTGAGGCGGGCCAGGCGTTGCTGCTGCTACCGACTGAGGGCAACGCCGAGCACGCCAGCGTGCGCAACGCACTCGTTGACGCCTTCGTGCTCGCGTCGCTTGGCGCGACCGATCCCGTCGTCGCCGATGTGCTCGGACGGCGTCTCCCGGTCGTGACATGGGGAGGCGACCGCCTCACCGGCGCCCCGCGAATCGGCGTCGACAACGTGCGCGGAGCGGAGAAGGCGGCCGAGCACCTTCTCGAGCTTGGCCATAAGCGCTTCGGCATCGTCACCTTTAGCGGCCCGCGTGGCCTGAAGCCTGCGGTTCGGCAGCGGGTTTCCGGGTTCACTCGAGTACTGCGGACCGCGGGCATCGATCCCGCTTCCGTGCCGGTCGTGGACGCGGCGCGGAACGCGCGGGCCGCTTGTGCGCGCATAACATGCGACCTGCTTGCCGACTCCGGTCCGCTGGCTGATCGCCGACCGACCGCGATCTTCGCCGTCACCGACCAACTCGCGCTGGGCGTCCTCGATGGCGCGGCGTCGAGCGGAGTGCGCGTGCCGGACGAGCTGTCGGTCGTCGGCTTCGACAATGTAGACGCGAGCGCGAGCATGACGCCGCCGCTCACCACGGTTGCGCAAGAGCTCTTCGAGCAAGGCAAGGTCGCAGCGAAGGTCGCGCTGGACCTAGTAGCAGGCCGGCCCGCGCGATCGCAGAACTTTGACACCAAACTGATCATCCGCGGCAGCACCGCGCGACCGTCAAGACGACGTTGACCATGTAGACGGCACGTACGGTGCACCTGTGGCGTGTCGGCCGCGTTCGCTCGTAACGACTCGTATCGGAGTCAATGCGTGGGCCTTACCGCACCTACGTAGTCGGGCCAGCTGTAGGAGTCGATGCGGACGGCGGCCCCGGTGTGCGGTGCGTCGATCATCTGCCCGTTGCCGATGTAGATCCCCACGTGATGAATAGTGCTCGGGTCATTGAGGTTGGTGGCGAAGAAGACGAGGTCGCCAGGTTGCAGCTGGTCGGCTGGAATGTGGGTACCGCTGTACCACTGAGCAGCCGCGTTGTGCGGAAGTGCGATGCCGCCTATGGCGTAGGCGGCTTGGGCGAGTCCGGAGCAGTCGAATTCGCCGTCGGTCGTCTCGCTGCCGTTGCCGCCCCACCGGTAAGGGATGCCGATCGCTCCTTGTGCGAAGGCGACGGCGGCTGCTGCAGCGGACGAGGCCGGAACGTTGCCCGCCACTGACGCGAACGCCGGCTCCAGCGCGAGGATCTTCGCGACGTAGGCCTGCGTTTGTGGGTACGGCGGTACGCCATTGAACAGCAGCACCGAGTAGATGCCGGCGTTGTACGCGGCGAGCATGTTCGCCACGGTGTTCCCGGGGACTGACGAAAGCTCCGAAGCAAGCTGGCAGTCGTATGCGGCAGCGGACGGGATTGCATCCGCGGGGTCGAAGATGTCTGCGACACCGTCGCCGTTGGCATCGACGCCGTGCGCTGCCCACGTTGAAGGCATGAACTGGGCGATGCCTTCTGCGCCGGCCGAACTCACCGCATCGGGATTGAACTTGCTCTCCGCATAAAGCTGCGCCCCTAGCAGCGCGGGTGAAAGCTGAGGGCACGCGTTGCCGTCAGACGAAACAAGGTTTGCGTACGACGCGGGAACTGTTCCGGCCGCCAAAGCACCAGCAGCTTGCGGCG
>Ga0157370_10007705_pt1 | contig 11678 bp, 13 predicted proteins | sample C35metaG_FD_113463 | JGI IMG/M metagenome (GOLD analysis project Ga0157370, IMG submission 113463) | Corn rhizosphere microbial communities from Kellogg Biological Station, Michigan, USA - C3-5 metaG | ecosystem: Host-associated > Plants > Roots > Rhizosphere > Soil | place: USA: Michigan... | reverse complement strand
CCTGGCCCTGCAGCTGCTGCGCCGCTTCAAGATGGCTCTTCAAGGTCGGCAGGGTGGCCTGGGCGAAGTTCCGCACATCCGCGTCCTGCGTATGGCTGCTTTCGTTCGAGAACAGCTTCACCGCCTTGCGATGATCCGCGACCATCGCCGCCGCCCATGCCTGATCGAACTTCGTGCCGTCCATGCTGTTGATGGTCGCGGCCTTGTCCTGTGCATCCTTCATCGGCGCGGTCGGCAGGGTCACCTGCTTTTGCTGCGCCAGGGTCTGCAGCTTGGCGTTGGCGGCGGTGTGATCGTCGACGATGCGCTGCGCCAGTTCCTTCACTTTCGGATCGGACGATTTCTGCAAGGCCATCTGTCCCATCTGGATTTCGGCCATGCCGTCGGCGGCAGCATGGGTCATGAACATGCTGTCCGAGGCGTTGGCCACCATGTGCGGTTCGCCGCGTGACATGGATTGCTGTGCGCCGGCGGTGAACGCGAAGCCGATCAACAGTGCGCACGTAGCGCTTCGCAGAACAGGTCGGTTCGACATGGGGTTCTCCTTGCGAGGTTGGACATGCGGCATGGAACCCATTGCGGCGGCAAGCCCGCGTGACGCCGGTGTGCAACCACGATGAGGGGAGAGGCATGGCCTCTCCCCGGTTCAGTCGAAGGAGAGGCGCGGCGCCTCTCCGGTCGGGTCGTCAGTCGTTCTTGTGGCTCTGGCTGCCGGCCTTGGCGTGCTGTTCGCTGCTGCCGCCGCGTGCGCCCTGGCTGCGGTCCGATCCGCTATCGCTGCGGCCGCCGTGGCTGTTTTCGCCACCCTTGCGGCCGATGTCCGCCATGTGCTCGCGGTCCTCGCTCACCGCTTCGCCGCCCTTCTGGCCGGCGCGCCGCGCTTCCTGCGAATCGAACTCGTGGGCGTTGCCGCTGGCATGCGCCGCGCGGCCGCCTTCGCTGGCGATCTCGCGCTGGCGGTCTTCGTCCATGCCGGCGAATCCGCGACCGTCGTTGTTACCCTGGTTGGATTGATTGTTTGGCATATCGAGGTTTCCTGTATCTCCGGAGACACCGGCTGGGGACGCCGGCGGCGATCCGCGCAATGCGGTTCGCAAGCACTCCGATGCAACATCCGTACCGGCACTTCGATCGCGGAAAGCCGCGGTTTTCCGCCGCTTTTCCACTTCGTCCGTTTCGCTCGCCATCCACTTTTTCCAGTGATCGCTGAAAATATTTCAGGATGTCCCGCGCCATGGTGTGGCGTCGACGAGCGCCAAAAAAAGCACCGCGGGCGAAGCCCGCGGTGCCTTGTTTCATCGTTGAAGCGGATGTCAGCTGTTCTTGTGGCTCTGCTGTCCGGCTTTCACATGCTGCTCGTGGCTACCGCCACGGCTGCCGGCGCTCCTGCTCTGGTTGCTGTTGCTGCTGGCGTGGCCGCCATGGCTGGCCTTGCCACCCTTGCTCGAGATTTCGCGTTGCTTCTCGTCGTCCATGGAGCCAAAACCACGCTTGCTGTTGTCATTGGGCATTGCTTCTCTCCGATATGGGGACGCTGTAAATAAGGGGATGCCAGAACTCGTGCGCCTTCGAATGCTGACGATCGAAGTGTGCGCGACAGCGTTTCAAGAACCGGTTGGTGAACCGTCAACGGACTCATCCACAAACCATGGCCCGCACTGGCTTTTTGCCGACGGGTTTCAACGGGCACTGTCGCCCCGGTCGGTCTTCGCATAGCGCGCGAGTTTGTTGTAGACCGTTTTCAGGCTGATCCCCAGCGCGTCGGCGGTGCGCGCCTTATCGTTGTCGAAGAACGCCAACGTCTTGAGCAGCACGCGCCGTTCCACATCCTCCATGGTCATGCCCACGCGCAGGTTCATGTCGGCAGCTTCATCTGGCTGCGCATGAACGGACGGCTCGATCGACAGGAAGTTGATCGAGCCATCGTCGGAAAACAGGAATGCCCGTTGAACGGCATGGCGCAGCTCGCGCACGTTGCCGGGCCAGTCGTGTTCCAGCATCCGGGCCATCGCGGAGGGAGAGAAATGGCGCCGGGTCCGATGCCGCCGGTTCAGCGTATCCAGCAGGTGCTGGGCGAGCCTCGGGATATCGGCCGGATGCTCGCGCAGCGACGGCATGCGCAGCGGAAAATCGGCGAGGCGGTAGTAGAGGTCGGCGCGCAGGCTGCCATCGCGCACCGCTTCGCCGGGCTCGCGGTTGCACGCCGCCACCACGCGTACGTCGAGCTTGCGGCCCGTGACCGAGCCCACCCGTGTCACCACGCGATCTTCCAGCACGCGCAGCAGATGCGCCTGCAGGCCCAGCGGCATTTCGGTGATCTCGTCGAGAAACAGCGTGCCGCGGTCGGCCTGCTCGAAGTAGCCTGGATGATCGCGCACCGCGCCGGTGAAGCTGCCGCGCTCGTGCCCGAACAGCTGGCTGGTCAGCAGGTCGGCCGCCACGGCTCCGCAGTTCACCGCGACCAGTTTGCCCCTGCGGCCGCTGAACCCGTGCAGCGCCCGTGCGGCCAGTTCCTTGCCGGTGCCGCTTTCGCCGTGCAGCAGCACCGTGACATCCAGCGGCGCGACGCGGCGGATCTGCGCAAACAGATTGCGCATCACCGGCGTGTGGCCGATGAGCGCGCCGCAGCGGTCGTCGCTGTCCCGGTGCGTGGCGGCACGGCCCACCGCATCGTCGAGCAACTGGTCGAGCTTGCTCTGCGGCACCGGCTTGACGAGGCAGTCCAGTGGCGGATGGCGCAGCGCGCGCACCTCCGTTTCCGGCAACGCCGAGCCGGTCAGGACGATGGCCTGTCCATCCGGGCGCAGCGCCAGGCTGTCCAACAGGTCGAGCCCGCTGCCGTCCGGCAGGCAGGGATCCATCAGCGCCAGGTCGTAGGATCGCTCGCACACCGCGTGCCGCGCGATCCTCAGCGTGCTGGCGGAGAACACTTCGCAGCCCCTCGCCTGGGCGTAGTTCGAAGTCGCATGGAGGTAGCCGGAATCGTGGTCGACGAGCAGGACATTCGGTGTTGCGCAAGCCATGGGCATCTCGTGTGAACGCGGACGAGCAGGGCGCCGGCGTATGCGCCGACGATGTCCTCTGCTGGGATGGATTGAAGATGCAGACTCGGCCGTACACGCACCGTCGATGATTCGTTGGCAACGCATGCCCGGCGTTGCACCGTTCAGCGTCCATCGCGCGAGCCGCCATCGATGACGTGTCCGCGCATCGCACGCTTCGGTTTGCCGCAGCGTTCGTCTACTCCAGCGAAGCCTGCAGCGCGGCAGCGAGCGCGGCGTCGCCGCTGAGCAGATCTTTCCAGCTCAGCGTTACGCCGCGGCGGCGGCCCTTCTCGGTGAGCTTCAGTCCGTTGGGATCGATGGTCAGCGTGTAGCGGCGGTCGGCGATCTGCAGTTCACGCCGCAAGGGCCTGTCCAGTGGGGTCATCTGTGCATGCTCCGGTACACGCCACGCGGCGATGAAGGTACAAGCTAGCGAGTCGGCGTGAAGCCCGGGTCAGCGCGAGCGCTCACGACCTCATCGCGAAAAAGTCACGCGGGCTCGGCGACGGTTGCCGCATCCTCGGGTGCCGCCATGAGAAAAGCGCGATGAGTTTCGACCTGTTGCCCATGCCTGCCGCCGGCCTGGCGAGTTCACAGATCCCGCCGCTGGGCGATCCCGAACATCAGCCGCCGGGTCCGTCGCGGCCGGGTTCGCCCGATCCCATCCGGCCCGAACCGCTGGGGCCGACGCCGCCGAACCTGCCGCCGCTGGATCCGCCTCCCGAGCCGGGGCAGTCGGTGCCGAGGGCGTTGCGTTCGCGGCGCAGCGGCCGGGCCTTCCGCTACCGATGACCTCGCCGATCGACCAGCCGACGGAGGAGGGGCGCCGCCGCTGGCCTCCGGACGGCTATCTGCGCTTGAACCAGCGAAGCGACGCACGCGCCAGCCTGCCATGTACCTGCACCGCGGCATGCCGGCCCGATTGCCAGGGCAGCTGCGGTTGCGAGGCATGCGCGCTGGGCTGGCTGATCTACCAGGACGAGCAGGCGCTGTGGAACGAGAGGGGCGAGCTCGTCAACGTGGTCGACCTGGGGCCGGCGTGGCAGAGCGTCGCCGATCCGCGTCAGCTGCGCCTGCGTTTCCGCCATGAATGACCATCACCTGCCGGAGTGCCGAAATGCGTGTCCATAGAAAACCTGCCACACCGGGTTTCCGGTCATCCGTTCCGCCCGTGCTGGAAATCGATCGGGCGTACCTGACCGGGAATCCCGGCCGCGCGCGGCCGAACGCGGCACGCGCCGAAACGGAAAGACCGTCGCTCGGGCGTGGGCCCGCCGCCCAGCCAGCCCATGCGCGCGAGGAGCGGACGACATGAGCAGCGCGATCCGGAAAGGCGGCGCCCGCGGACGGGGCGGAAGCGAGGCGGCCGGGCTGAATTCGCTCACCGAACTCAAGGGCGATGGCGCCGGGCCGCTGGCGAATGAGCCGCACGATGGCCGCGCCCACAGCGGCCTCAGCGGCGACGACGGACAGCACCAGCCGGTCGACGGCACGGCCACTGCCGCCTCGCTGCAGCCGGGACATACCGGCGATCTCGGCGCATCGAACCTCATGCCGCCGGACAGCTCGACGTCGCCTGCCGAGGACTATGCGAACACCGGGCAGGCCGCCATCGGCCCGGGGCTGCGCGAGCCGGACGGCAACGACGAGGTGGACGATACCGAGCTGGATTATCCGAGCGTGCGCACCAGGAGGAAGGAGGGCGGCCCGCTCGCCAACGACAGCGGCGTGGGCCAGCAGCAACGCGCCGAATCGGATCTGGAACAACCGCGCGGCGACGGCACCTGTCAGAAGGATGGCGATCGGGAGATCGCGATCGACACCGACCCTGACGAGCAGTGAGCCGCGCTTCGATCAGACGCCGAACGGATAGGTCTCCGGAACGCCTTCGTGTTTCTCCGCCGCCAGCGGGGACACCGCGTGCGTCTCGTCGAACCAGACGAACCCGTCGAACTGCGCGGGCAGGGACGCGTTGGCGTAGTGGCTTTGCAGCTCGGTCTGCGGCCGGTAGATGACGCCGATGAAACGCTCGAGCCGCGGCGGCGCCAGCCGCTCGCGCAAGCTGTCATGCACACCGGGCCGCAGGTCGAGCAGGAAGCGCGGTTTGCCGGCCTGGTGCATCGGGTACTCGTAGCTGTCCTCGCGCGCCGGCCGAACCCGCATGATCTCCATCGGCCCGTCCCAGTCGTGCGCCGCTGCCACCGTGCCATGGTGGGTGCCGAAGCCGACCAGGGCGGCGTCGCTCCCGAATTTTTCGCGGCAGAGCTGGCCGAGGTTCAGTTCGTTGCGGGATTGGCCCATCTCGGTGGCGGCCGCGTTGCCGATGTGCGAGTTGTGCGCCCACACCACCGCGCGCGAATCCGGGCCGTGCGCGTCGAGCACATGGTTCAGGGTCTCGAACATGTGTGTGTCGCGCAGGTTCCAGCTTTGCGCCGAGCCCTGGTATAGCGTGCGGTAATAGCGTTCGGCGGTAGCGACCAGGCGCGCATTCTGCGCCGCGTCGAGGAACAGCACGCCATCCTCGCGCGCGTACTCCAGGCGCTTGCGCAAGAGATCCTGCAGCTGCGCCACGACCTCCTCCTCGCACTCCTCGTGACGCTGCGAGAGCATGGCGCGGCCGTACACCGCCGGATCCTTCTGCCACGGCATCAGGCACGCGTAGCGCTCGCGCGCGACTTCGGCGGCGGCGGGATCGATCTGCTCCAGATAGCCGAGCACGGCCGCGATCGAACCGGACAGGCTGTACATGTCCAGCCCGTAGAAGCCGGCCTGCTGCTCCGCGGGGCGGCCTTCGTTGTGCGTGCGCAGCCAGCGGACGAACGCCAGCACATCGGTGTTGCGCCACATCCAGGCGGGGAAGCGCTGGAACGGCGGTTCCGGGCTGGCCACCGGGGGCCCCCGTCGCACGTGGCGGTCGATGCTGGCCGCGTCGGGCCAGTCCGCTTCCGCCGCCACGATGGTGAAACCGTGGCGCTCGATCAGCCGCCGCGTGATCGCGGCGCGCGCCCGGTAGAACTCCGAGGTGCCGTGGCTGGCTTCGCCCAGCAGCACCACGCGGCGGTCGGCGTAGCGGTCGAAGAGAGCGGCGAATTCAGGCGACGCCGGATCGGGCAGGGGCTCGGCGGCATGCCGGATCGCCTCGGCGAGACTGCCCCGCCGTGGCAGTGGCACCGCCGCCGGGCGCATGCGCCCGTTGTCCTTCTCGTCGTTCCCGGCCCAGCCCTGCTCGCCGATCAGCGGCACGAAGATCACCGCACCCAGGTCTTCCTCTGCATAGCGGGTGTCGTCGAGACGGGTCAGCTTGAACAGCCGCTGCGGGCCGGTCTGGCTGCCGATTGGCATCACCAGCCGTCCGCCGATGGCCAGTTGCTGCCGCCACGCGGCCGGTACCTGCGGCCCGCTGGCCGCGGCCACGATGACGTCGAACGGCGCACTTGCCGGCCAGCCCAGCGTGCCGTCGGCCGCGTGCACCTCGACCCGGCTCACGCCGAGCTGCTGCAGCCGCTGCCGCGCGCTCTCCGCCAGCGAAGGCACGCGTTCGATCGAATCGACGCGACGCGCCATCCTGCCCAGCAGCGCCGCCACGTAGCCCGAACCGGTGCCGATCTCCAGCACGCTGTCGTCCGGCTGGATCTCCGCCGCCTGCAGGGTCAACGCCACGATGTACGGTTGCGAGATGGTCTGTCCGGCCTCGATCGGCAGGGCCGTGTCGTCATAGGCCGACGCGCGCATGGCCTCGCTCACGAAGGCGTGGCGCGGCACGTAGCGCATCGCATCCAGCACGGCCGGATCGTGGATGCCGCGGCCGACCAGCTGGCGCCGCAGCATCTCGGCGCGGGCCTGCACGAAATCGTTCATCGCCGGCGCCTCATCGCCGCGGCGGTCAGTGCGGCGTGGCGACGCGCGCGGCGACCTCGGCCTTGAGCGAGCGTGCGTCGGTGGCTTCCAGGTCGGCCTGGGCCACGATGCCGCAGATCGCGCCGTTGGCGTTCACGATCGGCACCCGGCGCACCTGCTGGCCGGCCATCAGGCGGGCGCATTCCTCCAGCGAGGCGTCCTCGGAGAGGGTCAGCGCGGGCGCCGTCATGCAGGATTTCACCGGGGTGTTCTGCGGGTCGCCACCGGCGGCGACGCAGCGCACGACGATATCGCGATCGGTGATCACGCCGAGCACCTTGAGGCCGTCCCCGGTCACCGGAATCTCGCCGACGTCCGCCTCCAGCATCAATCGCGCAGCTTCGCTGAGCATCGCATCGGGCGAACAGCAACGTGGGCGGGGTGTCATCACCTCTTGCACATTCATGGTTCTCTCCTGGAGGCCTGCGAATCAGGCAACTGCGTCACCTTGCAGCGGCCCGGTTGAAGAAAAGGCGATTGAACTGTCAACAAGATCGGCCGGGCCGGATTTGCTAACGCGTTGTGCACATGCCGTGACGCAGGCTCGCGGTTCGGGTAGCCAGGATGATCACGAGCCGTTGAGCCGGTAAGCTGTCAGAAGGACGATCCAGGCCATGGCGATGACGATATTCGACGAAGCAGCGGGCGCGGCCGACACCACGTTGACCATCGTCGGCGTGGGCGCTTCGGCAGGGGGCATCGAGGCGCTGGAGCAGTTTTTCGCCAGCCCGTGCCTGGCCGCGAACGTGGCTTTCATCGTGGCCACGCACATGATGGCGGACAAGCCCAGCGCGCTGACGCAGATCCTTTCCCGGCATACCGCGCTATCGGTGGAGCAGGCCGTGCACGGCACGCCGGTGTCCGCCGGCAGCGTGTACGTGCTGCAGCCTGGCCAGGTGGTTTCGCTGCGGGATGGCAGGCTGCAGGTCGAAACCGTGCCGCCCGGCCAGCGCGTGCACAACGTGATCGACCTGCTGCTCGGCTCGATCGCCTCCGACCGGGACAACCGCGCCGTCGGGGTGGTGCTGTCCGGCACCGGCACCGATGGTGCGCTGGGTTGCCGCGCCATTCGCGAACGTGGCGGCCTGACCATCGCGCAGGTCGGCGATGGCAGCGCGGTGCAGTTCAGCGGCATGCCTTCCAGCGCCGTGGCGGCACGCGCGATCGACCTGCAGCTCTCGGTCAACGCGATGATGGACCGGATCAGCTATTACGCCGATTCGCTCGACCAGGCTGACGTCTCCCGCCTGCCCGACCAGCCGCTGTTCGATCAGCTGTGCCAGCTGCTGCGCCGGCATACCGGCCACGATTTCAGCGGCTACAAGCCGACCACGTTCTGGCGCCGGGTGAAGCGGCGCATGCAGGTGCTGCAGCTCGAGCGCGTGGAGAGCTACATCGCGCACATCGAGGCGGATCCGAAGGAAGCCGCCATGCTTTTTCGGGACCTGCTGATCAGCGTCACCAGTTTTTTCCGCGACACCGGCGCGTTCGAGACGCTGCAGGACGACGTGGTGCCGGCGCTGTTCAAGGGGCGCGATCCGGCCGACGGCATCCGCGTGTGGGTGCCTGGCTGCGCCACCGGCGAGGAGGTCTATTCGCTGGCGATCCTGCTGCTCGAATACGCGCAGACGCTGGACGAACCGCGCCCGGGCATCAAGCTGTTCGCCACCGACATCGACGAGGAGGCGTTGAGCATCGCGCGGGCAGGACGTTATCCGGCGGCGTTGCTGGAAGCGGTCTCGCCCGAACGCTGCAGCCGGTTCTTCAGCAGCGACGGCGGCAATTTCGTGGTCAGCAAGGCCGTGCGCGAGCTGTGCACGTTCTCTTCCCACAGCGTGCTGAAGGACCCGCCGTTTTCGCGGATCGACCTGGTCTCGTGCCGCAACCTGCTGATCTACCTGAACCTGAAAACGCAAAACCAGTTGATGCCGACGTTCCACTTTGCCCTGCGCCCGCAGGGTTACCTGTTCGTGGGCATCGCCGAAAGCGTCACCCGCCACGCCGAGCTGTTCGCTCCAGTGAACAAGAAACACCGGATTTTCCAGCGCGTGTCGATGACGTCGCCGCGCACGGCGTTGCCGCTGATGCCGTCGGAGCGGCGTCATCCGATGCAGCGTGAAAGCATCAGCTTCAATTCGCCGCGCGGGCTCAGCGGCCTGCGTCGCTCACTGGAAACGCACATCCTGCGCTATCACGCGCCGGCGCACGTGCTGGTCAACGAGCAGGGCGAGGCGGTGTACTACTCGGCCAACACCGGCGGTTTCCTGGAGCACGCCGCCGGTGCGCCCAGCCGCCAGCTGCAGGTGAGCGCACGGCCCGAACTGCGCCTGGGCCTGCGCCGCGCGCTGCAGGAAAGCCTGCGCAGCCAGCAGCCCGCAACCTCGCCGCGCATGCGCCTGGAGATCGGCGGACAACTCCGCTGGGTCGAGGTGTTCGTCGAACCGTTCGACCAGGACGACGGCGAACGCCTGTACCTGGTGCTGTTCCGCGACCTCGGTGCCAGCGAGCGTCCGGCTGCCGCAGCGGAAAGCGGCGCCGAAGCCGACGCCGCGCAGATCGCGCAGGAATTGAAGGAGACCCGCGAAGAGCTGCAGTCCACCTACGAAGAATTCGAGACGGTGGTCGAGGAGCTGCGCCTGTCCAACGAGGAGCTCAGCTCGGTCAACGAGGAGATGCAATCGTCCAACGAGGAACTGGAAACCTCGAAGGAGGAATTGCAGTCGCTCAACGAGGAGCTGAACACGGTCAACCTCGACCTGTCGCAGAACATCGAGGCGCTGGACCAGACCAACGCCGAACTGTGCGGGCTGCTGGAGAGTACCGAAATCGCCACGATCTTCCTGGATCGGCAGCTGGCGATCCGCAATTTCACGCCGGCGGCCACAGGCATGTTCAATCTGATCGCCGGCGACCGCGGCCGCGCGATCACCGACATCGCCCATGAGCTGGACATCGCCGACCTGCGCCAGGAACTGCTGCGCGTGCTGCAGAGCGGGAAAAGCGAGGAGCGCGCCACCGCGCGCAAGGACGGCAGTGCGCATTACCTGATGCGCATCCTGCCTTACCACGGCGAGCAGGCGGAGAGCGGCGGCCTGCTGGTCACGCTCATCGACGTGACCGCGCTGATCGAGGCCGACGTGCGCCATGGGCTGATGATCGGCGAACTGAACCATCGCGTGCGCAACATGCTCGCCGTCATCAGCGCGGTGGCGATGCAGACGCTGGGCGAGAACGTGCAGTCGCCGGCGCTGCAGAAATTCCTGGACCGGCTCAAGGCGATGTCGCGCACCTACAAGCTGCTGACCCGGATGAGCTGGCGGCACACGCCGCTGCGGGAGCTGGTGATCCAGGAGCTGCACGCCGTGGCCGAACCCCATCGCTTCCGCGTGGACGGCCCGGCCGTGCAGCTCAACGCGAAAGCCACCGTCGCGCTTGGCATGACCCTGCACGAACTCACCACCAACGCGGTCAAGCACGGCGCCTTGTCCAGCCAGCACGGCCGCCTGGCGGTGACCTGGTCGGTGGGCGAGCAGATGCTGGCGATCCGATGGGAGGAGGCCGGCGGCCCGCCCGCGACGGCTCCCGAGCATCGCGGTTTCGGCAGCATGCTGATCGATCGCCAGCTCGCCTTCGAGCTGCATGGCAGGAGCGAGTCGCGCTTCACGGAAGCCGGCCTGGCCGTCACCTTGCAGATCCCCATGGACGCGCTGGCCGAGACGAACGAAGAGGTGCCCGATGGTGGCGCATGACCGGGAGCCGGCGACCGTGCTGATCGTGGAGGACGAGCTGATGATCGCCACCACGCTGGAGATGATGCTGAGCGACTACGGCTATCGGGTGGTCGATCCGGTGTCGACCGTGGAGGACGCGTTGGCAGCGCTGGAAAAGGTACGGCCCGACGTGGCCCTGCTCGACTACCGGCTGGGCGGCTCGACCACCGAGCCGCTGCTGCAAGTGCTGCAGGAGCGGAAGATTCCGGTATGCATGCTCACCGGCTACGGGCGCGACTCGCTGCCGGAGCGATACCGGAATTATCCGGTGCTGGAAAAGCCCTTCAGCCTCGGCGAGCTGCTGACCGAACTGCAGCACATCTTCGGCTGATCCGCCGCGGCCGCTTCAGGCCGAGGCGCCGCGAACGCGGAACGCCAGGCTGATGCGCGGCCCCACCGGCGTGCGCTGTTTCGGAATCCCGTGGTCGTAGTGCAGCTGCGTCTCCCAGCTCATCACCAGCACGCTCCCCGCCGTCAGATCCAGCTGCAGCACCCTGCGCGGCGGCTGCTTGGCGCGGATCGTCATGCGCCGGGTGGCGCCCAGCGAGAGCAGGGCGATCGGCTGGCCACGCACGATGTCAGCCAGCTTGTCGTTATGCGGCGCGACGCTGTCGTGCTGGTCGCGGTAAAGGTTGAGCCCGATGCTGTCGAATGGCGCATCCGCCACCGTGGCGACGGCCGCGCGGGCTTCGCGCAAGGCGGGCGGCAGCGCCGGATCATCGCTGCGGAAATGCGCGCGCAGCCGCGGCACTTCCACCTCGCGTTCGTACATCAGGCGCGTGCCGGCCTTCCATGCAACGCCTGCATGCAGCTGCTCGAACCAGCGCTGCGCGGTATCGGCGGCAACCACGTCGGGAAACAGCACGATACGCCCGCTGGCATCGTCCAGCAGCTGTTGCGGACCGCTACCGAACAGCCCCAGTTGCGCCATTCACGAATGCCTCTTGATGACGGTGATCTTGCCGTT
>Ga0157370_10007702_pt1 | contig 11680 bp, 12 predicted proteins | sample C35metaG_FD_113463 | JGI IMG/M metagenome (GOLD analysis project Ga0157370, IMG submission 113463) | Corn rhizosphere microbial communities from Kellogg Biological Station, Michigan, USA - C3-5 metaG | ecosystem: Host-associated > Plants > Roots > Rhizosphere > Soil | place: USA: Michigan... | reverse complement strand
CGAGCAGGCCCACACCGGCACGCACATCGTTCATGCGGCCCTGCACCAGATCCTCGGCCCGGAAGCCCTGCAGCGCGGCTCCTTCAACAAGGCCGGCTACCTCCGCTTCGACTTCTCCTGGGGCGAGGGGCTGAGCACTGCAACGCGTTCGGAGATCGAGGAAGTTTCCAACATAGCCATCCGCAACAACTACCGTGTCACCACCACCGTCATGCCCCTGGCGGCAGCCAAGGCACTCGGTGCCACCGCCCTGTTTGGCGAAAACTACGGCTCCGAGGTGCGCGTGGTGGAGATCGACGGTGCGTGGTCCCGCGAGCTGTGCGGCGGCACCCACGTGGAAAGCACCTCCAGGATCGGTTCGCTCACGCTCCTCGGTGAACAGTCCGTAGGGTCCGGGAACCGACGCGTGGAGGCCTTCGTGGGCATGGACGCGTTCCGGCACCTGGCCGCCGAGCGTGCCCTGGTGGCGTCGCTGACCGACATGCTCAAGGTCCCCTCGAACCTCCTGCAGGAGCGGGTCGCCGCCACGCTGGCCAAGCTCAAGCATGCCGAAAAGGAGCTGGAGCGCCTGCGCAAGGACCAGCTTGCCGCGGCAGCCGGCGCCCTGGTGGGCACGGCCGTGGACGCCGCCGGCGTGCGGCTCATAGCGCACGACGCCGGTGACGTCACCAGCGCCGACGACCTCCGCGGCCTGGCCCTTGACCTGCGCCAGCGGCTGGGTTCCGCCGCAGCCACGGTGGCCGTGGCGGGCACCAGCAACGGCCGCCCTGTCATCCTGGTCGCCACCAACGAGGCCGCCCGTGCGGCGGGCGTGAAGGCCGGGGCGCTGGTGAAGCTTGCCGCCGGCGTGCTGGGCGGCGGCGGCGGCGGCAAGCCGGACCTGGCCCAGGGCGGCGGCACGGACACGGCGGCAATCCCGGCCGCGCTGGCCGCCATCGCGGACTCCATCAAGAACCGGTAGGCGGGCGCGTGGAGCCGCGGACGTATCCGCACGGCGTGAAGCTGGGCATTGACGTGGGCCTGGTCCGCGTGGGCCTGGCCTCCTGCGACCCCGACGGGATCCTGGCCACACCCGTGAAGACACTTTCCCGGGACGCCAAGAGGAACTCGGACATCAAGGTGGTGGTGAAGGAAGTTCAGGCGCGGGCTGCCGTCGAAGTTTTTGTGGGGCTGCCCCGCACGCTCCGGGGAGAGGAAAAGGCGTCAGCCGCAATGGCCCGCAGCTACGCCGCGCTCCTTGTCGAAGCCCTCGCAGGTGCCGGGCAGCAGGTGCCCGTGCGCTTGATTGACGAGCGCCTCACCACGGTCAGCGCCCACCATGCGCTCCATGCGGCTGGCCTCGGCAGCCGTGAACACCGTAAAGTGGTAGATCAAGTAGCGGCCGTTGGCATCCTCCAACAGGCCCTTGACATGCAAAAGGCGCGCAACGCCACCGTTGGGGAACTGGTGCGCGCCGAGGACCGGGGCACCCAGGCAGGTGCCGGCCGGTCCGACACAGAAGAAGGTTCAGCCATCTCCAGCCCAACACCGGCGTCCTCACCGGGAGGATGCGACCATGAATGAAGTTTTCCACGAGGCACGCCACGGGGCGCACGCCGCCGACAGCGCCGACTACGAGTGGGCCGAAGAGCACGCCGAAACGGAACATTACTTCCAGGAGCATCCCCTGCCGTCGCGGCGCAGCACCCGCGTCTCCAAGCGGGTCCGCAGGCGCCGGCGCACCGTCATCTTCCTGATAGTCCTTGCCCTTTTTGCCGTCGTCGTCTTCTTTGTGGTGCAGACCATCAAGCCCATGCTTGGCGGCTTCACCCCGGCCGACTATCCCGGCCCCGGCACGGGCACTGTCCAGGTGGTGGTCCCCGACGGCTCCTCCGCCAGAAGCGTGGCGACGGAACTGCGATCCGACGACGTGGTGGCCAGTGAGCAGTCCTTCCTTGACGCCCTGGCAGCCGCCAACGGCACCGGCTCCCTCCAACCCGGATCCTTCGCCATGAAGAAGCAAATGAAGGCCTCGGACGCCGTGGCCGTGCTCCTGGCCGGGGACCTGTCCAAGGTCCACTATGCGGCGGTGGCGCAAAACCTGCGCCTCGGGGAGACCCTTGACGTCCTGGCCAAGGGCACGGGAATTCCGAAGGGGGACTTTGAAAAGCTCGCCTCCGATCCAGCCGCCTTTGGGCTGCCTGCCGCGGCCAAGAACCTTGAAGGCTACCTTTCGCCCGGCGAGTACCGCTTCCCCATTGAGCTCGATGCGAAGGGCATCCTGAAGGAAATGGTGGCGGCGACCCAAAAGAACCTGGCCGCTGCCGGGGTCAGCGACCCGGCCCAGCAGTACAAGGTCCTGACGATTGCCAGCATCATCGAGTTTGAGGGCAATGCGGCCAACTATGCCGAGATTTCCGGTGCCATTGAAAACCGAATCAACAATCCCAACGGCGAAACGCACGGCTACCTGCAGTCGGACGCCACCGTGGCGTACGGGCTGGGCATCAAGTCCTACAACCTGAGCCAGGCCCAAAAGGACGACAAGGCCAACCTGTACAACACCTACGCCCACCCCGGCCTGCCCGTTGGCCCGATCGGCTCCCCGGGAGGGGCCGCCATCGAGGCCGCCGCGCACCCGCAGAGCAACCCGTACTACTTCTGGGTGACGGTCAACCTGAAGACCGGCGAGACGCTTTACGCGGCAACATACGCCGAGCACCTGCAAAACGTGGCCAAGTACACGGCCTGGTGTGCAGCGAATCCGGGGGAATGCAAGTAGATGCCAGTGTTCCGCCAGGGCGCAGTGCTGGGGCACCCCATTGGGCACTCCAAGTCGCCGGCCCTCCACAATGCCGCCTATGCCGTCCTGGGACTCGACTACAGCTACACGGCCATCGATGTCCAGGTGCACCAGTTCCCGGCCTTCCTTGACCAGGTCCGCTCCGACGGCAGCTGGTACGGCCTGTCCGTCACCATGCCGCTGAAGAATGCGGCGGCACAACTGGCGGATGGGCTGACTGACGTGGCCGCAGCATTGGGCTCCGTCAACACCCTGGTTGCCTCCAGGACGGACGACGGCGGCACCAGGTTCCTGGGGGACAATACGGACGTGGCGGGGATTGTGAACGCCCTGCGGCAGGCCGGGGTGGCACCGCGCCCCCGGGCCGCAGTGCTGGGCGGGGGCGGCACGGCCGTTTCAGCCGTCGCCGCCATGGCACGGCTCGGGGCGCCGGAAGTGGACATCTTCGTCCGGGACACCGGCCGCAGCTCAGCGGCCCTGGCCGTGGCCGCGCGGCTGGGCGTGCCCGCCCGGCTGGTGCCCTACAGAGGTGCGGCCCAGGCATTGGCGGGGTACGGCGTCGTGGTTTCAACGCTGCCGCCCCAGGCCGCGGACCCGCTGGCGCAGGAACTCCCCGCCAGCTTGGGGAAAATGTCCGGGGCATGCCTGCTGGACGTTGCATACGATCCGTGGCCCAGCGCACTGGCTGCGGCATGGGAGCGGGCCGGCGGGACCGTGGTGCCCGGGATTGAAATGCTTTTGTACCAGGGCGTGGAGCAGGCCCTGATGTTTGCCGCCGCCGGGGGACACGGGGACGCGGCCGCCGGGCGGACGGGGGAACTCATCAATGTGATGTGCGACGCACTTGGGCTGGAGCATCGCACGCAGCACAAGTAGCTGGGCCAGAACATGGCAAGATGGAGCGTATGTTGCGTTGGTTGACCGCCGGAGAGTCTCATGGCCCGGCCCTTGTGGGAATTATCGAAGGCGTGCCGGCCGGGGTGGAGCTCAGCAGCGCCATGGTCACGGACGCCCTGGCCCGGCGCCGGCTCGGCTACGGCCGTGGCGCCCGGATGAAATTTGAGCAGGACGTAGTCACAATCCTCGGAGGCGTGCGCCACGGGGTGACCCAGGGCGGGCCCGTTGCGATCCAGATCGGCAACTCCGAATGGCCCAAATGGGAACAGGTAATGTCCGCGGATGCCGTGGACGTCGGCGAACTCGCCGAGCAGGCGCGCAACGCGCCCCTCACGCGGCCCCGGCCCGGCCATGCCGACTTCACCGGCATGCAAAAGTACGGTTTTGACGAGGCGCGCCCCGTGCTGGAGCGGGCCAGTGCGCGCGAAACGGCCACCCGCGTGGCACTGGGCGCCGTTGCCGCGCAGATGCTGGCCGCCGTGGGCGTGCACTTGGTCAGCCACACCGTCCAAATTGCCGCCGTCGCTTCCCCCGACGGGGCGCCGCTGCCTACCTTCCCCGATGTGGCCGCGCTCGACGCCGACCCGCTGCGGTGCTTCGATGCAGCAACCTCCGCCGCGATGGTGGCCGAAGTTGATGCCGCGCACAAGGAAGGCGAAACCCTAGGCGGCGTTGTGGAGGTGCTGGCCTACGGCCTGCCGCCGGGACTGGGCAGCTACGTCCACTGGGACCGGCGCCTGGATTCGCGCCTGGCCGGGGCCCTCATGGGCATCCAGGCCATCAAGGGCGTGGAGGTGGGCGACGGCTTTGCCACGGCTGCCCGCCGCGGCTCCGCAGCCCACGACGAGATCCTGCGGGACGAATCCGGACGCATCATCCGCACCAGCAACCGCGCAGGCGGCATTGAAGGCGGCATGAGCATCGGCGACGTGCTGCGCGTGCGCGCTGCCATGAAGCCCATTGCCACGGTGCCGCGCGCCCTGAAGACCATAGACATTGCCACCGGGGAGCCGGCCAAGGCCCACCACCAGCGCTCGGACGTGTGCGCCGTGCCGGCGGCAGGCGTTGTGGCAGAGGCCATGTGCGCACTGGTCCTCGCCGATGCCCTCGTGGAGAAGTTTGGCGGGGACTCCATTGCTGAAACCAAGCGCAACATGGACTCCTACCTGGCCGCGATCCCGGCCAATCTGGACACGCTGGGGCACTGATGGCGGCGGGGACGGAACAAGACCGGGCGCCACGGTTCGTGCCTGTCCGTCCCATCGTCATGGTGGGGCCGATGGCCGTTGGCAAGTCCGTGATCGGTGCGGAGCTGGCCCGCGTGCTTGGCGTGGACTTCATCGACACCGACCAGCGCATCGTCGCCAAGCACGGACCCATCCCGCGCATCTTCGGGGCCAGGGGAGAGCACCATTTCCGCCAGCTCGAGGCACGGGCGGTGGCCGATGTCCTGGACACCGACAAGCCCAAGCCGGTGGTTCTTTCCCTCGGGGGAGGGGCCGTACTGGACACGGGCACCCAGCAGTTGCTGGGCAGGGCCACAGTGGTGTTTCTGCAGGCAACCGTGGAAACTGTCCGGGAACGGATTGTTCGCAACACCGGACGGCCGCTGCTGGCGGGGGATCCGGTCAAGGCCTGGATGCGCCTGGCGGCCGTGCGGATACCCGTGTATTCCCGACTCGCTGACATCACCCTTGACGTCAGCAATTCAAGCGTGCCGGAGCTGGTGGCGGAACTCATCGCCATGCTGGACGCAGAACAAAGGAAAGAGAACACCGCACCGTGAATGAATTGAACACCGTCATCAAGGTCACCGGCCCGGCACCCGCCGAAAACTACGACGTCGTAGTGGGCCGGAAGCTGCTGGCCAACCTTCCCGGGCTGCTCGGCGAGAGGGTCAAACGCGTGCTGGTCATCCACCCCCGGGCGCTGCGCATGACGGGGGATGCCGTGCGTGATGACCTTGAGGCCGCCGGTTTCACGGCGCTCACGGCGGAAATTCCCGACGCCGAGGAAGGCAAGCACATCCAGGTGTCGGCCTTTTGCTGGCAGGTCCTGGGCCAAAACGACTTCACCCGCTCCGATGCCATAGTGGCCGTAGGCGGAGGTGCCGTGACCGACGTCGGCGGCTTTGTCGCCGCCACCTGGCTGCGGGGCGTGCGGGTCATTCACCTGCCCACGTCCCTGCTGGGCATGGTCGACGCGTCCGTGGGCGGCAAGACGGGCATCAACACGGCAGAGGGCAAGAACCTGGTGGGCGTGTTCCACCCCCCGGCGGGCGTGCTGGTGGACCTGGACACCCTTGACACACTGCCGAAGAACGAAATGATCTCGGGCATGGCCGAGGTGGTCAAGTGCGGCTTTATTGCAGACCCGGCAATTCTGGACCTCATCGAGGCCGATCCGGCGGCCGCCCTTGACCCGCGTTCGGACGGGCTGCGTGAACTAGTTGAACGTGCCATCGCCGTCAAGGCCAAGGTGGTGTCCGAGGACCTCAAGGAGGCCGGACTTCGGGAGACCCTGAATTACGGCCATACCCTGGGCCACGCGATTGAGCACGCCGAACGCTACTCGTGGCGCCACGGTGCCGCCGTGTCCGTCGGCATGATGTTTGCCGCGGAGCTCTCCCGCAGCGTGGGCCGGCTCAGCGACGAGGATGCGGACCGGCACCGGCGCATCCTGGACATGCTGGGACTGCCCCTGACGTACCGCAAGGACCGCTGGCAGGCCCTGCTGGACGGGATGCGCCGGGACAAGAAAACGCGCGGGGACCTGCTGCGCTTTGTGGTCCTTGACGGCATTGGCCAGCCGGGGATCCTTGAGGTGCCGGACCCGTCGCTGCTGTTTGCCGCCTACCAGGAGATTGCTTCGTAGATGTCACTCAAGGACTGGCCCTCAGCGGGCTTCCCGGGGACGGCGGTCAACCCTGAAACCCTGCTGCCCGAAGTGGTTGACGACGAAACGTGCGCCCAGGCCCTGGAACTGAGCCACGATGCAGCCGACCACGTGTTTGTGCTGCTGGCCCGCGGGCTGACTGCGGAAGCTGCGGAAATGGCCGCCGACGCCCGGGTGGCGGATCCGCAATCCATCCGGCTCCAGGTCCTGGACGCCGAGGTGCTGCGCGCCACGAAGCATTTTGACCGTGCCGAAAGGGTGCTCAAGGCGTTGATTCCCGCCGTCGCGGATTCGTCCCTGGAGGCCTGGATCCACCAGCAGCTGGGCAAGGTGTACTTTAGCAACGGCAACTTTGATGCTGCGGCCAGGAGTTTCGCCACTGCCCTGGAGCAAAGGGTGGCGGCAGGGGCGGACGCCTCCGCCATCTATTCCTCCACGGTGTCGCTGCAGCGGGCCCTGGACCTGGCCGAGCGGCAGTAGTTCCCCCATGCGGTAGTATGGTCAATGGATTTTTGATAACACTTATACGTTAGAGGCAATTGTGGCAACCACGAATGACATCAAGAACGGCACCGTTCTCAAGCTTGAGGGACAGCTGTGGAACATCATTGAGTTCCAGCACGTCAAGCCGGGCAAGGGCGGTGCCTTTGTGCGCACCAAGATGCGCAACATCCTCTCCGGCAAAGTTGTTGACAAGACCTTCAATGCGGGCCTGAAGATCGAGACCGCCACGGTTGACCGCTCGGACTATGAGTACCTGTACCAGGACGGCGAAGACTTCGTGTTCATGGACACCCAGAACTACGACCAGCTCACCGTCTCGGGCAAGACCGTTGGTGAGGCCACCAACTTCATGCTGGAAAACCTCCACGTGACGATTGCCCTGCACGAGGGGACGCCGCTCTACCTGGAACTGCCGCCGTCGGTCCAGCTGCGCATCACCTACACCGAGCCCGGCCTGCAGGGCGACCGCTCCTCCGCCGGCACCAAGCCGGCCACCGTTGAAACGGGTTACGAGATCCAGGTCCCCCTCTTCATTGACAACAACACCCTCGTCAAGGTTGACACCCGCGACGGCAGCTACCTGGGACGTGTCAGCGAGTAGTGGCAAGCACGCACAACAGCCCTTCGGGCAAACCAAATTCGGCGCGCAGCAAGGCCCGCCGCCGTGCCCTGGACATATTGTTCGAGGCTGAGCAGCGCGAAGTCTCTGCCTTCTCGGCCCTGACGGCACGGCGTGAAAAGACGGACCAGGTCATCAACGTCTACACGGTGGACCTGGTGGAGGGCGTCACCGCCATGCAGGAAAGCATTGACGAATTCCTGCAGACGTATTCGCAGGGCTGGACCCTCGAGCGCATGCCCGCCGTCGACCGCATCATCCTCCGGGTCGGCGCCTGGGAACTGCTCTACAACGACGACGTCCCCGACGCAGTCGCGGTGAGCGAGGCGGTGGAATTGGCGAAGACCCTGTCCACGGACGAGTCCCCCCAGTTCGTCAACGGCCTGCTGGGCCGGCTGCAGCAGATCAAGCCCACCCTGCTCGCCTAGCCCCTCAACTGTGTGTCAGAAACTGCACTCGAATCAACTCAAAACAGTTGATTCGAGTGCAGTTTCTGACACTTAGTTGTTTAAGGGGTGCTGGGCGTGCCACACGGCGGCGGCGTGCCGGCCCAAAAGCTCGCTCCGGGCGGCCGTGGACTTGTGCAGCAGGGCAAGCTCTTGGGCCTGGGCCTCGGCAAAGCGGCGGGCCCCTGCGCTGCCGGGGCGGCCCGCGGCGTCAACCAGCAGCCGGTTCCGGGTGAAGGCCAGGCGGGTTGCCACGCGGATGAATTCCTTCATGGTGCTTCCGCCGCCAAAGGTGCGCGCCCAGGACAAGGCACGACGCCGGCCTGCACCGGTGGCGAGCATCGGCACCTCCTGCTGGCTGAACCACCCGGACGGCACATAGTCGCCCAGGCGGCGGCGTGTGAGCCGTGCCTCCGAGCGGCGCAGGAGGATGATGCCCACGAGGAACAGCACGAAGATGGGCATTTGGAGCGCGCCGTACATGATGAAGAAGTTGCCGCCCACAAATGTCATCCCGTTCCACAGCCCGTGCAGGAGCATGGCGGGGATGAGACCCACCACCCATGCCCCCAGCACCAGGGCCGTGCCGCCGTGGCGGGCTGCGTAGCCCACGCAGGCGCCCAAGGCGCCGGTGAACATGACATGGGCGAAGGGGGACATGAGCCCGCGCATCAGGAAGATGCCCACCAGCCCGCCGGCCGCGCCGTTGCTTTGGTCCAGGGCCTGGCCAAAGTAGAGAATGTTTTCCGTGAACGCAAAACCTGCGGCAATGATGCCGGCATAAACCACGCCGTCAATCGGGCCGTCAAAGGTGCGCCGGCGCAGAAAGAACAGCAGCAGCACGCCGGCGCCCTTGCACAGTTCCTCGACCAGGGGTGCCTGGATCACTGCACCCACCATGCTGGGATCGGCCGAGACGTTGCCGGCCATCAGCAGCGGCTGCACCCAGCTTCCCACCACCAGGGCCGCAATCACCGCCATTCCGGCGCCCCAGCAAAATCCGAAGGCAAGGGCGGTCTTTGGTTCCGGCTCCCACCGGTCAATCCACATCAGGGTCAGGACGCAGATGGTCAGCGGGACCAAGGCCAGGGTGCCGCAGATGAGGAAAACGCTCGCGCCGATCGAGTAGGCGAAGACTGCCAGGGTCCCCGCGGTGACCAACCCCAGCAGGCACAGCAGGATGATGTTTGTCACACGCATCCCCGTGCCGCGCCGGCGCCGGGGGGCCAGCGGTGCCGGGTGGTGCCAGTATTCAGGCGACGGGGACTGGGCCGTCCATGTTTGCCCTGCCGGTGGCTGTCCCAACTGGGCAAGCGGCGCCTGGGGAAGAGGCGCTTGGGGCGGCGCCTGCAACGGCGCCTGCCACTGCGGCTGCGGCTGTGGCTGTGGCTGTGTCCAGGGCCCGGGTTCAGTCATGGTTCAACCTTAGGGCCAGCCCGGTGGCGCTCCAAGGGGCCGCGCGGGCAGGTGGGGCCTGTGGTAGTTTTGGAAATGCAATCATCCTTTTAATTCCGTCCTGTGAGGCGGGGAAAGGGGGACGCGAGAAAATGAGCAGCCCCTCGGCAGCATTTGAGGAAGCACCGTTCAACGCAGCATCGGCCAATGTGTCGCGTGTGGTCCTGACCGCAGCAGACATCGACCGCGCGTTGACTCGTATCGCCTATGAAATTCTGGAAGCCAACAAGGGTTCGGCGAACCTCCTCCTCTTGGGCATTCCCCGGCGCGGTTATCCTCTCGCCCAGCGCCTGGCCGCGAAACTCGCCGCCTCTGATCCCACCATTGACCCGCAGGCCATTGTCGGCCAGCTGGACGTCACCATGTTCCGTGACGACCTGGCCCACCACCCCACCCGCGCCCCGGAACGCACCGCGCTCCCCGTCTCCGGCATCGACAACAAGGTCATTGTGCTGGTTGACGACGTCCTGTACTCGGGGCGGACCATTCGCGCCGCGCTGGACGCCCTGGTGGACCTGGGCCGCCCCCGCGCCGTCCGCCTGGCTGTCCTCGTGGACCGGGGCCACCGCGAACTGCCCATCCGTGCCGACCATGTGGGCAAAAACCTGCCCACTTCCTCGAGCGAAAAGGTCAGGGTCCGCCTCGCGGAGATCGACGGCCCCGGCGCAGCCGACCAGGTTGTCATCGAGGCCGGCGCATGAGGCACCTCCTTGACACCGAAAGCCTCAGCCGCGACAACGCCATCCAAATCCTTGACACAGCCCAGGAAATGTCGGCCGTGGGGGAGCGCGAAGTAAAGAAGCTGCCCGCCCTGCGCGGGCGCACCGTGGTGAACCTGTTCTTCGAGGACTCCACGCGCACCCGCATATCCTTCGAGGCGGCAGCCAAGCGGCTTTCAGCGGACGTCATCAACTTCAGCGCCAAGGGCTCCTCGGTCTCCAAGGGCGAGTCGCTGAAGGACACGGCCCAGACACTGGAGGCCATGAGCGCTGACGCCGTCGTCATCCGACACTGGGCCTCCGGGGCACCTGCGCGCCTGGCCACGTCCGGCTGGATTGACGCGGCCGTGATCAATGCCGGGGACGGCACCCACGCCCACCCCACCCAGGCCTTGCTGGACGCCTTCACCATGCGCGCCCACTGGTCGCAGCTGGCAGGCACGCCGTCCGTGGGCGGCGACCTGGCCGGCATGCGCGTTGTCATTGCCGGCGATGTGCTCCACTCCCGGGTGGCACGGTCCAATGTGTGGCTGCTGCGCACCCTCGGAGCGCACGTGACCCTCGTGGCGCCGCCCACCCTGCTGCCCGTCGGAGTCGGGCACTGGCCATGCGAAGTCAGCTACGACCTGGACGCCACACTGGACGCCGGGGCTGACGCCATCATGATGCTCCGCGTCCAGGCCGAGCGCATGGATGCCTCGTTCTTCCCGTCCACCCGGGAATATGCCCGCCGCTGGGGGTTCGACGACGCCCGGCTGGCCAGGCTGGACGAACTCAAGCTCAAAGACACCATCATCATGCACCCGGGGCCCATGAACAGGGGTCTGGAAATCTCATCCTCGGCGGCCGACTCGGCACGCTCCACGGTGCTCTCCCAGGTGCGCAACGGCGTGTCGGTGAGAATGGCCGCCCTGTACCTGCTGCTGTCGGGCGAAATGCGCGAACCAGCAACCCCCGCCCCGTCGAACGCAAAGGACAAATCATGACTGCCGCCAGCTACCTCATCCGCGGGGCATCCCTCCTCGGCACCGCGGCCGGCGACTTGCTGGTGCGCGGCGGCATCATCGCCGCCGCCGGAGAAAACCTGGGCCCGGACGTGGTGGGGGACGCCACTGTCATTGACGCAGCCGGGCTGGTGGCCCTGCCCGGCCTGGTGGACCTGCACACGCACCTGCGCGAGCCCGGGCGTGAGGACGCCGAGACGGTCCTCACCGGATCCAGGGCCGCCGCGCTCGGTGGCTTCACCGCCGTGCTGGCGATGGCCAACACCTCGCCCGTCACCGACACCGCCGAGGCCGCCGAGCGGGTCTTCGACCTCGGCCGGGCGGCCGGCCTGGTCGACGTGCAGCCGGTCGGCGCGGTG
>Ga0157370_10007700_pt1 | contig 11685 bp, 14 predicted proteins | sample C35metaG_FD_113463 | JGI IMG/M metagenome (GOLD analysis project Ga0157370, IMG submission 113463) | Corn rhizosphere microbial communities from Kellogg Biological Station, Michigan, USA - C3-5 metaG | ecosystem: Host-associated > Plants > Roots > Rhizosphere > Soil | place: USA: Michigan... | reverse complement strand
TTAGAAAAGAATTATCAAATTCGGTTTCTTCCTCAGAATATACTTTATCAAGGCTACTTGGATAGATACCTATTGCGGAAGCCGAGATAAAATGGTGTACACTATTGGGTTTATTTTTTAAGAGCCTGTATAAAACAGAAGTTGAAAGCACCCTACTTTCCAGTATCTCCTGCTTGTATGATTCTGTCCATCGTTTTGCTATTGAGGCGCCGGCAAGATGTATTACAGCATCTACACCATCAATACAATCATCGTCTATATCGCCAGTGGAAGGATTCCAGTAAAAACCTTTATAGTTGGGTTCGTCCTGTATTTTATCTTTAGATGTAGTAAGATAATGGATATGAATACCATTCTTGAGCAGCAGTGATACAAGTTCGGTTCCTACATGTCCTGTTGCTCCGGTAATTAATATTGTCATATCCTTGTTTTTGTCCCTCAAATTTAACTGCTGGCAACTTTAAAAATAAGCGCTTTAACTTAATATTTAGAATTATTATTTGACTTTAATGCTCCATTCAAATTCCATGTGAGAAACCTGATCACCTGCCTCGTCCTTGCCTACAGATGACATCCAGAAGGTTTGTCCTTCTCCAGTTGCTATTGCAGTATTGATAGCTTCCTCAATCAAATGGCCCTCATTGCAGGTAAACGTTATACGTCCACGCGCTTTTTTAGAGAAATTGCCTTTATTATTAGCTACAAGCATAGAAATCTTTTTTCCGCTCTTTTTAATATGATACATAACCAATGCCCCTGTAGTAAGCTCTGCCGCCATTGCCTGAACTGCAAAATACATTGAGTTAAAAGGATTCTGATTAAACCAGCGATGCTTAACTGTTGCAGTACATGATGTGGCGGAAATTGCCTTTACCCTCACCCCGCTCCAATAAGCAGACGGCAACTTAACGAATAGGAAAGTATTTAACTTAGATGCTGTAAATTCCATTGTTTATGTGATTTTCAGCTAAAATACAGATAATTACGCTAACTTTAAAATGTTAACATTTTGTTAAATATTAGTACTTTGTATTGCATAATACCATCCTATCACCATATATTTGCATAGAATATTAATAGACATAAACCTATACTATGGAAACTACAGCAAGTAAAAACACAGCCACCCTATTGCAGTTAAGCGCTTTAACGCAGTACTTTTTCCCGTTAGGTAACTTTATATTTCCAACATTGATATGGAGTCTTAAGAAAGATGAGTCTGAATTTGTGGATTATAATGGTAAACAAGCCATCAATTTTCAACTTAGCTTGTTAGTCTACATGTTTATCCTTGCCATAATTGCCATCCCAATATTTGCATGTACACTTTTAAGCGGCATGAATTTTAATATGGCAACTAACGGAGAATGGCTAATAGAAGATTTTTCAATTAGCAAAATAACCTGGCTTGTTATTATAGCAATCGTTGCAAGCTTACTTATTGCAGCATTAAAAGTAGCCGAGTTCATTTTAATAATTTATGCTTCGGCAAAAAACAATAAAGGAGAAAAGTATAAATATCCGTTAACTATAAATTTTATACGATAATGAAATAAAATAATCACAGGAGTTCAATCATCAAAACAATCATCGCCCCTAATCAAGGCAAAATTTAATCAATCAGAGTTCAATCATCAATCAAAAAACGAATTAGTCATGAAAAAATTAGTATTTACAGCGCTTTTAGCTATTACAGGTATCGGCGTACAGGCACAAACAAGTGAGATAAGAAAAAGCGAAAACTTTAATTCACTTGAAGTGAAAAATGGTATAGAGGTAATCTTTACACAAAGTAATGAGTCTTCTCTAAAAGTAGAATCAGACAACAGAGAAAATCTTGAAAAAATTGCCACTGAATTTAAAAATGGTATTTTAAAAATTTACCTGAAGGAACCACTTAATGAAAAGCAAATGCAGGGAACTGCTAAAATATATGTAGCATCTTCTACTGTAACCGATTTTAAAGCACTAACAGGATCATCTATTAAATTAAATGGTAAACTGGCTGTAAATAATCTTACTATAAAATTAGCCAGTGGGGCATCATTTACGGGTGAAGCAAAATGTACAGACAAATGTATTGTAAAGGCTGAATCGGGAGCGATGTTTAGAGGTAAAATAATAACCGACGCTTTTGAAACTAAAATTACCGGAGGAGCAAGTGTAAAAGTAATCGGAACTACAAATACAGCAATTGTAGTATGTAACAGTGGTACATTTCTGGCAGGAAAATTTATAACTAAAAATGCCGATGTTAAAACAAGCAATGCATCAACAGCATTTGTAAATAGCGAAGAATCTATTAAAGCCAATACAGATACTACATCATCTATAACTTATTACGGAGAACCGATGAATGTAAATTTAGGTGAAAATTCTTATGCTATAAAAAGAGATAATCTTAAATTAGCCTTAAACAACTAGGCCTTAGGATGTAAAGCGGCGCATGCCAAAAAAAGAACGTGAATAAAAACATGAAAGCTAATGAATATTGAGAACACAAAGGCCCAGATGCGTAAAGGGGTTTTGGAATTCTGTATACTATGCGTACTAAAAGAAAAAGACGCCTACACATCAGAAATTCTGGACACACTTAAAAGCGCAAAGCTGCTTGTGGTGGAGGGTACGGTTTACCCACTTCTTACAAGATTAAAAAACGATGGACTGCTCAGTTACCGCTGGGAAGAATCTACATCGGGCCCGCCGCGTAAATATTACGGCCTCACCGATGAAGGAAGAGAATTTTTAAAAGAACTTAACATCACCTGGACGGAACTATCCGACGCAGTAAACATAATAACCAGTCAAAAAGCATAGCCATGAACAAAACAGTTAGTATTAATTTAGGAGGGTTCTATTTTCACATAGATGAAGATGCCTTTCAAAAACTAAATCGCTACTTTGACGCTATCAGGCGCTCACTTTCCCCTGACGTGAAAGATGAAATTATGAGCGACATTGAAGGCAGGATAGCTGAACTACTGTCTGAAAAGCTAAAAAGCGATAAGCAGGTTGTAGGAACTAAAGAAGTGGATGACATCATCGCTGTAATGGGCCAGCCCGAAGACTACAAGATAGATGAAGAAACTACAGGTGATACATCATACAAAGAAACTTATACCGGAGCATCTGATTATGCCTATCCAAGCACAAAGAAATTTTTCAGGGATGAAGAAAAAGGTATGATAGGCGGAGTATGTGCCGGCCTTTCGCACTACTTCAGGATAGATCCGCTATGGATAAGAATCGTGTTTATCCTTTCTTTATTTGTTTCATTCGGTTCAAGCGTATTTATTTACCTGCTTTTGTGGGTACTTATTCCAAAGGCGGTAACCACTACCGAAAAACTGGAAATGACAGGAGAACCTATCAATATTTCTAATATTGAAAAAAAGGTAAAGCAGGAAATAGACCAGATAGCGGCAAAGCTTCATAATGTAGATTATGACAAACTTGGTGCAAATGCAAAATCGGGAGCTGAAAAACTTGGCAGTGGTATAGGTGCAGTTGTTTCTGCAATATTTACGGGGTTTGCTAAAGTAATAGGTGCTTTGATCGCAGTATTCTCTGCAATCATGCTGGGTGTTGTCGTTGTGTTTTTTATCTCGCTATTGTTCACCGCATCACTTCAAAACTCAATGTGGTACCATTGGCTGGGAGGTTTCAATTATACCGAAACTCCTGCATGGCTGATGGGAACTGCAGCTTTCTTTGCAATAGCTATTCCTTTGTTTGTGTTATTTCTGTTAGGACTTAAAATACTGGTTGACAACTTAAAACCTATTGGCAATATTACACGTTTTACCCTTTTAGCCATCTGGCTTGTATCTATAATAGGTATTATTTACATGGGTGTTAATCAGGCTGCTGAGATAAGTGCTGAAGGTAAAACAGTTTCTAAATCAGATCTAAATCTTTTTAAAGATGCAGCAGTTATCGAAAATGATACGCTTCAGATAAAATTCAGGTACAACAATTACTATTCTAAAAGAGTGGACCACGATAATGACTTTCTGTTCAGGCAGGATTCTCTTGGCAATGACGTAATATATTCTAACGACATTTCATTCTATATCGCTAAAACGGATGAGAAGAAACCTTTCATCCAGATAGAGAAAATTTCTAACGGAAAAACATCATCTGAAGCCAGAGAAAGAGCCGAAAAGATAAAATACGGTTATACTTTTAAAGGAAATACCTTAACTTTAGATAATTATCTACTAACTGACCTTAGCAATAAGTACAGGAACCAAAAGGTAGAAATTTATCTTTATTTACCTGAGGGCACTCTATTTAAATGTGACGACAGTGTGAAAGAGTTTGATGATACTGATAATGGTTTCTTTGATCTATGGTGGGATGATTCAACACATACTTATCAAATGAAGGAAAACAAAGTAGAATGTGTCACCTGTCCGCCTACTGAAGATCAGGATGGCAATGAATTACATGATGTATTTTATGGTGAAAATGGTGACGAAATTCCACCACCCCCTCCATCAGAACCTTATGAACATGTAAGAATTAATGCCGGTGGTAAAGGAGAAGTTCATATTAATGATGAAAACATAAATGTGAATGTACATGTTGACACGCTTAACATTAAAGCAAGAAGAAGAAAATAATCAAAACATATTTCTTATGGTAAAAGTAATGGTTCATATAGCAAAAGCAGTAGTTACTGTTGTGATGGCTTTTTTATGTTTTTCCTGCGGATTCGATTTTAAATCGATAGACGGAGACGGAAATGTAACCGTAAAAAGCCGTACTATCTCGGGTTCATTCAATTCGGTTACTGTGGGCAAAGGCCTTGAAGTTATTATCGAGCAGGGAGCACAGCAATCTATAACCGTGGAAGCGGACGATAATCTGCACCAACATATAAAAACCGAATTGAAAGGCAATACCCTGGAAATAACTGCCGATACTAATATTGGAAACGCACAGTCTAAAAAAATTACCGTAGTGCTTCCGCAAATAAAAAGTATTGAATCTGCAGGTGGTTCTCAGGTTAGCAGCCGCGGAACACTTAAGGAAGATGGTATTGAATTAACTTCTAACGGTGGCAGCGGGCTAACTGTTACTATAGAAACCAGAAACCTTAAAACTGATGCATCCGGCGGAAGCCACACTTCAATTAAAGGTACTACCGAAAATCTTGAAGCGGATGCTTCGAGTGGTAGTTCTATAGATGCAGAAAATCTTAAGACCGAAAATGTGAGAGCAGAATCTTCAAGCGGCAGCAGCATAACTGTTAATCCTAAACGAAATCTTACAGCAGAAGCATCAAGCGGAGCACATATATATTATGTAAGCACGCCTGCCCAATTAAAACAGAATGCAAGTTCGGGCGGCGGAGTTTCTCAAAAACAATAATAAAATGCTTCCTAAACGGAGGCTTTTTTTTTAATCCGTTACTTTATGAAAGCACTACTACTTACAATATTGTTGTTTGCAGAAATAACATGTTTTGCGCAGATGGAAGTTTATCCGGCAACTGCCGATGCATTAGCTAGCAAAATAACAGCTCTTGATGCTGAGGCTTTTGAAAATTACAACAATTGTAATCTGGAAAAATTCAAAATGTATTTTACCGATGATCTGGAGTTTTACCACGACAAAGGAGGTTATACAAAAGGTGTGGTAAAATTTTTAGAGAACACCCGCAAATACATCTGTAACAATCCCGATGGTAAAGTAATTCGTAAACCTGTAAAAAGTTCTTTTAAAGTTTATCCTTTGGAAGGTTACGGCGCCATACTAACCGGAGATCACGATTTTTATATTGTTATAAACGGTGTAGAAAAGAAAATAGGCACAGCTAAATTTACACATGTATGGTTATTGAATGACGGTTACTGGAAAATGGCACGCATACTAAGTTACAATCATCACGGGGTCGATTAATTTAACCCATACATTATAAAAAACATCGGCTATCAGTCGGTGTTTTTTATATATTTGCCTTAACCAATAATGACACTACACAATGAAAAAAGTTCTCTTATTACTGTTTGCCCTGCTTTTTAGCGTGCTGACATTTGCACAAAAAAAGGAAAAAATAAAGGGTACTAAAATCGTAACTGTAACCCAGAAAGAAGTAGAAAATTTTGAAAATCTTGAAGTGGAAGATAACATTGAAATCTTCTTAGCTAAAGGCAGTTCGCAAAGCCTGGAAATAGAAGCCGATGACAATCTTCATGAAACAATAAAAGCCGAAATAAACGGCTCTACCCTACGCCTTTATACCGATAAAGAAGTTACAGGAGCTAAGAAATTGAGTGTTCGTGTAACCTATACTGATAACCTTAAAAGTATAACAGCAAAAAATGAAGTGACATTAAATTCTCTTACCGACCTTCAGCTGGAAAACATAACCATTAAAAATCTGGATTATTCAAAATCATATTTAAATGTAAAGTCGGCTAATTTTACTTTGATAATGAATGACAAAGCTACTGCCGAACTAAATTTTCAGGGCGATAATGTAGCAATAGAACTAAGTAAAAGTTCGCAACTTAAAGCACTTATCGCAGCAGGGATATCGGCTAAAATAGACTTGTACCAAAAAACAACCGCTGTAATAGAAGGTGATGCAGCCGATGCAAAGATTCGCGTAGACAATAACGCCTCTTTTACCGGTAAAAAATTTACAGCTAAAAATATGCAGCTTATTGCCGAAGGTTATACAAACTGCAATGTAAACGCTACCGAAACCATTAGTATAGCTGCTTCAGGTAAGGCACAGGTTCAGCTTTTTGGCAAACCAAAAGTAGAGGTTACCAACTTTGCTGACAGCGCTACTATTTTTAAGAAAGAAATGTAATACGGTTTTCTATAAACAATAATCGGTCAGCTATATAGCTGACCGATTTATTTTAGATTATCAAATCAGTCGATAATAAAATGGGTATCTCCTTTTAAGGCTATATACAATCTCTCCCACTTCTCCCCATCAATCAGCTCCCAGGTATGCCCAACACCATTTGTGTCTTCTGCTATCAGGATAATACCTGGCTCTATTATAAATGTATCGCCATTAGTAACTTTAAACTGAAGTTTTCCTTTCAGAGTAACAACATATTGCCTTCTTGGCGCAGGATGAGGTACTACTTCGTATGCATCAACATGGGTTTGCGCAAAAAATCCTGTAGATTCAATATTGACATTCGTTTTAATTTTGCCATATTCAAAAGTACAGCTGCCATCGGGCAAATTAAAAAGCCGTACCGCTCTTATGTAATTTTCATTTTCAAAAACTTTCACACTCCTATTTATTTTTTCCGCAAGGTAGGAAAAAGCATAGCTTGCGAAAAAATAAAAAGCTGCCAACATTATATTGACAGCTTTAATAATAGATATCTGCTAAATCAATTATGACTTAATAAACTCTAAAAGATCTTTATTGATGGTTTCAGACTCTGTAGCCGGCATGCCGTGTGGGAAGCCCGGATAAGAAATCAATTTTCCATTCTTTAAAAGGGCTGCAGATTTTGGTGCCTGATTATAAGGAACAATCTGATCGTCTTCCCCATGCATAACAAGCACAGGAATTTCTACGCTTTTAAGGTCTTCCCTGAAATCTGATTCTGAGAAAGCTTTAATACCTTCGTAATGTGCCAATACTGAGCCCATCATTCCCTGGCGCCACCAGTTATGCCTGATTCCTTCTACTATTTTTGCTCCGTCACGGTTCCATCCATAGAACGGAATAGGAAAATCATAATAATAATCGGCCCTGTTAAACCCAGTACCTTTACGTATTTCGTCAAAAATAGACAAAGGCACACCTTCAGGATTGCTTTCGCTCTGAACCATTATTGGTGGAACAGCGCTAATCAATACGGCTTTAGTAACACGCCCTTTTCCGTATTTTGCAACATAGCGGATAACTTCTCCTCCACCTGTTGAATGTCCAATATGAATTGCATCTCTCAAATCCAGAGCTGCTGCTAATTCAGCAACGTCCGCCGCATAGGTTTCCATATCGTTTCCTCCCGCGCTCTGACCAGAACGGCCATGTCCTCTACGGTCATGTGCAATAACCCTGTATCCCTGTTTAAGGAAAAACATCATTTGTGCATCCCAGTCATCAGCAGATAATGGCCAGCCATGATGAAAAACAATTGGTTGCCCTGTTCCCCAGTCTTTGTAATAGATTTCAGTTCCGTCTTTTACTGTAATTGTGCTCATTTTTCTTAGTTTTAAGATTATAAATTTTAGATCGATGTTTCTTTTCAAATATTCTTTGGAAGTAAATATTGGGAAAAGAATTTCTTACTCTAAGATAAACAATTTTAAAACCACATACACAAAAACCTACATATCAATAACTTAAACTTAAAATAGAATTATATATTTACGATATAACGTGGTTTTAGGTCGCAATTCCTAATCATTTTAAAAAAGTAGACGGTTTTATATTGTTTTATTGAAAGAATAACATTTTAAATCGATTTTTTATGGATAGAAAATGTAGACTTAATATGTGGAAGTTATCATAAATAAAAAAAGCAGAACATTACCGTTCTGCTTTTTGTCGGGGTGGCAGTGTTCTGCTTGGGCAGAAGAACCTGCAACCTTCCCGCCATAGCGGGCCGCAATAACCGGGCTACGCTACATCTCATAATAAAAACCAATATCTTCAAGATATCGTTTCGCTCCTCTTTTCTTTATTTTAGTTTCTAACAAAACTGCTTCTGAACGTGTAGCCAATTCAATAGAATAAATTAATTTCCACGGGACACCATGTTTCGTTGATAATGATTCCCCTGAATTATGTCTTTTAAGCCGGTCATTAATATCATTAGTCTGACCAACGTAAAATTTTGATTTAGCCTGACTGTATAAGATGTAAGTAAAATACATGTTAGAAATGATTATAAATAAAAAAAGCAGAACATTACTGTTCTGCTTTTTGTCGGGGTGGCAGGATTCGAACCTGCGACCTTCCCGCCATAGCGGGACGCAATAACCGGGCTACGCTACATCTCATAATAAAAACCAATATCTTCAAGATATCGTTTCGCTCCTCTTTTCTTTATTTTAGTTTCTAACAAAACTTCTTCTGAACGTGTAGCCAATTCAATAGAATAAATTAATTTCCACGGGACACCATGTTTCGTTGATAATGATTCCCCGTCATTATGTCTTTTAAGCCGGTCATTAATATCATTAGTCTGACCAACGTAAAATTTTGATTTAGCCTGACTGTATAAGATGTAAGTAAAATACATGTAGAAACGATTATAAATAAAAAAAAGCAGAACATTGCTGTTCTGCTTTTTTGTCGGGGTGGCAGGATTCGAACCTGCGACCTCCTGGTCCCAAACCAGGCGCGATAACCGAGCTACGCTACACCCCGAAAGTCAAGTGGATTACTCCATTTGAGCGGTGCAAATATACTACTATTTTTAATATCTCAAAGCCATCAACAAATTTTATTTTTCAATAGCTAAAACTGATAACTTTCAGTAGTTATTTTTTTAATTAAAACATACATTTGTATACGAAATTAACGACCCTACATAATTATGTCTGAGACAATAGAAAAAATCAAATGCCTTATCATAGGCTCGGGCCCTGCAGGTTATACTGCAGCCATTTATGCTGCAAGGGCAGATCTGAAACCTGTTGTTTACACCGGTATGGAACCGGGTGGGCAACTTACAACAACGACTGAAGTTGACAACTTTCCGGGATATCCTGAAGGTATAGACGGACCAACAATGATGGTACAACTGCAACAACAGGCAGAACGTTTTGGCACACAAGTGCGCATCGGTATGGCTACTGCTGTAGAATTCAGCAAAGAGCCGGGCGGATGGCACAAAGTAATTATAGACAGTAATAAAGAAGTACACGCACAAACAATAATTATTTCTACAGGAGCAACTGCAAAATACCTTGGACTCCCAAGTGAACAGCGCCTTAGAGGCGGAGGTGTTTCGGCATGTGCAGTGTGCGACGGTTTTTTTTACCGCGGACAGGATGTTGCTATTGTAGGCGCAGGAGATACTGCTGCCGAAGAAGCTACTTACCTTGCTAACATTTGTAAAAATGTTACTATGCTTGTACGTAAAGATGCGATGCGTGCATCTAAAGCTATGCAACACCGTGTAGAAAACACTCCTAACATTACAGTACTTTACAACAGTGAAGTTGACGAAGTTATAGGTGATCAGGTTGTTGACGGCCTTAGAATTGTAAACAATCAGACCGGAGACAAACACGATATCGCCATTACAGGTTTATTTATCGCAATTGGTCACAAACCAAACACCGATATTTTTAAAGGCCAACTTGATATGGATGAAACAGGCTATCTTATTACTGAAGGTAAATCTACTAAGACTAACATTCCGGGAGTATTTGCCTCAGGTGATGTACAGGATAAGGATTACCGCCAGGCGATTACTGCTGCAGGTTCAGGCTGTATGGCTGCTCTTGATGCAGAACGTTACCTTACATCTGTGGAAAGCCACCACGAAGTAGTTTAAATTACATATGAGTATATATAAAGCCGTACAGCAATGTGCGGCTTTTTTTATGTCCTGATATACCCCTTTTATTGTCAGGTTTCCACCGCTTAAGGAAATAGCACATTGAGTACCTTTGTTATATCAACAACAACAATTAACTATTATGCAAAAGCTAACACCATGCCTCTGGTTCAACGGACGTGTTGAAGAGGCACTTGAATTTTATACTTCTGTATTTAAAAATGCTAAAGTAAAAGATGTATCACATTATGGAGAGAACATGCCTATGCCTGCGGGATCCATAATGACTGCAACTTTTGACATTGAAGGACAGGGATTCATGATACTTAACGGAGGTCCGCATTTTACACCTAACGAGGCTATTTCTTTTGTTATCAACTGCAAAGATCAGGAAGAAGTAGATTACTACTGGGAAAAACTGACTGCAAATGGAGGACGTGAAAGTATGTGCGGGTGGTTGGCAGATCCCTACGGAATTTCATGGCAGGTGGTACCTGAAGAATTTGGAAGCATTATGAGAAACAGCGGTGCAAATTCTGATAAGGTTATGCAGGCGCTTATGCACATGAAAAAACTTGACATCAACAAATTAAAAGCAGCTGCAAAAGGTGAATAATACAAAAGCTTCCTAATAGGAAGCTTTACTTTTTAAATATTGTATATGGACAAACCTACAGACATAGACGAATACATTGCAGCTTTTCCCGAAGAAGTACAAAAATTACTGCAACAGGTACGCACCACAATACATAAAACAGCACCCGAAGCTGAAGAAACTATAAGCTATGGCATGCCTGCTTTTAAATTAAATGGTATAATAGTATATTTTGCCGCTTTTAAAAGCCATATAGGTCTTTATGCACTACCGTCCGGCAATGCAGCATTTCAAACGGAATTAGGCACTTACAAGACCGGAAAAGGATCCATACAATTTCCTTTTGACAAACCATTGCCCATAGACCTCATTATTAAAATCGTAAAATTCAGGATTGAAGAAAATCAAAAGAAAGCAGAACTGAAAAAAAAGAAATAAGTGGTAGATAGATGTGATGCAATAAGACATAAAAAAACCCTTTTCATCCGGGAGGACAAAAAGGGGAAGCCATAAAACCACACCTTACTTTAATTAAATGGCTTATTTCTTTTTTGGGGACGGATTTATTTACAACCACGTATTTTAAAT
>Ga0157370_10007699_pt1 | contig 11686 bp, 9 predicted proteins | sample C35metaG_FD_113463 | JGI IMG/M metagenome (GOLD analysis project Ga0157370, IMG submission 113463) | Corn rhizosphere microbial communities from Kellogg Biological Station, Michigan, USA - C3-5 metaG | ecosystem: Host-associated > Plants > Roots > Rhizosphere > Soil | place: USA: Michigan... | reverse complement strand
TGTCCGCCGCCGCCGGTGAGTTGCACCCGCAGCTTGCCGGCAATTGCGCTTGAGATGTCATCCTCGACCGCGAAGATGTTGGTCAGCTTGCGGTCGTATTTCTCCGACCAGCGTTGATAGCCGCTGTCCGTATCCACCAACTGCACGTTGATGCGCACCTCGTCGCCGGCTTTCTGCACGCTGCCCACCAGCACATCGGCCACGCCCAGGGTTTCACCGATGTGCCGCAGGTTCTCGTCACGACTGTTGAACTGGAATGCCGAAGTGCGGCCTGCGACTTTCAGGTCGGGAATCTGAGCCAGCGCATTGAGGATCTCCTCGGTAATTCCGTCGCTGAAGTATTTCTCGTTCGTGTCGCCGCTCAGGTTCTCGAAGGGCAGTACGGCGACGGATTTGGCGGGAACGGATGACTCGGCGTTGCTCGCGGGCGGCGAATGGCGATGGATGAAGTAACCCGATGCCAGCAGCACGATCGCGACCGCCATCACTCCGATGATCGCGAAATCCAGTTTGCGCGCGGTCGAGTGCGTGATCGATGGGTCGGGCGCAACTTCGGATTCGCGCTTGATGCCCTGCGGTGTGAATTCGTAGAACCATGCGAACGCGATCCAGAACGGAACGCCGATCACACAGACAATCACGAATCCGCGCACCGCCCAGTTGGGCGCATTGAACAGCGGCCCAAGTTGCGCAATGCCTTGCGACAGCGCCCACGCCGCACCTGCGTACAGCACCCCCGCACGCAGCACATTGCGGCGCTTCAGCTCGGCGAAGAAGGTCGGACGATCGGCCACGGCTACGCGACTTCCCGCCGGCGACAGGCCGGCCTCCTGTGGGGCAAGTGTACGCAATCCCGACGCGGCACGCTGGGGTCAACCCCATTCGCGCAACCAGACGTCGCCAAACCGGCCGGTCGTCAAGGACCGCAACGGGTCGACAGCGGACCTCGTGCTGCGGGGGCGCCTTCCATTGGGCTGTAAGGTCATGAATCCGACAGTTCCGGGTGGCGATTGGACAAGCGTCGCGGATGCCTGTCACGCTTGCGGTTCCTACCATGGTGCCGATCCGGCGGCTTCATCTTCGTGCCGGCGGTGAGCCCGATACGGCAGGAATCCGACATGGCCATCGACCTCGATCGTCCCTATCCGCTCAGCGACCGGCAGATAGACGGTTACCGTCGCAACGGTTTCATCAAGCTCAGGGATGTGTTCAACGCCGAGGAGCTTGTGCACTACGGCCCGGAGATCACCCGCCTCACGATCGCGTTGAACACGCAGACCAAGCCGCTCGAAGAGCGCACCACGTACGACCGCGCCTTTTTGCAGGTGATGAACCTGTGGGAAGAGAGCGGAGTCGTGCGCGAGTTCGTATTCGGCAAGCGCCTCGCTGGCCTCGCTGCGGCGCTGATGGAAGTCGAAGGCGTGCGCCTGTACCACGACCAGTCGCTGTACAAGGAACCGGGCGGCGGCATCACGCCCGCGCACGCCGACCAGTATTACTGGCCGGTGGCGAGCGACCGCACCATCACCGCGTGGGTGCCGCTGCAGGCGGTGCCGCAGGAGCTGGGGCCGCTGGCGTTCTTCGCCGGCAGCCAGCACGTGGAGTTCGGGCGCGACATCGTGATCTCCGACGAGAGCGAACGCGCGATCACAGCGAACATGCAGGCGCATGGTTTCCCCGTCGTAGACGAACCGTTCGCGCTGGGCGAGGTGAGCTTCCATTCCGGCTGGACCTTCCATCGCGCCGGGCCCAACCGCAGCACGCAGCCGCGCTCGGTGATGACGGTGATCTACATGGATCGCGACATGCGCCTGAAGGCGCCCGACAACGATTGGCAGCAGGCCGACTGGGAGCGCTGGTGTCCCGGCGCGCGCGTGGGCGAAGTGATCGACACGCCGATCAATCCGGTGTTGTTCGACAAGACGTCGCTCAAGCCGGCGGCATGACGGCCGGCGTCGTCCGCGGCAGCGCGATCCTCGCCGACGGCGAGGAGCATTTCAGTCTCGAAACCATCGAAGTCGATCCGCCCGCGGCGGGTGAAGTGCGCGTCGCGATTGCCGCCGCCGGCGTCTGTCATACCGACCACGCCTCGCTGCGCTGGCCGGGTCCGCTGGTGATGGGCCACGAAGGCGCGGGACGCGTCGAAGCCATCGGTGATGGCGTGCGTGGGCTCGAAATCGGCCAGCCGGTGCTGCTGAACTGGGCGATTCCGTGCGGGCAATGCTTCCAGTGCGAACGCGGCGCCGAAGCGCTGTGCGAACGCACGCATGAACTCGACGTCGTGCGGTTCGGCAACAGCCGCCCGCACGCGGGCGCTACGCGCTGGCGTGGCCAGCCCGTCGAACGGTCCTTCCATCTCGGCACGTTTTCGCAATACGCGCTGGTGCGCGCGGAAGCGGTGACGCCCCTGCCGCCGGACCTGCCGCTGGATGCAGCCTGCATCCTCGGTTGCGCGGTGATGACCGGCGTCGGCTCGGCGGTGAACGTGGCCGCGGTGGCGCCGGGCGAATCCGTGGCGGTGCTGGGTTGCGGCGGCGTCGGACTCAACGTAATCCAGGGCGCGCGGATCGCGGGCGCGGGCACGATCATCGCGATCGATCGCGTGCCGGCGCGATTGCAACGCGCGTGCGACCTGGGCGCCACGCACGCGTTGCTTGCGCAAGCGGACGACGCCGACCACGCACGACTCATCGCAGCAGTGCGCGAACGCACCGGTGGCCGCGGCGTCGATCACGCGTTCGAAGCCATCGGCGTGCCCGCGCTGGCATTTCTGCCGCTCAAGCTGGCGCGCAACGGCGGCAATGCGTTGCAGGTAAGTGGCGCGCACGGTCCCGCCACGCTGGAACTCACCGACCTGTTCTGGAACAAGCGCTATCTCGCGCCGCTGTATGGCGGCTGCGTGCCTTCGCGTGATTTCCCGCAACTGTTCGAATGGATCGCTGAAGGCAAGTTGGAACTCGCCGGACTGATCAGTCACCGCTATCCGATGGACGCGCTGGATCGCGCCTTCGAAGACATGTTGCAGGGACGCAGCAGCAAGGGCGTGTTGCGCATCGCATGAGGGCATCCCGAATAATCTGCTTTTGCTCGTCATCCCGGCGAAAGCCGGGATCCAGTGTGGTCGCGTCTCAAGACTTGAAAGTCACTGGATTCCCGCTTTCGCGGGAATGACGATTTCCTGGAAGTGACTATGGGCGACCAAACTTTCCGCACAATCGAGGTTTCCGATTCCACCATCACCGCGGACGGCCTGGAGTTCGTCACGGTGAAAAGTCGTGCGCTGGGCCGGCGCGCCGACGTCACCCTGTACGTGCCGCCTGCGGCGCGCGAGGCGACTGGCTTGCCGATCGTCCTGCTGCTGCATGGCGTGTACGGCTCGCACTGGGCCTGGGCGCTCAAGGGCGCGGCGCATCTCACCGCTGAGAGGCTGATCGACGAAGGCGCCTTGCCACCCGTCGCACTGTTGATGCCGTCGGATGGTTTGTGGGGTGACGGCTCGGGTTACGTGCGGAACGAGGATCACGATGCCGAAGGCTGGATCATCGACGAAATGCCCGCGCTCGCGCGGCAAGTCATCGCGGGTTGCAGCGCACGTTCGCCATTACTGGTAGCGGGCCTCAGCATGGGTGGTTTCGGCGCGCTGCGATTGGCGGGGAAGTATCCGCAGCGCATCGCGGCAGTAGCGGGGCTGTCGTCGGTGACCGATGCCAGACAGTTCGATGGGCTGATCGAGGAAAACCGCGGTGGCTGGAGTGACGGTCCCGCCGATCGCAGCGTGCTGGCCGCGCTCACCGGCGCCGCCGCACCACTGCCGCCGCTGCGGATCGACTGCGGTCTCGACGATCCGTACCTTGAAGCCAACCGGGAACTGCATCGCGCGCTGCAAGCTGCAGGCATCGCGCATCATTACGCCGAAGGCCCAGGCGGGCACGACTGGACTTATTGGTCGGTGACGCTGGAACACACGCTGCGGTTTTTCGGCCAGGTCCTGCATGCAATCTGAGGAAACGCAAAGACACTGGATCCCGGACATCGCTTCGCGATTCCGGGATGACGAGCAAAATCGGAGTTTTCCCAAGGACAACACATGAATCTTGCACGCTTGCTGTTCGTCTCCTTCGCTGCTGGTTTGTTCGCCGTGATGCAGATGTCGCCCGCGCACGCCGCAACGCCCGCGGCCGTGCAGCCGCAAAGCCAGGTGTTCTACCAGGTCTTTTTTCGCAGCTTCCGCGATTCCAACGGTGACCGCATCGGCGATCTCAAGGGCCTGACGTCGAAGCTGGATTACATCAAGGATCTCGGCGCCACCACGATCCTGCTGACGCCGTTGCAACCTTCGCCGTACTACCACAACTATTTCGCCACCGCGTTCAAGGCCATCGACCCGGCCTACGGCACGCTGGCCGATTACTTCGCCTTCATTCGTGCCGCGCACGGACGCGGCCTGAAGGTGTATCTGGATGAGGAATTCCAGTATGTCGCGGAGGGCAATCCCTGGTGGAAGGATTCCATCTGCAAGCCGCACGCGAAGTATGCCGACTACCTGTTATGGAAGGACGCGAAGCATTGCGTGGCGGAACCGTTCCTCGGTCGCCCGAAGTGGATGGGTTACGACGGCAAGTCGTACGGCATCGCGATGGTCAACCTCGAAAACCCGGCGGTGCGCAGTTACTTCGAGAACCTGCTGCTGTTCTGGGCCGATCCACACGGCGACGGCAGCGGCCACGACGGCGTCGATGGTTTCCGCATCGACCACATGATGGATGACCTCGACCACAAGGGCATCGACAAAAATCTTTTTGCGGATTTCTGGACGCCGATCTTCAACGCGCTGAAGGCGCGCCGGCCGAACTTGCGCATCCTCGCCGAACAGGCCGACTGGGGCTACGGCACGAAATGGTTGACGCAAGGCCATGTGGACATGGTGTTCGCGTTCCCGCTGCGCGGCGCGCTGGCTTCGCTCGACAAGCGGCAGATCGTCAACGCCATCGGTGCCACCGATGCCGCGACGCCGGCGGGCAAAGCGCAGGTGCTGTTCCTGGAAAATCATGACATCGATCGCTACATGTCGCTGGTCCACGACGACCGGACCAAGGCGCGCGCCGGCGCCGCGATCGAGCTGACGCTGAAAGGCGATCCGCTGATCTATTACGGGCAGGAACTCGGGATGCGCGGCATGCAGCCGAAGGATTACGGGAAGGCCAACGGCATTCCGCTGTCCGATGCGGTCGGCATCCCGGTGCGCGAGGCGATGCGCTGGAACGCGGACCTCAATGTGCCGGGCTCGGCGATCTGGTACGAGGACAAAGACGGCAAGTGGGACGACAAATGGTGGTGGAAGCATCGCTTCAACCGCTCACACGATGGCGTGTCGCTGGAGGAAGAACAGGCCAAACCGGATTCGCTTTATCACTGGTACAAGAAGCTGCTGGCGCTGCGGCATGCGCGGCCGGAGCTGCACGGCGACGCCCAGAAGATCCTTTGCGACGACGACAGCGCGGTGCTGTGCATCCTGCGCGGGCAGGGCAATCAACGCACGCTGTTGCTGGTCAATCTGGGCAGGGCCGACGCGAAACCGCGGCTCGATTCCAAGCTGGTTACCGATACGAAGTGGGTCGATTTGCTGGATGGCGGCAAGCCCGTTTCGATCGACGCCGCGCTTTTTCCCATGCAGGTGCGCATTCTGGGAACGCCCGAGACGCGGCAGTGAATCCCTCTCTGTTTTTGCTCGTCATCCCGGAATTACCCGCGCCATCCATGGCGCTGCGCTACGCGCCGCCGCAGCCTGCCCCGGACCCGATCCGGGGGCGTTCGCGGTTGCAATCCTGCAAACGCAGTCGCGGAGCGATATTCGGGACCCAGCACCTCTCTGCTTCAGGTGTTCCCGCTTTCCTCGCTCCTCAAAGCGCGGCCATCCTTGGCCGCCCTCCGCGTCGCGGGAATGACGACGAGGCAAGTCGATCGAACTGAACTTCAGGGATAATCGGCTCGCCGCAGTCAGGCATTCCATCGCTGCTGCACCACGCGCAATCCCATGACGCTGCCCCATCTCGACCGTCCCATCTGCGAACCCGTGGAACTGCCGCCCGGGGCGCCGGTACGGGTTGAGCGCATCGGGCAGGGCAGGGAAGCGACGCGCAGCGAACCGTTCGTGCATTTCCACGACGTGTATGAGCTGGTGTTGTTCGGGCGCGTCGCGGGTCACTTCGACGTGGACGGTCGCCGCTACGCGTTGGCGCCCGGCAGCATCGCCTACATTCCCTCCTTGCGCCAACATGACTTCGCGCTGGATGCGGGACCGCGCGACTGGTTGCTGGTGCAGGTCGATGCGGCCGTCGGCGAGGCGGCGGCGCGCACGCCGGGACTCGAGCGCTTGCGCCAGCCGTTCTGTGCACGGCCTGGTCCGAGTCTCCGTCGGCGACTTAAAGCGCTTGCCGACTGGCTTGCCGACCTCGATGCCACCGATCCGCTGGCCCTGCCGGTGGCCGATTTGTTGCTGCGCGCCGTGGTCCGCGCGCCGACGATCGAGGGCGTGAAACTGGCAGGCGACGCGCAAGGCCTGCAGCGACTGCGCCCCGCGATCGATCGCCTGCGTCGCCATCCTGCGGATGCACCCGGCGCGGAGCAGGCCGCGGCACTCTGCGCCTTGTCGCCGGCCTACTTCAGCCGTCGCTTCAAGCAGCAGGTCGGCATGAGCTGGAGTGATTACGTGCGCACGCACCGCTTGCATCTGGCCAGCCGTAGGCTGCTCGAAACCGGGCAGGGCATCGCCGCGATCGCCGACGAACTCGGTTTTGCCACGCCTTCGCATTTCGGTGAACTGTTCCTGCACCGCTTCGGCATGACGCCGGGCGAATACCGTCGCTCGGGTCGCGCACGATCCTTGCAGCAATAGCGTTCGTGACGATAATGGTTCGTCGTCATTCCGGGTTCGGCCGATGAAGCTGCAGGCCGGAATGAAGAAAGGGTAGTTGGGCTTCACGGACAATCAGGAAGGAGAGCGTCATGTTTTCTGCTGCCGCCCGCATGTTGTCCGGATTGGTCTTGATGCTGTTCGTGATGCCTCTCATGGCCGCGCCGGCGCCCGCTTCAACGCCAACAGTACGCATCGAAAGCGGCTCCCTGGCCGGCCTTCGTGACGCTGCGAACGGACTCGACGAGTTCCGCGGCATTCCGTATGCCGCGCCGCCGACGGGATCGCTGCGCTGGAAACCGCCGCAACGCGTCGTCGCATGGAAGGGCGTGCGCGCCGCCGACCATTTCGGTCCGCGATGCATGCAACTTGGACTGTTCAGCGACATGGTGTTCCGCTCCGACGGTGTGAGTGAAGATTGCCTGTACCTCAACGTGTGGACGCCCGCCGGCGGCGAAGGAAAGAAATTGCCGGTGCTGGTGTATTTCTATGGCGGCAGTTTCGTCGGCGGCGACGGTTCGGAATTTCGCTACGACGGTGCCAGCCTGGCGCAACGCGGGATCGTGACCGTCACCGTGAATTACCGTCTCGGCGTGTTCGGTTTTCTCGCGCTGCCGGAACTGGCAAAAGAGTCGCAGCACCAAGCCACCGGCAATTACGGGCTGCTCGACCAGGTCGCCGCACTGCGCTGGGTCCATCGCGACATCGCCGCGTTCGGCGGCGATCCGGGCCAGGTCACGATCGGTGGCGAGTCGGCAGGCTCGATGTCGGTGTCGGCGTTGATGGCGTCGCCGTTGTCGAAGGGACTGATGCAGCGCGCGATCGGCGAGAGCGGCGCGGTGTTGGGCAATCTTGCCCCGTGGTCGCTTGCGATGGCCGAGCACTCGGGTACGATTTTCGAGAAGCATGTCGGCGCGCACTCGCTGGCCGAGTTGCGCGCAATGCCCGCGAGTGCGTTGCTCGCGGCCACCGCCGACAATAATGCGGCCAAATTCATGGTCGACATCGATGGCTGGTTCCTGCCGCGCGCGCCGGAAGCCATCTACAAAGCCGGTGCGCAGGCTCACATCCCGCTGCTGGTCGGCTCGAACTCCCAGGAAGGTTCCTACGTCAACCTGCTTGGCGACAAGCCGCCTACGCCGGCGAACTATCGCGCCGTCGTGCAACGACAATTCGGCGGGCACGCGGCGGAGGCGCTGAAGTTGTATCCCGGAAATGACGAGGCGCAGGTGAAGGCTTCCGGTACCGCGCTGATGGGCGACGAGTTCATCGCCTTCTCGACATGGCGCTGGATGCAATGGCAGCGCGAAACCGGCGACGCCCCGGTCTATTACTACTACTTCGCCAAGGCGCGGCCGGCCATGCGCGATGGCAGCGCCGGGCCCGATCCGGGCGCGGTACACAGCGGCGAGATCGAATACGCGCTCGGCAATCTCGCGACCAATCGCGTTTATGCGTGGACCGACTCGGACTACAAGGTTTCGGCCACGATGGAAGGCTATTTCGCGAACTTCATCAAGACCGGCGATCCCGATGGCCCCGGCCTGCCGCACTGGCCGGCGGCGACGCCGAAGGACGGCGGTTTGCTGCGACAGCAGATCGGCGTGGACACGCAGACCATCGTGGACCACAACGCGCCGCGCTATGAATTTTTGCAGCGCATCGGATTCGACAAGCAGCCGTGATGCGGAAGGCTGTCAAGGGGATGTCTGCTTTTGCTCGTCATACCGGCGAAGGCCGGTATCCAGCCTCTCCGGTTCGGCGGCTGGATCGCGACCACGGCGACGTGATCCCGGCGTTCAATGCGATGGGCCGCCCGGCCTATCCCAGCATCGAACAGATCGAGGCATTGCGCGAGGCCGGCTGCATGGCGCCGCCCGCACGCATTCCGGTACACGACGGCAGGTTCGATATGGAGATTCCGCCGCAGGGATTGGTGATTGTGGAACTGCCGCCGCAGTAGTCGCGTGCAGGATCCGTCTGGCGTGCCGGGTCAGGCGGACGAAGGGCGCGAGATGACGCTGGACCGCCGTACCACCAAATGCGTGGGCAGGCGGCAACTCTGCACGGGCTTGTCCTCGATCAGGTTGATCAGGGCTTCCACCAGCAGCCGGCCGGCACGACGCGTGTCCTGCGCGACGGTGGTCAAGGACGGACTGACATTGCTGGCCATCGCGATATCATCGAAGCCCACCACCGCGACATCGTCCGGAACCCGCAAGCCGCGTTCGGTCAATCCGCGCATCGCCCCGATCGCGATCAGGTCGCTGGCGCCGAACACGGCATCGAACGGCTGGCCACGGTCGAGCAGCGCGAGCACCGTGGCGTGGCCGGATTGCTCGTTGGTGACCGCGTCGATGCGCAGCGAAGGGTCGACTTCGATGCCCGCCGTTTGCAACGCGGCTTCGTAACCGCGGTATCTTTCCAGCACTTCCGGAGAGCGTTCCGGTGCGCCGAGGAAGGCGATGCGACGACGTCCCTGGGCCACCAGGTGTTCGCACACCATGCGGCCGCCTTGCAGGTTGTCGCTGCCGATGGAGATGCCGAGCCGGTCCGGCAGCAGCGAACCCCAGCGCACGAAGCGCGTGCCGGATCGCACCAGCGCGTCGAGTTTGCCACGGTAAGCCAGGAAGTCGCCGTAGCCCAGCAGGATCAAGCCGTCGGCCTTGCGGCTGTCGGTGTATTCGGCGTGCCAGTTGCGCGACATGCGCTGGAACGAAACCAGCAGGTCGTAGCCGCGCTCGGAGCAGACGCGGGTGATCCAGCTTTGCATCGACAGGAAGAACGGATTGATGTTCGAGTCGTCGGAGGTCGGATCCTCGAAGAACAGCAGCGCCAGCGTCTGGGTTTGTTGCGAACGCAGGTTGGAAGCGTTCTTGTCGACGGTGTAGTCGAGCTGGCGCGCGATGTCGAGGATGCGTTCGCGGGTTTTCTTGCTGACCATAGGGTCGCCGCGCAAGGCGCGCGAAACCGTGGACTGCGAGACGCCGGCGAGCTCGGCGATGTCGAGTGAAGTTGGCATTCGCTTGGTTCTGCCATGCCCCCTTGTTTGACGGGCGTTGCGGCGAGTGTAGGGGCGCTGGTTTCGGCGCGGTAGATGCGGTGCCCGGCGAATCCCGGGCCTGCATGAGCGATGTCGAGGCAGTTCGGGCGGCGGCGCGTCCCGATTACACTGCGGATCTGATTTCCAGGCGGGACAGGTTTTCGGGCTCATGGATCATGTGGACGCATTGCGTGCGGCGGTCGGCGCGGAGCAGGTATTGACCGGCGCAGACGCGCAGGCGTACGAGACGGATTGGCGCGAACGCTATCGCGGCCACCCACTGGCGGTGGTGCGGCCGGGTTCGACCGAAGAAGTCGCGGCGGTGGTGCGTTTGTGCGCGCAGGCAAACATCCCGATCGTCCCGCAGGGTGGCAACACCGGCTTGTGCGGCGGCGCGACGCCGGACGACTCGGGTCGTGCGGTGATCCTATCGCTGCAGCGCGTGAATCGCATCCGCGGCATCGACACCGACAACGACACCATGGAAATCGAAGCCGGCTGCATCCTGCAGACGGTGCAGAAGGCCGCACGCGATGCCGGGCGCCTGTTTCCGTTGAGCCTGGCAGCGGAAGGCAGTTGCACCATCGGCGGCAATCTCGCCACCAATGCGGGTGGCACGCAAGTTTTGCGCTACGGCAACATGCGCGAGCTGACGCTTGGACTGGAGGTCGTCACCGCATGGGGCGATATCTGGCACGGCTTGCGCGGGCTGCGCAAGGACAATACCGGTTACGACCTGCGCGATCTTTTCATCGGTAGCGAAGGCACGCTGGGCGTGATCACCGCCGCCACCGTGAAGTTGTTTCCGCTGCCGGTGGCGCAGTGCACCGCGTTGCTCGCCGTGGAATCCATCGCGTCGGCGGTCGCGGTGCTGAATCGTGCGCGGTCGGGCCTCGGCGCGTCGCTGACCGGTTTCGAACTGATGGCCGGCAATTGCCTGCAACTGGTCGCGCAGTGTTTTCCGCAGCAGCGGTTGCCGTTCGACGGTCCGTCGGCGAATTCGCCGTGGTACGTGCTGATGGAAGTGTCGGACAGCGAATCCGAGGCGCACGCGCGCGAACGCTTCGAAGTGGTCGTGGGCGAAGCCATCGAAGCCGGTCTGGTGCAGGACGCGGTGATCGCGGCATCGCTCGCGCAAAGCCGGGCGCTGTGGCACCTGCGCGAAAGCATCCCGATGGCGGAAAAGGAAACCGGCAAGAGCATCAAGCACGACGTGTCGATTCCCGTTTCGCGGATGGCGGAATTCGTGCAGGGCACCAACGCGGCGCTGCAGGCAACGTTCCCGGGAATCCGCAACGTGATCTTCGGGCACCTCGGCGACGGCAACCTTCATTACAACGTCGCGCGCGGTGCGGACTGGACGGAGGAGCAACTGCTCGCGCGCCAGGACGACCTGTATGCGCTGGTGCATGACCGCGTGCACGAAGCGGGCGGTTCGATCAGCGCCGAGCACGGCATCGGGCAACTCAAGCGCGACGTACTGCCGCGTTACAAGGACCCGGTCGAGATGGCGTTGATGCGCACGATCAAGGCAGCGCTGGACCCGGACGACATCATGAATCCCGGGAAAATGCTGGATGCGCGCGCCCCATGATCACGGTCGCAGGTGAAACCGACGCGAATCTGGCATCACGCCAAATAAAAAGCCGGACATTGCGTCCGGCCTTCGACATCATCGGGTGGTGGGCAGTACAGGGATCGAACCTGTGACCCCTACCATGTCAAGGTAG
>Ga0157370_10007698_pt1 | contig 11688 bp, 7 predicted proteins | sample C35metaG_FD_113463 | JGI IMG/M metagenome (GOLD analysis project Ga0157370, IMG submission 113463) | Corn rhizosphere microbial communities from Kellogg Biological Station, Michigan, USA - C3-5 metaG | ecosystem: Host-associated > Plants > Roots > Rhizosphere > Soil | place: USA: Michigan... | reverse complement strand
TTGCCGGGTCTCCATGGACGGAGTCCTGCTGAAGATGAGCCCAAATAGCGAGCGAGCGGGAAACAGCGATGACGGTCGAACTCAAATGGCTCTGCTACTCGGCGCTATTGGCGGGATCGCTCTTCCCTTCTCCGTCATCGTCCTGACCGGCGCCATCGCCCACGTTTCGACGCCGGTGACTGCAGCTTGCGCCATGATGTTCTTCTGGCTGCGCGTCGCTCACGCGGTTGGCATGGTCTCCGGCCTGGCACGCCGGCCGATTCGCCCGATGATTTACTTCACGGGTTGGATCGTTACCCTGGTCTATGCGTGGCAGGTGCTTCGTCACGGGGCTTAGCGGCGCTGTCGACCTGGCTCCGGTCCCGGCCGCCGCTAACCGACGACCTCCGCAAACCCCTGCTGCCAATTCGCGCGCGCCGGCTGCCAACCCAGCTCCCGCTTGGCCTTCGCGTTCGAGCCCGCCCGAGCCTGGGTCATCATGACCACCAAGTGCTCCCCGCCTATCAGGCGAATCACCCAAGCGGGTACAGATCGCGGCTTCTTCGCTCCGAGCATCATCGCCAGTCCGGGCAGCCAGGTACGTACCTGTGCGGGCTCATCATCGACGATGTTGTAGATACTTCCTGACCGGCCCCTCTCGATCGCGGCCACCGTCGCCGCGGCGGCGTCGTCGACGTGGATGAACGACCACCAGGCGCCGCCGTCACCGATCAGAGGCACGCGACCTTGCACGAGTTGCTCGAGAAAAGCGCGGTCGAGCACGCCAGTGCCGGCACCATAGAAGGCGCCATACCTGAGAACGATTCCCGAGACGGGCGCCTGCGTGACTGCAGACTCGACGTGGCGGATAGCCTCCAGCGCGCGGCGCAGTTGCTTCGGCGGCTTGGGGTCCAGCGCGTCCTCTTCAGTCTTTACCGGACCGCCGATGCGGGCATACGGCCAGCCGCAATAGCTTTGCGCCACGAACCGCCTCACGCCAGCTTCCATCCCTGCCGAAATCAGGTGGTCGGTGCCAGACGTGCGCAACCGGTTGGTGACGGCAAAGGTGCGCTCGAAGTGGCGCAGGTCGGCGGCACCTTCAATTGATGTCATCTGATGGACGATGACATCCGGCTTGGCGGTGCGTACGACGCGCCGCACCGAGTCCAGGTCGAGTCCGTCGGCCACGACCGCCTCTGCGCCGGCACGTCGAATGAGCTCGGCCTTGTGTTCGGACCGTGATGTACCTACGACCTGATGACCGCCTGCGAGCAGACGGGGTATGAGGAATCGACCCAAGGCACCGCTGGCGCCTGCTACCAGGATTCGCACGTCCGTACCCTCCTTGCAATCACGCCGGGCCGCCTGTGAGCCGAACGCTGGCGTGGCGATAAGCAAGAGCCCGAGCGCAATCCAGTCAATCGTACCGGCTTGCCATCCCATGCGCAGCAGACGGCGCGTCCGGCCCGGCTCGATGTGCGGACGTGCTGGCGCGCCAGCTCGGCGTTTCGCGCGGCAGCTCGCCCTGGACTACGAGCTGATCTACGTCGAAATCCCGCGGCGAGGCACAGGCTCACCGGACCCCGCCAACCCGCATCCGGATAAACGAGTGCCCGCGCTCACTCACGACGGCCAACTCATCACGGAGTCCGCCGCCATTCTGGGCCACCAGATGTGTCGCGCCGGGGAAGCCAGGGCGGGCAGCCCCCCAAGGCTCACACCTCCAGCCGATCCCCCTCCCGCCCCACCAGCGCATACAGCGCCGGCATCAAAAACACGCTGATCAACAGTCGCGTGAACAACCCACTGACGATCACCAGCGCAAACGGCCGCTGCGAGTCAGTTCCCACGCCGGTGGCTAGCGCAACCGGCAGCAGCCCGAACGCGGCCACCAGCGCGGTCATCATGATCGGGCGCAGCCGCAGAATTGCACCTTCGCGGATAGCAGAGGCGAGATCGGTCCCTTCGCGGCGCAGCTCGTTGACGTAGGAGATGTACACGACGGCCGTCTGCACCGACACACCAAACAGCGCGAGAAACCCGATACCCGAAGACACCGAGAACGGCGTGTCAGTGAGCCACAGCGCCAGGATTCCGCCCACTGGTGCCGACAACAGTACACCCAGCACGGTGATGAGCGGGAACTTCAAGTTGCTGTACAGCGCGAACAGCAGCAGAAAGATCAGAAACAGCGTCAGTGGCAGGATCACGCGCAACTGTGCACGCGAAGCGGTGTAATCGGAGTATTCACCGCCCCAGTCCAGATGGTAGCCCTGAGGCAGGGTGACGCTCCGGCTGACCTGCTGCATCGCATCGTCCACCGCGCCGGCGAGGTCGCGCCCCTCAACCGAGAACTGCACGCCGATGTAGCGCGAATTGTTCTCACGATAGATGAAGGAAGCCCCGTTGGTGACCTGGATATTCGCGAACTCCTTGAGCGGAATCTGCTGTCCGCCGGGTGTCGCCACCAGGATGTCGCCGATCTCCTCAGGATTGTCGCGGTATTGCTGATCGAGGCGCACGATCAGGTCGAACTGCTTCTCTCCCTGCTCCACTTGGGTGGCGACGTCCCCGCCGATGGCCGTCTGAATCAACGCATTGATATCCGCGACGTTGATGCCGTAGCGAGCGATCTTGCCGCGGTCGATATCGATAGTGAGGCTCGGCTGTCCCAGCTCCTGCACCAGGGTGACGTCGCGGATACCCCGGATGCGCTCCAGGATCTGTTTGATCGCCTTGCCCTTCTGCTCGAGCGTGTGCAGATCGGCGCCGAAGACCTTCACGGCCAGGGCGCTCTTCAACCCGGTCTCCGCCTCATCCACCGCATCCTCGGCCGGTTGGGTGTAATTGAACGTGATGCCCGGGAAGCTCGTGAGCTTGTCGTTGACCGCCTCTATCAAGCCTGCCTTGTCGCGATAACCCCCGCGCCACTGCGAGTAGGGCTTGAGCCCCACATAAAACTCGACATTGAAAAAGCCCGTGGGATCAGTGCCATCGTCAGGCCGACCGAGCTCCGAGGCGACCGTCGTGACCTCCGGAAAGGAGCGCAGCAGCTGTCGCACCCGCGGCGCGATTTTCGCCGCCTCGTCGAAGGAGATCGTGTAGGGCATGGTGGCACGCACCCACAGCGCTCCCTCGTCCAGCTTCGGCATGAATTCGGCGCCGACCCGCGGGATCAGCAGCAGCGACAGTCCCAGCAGCACCGCAGAGGCAATGGTCGTCCCCCAAGGACGTGCGAGACAGGCATCCAGGCCCTTGATGTAGACCGACCTGATGGCTTCGAAGGCCGCGTTGCGCCGCTCCTGCACTCCCTTGCGCATGAACCACGAGCACAGCACCGGAAGCAGCGTCAAAGTGACGATCAGCGAGCCGATGAGCGCAAACACCATCGTGTCGGCCATCGGTTTGAACAGCTTCCCGGAAGGCCCCGTCAGCACGTAGATGGGCAGAAAGCCCGCGACGATCACCGCGACCGCATACACGAGCGCGCGGTCTACCTCCGCCGCGGCATCCCTGATGATCTGCAGGACATCCAGCGGTCCCGGCGGGCGAGCCGCCAGCCGGCGGTGAATGTTCTCCACCATCACGACCGCGGCATCCACCAGGATGCCGAAGTCCACCGCGCCGATCGACAGCAGGTTGGCGGAGGCGTTCTGCAGATCCAGGCAGATGAAGGCGAACAGCAGGGCCAGCGGGATGCTGGCGGCGACGATCAGGCCGGCGCGGAAGTCGTACAGGAAAAAGATCAGTACGGCCACCACCAGCAACATGCCGCGGACCAGGTTGCGTTCGACCACGTCCTTGGTGAGGTCCACCAGGTCGCTGCGGTCGTAGAAGGGATGAATCTTCACATCCTTCGGCAGAACGGTGTCGTTGAGCTCGCGGGTCTTCGCTTCCACGCCCTTCAGGACGTCCTGCGTCTTCTCCCCCGTGCGCAGCAGGATGACCCCCTCGACGGCGTCATCCTTATCCATGTAACCGAACTCACCCAGGCGGGGGGCGATGCCGATGAGGACACGGCCGACGTCCTTGACCAGTACTGGGGTGCCATCGTGCACCGCCACCACGACGTTGCCGATGTCCTCGACCGTTTTGAGGCGACCCAGGCCGCGCACGTAGTAGAACTGGCCGCCCTGTGAGTAGAAGCCGCCGCCGGCATTGCCGTTGTTGGCCGTCAGCGCGGATTCGACCTGCTGCACCGACAGGCCGACGGAGGCGACGCGGGCGGGATCCAGCAGCACCTGGTACTGCATGCTGCCGCCGCCGAAGCCGGAGTCATCGGCGACGCCCGGCACGGACCGGTATTGCGGCTCGATGATCCAGTCCTCGAAGGTCTTCAGCTCCATCGGCGAGCGGTCCGTGCTCTCCAGCACATAGCGGTAGATCAGGCCGGAGGGGGGTGACAGCGGTGACAGGCTGGGCGTGACACCGCTCGGCAGGGTCACTTCGCCCACGCGGTTGAACACCTGCTGCCGCGCGAAGTAGTCGTCCGTGCCGTTCTGGAATGTCAGGATCACATCCGACAGTCCGTAGAGGGAGATCGAGCGGCTGGTGGTCAGCCGCGGCAGGCCATTCATCTGGCGCTCGGTGGGGACGGTGATCAGCCGTTCGACTTCTTCGGCGGCGTGTCCGGGCCACTGGGTGATGACTTCCACCATCGGCGGAGACAGATCCGGATAGGCATCCACCGGCAAGCGGTTCAGGGAGCGTGCGCCGGCGCCGATCAGCACGAGGGTCATCAGGACCACCAGAAATCGCTGTCGCAGCGAGGAGGCGACGATGCGATTGATGATCGAACCGCTGCGCGGCGCCGGTGCCGCGGGCGGCGGCGTCGCACTCATTGGCTTTGCATGAACTGCACGAAGAGCCCGCCGGACACCACGATCTGGTCGCCGGCGCGCAGGCCCGCGGGAATCTCGTATTGATCCGCCACTCGCGAGCCCAGAGTGATCTGCCGCCGCGCGAAGCTGCCGTCGGCCTGGGCAACATAGACGAATGGCAGATTCTCATCGTCGCGCAACACTGCCGAGATCGGAATCAGCAGCCCGGTGCTCTGGTTGTGGGAATGGATCAGCACCCGCACGTACATCTGCTTGCGCAGCGAGTGCTGCGGGTTATCGACGACCACCCGCACGGCCACGGCCCGAGTGTTGGGGTCCACCAAGGCCGAGATCTTGTCCACCTTGCCCGGAAAGCTGTTGGCATCGACCCCGGTGATCACTTCTGCCGGATCACCGACGCTCACTGCGGCGAGGTCCGCGCCGAACAGCTGCGCCATCACCCACATACGCGACAGGTTGGCCACGGTAAAGCAGGGCGTGGTTCCTGCCTCCAGCAGCTGTCCGGGCGTGACGAGCTTCTCCACCACCGTTCCGGCGACGGGTGAGCGAATGACGCCTGCCGGTGTTGACGTCGGCCGCCCTTCGCGAATGGCGTCGATGGTTTCCTGCGGAACGTTCAGCGAGACCAGCGCCCTGAGCGCCGCATCGCGATCGGCTTCGGCGTTGGAGGCGTCGGTCTGCGCCTGCTCGTATTCCCGCTGCGAGACACCGTTGTGCTGCACCAGGTCTTTGTCCAGGTCGGCGAGCCGCCGGTTGGTGCGCGCAGTCGCGATGGCCTTCTGATACGTACTGATGGCTGTTGCGAAGTCAGGCGAATCCACGGTCGCGAGCGCCTGCCCCTTGGTCACCTCGTCACCGATTGAGACGAGCGTGCGCGACACCGGTCCGGAGAAGGGGGCCAGCACGCTGGTAGCCTGGTCGTTGTCGAAGTCGACGGCGGCTGTCGTTTCCACGGTGCGGCGAAAGCGCGACGGAGCGACGGTGTACAGCTGAATGTTCTTGCGCTGCGCATCCGTGAGTCGCGGATTGGTGGCGGTCACCGTTGCCGGGTTGTTGTCCACCTTGGAGCTGCAGCCGCCGAAAGCAAGGACTGCGGCGACTGCCGCGATTGCATGGGGAAGAAGTCTTGGTAAGCAGCGTGCCGGCTGCTGCTGCGAGCGCGCCGCGTTATTTGCCATGTTCGTCCGCAGTGAGATCCTGCCGGTGCCACCAGCCCCCGCCCAGGGCCTGAAACAGCGCTGCCGTGTCGGCATAGCGGCTGGCTTGGGCCTGCACGAGAGTGATGCGCGCCTGCTGATAGGCTTGCTCGGCGCTGAGCAGTGCGAGGTAACCCGCGTACCCGTCCTTATACTGGCGCTGGGCGAGATCCAGCGTGGTTTTTGCGGCATCCGAGGCAGTGGCAGCGGCCTTCAGCCCTTCGGCGTCCTGGGCAAGCGCCGCCAGCGTGTCGGCCACATTCGCGCAGGCTGTCAGGACCGTACTGCGGTATTGCGCGGCGGCCTGCACGTAGGCGGCTTTCGCGGCGCGCTCCTGGTGGAGCAGAGTTCCCCCCTGCAGGAGCGGCGCCGTCAGGTCCGCACCGACCGACCAGAAGCCCGTCCCCGAGGTGAACAGCTGATCCAACGCCAGCGCCGTGCTGCCGGTGCTGGCGGTCAGGGTGATGTTGGGGAGGCGATTCGCTACCGAGATGCCGATCTTGGCACTGGCGTCATGCAGGGCCGCTTCGGCCTGGCGCACATCCGGACGCTGCGTCACGAGGTCGGCGGGCACGCTCAGCGGCAGATCCTGCGGAAGCTGCAGGCTCTTCAGCTCGAAAGGGCCCGCCGGGCCCTGGCTGGGAAACTCACCGGCGAGGGTTGCCATCAGGTCATGCAGCTGTGCGGCCTGCTTCTGCAGCGGGGGCAGCGTGGCAGCGGCCTGCGCGAGCTGCGATTCCTGTGCGGCGACGTCCAGCCCATTGGCGTATCCCTTGGAAAACTGGTAGCGCAGGATCTCCAGAACGTGGGTCTCGGCGTCGATGAGCTCGTGCGTCGCTTCGATCTGCTGCTGCACCGAGCCCTGCTGGATGGCGGTGACCACCACGTTCGCCGTCAGCGTGTTGTACGTGGCGATCATCTGAAAGCGCACCGCTTCCGCTTGTGCTTGCAGCGACTCCACCGTGCGGCGATTCAGTCCGAACACGTCCGCGACGTAGGAGACGTTCACCTCCGGCGTGAAGAGGTTGAACTGCTGGGCATTGTTCGCCGGCGTCGGCGCAAGCGACCCGGACTGTTGCGTACGGCTGGCGGAGAAGTCCGCCGACACACTGGGAAAGTAGACACCCCGCTGCGCGAGCACCCCTTCCCGCGCCACGGATAAAGCGGCCTGCGCAGCCTCGAGATCGGGATTCTTTGTAAGGGACTGTTCGATCAGCTCGTTGAGCGGCGCCGAATGAAACAGCGTCCACCAGTCCGCGGAAATGTCGCCGCCGCGGCTGAAACGCTGGGCCTCCCCGCCCGCGACCCCTGGAGTGCTCGCAGTGGTCGCCGCCGGTTGGGCGGCATAGCTGGTGATTTCCGGCGCCGCAGGCTTCTTGAAGTTCGGGCCGACCGCGCAGCCCGCCACGATCGCAGAGCCGAGGATCGCAACGCCCCTGGGCATCCAGTGCAGCCACGCGCGCCGGGCCTCGCCGGTGCGGGGCTTGCGAAGGAGGGCTGACGGGCTGGGAAGCTTCATGAAAGCATTGGTCTTCGGTTGTGCGACTCGAGTTCCTTGCCGGGCGGCCGCGCCGCCGGGGTGCGATCCTAGCGCGTGCGGCACTGCCGCATCCAATAGTGAATGACCCGTCCGCGTCCGCCCCATTTTTCCATAAGTGGCGGGACTGGGCCGCGCGAGCCCCACGCAGCTAATCAGTGGCGTAGGTTGTGCGAGACACGAGATGCTCTGACTGGAGGATCGTCCTCCCCCTGCCGAGCGAGGCGTACCAATAGACTCGCTGCTCGCGAGCATACGCAAGCAGGGTGGCGGGATCGGTAACGATGCGCGCCTGGCTCGAGGACGCATAGTCGGCGATCCGGGACTCGTCGTCCGGGCCGATGAAGTCGGCCATTACACGCTCGAGCGCTTCTTTGTCGGGCGTGGCGCGAATCACGATCTCCACGCAGGTCCTCTCGGTTGCCTGCGCCGTGCACGGCACCCTGCGCGTGAAGGCGAATTCGATCCGATTCTGGACCACGACTCGCGGCATGCCTGCAACTGACAGAGGCGCCTCAACCTGGTACCAGACACCCTGGTCGAGCGTCGCACCGATCCACATCGCGGTCTCGAGCTGGTAGTTCTCGGCCGCCGCCGCCTCGAGCATTCCTGGTGTAAAGAAGGATGTGGTCGTGTCGATCGCTTCGTTCGTGAGTATGGTCGCTCGATCGCCGGCAGGTGCAGCCGCGCGGATGAGTTTCTCCGTGCTGGTAGCGAGCTGTGCCGCGAAGGATGCGGAGTCCGTGACACTCTCGAACTCGCCGATGGCGCTCACCTTGAAGCCCGCCCCGGGAAGCAGAGCAGGAGCAAACACCATCGCAGGCGCCTGCGATCCCTGCATCGCCGGCCAGACTCCGGGCTCATAGCGACTCAGGCGACTGGAATACGAGACACTCCAGCCACCGTTTTCTCCCGGCCCGATGTGCCGCTCGAATGTGGCCGCCGCGTTGCTCGGAACGATCTGGCCGTCCTGGAGGCACTCGCGGTGACTCTCCACTGACACCTGAGCGTCGTTCGCTCGCCATCCGAATTTCAGGGCGGCCTTGCGCTGCGGGAAGTCCCGCATGAGGGCGGCGACCTCCTCATCGCCGGCAGGCTCGCCTCGCCAGCTGAGAAGCAACTTATAGTTCTCCGGAGCGTCGTCCCTGAAGCCGTACTCCCGGTCCATGTCCAGAGCGGTCTCGAGTGCTTTCAGGGCCGCTGGGTCCTCGCCGAGCTGATGCATGGCGACCGCCGCGTCAAACTGCATGATCACCATCGAGTGGTAATCGAATACGTTGCGGTAGAGCTCGACGGCGCGCTGCGCTGCCACGACCGCGGCCTGCAGCTCGTTCTGGCGATCCACCCCACTGCAGTCGGCACGAGCAAGATGCACGCGATACTCGAGGTCGGCCACGTTGGCCCACCCCTCGGGAAACATGACACGTGCTTCAGGATTGGCGTCGACGCTGCCGAGCTGTTCCTGCGCGTGCTCGAGGCGCTCAGCGCAAGGACCTTGTGCTCCACTCAGCAGGAATTCGGCGTAGTTGAGCTGCACGCTCAGTGCGGCGGGCGAGGCAGGATGGCTCCGCTTGAGTTGCGCCAGGTCCGCCTCGAAGTCCTTCGACTGAGGCGATCTCGTCCCCGGTGTTGAGCAGGCGCACGCGAGCAGGCCGATCACCGCGCATGAAAAGAAGCAACAGAGAGGACGAGCATTCATCCGTCCGCCGGCGCGAATGCACCGCCTGGTCGCAATCAGTGCAGCGTCGGCACCTTCACCTTGATCGCTTCAGGACAGCCGATGCGATCGTAGGAATTCTCATCGGCCAGCGGGTTGCACACCGTCGAAGGCCACAGGCCCCGCGCCTGGTACTGGCAGGGCCCGCTCTCGCAGAAGTTGGCCGTGGGGTAGGGGTAGTTGATGGCCCGATAGTGATGCGGTCCGTGGGGCCGCGTATGAGGGCCCGTGCGCGGATGGAATTGATCCGTCGCGCGCATCGCCGTGGCAGCGCTTCCTGTTCGTGGCCCGAGCGCCAAGGCCGTCCGGACGCTGTGCTCCTGTCGCGGTGCAGCCGCGCCGTGATCCAGTCCCGCGGACTGATAACCGACGATGCCGTATCCGCCCCGAGCGCCGTTCACACCTCGCGCGATATAACTCCCGCGAGCGTAGTCGACGTGACCTTCGTTGGTGGCCGCGCCATTGCCACCAGCCTGGCTGCTACCCGCGTGACCAGCGGAGCCAGTGTTCCAGTGACCGCTACCGGAGTGACCTCCGCCGCTCCAGTGTCCGCCACCCGCATGGCTGCCGCCCCGGTAACCGCCACCGCTCCAATGCCCACCACCGCCGCGCCCTCCACCGCTGTAACCGTCACCGCCGTGTGCGCCACCGCCGCCGCTGTATCCGCCGCCGCCATGCGCGCCACCTCCGCCGCCTCCCCCCCCGTACGAACCGCCGCCACCTGAGCCTCCGCTGTAGCTGCCCCCAGAGCTTGCTGCGCCCGCAGAGACACCACCACCGCCAGCGGCGGGAGCAGCGGCGGCTACCGAGGCAACCGCGAAAGTGGTGAAGCCGAGGGTTGCGACGAGGGTGACGAGGTGGGTACGCATGTCCTGTCTCCTCAAAGGGCGGACGGGTGGCTGGCGCGCGCTACGATCCCAGACTCGATGCTAGCCCCGTTGTTGGAGGCAAGTCATTAACGGCAAATTAATGTTTGTTTAGGCGGCGCATCGCGAGGCCACCCGCGCCCGGTCCACGTGTTGTAACTGGCAGGTGTGTTAGACCAGTCGCGCGAGTAGCGTATTCAGCGAAACTTCGCCTTCGGCCTGCACGCGCACCGACAACCGCTCCTTGGGATCGGTTTCGCGTGTCAGGGTGTATCGCGCACCGGCGTAGAGGCGGTCGAGGAAGGTCTTGAGTGCCGGCTCGATCTCACCGTAGACCGCGTCCGTGTTGGGAGCCGCCAGCCGGTCGTTGGCGAAGAACTGCAGCCGGTTGCCGGGCACCTTCAGCGCGCCTGCCAGCTCTGCGTCCGCGCTCATGAGCTGGGCCGCCTTCAGGGCTTTGCCGGCGACGCGCGCCAGGCGTTCGGGCAGCTCTCCCGCGAGCTTGTTCTTGCTGTAGTAGAGGACGCCACGCTCGTGTCCCGTCTCATCCAGCGCGTAGTTGCCCTCGTAGGCGATGAGCATCACCCCCGGGCCGGCCGGCACGTGGCTGTAGTCGGCCACGTCGATGAGCAGGTCATCCAGGGCGTTCTGCTGGATCCAGCGATGGTAGACGGGGATGAGCTTGAGGATGTCGACGCTCTGCGCGTCCGCCGCGAAGAACTTGACACCGAACTTGTACAGATCCATCAGGTCGTCGCTTCCGCCTCAGCCGGCGCGAACGCCGCGAAGCTCGCCGCCTTCGCCTGGGCCTGCTGCTCGGTCATGCGCTGGTAGTAACCGTAGGCCGCCTCGATGAACAGCTGCGCCTCCTCGATGAGGTGCCGTGCCTTCTCGACCGAGAATACGCGCTCCTTGTCGGCATGGCGGTTGAGCAGATAGAGCGCAAACTTGCCGCCGGCATACTGGCCGGCATCGGGCGACTGGAACAGCTGGGTGTCGTAGAAGCGCGTCTTGAACTCGGCGACGGTCCGGTCGGCATCCTCGGGGAGATCCCACAGCTGTGTGCGCACCAGTCCCCGAGCCGCGACGAGCATGGACTGATACGCGGTCTCGTCGGCCTTCCGGACCTCGTTCTGCTCCAGGTAGATCTGCGCCTCGAAGTTGCGCTGCTCGGCGGCCTGCAGGTCGAACTCGACCTGCGGGACGACCTCTCCGGCACACTCACCGGTGGTGATGTCGGAGATCGTGAATTCGCGCGGGTCGCGCCAATCGGAGTACAGCGTGCGGTCCACGGCGTAGGCCGGGACTGCGGAGAACGCATCGACCATCTCTTTGAGGGCCTTCTTGCCGATGCGTGCGCAGTAGTCCTTGAAGCGCTCGCCCGGCTGGCGCCCGGCCAGATATTTCTGGGTGACGTGGTCGATGAACTCGGGAATGCGCTTCGAGGGCACCGCACCGATGGTCAGGCCGTAGGTCGCGCCGTTGTTTTCCCACTCCCCGCCCAGGAGGACGCGGAAGTGCGGCACGGTCGCGCCGCCGATCTTGCGCGACA
>Ga0157370_10007697_pt1 | contig 11689 bp, 4 predicted proteins | sample C35metaG_FD_113463 | JGI IMG/M metagenome (GOLD analysis project Ga0157370, IMG submission 113463) | Corn rhizosphere microbial communities from Kellogg Biological Station, Michigan, USA - C3-5 metaG | ecosystem: Host-associated > Plants > Roots > Rhizosphere > Soil | place: USA: Michigan... | reverse complement strand
GCGAGCGCCTCCTGCGGCGAACCCGTCGCCGACGGCTGCATGCCCCATTTGGCGCTCTGCAGCGTCAGCACGCGGCGATTGGTCTCGTTGTCGTCGACGACCAGCAGGCGCAGCTCCTCGAGCGCTGCCTGAACGCCGAGGAAGTCGCGCGCGCGGCTCGGCGGCAGTTCGGCGACCGGCGCATCGATGCTGAACTTGAACGTCGAGCCCTGGCCCAGTCCCGGGCTTTCGGCCCACAGCCGTCCGCCCATCAGCTCGGCGAGCCGCCGGCTGATCGCGAGGCCAAGGCCCGTGCCGCCGTACTTGCGTGTCGTCGACGAGTCGGCCTGCGAGAACGACTGGAAGAGTCGCTGCATGCCTTCGTCGGACAGGCCGATGCCGGTGTCGCGCACGGCGAACGTCAGCGCCGTGCGGCCGGCCGCGGCCGGCGCCGCGGTGACGGTCAGCACGACCTCGCCCGCGTCGGTGAACTTGACCGCGTTCGAGAGCAGATTGAGGATCACCTGGCGCACGCGCGTGACGTCGCCCTGCACGGCGGGCGGAACCTCGCCCTCGAACACGTACGCGCATTCGAGGTTCTTCTCGGCGGCGCGCGCGGCGACCAAGTCGAGCGCCGATTCGACGCAGTCGCGCACGTCGAACGGCTGCGACTCGATGTCCATCCTGCCCGCCTCGATCTTCGAGAAGTCGAGGATGTCGTTGATGATCGTGAGGAGCGCGTCGCCGGACTCGCGGATCGTCGCCACGTAATCGTGCTGCTCGGCCGAGAGCTCGGTGTCGAGCAGGAGGCCGCTCATGCCGATCACCGCGTTCATCGGCGTGCGGATCTCGTGGCTCATCGTCGCGAGGAACGCGCTCTTGGCCTCGTTCGCCGCCTCGGCGGCCTGGCGCGCGTCCTGCGCGTCGCGGAACAGGCGCAGGTTCTGCAGTGCCACGCCGACGCCCGCTGCCAGCGTGCCGAGCAGGCGCTCGTCGTCGGGGCCGTAGGCGTTCTCGCGATCGGTACTTTGCACGCTGATGACGCCGATCGAGCGGCCGCCGAACGGGATGGGCACGCCCATGTAGGACAGGGGCTCCTTGCCAACGAGCTGCATGCCGTAGGAGGTGGCGTGGGTGCCGATGTCCTTGTTGATGATCACCGCCTTGCCGCTCGCGATGATGCGGCTGGTGACGCCGTGCCCGAACGGCATCGACGCCTGGACCTCTCCGTGCGCGTAGGGGAACTCGATGATGCCGCGCTCGCGGTCGTGCAGCGCGATGTAGGCAATGTCGGAGTCGAAGAGCTCGCGGATCTGGTCGCCCACCACCGCCAGCATCTGCTGCTGGTCGGTGAGCCGGGCGAGCTGGCCGGAGACCTCGTTGATCGACTCGAGCTCGGTGGCGCGCTTTTGCGACTCGGCGAAAAGTCGCGCGTTCTCGATCGCCACCGATGCCTGCTGCGACAGCCCTTCCAGGAAGCCGCGCTCGCGCTCGTCGAACGGCGTGCCGCCGGTACGCCAGATCGCCATCGCGCCCCTGACCGCGGTGCCCATGATGAGCGGCGCGACCATCAGGCGCTCGGTCTCCTCGTTGACGGTGCCGGAGATCGTCACCGCGCGCGCATCGGCGTTGGTGTCGTTGATGAACTCGGCCTTGCCGCCGGCGATGACGCTGCCGATGATGCCCACGCCGGAATGGATCGACGTCGACTTGATCGCCTCGGCGATGTCACCGAGTGCCACGATCGGCTTGTAGATCTCGCCTTCGGCGGTCGGCAGGAAGATTGCGCTGTTGTCGGCGTGCAAGAGATCCTTCGCGTGCAACGCGATGCGATCGAGCACCTTGCCGAGATCGAGCGTCGACGAGATCTCCCGGCCGACCTCCGCCAGCGCCGCGGTCTCGCGCGTGCGCGCCTGCGCCTCGTCGAATAGCCGCGCGTTCTCCAGCGCGACGCCCATCGTCGCGCTGACCGTCGACAGCAGGCGTACGTCGGCGTCGCCATACGCGTGCTCGCGCTCGTAGTTCTCCATCACGATCGCGCCGATGACGCGATCGCTGCCGAGGATCGGCACGGCGATCATCGACTTGCTCAAGTCGGTTCCGGGAACCGTGGTGATGCCGCGCTCGACGGCCTCTTCGGCCGTACCGATGACGAGTGGCGAGCGCGTGTCCTGCAGCATGCGCCAGGTGCCCATCGCCCCCGGCACGGCGGGCGGCAGCTTCAGCCGCACGCCATGCTCGTACTCGTAGAGGAAATGGATGAGGTTCGTCCGCTCGTCGTGCCAGCGAATGCCGATCTCCTGGGTGCCGAACACTTCGCGCAGCTTGTCGCCGACCAGGTCGACGATTGCCTGGAAGTCGAGCTCGGCGGCAACGCCCTGCTGGATGCTGTTGATGATCGCGAGCTGCGCCGCGCGCTGCTCGCTCTCCTTGTAGAGTCGCTTGGTCTCGTCGAAGAGCTGGGCGTTGAGCAGCGCCGCGCTCAGGCTGCTCGCGAGCGTCTCGAGCAGGCGGATGTCCGACGGGCTGAACGCGTGCTCGCGCTCCATGTCGACGAGCTGAAGGATGCCGCGCACCTGGCCGCCCGGCTTCAACGGCACCATCAGCTGTGTCGCCGGCATCTTGCTCGCGCCGATCAGCAGCCGCGAGCCGAACTCCTTGACGCGAGCCGGGAGATTTTCGTCGATGAGCAGGGTTTCGCCGGTCCGCAGGACGTGTGCGGCAAAGCCGCTGTCGCCCATGGGCTGCGACGGCAGGAAGCGCCGCTCGCCGAGCCCGTGGATGTACGGGAAGTGCTCGATCTTGAGGTCGGGATCGACCATCCGGATCGACACGTCCGCGCCGTTGAAGACCTCGCGGATCTTGTCGCCGACGGCGTCGTACACGCCCTGCAGCGATAATTCGCCGGCCAGCGCGCGCTGCACGTTGTTGATGATCGCGAGCTCGGCGGCGCGCTGCTCGCTCTGCTTGTAGAGACGCTGCGTCTCGCCGAACAGCCGCGCGTTTTCCAGCGCGACCCCCATCGCCGAGGCGACCGTCGTAAGGAGGCGCACCTCCGGTGGCCCGAACGCGTTCTCGGTCTCGTAGTTCTCGACCGAGATCGATCCGAGCACCCCGCTCGTACCGACGATCGGCACGAGCGCCAGCGAATGCGAGTCGGCGGTGCCCTCGACCAGCCGGAAGCCGGCGGCGTCCTGCTCTGCGCGGGTGTTGCAAATGATCGCGCGGCGATTGGCGCGCATCGTCCGGAACGGTCCGTTCGCGAGCGGCGTCGTCGGCGGGAAGTGCTTGCGCTCGCCGAGCTCGTAGGTATAGAGCGGGTGCATCAGGTCCTTGTCGGCGTCGTACCAGGCGATCGAAAGGTCGCCGACCTTGAACACCTCGCGCAGCTTGTCGCCGACCAGGTCGATGATCGCCTGAAAGTCGAGCTCGGCGGCGATACCGTCCTGGATCCTGTTGATGACGGCGAGCTCGGCCGCCCGTTCGTTGGTCTCCTTGAGGAGGCGCTGCGTCTCGTCGAAGAGGCGCGCGTTCTCGAGTGCGACGCCCATCGCCGACGCGACGGTGGTGAGGAGCCGTACGTCGGACTCGCCGAACGCGTACTCGCGCTCGTAATTCTCGATGATGATCGAGCCGAGCACGCGGTCGCTGCCGATGATGCGCACCTGCACGCTCGACATGCCGGTCTCGGTGCCGGGGATCGTCCCCATCGCACGCATCTCGTCGAGCGTGTTGACGACCTTGGGCTCGGTGCGTGCCGTGAGATCGTCCCAGGGCGCCTTCGGGACAGCAGGCGGGACGTCGAGGCGCTTGCCGTGCTCGTACTCGTAGAGGTAGTGGACGATGCGCTTGTCGTAGTCGAACCAGCGGATGCCGATGTCGCCGGTCTTCAGCACCTCGCGCAGCTTGTCGCCGACCAAGTCGACGATCGCCTTGAAGTCAAGCTCGGCCGAAACGCCCTGCTGGATGCTGTTGATGACGGCCAGTTCGGCGGCGCGCTGCTCGGTCTCCTTTAGCAGAACCTGCGTCTCGTCGAAGAGGCGCGCGTTCTCGAGCGCGACGCCCATGCTCGATGCGACGGTCGTCACGAGGCGCACCTCGGCCTCGCCGAACGCATGCTCGCGCTCCAGGTTTTCGAGATGGATGGCGCCGAGCATTCGATCGCCGGCGAAGACCGGCACGGTGAGCGTACACAGGGCCTGCACCGTCCCCGGGACGATGACGACATGGGCGGCGGCCGCGTCGCTCTGGTTGAGGATCACCGGCTCGCGGGATTTCATCATTCGCGACCACGGGCCGTCGGGCGAAGGGCGGTTGGGGGGGATGTCCACGAGGCGCACGCCGCGCTCATACTGGTATGGATAGTGGACGAGGCCGTTCGCCTCGTCCCACCAGCGAATGCCGATCTCACCGGCGTGCAGAACCTCGCGCAGCTTGTCGCCGGCGAGATCGATGATCGCCTGGAAGTCGAGCTCGGCGGCGACACCCTGCTGGATGCTGTTGATGACGGCGAGCTCGGCCGCGCGCTGCTGGGTTTCCTTGAGCAACCGCTGCGTCTCGTCGAAAAGGCGCGCGTTCTCGAGCGCGACGCCCACGCTCGCCGCCACGGTCGTCAGGAGCCGGATCTCGGATTCGCCGAACGCGTGCTCGCGCTCGTGGTTCTCGAGCTGGATGATGCCCAGCGCGCGATTGGTGCCGATGATCGGCACGCGGATGATCGACGGCGCGGCGTCGGTGCCCGGGACCGGAGGTCCCAGCCCCGCGGCTTCTTGCTCCGCGCGGGTGCCGACGACGAACGGCTCGCGCGACTTCAGGATCCGGTCGAGGATGCTGCCCGGCTTGAGCTTCGTCGGCTCGAGCGGCAGGATCGACCGGCCGTGCTCGTAGGCATAGAGGTATTCGAAACGGTCGATCGACGCGTCGAGCCAGCCGATGCCAATGTCGCCGGTATGGAAGACCTCGCGCAGCGTGTCGCCGACCAGGTCGACGATCGCCTGGAAGTCGAGCTCGGCGGCGATGCCTTCCTGGATTCGGTTGATGACGGCGAGCTCTGCCGCGCGCCGCTCGCTTTCCTTGAGCGACACCGACAATTCGTGCGTGCGCGCATCGATCTTGCGCTCGAGGTCCTCGGAAGCGCGCGCGTTGGCGAGCGCGATCGCGCCCTGGCTCGCGAGCATCGAGAGGAGGTCGCGGTCGCCGTCGTGGAAGCGACCGAACTTGCCGTCGATGTCCGCGTACAAGTAGCCCAGCAGCTCGCGCTGCGCGACGAGCGGCGCTACCATCCGCGAGCGCTGGCCGAGCTCGCTGCCGGCTTTCGGGCTGAAGTCGAGCGTGGTCACGAGGCTGCGGCGCACCTGGTCGAGCAGCGGCTCGACCTTGCGCAGCAGCTTGCCGGCGTCCTCGCAGCGCGGCAGCTCGCTCGCGACGATCCGGCGCTCGCCGCCTTCGTCGAGCACGAGCATCACGCGCTCGGCGCCCATCAGCTCGGTCGCTTCCTCGATGAGGAACGTGTGGAGCTCGGCGCTGCTGCGGATCTCGTTGAGCCGCAGTCCGGTGTCGACGAGGCGATCGAACGGAGCCGCGCGCTCGCTCTCGATGGCGAGATGGGCGCGGCGCTGCGCCGGCGGCAGCCGATGCTTGCGCGCGTGATCGAGCCACGCCTCGATCAACTGGCGCTGCTCCTGCGGCTTGCACAGGAAATTGCGCCGCAAGCCCTCGTCGCGCACATTGGCGATGACCTTGACCATCTCCGCATAGCCGGTCTCGAGAGCCGCGCGGGCCTTGGCCGCATGGCCGTTGGCGTCCAGCGCGCGAAAGTGGTTCAGCCAGACGATGACCGGCGAAAGATTGTCCGTACCGACGCGGTCTTTTGCGCCGATGAGCTTCGTGGCGCGTCGCGACGCGGCCAGCGCCTGGCGGGGCTTGCCGAGCGCGAGGAGCGCGCCCGCGAGCTTGGCGAGGCCCTCGGTCTCGGCGTTCGCGTCGCTGATCTTGCGGTTGATGTCGGCGTAGCGACCGAAGGCGGCGGACGCCGTCGCCGCATCGCCCTCGGCGAGGGCGATCTCGCCGCGCAACAGCTCGAGGTCGTCGGGCCACGCGAAGTACTCCATGCCCTCCACGAACGACGTGACCTGCTCGAGCAACGCACGCGCCTCGGCCGGCCGTCCCGCGAGCAGGTGCAGCGAGCACTGGTAGATCTGGGTCGTCACCAGCAGCGACTTGGCGTTGATCCGCGCCGCGATGGCCTGCGCACGCTTCGAGCTGCGCAGCGACTGGCGATGCAGCCCCAGCAAGGAATACGTCGTCGAGACGTTGCTGTAGATCATGGCGGCGCGCTCGGCGTACCCGCTCGCCTCGATGGTCGCCATCGCCTGCAATTGCAGCTTGAGCTTCTGGCCAAGGTCACGCTGGCCGTTGGCGAGCGAGTTGAGCACGTTGCCGGCGCCATACCGGTCGCCGGCATCGCGGGCCAGCGCCAGGCTCGCGTCGAGCGTCGCCATCGCATCCGTCGCGTCGCCCGCGCCCGCGGCGATCTTCGCCATCGCCTCGATCCACATCGCGCGGCCGCGCAGCGCGTCGTCGCCGTCATTGGCGAAGCGTTGCGCGGCGACAGCATGGGAAATGGCGGCCCGCAGATCGCGTGACCGGAACTCCGCCTCGGCGAGAACGAGCAGCGCGAGCGCGAGTAGCGCGGGCTCGCCAGCGCGTTGCGCCGCCCGGTGCGACGCCTTGGCTTCGCGCACGGCCGAAAGCAGGTTCGATTCGCGCATCTCGACCACGGCGTGGCGGCCGTGCGCACGCGCGCTTGCCGCCGCCTTCGCGCGCGCCGACCCAACGCGCGCGGCGATCCGTGCCATCGCCGTGGCGTCTTCGCGGGCGCGATCGAACGCGCCTTGCGCGACCAGGCTTTCGGCACGCGCGTCGAGCAGGGCGATGCGGTCGAGGTCGGCGAGTCGCGCGGCGTCGAGGGCAGCGGACGCCTCGGCGATCGCGCGCTCGTGCTGCCCGCCCCAGGTCAGGTCGCGAACCGCTTGCGCGAGGGCGCCCGCTGGCGCGCCAGCGGACCGCTTGCGCGCCGCCGCCCGCGGCTCGGGCGAGGCGCGCCGCGGCGCCTTCCTGGACGACGGGTTTTTGGCGGTCATGGCAGGGCTTGGAAGGGCGCTCGCGGCTCTTTTCGGTCCCGCGTGGCCGGGTCGGCGCGGCGGGGCCATTCGCGCGTCGAACCGGGCGATCGCGGCGTGCGCCGAGGCCGGGCGGCGCCAAGTCTACGTCGAAGCCGCCATGGTTGGCGAGTTTCCGGCCGAGCCGGTGCGCCCGCTTGAGCGATCACTGTTTTTCAGGCATAATCAAAGGCTTTCCGGCATTGGCCGCCATCCGTCAGGGCGGCGATGGCCGGCCACGAATTCGAAGGAGCGGGCGATGGCTCGAGTGTGTCAAGTCACCGGCAAGAAGCCAGTCGTGGGTCACCACGTCTCGCATGCCAACAACAAGACGAAGCGCCGGTTCCTGCCGAACCTGCAGCGCCGCCGCTTCTTCGTCGAGAGCGAGAACCGCTGGGTGAGCCTGCGCCTCACCACCAACGCATTGCGCACGATCGACAAGAACGGCATCGACGCCGTGCTGGCCGACCTGCGCGCCAAGGGCGAGCGCGTCTGACGCGCGGCCCAGGAGACCGATCATGCGCGAAAAGATCAAGCTCGAATCGTCGGCCGGCACCGGCCACTTCTACACGACGTCCAAGAACAAGAAGCTGATGCCGGAGAAGATGGTGATCAAGAAGTTCGATCCCGTCGCCCGCAAGCACGTCGAGTACAAGGAAACCAAGCTCAAGTAGGCGGCGCATTTCGTGGCGTCGCGCTGGCCCAGTGGCCGCGCGGGACAACGACCCGGCACTCGAACGGCCCGCGAACGCGGGCCGTTTGCATTGGCGCGCCGGTCGTAACGCGTGCCGCCGCGAGGCGCCACCGGGCCTTGGTGCGCATCGCATGGCGCGTCCAGCGTGCGTGGCGCTACGATAGGGTCCGACGCACATCCCACGTAGCCCCCTCGAGCGAGCCAGTCCCATGCCCCCATCGAAGAACGCGCCGCCCACCTCGCGCGCCCGCACGCCCGCCGACCTTCGCAGCGCACGCTGGTTCGCCGAGGACAGCATGCGCGGCGCCGGCCATCGCTCGCGGATGATGCAGATGGGCTATGGCGCAGACGACTGGGAAGGCCGCCCGGTCATCGCCATCGTCAACACGTGGTCGGACCTGCAGCAATGCCATGCGCACTTCAAGGACCGCGTGGTCGACGTCAAGCGCGGCGTCGAGCAGGCGGGCGGCCTGCCGATGGAGTTGCCGGCGCTGTCGCTGTCCGAGGTGATGGTCAAGCCGACGACGATGCTCTATCGCAACATGCTCGCGATGGAGACCGAGGAGCTGCTGCGCAGCCATCCGGTCGACGGCGCGGTGCTGATGGGTGGCTGCGACAAGACGACGCCGGGCCTCCTGATGGGCGCGATCAGCGCCGGATTGCCCGCCATCTACCTTCCGGCCGGCCCGATGCTGCGCGGCAACTGGAAAGGCAAGGTGCTGGGATCGGGTTCCGACATCTGGAAGTACTGGGACGAGCGCCGCGCCGGCAACATCAGCAAGGACGACTGGAGCGAGATCGAGGGCGGCATCGCGCGAAGCTACGGCACGTGCATGACGATGGGTACGGCGGCGACGATGATGGGCATCGCCGAGGCGCTCGGCATGACGCTGCCGGGCGCGTCGTCGATCCCGGCCGCCGATTCGAACCACATCCGCATGTCGGCCGCCTGCGGCCGGCGCATCGTCGACATGGTGTGGGAGGACCTCGTGCCCGCGAAGATCCTCGACCGGCGCGCATTCGAGAACGGCATCGCGATGGCGATGGCGATGGGCTGCTCGACCAACGCGATCATCCACCTGATCGCGATCGCTCGACGCGCCGGCGTCGACGTCACGCTCGACGATTTCGAGAAGGCGAGCCGCAAGGTGCCCGTGCTCGCCAACATCCGGCCCTCCGGCAGCACCTACCTGATGGAGGATTTCTACTACGCGGGCGGCGCGCCGGCGTTGCTCGATCGCGTACGCGGTCATCTGCACGCCGACGCGATGACCGTCAACGGCCGCACGCTCGGCGCCAACATCGAGGGTGCACAGGTGTACGACGACGACGTCATCCGCCCGCTCGACAAGCCGATCTACGCCGAGGGCGCGCTGGCGGTGCTGAAAGGCAACCTCGCGCCGAACGGCTGCGTGATCAAGCCGTCGGCCTGCGAGCCGCGCCTGTTGCGCCACACGGGGCCTGCGATGGTGTTCGACGACTACCCGTCGATGAAGGCGGCGGTCGAGCGCGATGACCTCGACGTGACGGCCGACCACGTGCTGGTGCTGCGCAACGCCGGCCCGCTGGGCGGGCCCGGCATGCCCGAGTGGGGGATGCTGCCCATCCCGGTGAAGCTCGTGAAGGCCGGCGTGCGCGACATGCTGCGCATCTCCGATGCGCGGATGAGCGGCACGAGCTACGGCGCCTGCGTGCTGCACGTGTCGCCCGAGTCGTTCATCGGCGGCCCGCTCGCGCTCGTCGAGACCGGCGACCGCATCAGCGTCGACGTGCCGAATCGGTCGATTCGCCTCGAGGTCTCCGACGAGGAGCTCGCGCGCCGCAAGGCGGCGTGGCGGCCGCCGGCGCCGCGCTACCAGCGCGGGTACGGCTACATGTTCTCGCGGCACATCCTGCAGGCGGACGAGGGCTGCGACTTCGATTTCCTCGAGACGGGTTTCGGCGCGCCGGTTCCCGAGCCCGATATTTATTGACGGCGGCCCTCAACGTCATTCCCGCGCAAGCGGGAATCCAGCTTGACGTGCGCTTGGGCGTTACGACTGGATCCCCGCTTGCGCGGGGATGACGTTGTCGTGGCCGCGGCGCCACAACAAAAAGCCCGCCGAAGCGGGCCTTAATTACCTCCAGCGCGCGGCAGCGCGCGTCCTTACGCGTAGCGGCGCAGCTTGTGCGAGAACCGCGCCAGCGGCGGAATCCCCGACGACTCCGCGCGGTGGCACCAGTCCTGCAGCTTGACGAGAAGCTGCTCCGACGATTCGGTCGAGCGCTCCCACAACGCCGCGAGCTCGCTGCGCATCGCCACGATCTTGGCGAGCACGAGGCTTTGCGCGACGGTGCTTTCGACGTGCTCGAGCTCGGTCGGCGACCAGCCCGTCGGGCCGTTGGTCAGCAGGCGCTTGATGCGTCGCGTGCTCGGCACCTTGCCACGCGTGTCGCCGGCGCGCAGCGCGGCCAGCTCCGCGGCGCACGCTGCCTTGAGCGCGCGCGCGTAGTCGGTGGCGACGTGGTAGCGGTGGGTGATGATCGCCTGCAGCGTGGCGAGGTCGGGCGCGGTCTTGGCCGGCGCCTTCACGAGCTTCGGTGCAACCTTGCGTACTTGCGCGAGGCGCAGCGCCGCCAGGATGCGGATGTAGGCCCAGCCGATGTCGAACTCGAACCATTTCGACGACAGCTTCGCCGACGTCGCGTATGCGTGGTGGTTGTTGTGCAGCTCCTCGCCGCCGATGATGATGCCCCACGGCATCACGTTGCGGCTGGCGTCGGGCGCCTCGAAATTGCGGTAGCCCCAGTAGTGGCCGATGCCGTTGACGATGCCGGCCGCCGAGACCGGGATCCAGAGCATCTGCACCGCCCAGACGGTCGCGCCGATCGCGCCGAACAGGAACAGGTCGAGGACCAGCATCAGGCCGACGCCCTGCCAGCTGTAGCGCGCGTAGAGGTTGCGCTCGAGCCAGTCGTCCGGGGTGCCATGGCCGTACTTGGCGATGGTCTGCACGTCCTTCGCCTCGGCGCGGTAGAGCTCGGTGCCCCGCAGGAGGACCGTCTCGATGCCGCGCGTCTGCGGGCTGTGCGGATCATCCGCGGTCTCGCACTTGGCGTGGTGCTTGCGGTGGATCGCGACCCACTCCCTGGTCACCATCCCCGACCCGAGCCACAGCCAGAAGCGGAAGAAGTGCGAGACGATCGGATGCAGGTCGAGCGCCCGGTGCGCCTGCGCGCGGTGCAGGAAGATCGTGACCGCCGCGATCGTGACGTGCGTCGTGATCAGCGTGTAGGCGACGATCTCCCAGCCGTTGAAACCCGAGAAGCCGTGGCTCAGCCAGTCGAGCAAAGCGGAGAACACCGAGGTCAGCACGTCCATCAGGACCTTTCGCGTACGTTCTTTTGGGAAGACTGCGATTCTATTCGAGGGCTCTAGGGAGATATCCCTCGAATCCGACGGATATCACGCCCTACCTTGATCTTTGGCAAGTCGCCTGCCTCAGGCGCGCTGCCAGAGCGCGGCGAAGAAACCATCGGTTGCATGCCGGTGCGTCCACAGGCGCAGCCGCTCGCCTTCGACGAGCGACTCGGCGTCGCCGACCTGCGCGCGCCCAAGCGCTTCCTCCGCGGACACACGCGCGAACGCCCCACCGCTCGCGCGCTCGAAGTCGTCGGCGACGTCCTCGCCCTCGGCCGCGAGGACGCTGCACGTCGCGTAGACGAGCCTGCCGCCGGGCTTCACGAGACGGGCCGCGGCGGCGAGGATCGCCCGCTGCGATGCCGCGAGCGCGGCGAGCGAGGCGTCGTTTTGACGCCACTTGAGGTCGGGGTGGCGGCGCAGCGTCCCCGACCCCGTGCACGGCGCGTCGACGAG
>Ga0157370_10007696_pt1 | contig 11689 bp, 7 predicted proteins | sample C35metaG_FD_113463 | JGI IMG/M metagenome (GOLD analysis project Ga0157370, IMG submission 113463) | Corn rhizosphere microbial communities from Kellogg Biological Station, Michigan, USA - C3-5 metaG | ecosystem: Host-associated > Plants > Roots > Rhizosphere > Soil | place: USA: Michigan... | reverse complement strand
GAGGCGCCGAAGCACTCGCCGCCGGCCTGCTGAACGGAGCGGGGGAAAGCGCGCCGCTGGAAAGCGGGCTGGAAGAAGCGAGCGTGCAGGTGCTGGAAGGCAAGTCGCGGATCCGTCGCCAGGCGACCCGGGTCGCCGATTCGAGCCCAGGCCTCTTCAACTCCGGCTACTTCGTCCTCTCCGCGCTCGACGGAACGCCGCCGACGACGCGGAAGGCGATCAGCGAAACGATCGACCTCGAACACGGCGGCCAGGCCGCCACGATGCTGGTCGTCTCCGACTACAGCTTCAACACGCCCGGTTCGATCCGGCTCAACAAAAAACTCAATAGCGACGCGGCCGAACTGGCCGACGAAGCCGGCCTGACGACGGGGGTGGCCGGGGGCGCCGCCCAGCTCAACGACTACAGCCATGTGACCCGCGCGCGGATCCCCTTCGTCGTCGCCGCGATCACCCTCGCCACCTTTCTGGTCCTGGTCCTAGTCCTCCGTGCGCTCCCCCTGGCGGCGATCGCGGTCGGCCTCAATCTGGCGACGGTCGCGGTCGCCTTCGGCATCCTCACTCTGCTCTTCAACCTGCCAGAAGACTGGCCGCTCGGCGGTCGCAGCTACGTCGATGCGGTCGGGGCGACGGCGATCTTCGGCGTCGTCTTCGGCCTCTCGATCGACTACGCGGTCTTCCTGCTGGTGCGGATGCGGGAGAGCTATGACCGCAATGGCGACAACGCCGCCGCAATCGAGTTCGGCCTGGAACGGACCGCGCGAGTGATCACGGGCGCGGCGGCGATCATGATGGCGGTCTTCGTCGCCTTCGCCGGGGCGCCGATCGCCACCGTCAGCCAGCTCGGGGTCGGTCTGACGGTGGCGGTGTTGCTCGACGCGACGGTGGTCCGGATCGTCCTCCTACCGGCGCTGATGCTGCTGCTCGGCGACCGGGTCTGGTGGTTGCCGCGGCGCCTGCAGCGCCTGCTCCCCAAGCTCAACGTCTAGCCCATCGGCAAACATGCCCTGGTGCAACGCGTTGACTTCGAGTTAAGCCAGGCAGGGGCGGGTGCGTGGCGGCTGGTCGCTCGGATACGATTCGGCAGCTTGTTTTCCCGGTATGGAGGCGGGGGAACCGCAAGCGACGATCCGTGGCTGCTAATTCCTTAGGCGAGGAGAAAAGCCCGGCGAAAGGCCGGGGGTTTGCCCCCGCGCGGATTGCGGCCATTGCGGCCCTGGCGATCGTCGTAATTGCCCTCGCTGTCGTCCTGCTCGGGGGTGGAGGCGGCCATAAGTACAAGCTCGTATTCCAGAACGCCGCGCAGCTCGTGCCCGACAACCAGGTGTTGATCGGCGGTCAGGCCGTCGGCTCGGTCGAAAGCATCAGCCTCACCGACGACAACCTGGCGGAGATCGAAGTCAGCGTCGACCAGGAACTGCACGAGGGCACGACCGCGGTGATCCGCGCCACCTCGCTCTCCGGCGTCGCCAACCACTACATCTCGATCAGCCCGGGGCCGAACAGCAGCCCGGCGCTCGAAGACGGCGCCACCCTCGGCCTCGGTTCGACCACGACCGAGGTCGACCTCGACCAGTTCCTCAACACCTTCCCGACGCCGGTGCGCCGTGCCCTGGGCCAGTTCATACGCGGCAACGCCGAACAGTTCTCCCACCGTGGCAAGGACGCCAACCGGGCTTTCGAGTATTTCGGCCCGGCGCTCAACCGGGCATCGGCCTTCGCCAGCGAACTGAACGCCGACCAGGGCCTGCTCGAACGGTTCGTCGTCAGCTCCAGCAAGCTCTCCACCGCGGTCGCGCAGCGCGGCAACGAGCTCTCCAGCGCGATCTCCAACGCCAGCACCGCCTTCGGCGCGATCGCCAGCCAGAACGAAGCGCTCGACCAGACGCTGCGGCTGCTGCCGCCGTTCATGCGCCAGAGCAACACCACCTTCGTCAACCTGCGCGCCGCGCTCGACGATCTCGACCCGCTGGTCGAAACGGCAAAGCCGGCGACCAAGAATCTGGCGCCGTTCCTGAGCGAATTGCGCCCGGTCCTCTCCAAAGCCGTGCCGGTCTTCAAGAATCTCCGCCTCAGCGTCAATCGGGAAGGCTTTGCCAACGACTCAGCCGAAACGCTCGGCTTCCTGCCGGCTGTGCAGGAACGCTCGGCCACTGCCTTCCCGCACGCCGAACAGGCGATCGCAGCCTTCCAACCGACGCTCAACTTCGCCCGCGCCTACACGCCGGACATCTTCAACGGCCTCGGCCGGCTCGGCCAGATCACGGGCTACTACGACGGCAACGGGCACTACGCCCGCGCCCAGCTCATTCTCAACCTGTTCAAACGCAACAGCAGCGACGGCAAGCTGGAACCGATCGCGCCCAGCGAACAGTACAACGCCTTCGGCAGCGCCGCCGCCGTTCGCCGCCCCTGCCCCGGCGGCGCCACCCAGTCCGCGCCCGACCACTCCAACCCCTATACCGAACCGCCCTTCGCCGGCTCCGGCGTAAGCCCATCGTCCGCCTGCGACCCGGCCGACTCGCCACCCGGACCATGAGGAAATGGCTACTTGCAGCCGGGCTGGTCGCCGCGATAGTGGTTGTCGTGGTGCTGATCTCCGGCGGCGGAGGCAGCGGCGGTGGCTACGTCGTCCGCGGCATCTTCGACAGCGGCGGCTTCATGGTCTCGGGGGAGGAAGTGCGGGTTGCCGGTGCCACCGTCGGCGAAATCGAATCGGTCGGCGTGACGATGCCGGGCGAAGTCGACAGCTACAAGAACGGCAAGCCGCAGGCAGTGCCGGGCAAGGCCGTGATCGCGATGAAGATCGAAGACCCTGGCTTCCAGGATTTCCGCAGCGATGCCAGCTGCCTGATCCGGCCGCAGTCGCTGATCGGCGAGAAGTTCGTCGACTGCACGCCCACCCTGCCCCGTGCGCCGGGCTCCAAGCCGCCGCCCGAACTGGAACAGATCCCAGCTGGGAAGCCGGGCGCCGGCCAGTACCTGCTGCCGCTCGAGAACAACAGCACCAGCGTCGATCCGGACCTGGTCAACAACATCAACCAGCTGACTTACGCGCAGCGCTTCCGCCTGATCCTCAACGAACTCGGCGCCGGCCTCGCCGGGCGCGGCGAAGACATCGAGGAAGCCGTCAAGCGCGCCAACCCGGTGCTGCGCGACGCCGACCGGGTCTTCGGCATCCTCAACTCCCAGCGCGACCAGCTGACCCAGCTCGCCTCCGACTCGGAGGAAATCCTCGGGCCGCTCTCCCAGCAACGCAGCAGCGTCGCCGGCTTCTTCGCGAACGCCGGCGCCGCCGCCCAGGCCAGCACCGAAAAGGGCCCTGCGCTGGAAGCCTCGCTACAGAAGCTCCCCGCCTTCCTGCGCGAGCTGCGCCAGACGATGGGCAGCTTCGAATACTTCTCCAAGGCGGGCACGCCGGTGGCGGAATCGTTGGCCAAGGCCGCGCCCGCGCTGACCCAGGCGACCCGTGCCCTGACGCCGTTCTCCGCCGCCTCGACCGTGTCCCTGAAGTCGCTCGGCGCGACCGGCGAGGTTGCCGGCCCGAAGATCCGCGCCGCCGACCCGGTTGTCGTGAAGCTCCGCGACCTCGCCATCAGCGGTGCCGAACCGACCGCCGAACTGGCCCAGTTCCTGGTCAGCATCAGGAAGAACAAGGGCTTCGATGCTCTCGCCGATCTGATCTACAACAGCACCGCGTCGACCAATGAATTCGACAAGTACGGCCACTTCACGCGCACCCTGGTGACGCTGACCAACTGCGTGGACTACGTCACGGCCCCCACCAGTAGCTGTTCTGCCAACTACAACGGCTTCAATGCGAACGCATCCCCATCCGCCTTCAACTCCGCAGCGGCGTATGCGCGAATTCAGGAAGCATTGACGGAACGGGGGGGTGGCACGTCGGCCGGTGCGAGCTCGGCCCTCCCGGCCACCCCGCGGTCCGCCAAGCAAGCGCCCGCCCCGCATGCGCCAAGCCTCGGCGAAAGCGAAGGGCTCGGCGCCCGTACGAAGGCCGCCGCTCCCCAACGTGCCCTCCTCGACTACCTGCTGGGACCATGAGAAATCGCGGCGGCATACAGGGAGTAGCGAGCAGCCCGGTGATCGTCGGCGCGGTCACGGTCCTGGTCGTGATCGTCGCCGTCTTCCTCGCCTACAACGCCAACAACGGCCTCCCCTTCGTCTCCACCTACAACCTCAAGGCGCGCGTGCCCAACGCCAACGCGCTTGTCAAAGGCAACGAGGTGCGGATCGGCGGCTCGCGAGTCGGCGTGATCAAGGAAGTGAAGCCGGTGCAGATCGGCAACGGCGCGATCGCCGCCGAACTCGACCTCAGCCTCGACAAGAGCGCCGAACCGATTCCGGCGAACTCGACGATGATCATTCGCCCCAAATCGCCGCTCGGCCTCAAGTACCTGCAGATCGTCCCCGGCGATTCTCACAAGGGCCTGGCGGCGGGCGAAACCATCCCACTCTCCGCCGCGCGCCCGGAACCGGTCGACATCGACCAGTTCTTCGACATGTTCGACGAAAAGACCCGCACCGCAATCCAGCGCAACAACGCCGGCTTCGGCAACGCGTTCGCCGGGCGGGGCCCGCAGATCAACGCGGCCTTCGGAGCGTTGCGCAGCTTCGCCGAACACGGCCAGCCCGTGCTGCGCTCGCTGGTCGAGCCGAGCACCAACTTCGGCGGCTTCTGGGAAGCGCTCGAGAACCTCTCGGCCACGGTCGCCCCGGTCGCAGAGCAGCAGGCGAGCGGGTTTGTCGCCCTCGACCGCACCTTCGCCGCCTTTGCCCGCGTCTCGCGGCCGTTCATCCAGGAAACGATCGAAAAAGGCGCGCCGACGCTGGAATCGGTGACCGCTGACCTGCCGGCGCTGCGGCCCTTCTTCCGCGACTCAGGCCGTTTCTTCACTGCGCTCGAGCCCGGTGCCCGCGCCCTGGGCGAAACCTCGCCGACGATCAACGCCGCCCTGCGCGCCGGCATCCCCGCGCTCAACCGCTCGCCGACGCTGTACGCGCAGCTGACTCCGACGGCCGAAGCGCTGCTCGACTTCCAGGGGGAGGCGGGGGTCTTCAACGGCCTCGAACTGCTCACCGACACCAACGAAGTACTCGCTCCAGCGATCAAGTTCATCGCCCCTGCGCAGACGACCTGCAACTACCTTGCGTTGACCTTCCAGCAACTCGCCAGCGCCTTCAGCAAGGGCAACGGGGAAGGCAACTGGCTCAGCGCGGTCGGCTTCGAGGCGCCGACCGGGCCGAACGCCGAGTCGGCGCCGGCGTCCGCGCCCGCGAACGGGCCCAACGTCAAGAACCACCTTCACTTCAACCCCTATCCGAGGACCGCTGCACCGGGCCAGGAAGGCGTCTGCGAAGCGGGTAACGAGCGCTACGTACCCGGCAAGACGATCATCGGACCATCGCCCGAGCTCTGGGGCACGACCACCACCAACGAAGAATAATGGGACGTCTGCCGGAGAGAGATACGAGGGTCGGGGCCACCGACAGCCGCTTCAAGTGGCGGCCGAGCAATGCTGCCATTGCGGTGATCTTCATCCTCGTCTTCACCATCGGCCCCTACCTGGCCTTCACCAAACACGTGCCCTTCACCGGCTACGGCTACACCCTCAACGCGACCTTCTCCAATGGCGTCAACATCTCGACCAACTCGCCCGTGCGGATCGCCGGGGTCGACGTCGGCAAAGTGATCGAAGTCGGCCGTGACGGCAACAACACCAAGGTCACCTTCACCGTCGACGGCAAGGGCCGGCCGATCCACGACGACGCCTTCGCCGACATCCGCCCGCGGATCTTCCTCGAGGGCAACTTCTTCATCGACCTCGACCCCGGCAGCCCCAGTGCGCCGGAGATGGGCAGTGGCGCGACGATCCCGGTCAGCCACACCTCGACCGGCGTCCAGTTCGATCAGATCCTCACCGCGCTGCAGTCCCCTGTGCGCGCCGACCTCAGCCGTCTGCTGGAGAGCTTCGGAACCGCGCTCAACCAAAGGCCGACCGCGGCGGAAGACGCCACTCAGCTGCCCGAGGTCAAAGGGAAGACGGGCGCCGAAGGCCTCAATGGCGCTTTCAAGTACGGCGGCGACGCCGGTCGCTACAGCGCCCAGGTAACCAACGCGCTGCTCGGCACCAGCCCCGGCGACCTCTCCCGCCTCGTCGCCGGAACCGGGCGAACCTTCGGGGCGCTCGCCAGGCACGAGGCCGACCTGCAAGGCCTGATCGTCAACTTCAACACGTTCACCGGCGCGCTCGCCGCCCAGTCGAAGAATCTCTCGGCGACGGTGGAACAGCTCGCGCCGACGTTGCGGATCGGCCGCAAGTCTCTGGCCAGCCTCAACAACACGCTGCCGCCGCTGCGCGCCTGGGCGATCGAGTTCCGGCCCGCCGTCGCCGAGCTGCCCGCCCTGATCTCCGCGGCGAAACCATGGCTGGCGCAGGTCAGGCCGTTGCTCTCCGGCAAGGAGGCCGGCGGCGTCGCCAGGCTGCTGCAGGAATCGGCGCCCGGGCTCTCCGGCGCGGCCCAGGCCGGCAAAGCGAACACGATCCCGCAGAGCAATCGGATCAGCCTCTGCACCAGCAAAGTCTTCGTGCCGACCGGCAACGAGACGATCGAAGATCAGTTCCAGACGGGCCCCAACTACCGCGAGTTCTTCTACTACCTCGCCAACTTCGCCGGCTGGGGTCAGAACTTCGACGGCAACGGCCAGTACCTGCGCCTTCAGCCTGGCGGTGGCGACACGCTGGTCAGGCAGGAAGCTCCGGAAGGCAATCTCACCACCGACAAACAGAACTGGGCGCATACGGTCGAACCTCCGCTCGGCCTGCAACCGCAAATCGGCGGCCGTCCTCCGAAGAAGCCGGAAGTCCGCTGCTCGACCCAGCCGGTTCCAGACGTCAACGGCAAGCTCGGCCAGGTCGGCGCGCCCACTCTGAAAGCCGTGAGCGGCCCATGAGCGAGCGGGAGCCCAAAGTGAGTCGTCTGCGTCACCTGCGCGCTTCGCTCGCGCGGCAGTCGCGCGGTCGCGGCAAAGACTCGATCGCGATCGTCGTCCTGACCCTGCTCGCGATCGTGATGACGCTGTGGATCTTCACCCAGCAGAAAGCCTCGTTGCCCTCATGGGCGCCCTTCGTCGGCGAAGACTTCGTCCACCTCAGCGCCGACTTCAGCGATGCCCAGGCGGTCACCCCCGGCCAGGGCCAGGCGGTGGTGATCGCCGGCATCCAGGTCGGCAAGATCTCCTCGGTCGATCTCGAAGACGGCCACGCCGTGATCGGCATGGACATCGAGCCCAAGTACCTGAACCTGATCCATCCCAATGCCAGCCTGCTGCTGCGGCCGAAAACCAACCTCAACGACATGACCGTCGAGATCGAACCGGGCAGCGGTGCTGAGCACGTCGAAAGCGGCTACCGCTTCCCGCTCTCGCACACGGAACCGAGCATCCAGTTCGAAGCTCTCCTCTCGACCCTCGACACGGATACGCAGCAGTACCTGCAGCTGCTCGTCGCCGGCGGCGCCCAGGGCATCGGCGGCCGCGGCCGCCAACTCTCCGGAGCCTTCCGCCGCCTCGAGCCCTTTTCCCACTACGTCGCCGAGCTCAACCGGGCCGTCGCTCAGCGTCGCGTGGCGCTGGCCCGCGTGATCCACGACTTCGGCCTGCTGACCACCGAACTGGGCCGGCACGATTCCGAGCTCGAACGTTTCGTCAGCGCCTCCAAGGGCGCCCTCGGCAACTTCGCCAACCAGCAGCAGGCGATCCAGGAATCGTTGGTCGAGTTCCCCTCCACCCTCGTCGCGCTGCGCTCGGCGCTGGCGAGCTCGGACCGGTTCTCGACCGCGGCCCGCCCGGCCCTCACGGGCCTGATCCCACAGGCGCAGGCGTCGGTACCCGCCTTCAAGGCCAACGAGCAGCTCTTCAAGCAGACGACGGCGCCGATCCGCGACCAGATCCGTCCCTTTACCCGCCAGATCCGTCCCGTGCTGACCCACCTCAACGAAGGCGCCTCGGACCTCAACACGTCGGTGAGCAACTTCGGCACCTCGCTAGGGGCGATCAACAGCCTCCTCAACGAGTTCGCCTACAAGCCGAAGGACAGCAGGCAGAGCTTCCTCTTCTACCTCCCCTGGCTCAACCACGACATCAACGCGTCCTTCAACCTCGCCGATGCGGGAGGCCCGATCGGACGAGGCCTGATCATGATCACCTGCAACGCATCCGAACTCGCCTACGGCGTAGCGCCGCTGAAGCCCTACCTCCACACCCTGCTCCAGGGCGTGAACCTCCCATCCCCGACTGAAATCCCCGCCGAAACTCCGTCGGGCCATTGCGAGCGCAGCTCGAAATGAGCAAGCGAGCCCCCAGCACCGCGCAACTCCTCGTCATCGCCGGCTTCGCCCTGTCGTGCTTCGGAATCCTGCTCTTCCTCTGGATCACCTTCGGCGGGCCGACTCCGTTCAAGGCGAAGCCCTACGAGATCAAGGTCCCCTTCAACGAGGCGACCCAGCTCGCCCAGCAGTCCGACGTGCGGATCTCCGGCGTCTCGGTCGGCAAAGTGCAGAACATCGAAGAGTCGCCAAACGGTCAGCAGGCGCAGGCGACGATCGATATCGACGACCAGTACGCTCCGCTGCCGCGCGGCACGCGGGCGATCCTGCGCACCAAGACCCTGCTCGGCGAGACCTACGTCGAACTGACGCCCGGCAACGCCGACGGTCCGCAACTGCCCGATGGCGGCACGCTCTCGAGCGCCAATGTCGCCGAATCGGCTCAGCTCGACGAGATCTTCCGTACTTTCAATCCGCGCACCCGCGCCGCCTTCCAGGAATGGATGCAGGAAGGCGCCGTCGCCATCGCCGGGCAAGGCCAGTCGCTCTCCAACGGTCTCGCCGAGCTCGAACCGTTCTTGACCGAATTCGACAAGGTCTTCCGCGTGCTCGACACGCAGCGGGTCGCGGTCAAGCAGCTCTTCAGCAACGGCGCCGTCGCCCTCAACGCCCTGCGCGGTCGTCAGGGTGAGCTGGCCAGCCTGATCCGCAATTCCAACGCGGTATTCCAGACGACCGCCGCTCGCGATCGCGACATCGAAGCGCTGTTCCGTGCGTTCCCGACCTTCGAGGACGAACAGAAGCTGACCTTCAACCGGTTCAAGGAATTCGCTCTCAACGCCGACCCCCTCTTCCGCCAGCTCGTGCCCGCGGCCAAGCAGCTCTCGCCGACCCTGGTCGCCTTCTCCAATCTGGCGCCACAGGCGAAGGGCCTCTTCGAAGGGCTGGAAACGGTGATCGACCGCGCCCCAAGCGGCTTCCCCGCGCTGCGTAAGTTCCTCCGCGGCGACTTCCCCGTTCTACTCCGGGCGCTCGATCCTTTCCTGCGCAACCTCAACCCGCTCGTCACCGGCCTCGGTCTCTACAAGAACGAGGTCACCGCGCTGATGGGCAATGTGGCGGCGGCAACGAACGGGCTGTATCTCCTGCCGAACGGCGAACAGGTCCATTTCCTTCGCTCGATGGGCCCGTTCGGGCCGGAATCGCTCGCGGCCTACTCGAACCGGCTTACGAGCAATCGCAACAGCGCCTACAGTCAGCCGCTGGCGTCGAAGCGCCTCGCCAAGGGATTGCTCAACTTCGACACGCGCCAGTGCAGCTCGGGGATCACGGCGACGCTCAATCCTTACACGCCGAACGAAACTGCCTTCAAGGACCGGACCGAAGGCGACCTTGCCAAAGCGACGGACTTCTTCAGCCGGCTGAAGCTCTATGCCTACGGCGGCCAGGAAAACTCGGCGACGATGCCGGCTCCCGGCTGCAGCCCACAGGCGCCCTTCCAGCCGATCTACGGCAGCGGCCCGGCGACGAGTTACCAGCACACCTTCGAACAGGGCAAATAGAGCCCACGGGTTATCCGTACGGCGTGCACGGACGGCGAGCGCGCCCTTGAGGTTGAAGGCGGCGTCCTGCCCCGGCGTGTGGGCTTCGTTTTTGAAGACCGTGGTCGGAACGTTCACCTTGAAGACGCCGTCCGGTTGCCGTCGCTGGCCGCCGATTTAGCCGAAGACGTTCGCGGGCGATGGGTACGTAGTCGTTCTGAGCGGACCCCGTTCGTCGGTCCACTCGATCTAACTCCCAGCTCCGTGGCCCAGTCTGCGGGGGCTAGTCAGGCGCGCCGATTCTGGGGGTCGGGCCAGTTCTTCGGCGAAGGAGCAAGAAAAAGGGGCGGCCTCTCGACCGCCCCCTTTCCGGCTTTCGTCGTGCGACGAAGCCCTGGATGTCTGCGCTGCTAGCCCTTAGGCGTGCACGGTACGGCGAGCGCGCCCTTGAGGTTGAAGGCGGCGTCCTGCCCCGGCGTGTGGGCTTCGTTTTTGAAGACCGTGGTCGGGACGTTCACCTTGAAGACGCCGTCCGGGCATTTGGCTTCGAAGTAGCCGACCTTCTTGCCCTTGTAGGTGTAGGTCTTCCCCAGCTTGAAGCTGAAGCTGAGCGCGGAGCCGCTGCCGCCGGCGATGACCGGGATTTTCGCGACCGAGTGCAGACCCGTGCCCTTTCGGGAGATCGTCACGGTGGTGACGATCGCCGTCGGCGCCGGCACGGTGATGAAGGTGTGGATCAGCAGCGTGACCTTGCCGCCCTTTTCGCCGCCGTTGAAGACGAGGAGGGGGCTTGGGACCTTGATCGGCTTCTGTTCGGGGAAGGCGATCTCGGCTTCCGCCTTGCCTTCGCCGAGGATCGTATTGCCACAGGCCTTTTTCGCGGCCTTGGTGTCACGCGCCGTGAGCTGGCTCGCTTTGCAGACGGGGTAGCCCTTGACGTTGACTTTCACGTCCTTGTCGATGTCGACGATCGCTTCGCGGAACGCGGGCGGGTGGGTGCCGTCGCTGGTTTCGATTTTGCCGAAGAGGTTCGCGACGACCGGCGTGTACTTGGTCTTCGAAAGTGCCTTCGGCGAGGTGGTGCCGCCAAAGGTGGCGACCAGGTCGCCTGCCCGCAGCGTGGTGCTGACCGCACTCGCGACGGCCGCTACGCCCAGCGACAGCACTGCTGCCAGGGCGAGTGCCAACATCAAGTTTCTGCGCATGCTCTTCTCTCTCCTTTTGCCCCTGCCCGTCCGAGCGGAAGCCTTTTTAAAGCACGATTCGGTGCCTCCGCTGGCAAAACTACCAGCCCTGGCCATTTCTTAAACCCACGCATCAGGGTAAAAGAGCGGCTTTGCAGCCCGGTGGTCAGGCCTCCAGCATCGAGAGCCGCACCCGCTCGCGCTCCTGCGCGGCCCCCTCCGGGCCCAGGAACGGCAGCGTTATCCAGAACATAAGGTCCGGGAGGCGGCTGGGAAGGCGGGCGGAAGCGCCGTGGAGGATCTCGCTGTAGAGCAGCTCGTTGATCCCTCCGGCTAGCGAGAGCGAGGTGATCCCCGGTAGCTCGACCGAGGTCTCGGCCCTGCCGGCATCGAGGAACCCGGTGAACTGGCGCAGGGCGGCGTCGCGACGGGCGAGAGCCTTCGGCCCCGCGGCCAGCACCTCGACGATCGCGAAACGGCCCTCGTCGGGGTGCTCGGCGAGGTGTTTGAGCAGCTCTGCCAGGCCCGCCGCGACGCGCTCGGCCCAGGGCGAGCCGGGCTTCGACTCGAACCCCCTTGCCGTGTCGCCGAGCAGGTTGCCGAGCAGGACGTCGTAGG
>Ga0157370_10007695_pt1 | contig 11690 bp, 12 predicted proteins | sample C35metaG_FD_113463 | JGI IMG/M metagenome (GOLD analysis project Ga0157370, IMG submission 113463) | Corn rhizosphere microbial communities from Kellogg Biological Station, Michigan, USA - C3-5 metaG | ecosystem: Host-associated > Plants > Roots > Rhizosphere > Soil | place: USA: Michigan... | reverse complement strand
TGGCGCATCCATCCGCGTCACGAAGCGCATCCCGCAGGGCGCCGGGCTCGGCGGCGGCAGCTCCGACGCCGCGAGCGTTCTTCTCGGACTGAACCGGCTGTGGTCGCTCGGCCTGTCGCGCGCGGCGTTGATGCGCATCGGCGCACGTCTTGGCGCCGACGTTCCGTTCTTTCTCGGCGACGGCGCGGCGCTCGCACGCGGCGTCGGCGACGTGTTGCAGCCGATGTCGGTCCCGGCGTACTGGATGGCGCTCGCGATGCCGCCCGTGCACGTATCGACTGCGGCCGCTTTCGCGTCCGCCGAATTGACACGATCGGAGCCGTCGGCGAAAATAGACGTCTTTTCCGAAGGTTACGGACACAATGACCTCGAAGGCGCCGCGGACGCGAAGTTTCCGCAGGTGCGCGAGGCCTTGCTGGCGTTGCGGCGGGAATCGCCGTTGGCGCGCATGAGCGGCTCGGGAGCGTGCGTGTTCGCGCCATTCATCGCCGAGCGTGACGCCCGCAAAGCGCTGGAACGGCTGCCGGCGGGCACGCCGGGCCGGGTCGTTCGTACGGTCGCGAGGCACCCTTTGGCATCGTTCGCGTCATGATGAAACCGGCCCGTCGCGAAGGCGGTTCGTCGCGCAGGTTTCCGCTGGGGAGTCGCCAAGTTGGTTAAGGCACCGGATTTTGATTCCGGCATTCGAAGGTTCGAATCCTTCCTCCCCAGCCATTTCCCTTGCTGAGCTTCGGGCACACTGTCGCGACGGCAGCCTGCCCGTGCGCCGTCGAGCGACCTCACGGGACCCGTGTTCGCGCTTTGCGATTCCGCTGAAACCTTCCCGTTACCGATACGTCGACCGATGGCCTTCGAGCGAATGCGCATCTTCACCGGCAACGCCAACCCGAAACTCGCGGAAGCGGTCTGCAAGCACCTCAACATAAGCCTCGGGCGAGCCGTCGTCGGACGTTTTTCCGACGGTGAAGTGATGGTGGAGCTGCTGGAGAACGTGCGCGGGCGCGACGCATTCATCCTCCAGTCGACGTGCGCGCCGACGAACGACAACCTGATGGAGCTGCTGATCATGATCGATGCGTTGAAGCGCGCGTCGGTCGCGCGCGTGACGGCTGCCATTCCGTATTTCGGCTATGCGCGGCAGGATCGCCGGCCGCGCTCCGCGCGCATGCCGATCTCGGCGAAGGTCGTCGCCGACATGCTGACGGGCGTGGGCGTCGACCGCATCATGGTGATGGATCTCCACGCCGACCAGATCCAAGGTTTTTTCAACATTCCGGTCGACAACATCTACGCGACGCCGGTACTGCTCGGCGACCTTTGGAAGCGCAACTACGACAATCTGCTCGTCGTGTCGCCCGACGTCGGCGGCGTCGTTCGTGCGCGGGCGATCGCGAAGCGGCTCGACTCCGATCTCGCGATCATCGACAAGCGGCGGCCGAAGGCAAACGTCGCCGAAGTGATGAACATCATCGGCGACGTCAACGGCCGCACCTGCGTGATCATGGACGACATCGTCGATACGGCGAACACGCTGTGCAAGGCGGCGACCGCGCTCAAGGAGGCCGGCGCGCAGACCGTCGTCGCCTATTGCACGCATCCGGTGCTCTCCGGCGGCGCGGTGCCGCGGATCGCGGCTTCCGACATGGACGAGATCGTCGTGACCGACACGATTCCGCTGTCGACGGAAGCACAGTCCTGCCCGAAGATCCGCCAGCTTTCCTGCGCGCAGCTCCTGGCGGAGACGATGACGCGGATTTCCAACGAGGAATCGGTTTCCTCGCTCTTCATGGAATAAGATGAACTCCGAAACGATCGCCCCGGACCTCGCAGGCAAGTCGGTGCTCGTTACCGGCGCATCGACGGGCATCGGCGCCGCCACGGCGCGCGCGTTTGCGCGCGCCGGATGCCGCGTGGCAATCCATTACAACGCCAGCCTCAATCGCGCGGAGGAAGTGGCGGCCGACGTGCGCTTTGCCGGCGCAGAGGCGTTCCTCGTCGGCGGCGACCTGCGAACCTCCGCGAAGGCGCGCGAGGTCATCGATGCCGCCGCCGCGCACTTCGGCGGCATCGACATCCTGATCAACAACGCGGGCGGTCTCGTGCAGCGGGTGCCCATCGCCGAAATCGACGACGCATTCTTCGACGCGGTGATCGACCTCAACGTGCGCTCGCTCGTCGCCTGTTGCTCGGCGGCGGTTCCGCACATGCGCCGCGCCGGACGCGGCAATATCGTCAACGTGACATCGATCGCGGCGCGCTCGGGCGGCGGCGGCGGCGCGGTGATGTACGCGTCGGCGAAGGGCTTCGTGTCGACGTTCACGCATGGGCTCGCCAAGGAAGTCGTCCGTGACAACATCCGCGTGAACGCCGTGTCGCCCGGCGTCATCGAAACGCCGTTCCACGATCGCTACTCGACACCGGCGATGCTCGAGTCGTTCAAGGCGGCGATTCCGATGAACCGACTGGGAACCGCAGATGAATGCGCGGGAGCGTTCCTGTACCTCGCCTCCGACGCGCTGTCCGGCTTCGTTACCGGACAGATCCTCGAGGTGAATGGCGGGCAGATGATGCCGTGATCAGAGGTCAGGAGCCAGAGGACAGAGGACAGAAAACCGTGGCGCGGCGCCCATGAAGGAGCGGCTTGTCGCGGTTGCGAGTGCGCTGCGGTCGTTGCACCGGGCGCTTGCCGAGCGCGCGCGGCGCGATTACGAAGCGCAACGACGCTCGCTCGTCACACCGGGCGAATGGTTGCAACGGCTGACCGGCGACGCGCAATTTGCGTGGCTGCGCTCGCTTTCGGAGCTGATGGTCGACGTCGACGTGTTCCTCGAGGCCGATCCCGCGCCTGCCGACGACGATGCGGCGGCGGTTCGCGCGGAAATCGAGCGATTGCTGGCGCCGCCTCCGCCCGCCGGCGGCGGTAGCGAGTTCACGCTGCGCTACTGGCCGTACGTGCACGATGAGCCGCACGTCGCCATCGCCCACGGCGCCGTCCGCCAGGCGATCGACCGCCTGCCCGACCCGAAGGGCGTCAATGAGGCGGACGCGCTGCACGCGCGGCATGGCTGGGCCGAGACGCGGCGGCATCGCGGCTGACGCGCGGATTTTGTTATAATCCAAGGCTTTTCGCGTCGCGCGAACGTGGCGCTACGTGACCATCGCGGACGACCGGCATCGATACCCGGAAGGCCGCAGACCTCGTGAAGGAGTCGCCAAACGTGGCCACGATCGAATTCACCGCATTTCCCCGCGCCACCGAAGGACGCGCCGCCTCGCGGCGCATGCGCCGTAGCGGCAAGGCCCCCGGCATCGTCTACGGCGGCACGGCCGCGCCGCAGCCGATCGAGCTCGATCACAACGCACTGATGCACGCGCTGCGCAACGAGGCGTTCCATGCGTCGATCCTGACGATGAAGGTCGATGGCGCCTCGACGCAGGTATTGCTGCGCGACGTGCAGATGCATCCGTTCAGGAACGAAGTGCTGCACGTCGATTTCCAGCGGATCGATGCGGCGCGCAAGATCCACATGAAGGTGCCCTTGCACTTCGCCAATGCCGATCAGTCGCCGGCCGTCAAGACGCAGGGCGCGATCATCAGCCACGTGATGACGGAAATCGACATCGCGTGCCTTCCGAAGGATCTTCCCGAATTCATCGAAGTCGACCTGTCCGGCCTCGATACTGCGCATTCGCTTCACGTCTCGGGCGTCACGATGCCGCCCGGCGTGACGGTCGTCTCGCGCCGCACGGGCGATCCGGTTGTCGCGACCGCGGTCGTTCCCAAGGCGGCCGCCGAAACCGAAGAAACGACGACGGAGGCCGAAGGCGAGGCTGCTGCGGCGGCGGCGCCGGCAGCCGAAGCGAAGCCTGCGGAAGCGAAGCCCGAGGAAAAGAGCGAAAAGGGCGGCAAGAAGGAATCCGCCAAGGAAGACAAGAAGAAATAGCGCGCCGCTCACCCCGATATGCCAACGCCGATACGCCTCGTCGCGGGTCTCGGCAATCCCGGCCGAGGGTACGCCGCGACGCGACACAACGCGGGTTTCTGGTTCGCCGACGGCTTGGCCGCCAAGCTCGGTTCGAGCTTCACGCACGAAGCCAAATTTTCCGCCGACGTCGCGAAAGCCGGCGAGATCCGAATCTGCAAGCCGATGACGTTCATGAATCTCTCCGGGCGTTCCGTCGCGGGGGTCGCCCGATTCTTCGGCATCGCGCCCGACGCAATCCTCGTCGTGCACGATGAGCTCGACCTGAAGCCTGGCGATGCGAAGCTCAAGCAGGGCGGCGGCGTCGCGGGTCACAACGGCCTTCGCGACATCCAGATGCTGCTCGGCGCCGCCGATTTCTGGCGCCTGCGGCTGGGCATCGGCCATCCGCGCGATTCAGCGTTTCCCGATCGCGAGGTCATCGATTACGTGCTGAAGCCGCCGGCCGCCGAAGAGCGCACGGCGATCGACGCGGCGCTCGACCGCGCGCTAGGCGCGTGGCACGACATCGCGGCGGGCGACATGGAGCGCGCGATGATGTCGCTGCACACGCGCCCGCGCGGCGTCTCGCCCGACGAACCCGCGACATGAGCCTCAGATGCGGGATCGTCGGACTGCCGAACGTCGGCAAGTCGACGCTGTTCAATGCGCTCACGAAGGCCGGCATCGCGGCCGAGAATTATCCGTTCTGCACGATCGAGCCGAACGTCGGCATCGTCGAGGTGCCCGACGCGCGCCTCGATGCGCTCGCCGCGATCGCAAAACCGCAGAAGGTGATACCCGCGGCGGTGGAGTTCGTCGATATCGCGGGGCTGGTGGCCGGCGCCTCGAACGGCGAAGGCCTGGGTAACCAGTTTCTCGCAACCATTCGCGAGTCCGACGCGATCGCGCACGTCGTCCGCTGCTTCGAGGATCCCAACGTCGTGCACGTCGCCGGGCGCGTCGATCCGATCGACGACGTCGAAAAGATCAATACCGAGCTGGCGCTCGCCGATCTCGCGACGGTCGACAAGCAGATTGCGAAGGTCGAGAAAGCCGCGCGCGCCGGCGGTGACAAGGAGGCGCAGCACACGTTCGCCGTGCTCGCCAGGGTCCGCGTTGCGCTGGACCAGGCGAAGCCGGCCCGCACCGTCGACCTCTACGGCGAGGAGCGCGCGCTGCTCCGGCCGTACTTCCTGCTGACGATGAAGCCGACACTCTACGTCGCGAACGTCGCCGAACATGGCTTCGAGAACAACCCGATGCTCGAGCGCCTGCGCGAGCGCGCTGCGGAAGAGCAGGCGCCGGTCGTCGCCATCAGCGCAGCCATGGAGTCGCAGATCGCGGATCTCGACCCCGACGACCAGGCGTTGTTCCTCGCCGACATGGGGATGACGGAGCCCGGTCTCGACCGCCTGATTCGCGCGGGCTATGAGCGCCTCGGGCTGCACACGTATTTCACCGCGGGCCCGAAGGAAGTGCGCGCCTGGACCATTCCGTTTCATGCGACCGCGGCGCAGGCGGCGGGCGTGATCCACACGGATTTCGAGAAGGGCTTCATCCGCGCCGAGGTGATCGCCTTCGCCGATTACGTGGCGTGCAAGGGCGAGCAGGGCGCAAAGGAAGCCGGGAAGATGCGGCTCGAAGGCAAGGACTACATCGTGCGCGACGGCGACGTCATGCATTTCAGGTTCAATGTCTGAACGAACCGGCCCACCGATGAGCCCGGCTCACGCTCGCCTCGCCGTTCTCGCCCTCGCGCTGACGCTCTCGGCATGCGCATCGCTGGCATTGCGCAATCCGCCGCGAATCGATGTTGTCGGCGTGTCGCTCGATCGCGTCGAAGGCGCCGATGCCTATTTCCGCGTCGACGTGATGCTGACGAACCAGGTCGCCGACGATGTCGTGATCGAGGCGCTGCAGGGAAGGCTTTCGATCGAAGGGGTCGATGTCGCGCAGGCGGCGCTTGCCGCGCCCGTGCGCATTCCCGCCAACGGGAGCGCGCACGCGGAAATGACGGCGCATACCGGGATGGACGCCGTATTGCGGGCTGCTGCGGAGGCGATGCGGCACGGTGCCATGGCCGGCACGCCGGGCACGCGGCCGGTGCTGCATTACACGCTCGAAGGCAGTGCGACGCTCGCCGGCGGCGCCCGATTGCCATTCACGCGGAGCGGCGAGCTCGGCGAGCGCCGGCCATGACGGACGGCTTGCCCGGCCGCGCGCAATCGCGCGCGAACACGCTGCGCTTCACGAAGATGGAGGGGCTCGGCAACGACTTCGTTGTCATCGATGCCACGCGCGCGCCGTTCGTGTTGACGACCGCTCAGATCCGGTTGCTCGCAGACCGGCGCTTCGGCGTCGGATGCGACCAGGTGCTCGTTGTCGAGGCGGGACGCAAAGATGCCGATTTCCGCTACCGGATATTCAACGCAGATGGCGGCGAAGTCGAGCAATGCGGAAACGGCGCGCGTTGTTTCGTCGTCTACGTCCGCGAGCACGGTCTCACCGATCTGCGTGAAATCCGCGTCGAAACGGCCGGCGGCATCATCGTGCCGCGTCTCGAGGACGACGGTGAAGTGGTCGTCGACATGGGCGTGCCGCGATTCGCGCCGTCCGATATTCCGTTCATCGACGGCACGGGCGCGCTCGTCGAGTCGCTCGATGTCGGTGGCACGTGCGTCGCGATCTCGGCCGTATCGATCGGAAATCCGCATGCGGTGCAGCGCGTCGAAGACGTCGACAGCGCGCCCGTGGGAATATCGGGACCGTTGATCGAGCGCCATCCGCGCTTTCCACAACGCGTCAATGCCGGGTTCATGCAGATCGTCGATCGCGCTACCATGCGGCTGCGCGTGTACGAGCGCGGCGCTGGCGAAACGCTGGCGTGCGGCACGGGCGCATGCGCCGCAGTGGTCGCGGGCAGGCGCCTCGGATTGCTCGACGAACGCGTCCGCGTGCGCATGCGCGGCGGCGAGCTGACCGTTGCGTGGGCCGGCGAAGGCCATCCGGTGACGATGAAGGGCCCGGCGCGCACGGTGTTCGAAGGCGAATGGCGTTACGGCGTCGATTGAACCTTCGCGGACCTCTCTCGACGCGACAAAGGATGTCGATGGACGCAAGCGCAGTTGCCGAGTATCTGAAGAAGAACCCGGCATTCTTCGAGGATTACGCGGATGTCGTCGCGCAGATCTTCGTGCCGCATCCGCATGGCGGCCACGCGATCCCGATCGCGGAGCGCCAGATGCTCGCGTTGCGCGACAAGGTCTACGATCTCGAGCAGAAACTGCGCGAGCTGATCGCGCACGGCGCTGAAAATGACCTGATCGGCGAAAAGCTCCACCGGGCAACGCTCGCGCTTTTCGCGGCGCGCGATCTCGAAACGACACTCGCCGTCCTGTCGCACAGCCTGAAGGAGGATTTCGGCGTGCCGCAGGTCGCGACGCGGTTGTGGCCCGTAGGCAGCGCCGGCGCGGCGCTTCCCGAGCTCGCCGACACGCCGGCGGAGATACGCGAATACGCCGACCGCCTGCGCGCGCCGTATTGCGGACCCGAACCCGTCGCGCAATCGCGCGAATGGTTCGATGCCACGTACGCTCCGCTGTCGTTCGCCTGTCTGCCCCTGCGTACCGACACGACGTTCGGCATCCTGGCGCTCGCCAGCGATGACGCGCATCGCTTTCACGCCGGCATGGGCACCGTTTACCTGTTGCGGCTCGCCGAGCTCGCGAGCGTGGCTATCGCGCGCTTCCTGCCCGATCGTTAGCCGGTGATGATGACCGCGACGCGTGCGCCCGTCGAACCGTCGGCCGGACACGCGGCGCTGCTCGACGCATTCGCACTGCATCTCGCGATTCGGCCGCCGCATACGCGCAACGCTTACCTGCGCGATGTCACGCAGCTCCTCGAAATGGCGGGCGACACGCCGGTCGCGCGGCTCGCCCGTGCGCAGATCATGCGATTCATCGCAACATTGCACGGGCGCGGACTGTCCGGACGCAGCCTGGCGCGCACGCTCTCCGCCTGGCGCGCCTTCTACCGGTTCCTGATCGAGCGGGATCGGTCGCTTGCCGACGATCCCTGCGCGGGCATCAAGGCGCCGAAATCGCCGCGGCGGTTGCCGTCGGCGCTCTCGCCCGATGAAGCGGGGCGTCTGGTGACGATCGGTGGCGACGATCCGCTGTCGCTGCGCGATTGCGCGCTCTTCGAGCTGGCCTATTCGTCCGGCCTGCGGCTTTCCGAGCTCGCTCAACTTGACGTCGATGGCTGCGATCTTGCCACCGGCGAAGTGCGTGTCTTAGGCAAGGGGGGCAAGGAGCGCATCGTGCCGGTGGGGGCCAAGGCACGCGGCGCGCTGACGCGCTGGCTGATTGTCCGCGCAACGCAGGCTGGCTCGGGTGAGACCGCGATGTTCACCGGACGCCGCGGACGCCGGCTTTCGCCGCGCGCGATTCAGCAGCGGCTCGCCGAATGGGCGGTTCGCCAGGGACTCACGCGCCACGTGCATCCGCACATGCTGCGGCACTCGTTCGCGTCGCACGTGCTGCAGTCGTCCGGCGACCTGCGCGCGGTGCAGGAGATGCTGGGGCACGCGTCGATCGCAAGCACACAGGTGTACACGCACCTCGATTTCCAGGCGCTTGCCAAGGTGTACGACGCCGCGCATCCGCGCGCGAAGCGCAAGCCGCGCCGCAAATAAGCCGAGCCTGACATTCGAGTCTGACCCCGCTTATTTGCGGCGGCGATCCGATTCGGCCGGGAGCTTGGCGACGACGTCGAAAAAGGCCGCGACGACGCGCGAGGCCCGCCGCTCGACGAGGCACGCGACATGCGCGTGCGTCTGCACGTCGGCATCGAGAATGCGCACCGTACGCAATCGGTGGTCGGGCACGAACTCGATTTCCGACACGGCCGCGATGCCCATGCCGCGAATGACCGCCTCGCGCACCGCCTCGCGGCTGCCGATTTCCAGCGCCACCGGTGGCGTGACACCGGCACACCGCAACGCGTCATCGAGCGCTTTGCGCGTCGTCGAGCCAGCCTCGCGCACGATCAGCGGCTCGTTCGCGAGCTCGGCGATCCGGATGCCGCGCCTCCCCGCGAAGCGATGGTTCGTCGGCACGAACATGACGACACGATGCGACCGGAACGGGACGAAATGCAACCGTGCGTCGGTCGCGTATTGCGCGAGGACCGCGACATCCGCCGAGCGATCGAGGAGCGCTGCGACAACCTGCTCGGAGTTGCCGATCGAGACGGCCAGTTCGATCGCAGGGTGTCGCGATCGAAACGCTGCGAGCATCTCCATGACGTGGTAAGGGCCGACGGCACCGACCCGCAAGCGTCCCGCGCGCAGCTCGCCGGTGTTGCGCAACAGCGCGAGCGCTTCCTCTTCCTGCTCGAAGATCCGCTCGGCAATGCCGTACAGCGCTTCGCCTGCAGCCGTCAGCGCGACGCCGCGGCCGCGCCGGATGAAAAGCTCGATCGCGTAGCTCGCCTCGAGTGCGCGCACCTGCGTGGTGACCGTCGGCTGGCTGACGTGCAGCGCCCGCGCGCCGGCGGTGAAGCCGCCATGGCGGGCGACCGCGAAGAACGATCGCAAGTGGGCAAGACGCATAGGTTTGTTCTATGAGTCTGCCGCAATTTTTGTATTGGATCAATGTCCTCGACCTCCCGATACTCCGCGAACTTCCTGCGGCGGAGGCCCGCGATGGCGTGGCAGTTCCACAATCCGGTGGCCGTGACGTTCGGCAACGGAACGCTCGAGCGGCTGCCTTCGCTGCTCGGAACGCGGCGCGCGGTACTGGTCGCGTTTCCCGAGGCCGCCGCGCTTGGCCATGTCGATGCGGTGAAATCGCTGCTCGGCGCCAAGCTCGCCGGTGTGGTCGACGACATCGAGCCCAATCCCGATGTCGGTCATCTCGCGCCACTCCACGCGCGGTTCTGGCGCGACTTTGGCGCATGCGAGGTGATCGTCGCGCTCGGCGGCGGCAGCACACTGGACACGGCCAAGGTCCTCGCCGTCACGCCGCCTTCCGGCGATTTCGCCGACCTGGTCGCAAGCCTTGCGGCCAACGAGACCTTCATTCCCGCAAGTGCCAAGGCATTGATCGCGATCCCGACCACGGCGGGCACCGGCAGCGAAGTGACGCCGTGGGCGACCGTGTGGGATCGCGCATCCGGCCGCAAGCATTCGCTGCACACGCGCGGGACGTGGCCCGAGGCGGCGATCGTCGATCCGACGCTCACCGTCAGCGCACCGCATGCGATCACGCTGCAATCGGGTCTCGACGCGCTGTCGCATGCGCTCGAGGCGATCTGGAACGTCAACGCGAATCCCGTCTCCGACGCGCTCGCCGTCTCGGCGGCGCGGCGCATGCTGCGGACGCTGCCGCGGCTCGTCGATCGTCTCGGCGACGTCGCGCTGCGCGAGGACGCCGCGCTGGCGGCGCTGGAGGCCGGGTTCGCGTTCTCGAATACCCGCACGGCGCTCGCGCATTCGATTTCATACGAGATGACGCTTCGCCACGGCCTTGCGCACGGGATCGCCTGCTCGTTCACGCTGCCGCTCGTGCTCGAGCGCGCGATCGGCCGGCGGACCGACCGCGACGCCGTGCTGGCGCGCGCCTTCGATGTTCCGTTATCGCGTGCGCCCGAACATCTCGCGGCGTGGCTCGCGGGGCTCGACGTCAGCACGCGCTTCGAAAGCTACGGTGTCAGCGCCGACGAATCGCACGCGCTGATCGAGACCGCGCTGTGCGGCGCCCGCGGCCGCAATTTCATCGGGGCAACGTCCGGCTGATCCCGGCCGGAGCGAGCGCCTCGGGTACCCAGGAGGAATGATGGACGCAGCAACGTTGGGAAACACCGCGATTCCGCCCGTGACGCCCGCGACCGACGAGCGCAGCCGCAGGCTCGTCACGCTGGCGAGCCTGATCGGGACCACGGTCGAGTGGTACGACTTCTTTCTGTACGGCACGATTACCGGACTCGTCTTCAACAAGCAGTTCTTCCCGAGCGACGACATCTTCGTGTCGACGGCGCTCGCCTACACGGTGTACGCGGTCGGCTTCGTCACGCGACCGGTGGGCGGCGTGCTCTTCGGTCATTTCGGCGACCGGATCGGCCGCAAGCCGCTCCTCGTCCTGACGCTGCTGATCATGGGGATCTCGACATTCCTGATCGGCTGCATCCCGAATTACGCGGCAATCGGCATCGCGGCACCGCTGCTGCTCCTGCTGCTGCGCCTTTTGCAGGGCATCGGCCTTGGCGGTGAATGGGGCGGCGCCGTGCTGATGTCGTTCGAATACGCGCCGCGCAACCGCCGCGGATTCTATGCATGTTTCCCGCAGGTCGGGCTCGCAATCGGCCTGTGTCTTGCGACGGGGGTCGTCGCGCTGCTGTCGTCGACGCTGACCGACACGGCGTTCCAGTCGTGGGGCTGGCGCGTGGCATTCCTGATCTCGATCGTGCTCGTCGCCGTCGGTATATTCGTGCGGCTGCGCATCCTCGAGACGCCGGAGTTCCAGAAGGTGCGCGAGGCACGAAAGATCGTCGCCGTGCCCGTGGGCGAGGTGCTGCGCGACTACAAGAAGAACGTCCTGCTCGGCTGGGGTGCCCGCTACATCGACGGCGTCGTGTTCAACATCTACGCGGTGTTCACGATCGCGTACCTCGTCACGATCCTCAAGTACGACAAGACGTCGATCCTCGTGTCGATCTCGCTCG
>Ga0157370_10007688_pt1 | contig 11695 bp, 13 predicted proteins | sample C35metaG_FD_113463 | JGI IMG/M metagenome (GOLD analysis project Ga0157370, IMG submission 113463) | Corn rhizosphere microbial communities from Kellogg Biological Station, Michigan, USA - C3-5 metaG | ecosystem: Host-associated > Plants > Roots > Rhizosphere > Soil | place: USA: Michigan... | reverse complement strand
TACCACTCGGGTCTCGAGGTCAGTATGCGCTACGTGGGCATCCCTCTCCTCGCCGCTATGCTGTTCACCGCGCGCGCCGGTCACGGACAGCAAATACCGGCGACAGTGACTGACGCGGAAGCCGAGGGCGCCGCGTTCCCTCGCGATCCCGTGCCAGCAGTGCTGCCAGCCGCTTACCACGCCCAATCCTTCCGCGGGTCGGTCGAACGCCGATGTGTACAGTCGGTGCCCGATTCGGTGTGGCGGCCGTCGCTGCGGTCCGGCGAGATGATCGTGCGCGGCTATGACCGTCTACAAGCGGGGCAGAGAGGGAACAAGATGCTATGGATGCCGCTGCACGATCCTGGAAATCATCCAATCTCGCTCTCCATCCGCGGCGTGCAGGTGGGCCATCCGTCAGACACGCTTCGGCAAACCATCGCAGCGGCGCGAGTGGCGCGGCAGGTCGGTCGCCATGATTCCTTCGGCTTGCCGAGCACGGTGCGCTTTCCGACGGCGGGCCAGTGGCTCATCCTCGCGGACGACGGTGACGAGGGTCATGATTGGGGCTGCTTCGTGCTGAACGTTGCCGACCCGACGCACTGAGGAAATCGTCTGACTTCTAACATTTGAATACGGCTCACGGCAGACGCCATTCAGGCGGCAGCAAAGGACCGCGTTTGAAGAGTGGCGGCGACCAAAGTATGGTCGTACTCTCACGCCTGTGGTCCATCGAGGCCTCTTCCGGACTCTCGCGAGTAGGTTGCGAAAAACGTTCTCGCGGGTCCCGCGCGGTTCGTTGGCGAGACCTCACCTAGGCTTCATGACGTCGGCAAAAGGATCATGTAAGCCATTGCCTGGGCGCCGGTTGTCGGCACAGGTGTTCGTGAGTATACTCCTCGGACTGTCCGCGCAGGTTGATTTCGCGGCGGACGGGACGTAGCGCAGTCCGGTAGCGCACCTGAATGGGGTTCAGGGGGTCGCGGGTTCAAATCCCGCCGTCCCGATTTTGGAAGTTCTGAAGAGACAATCACTTAGAAACGAGCGCAGCCCCATTCATACGCCGTATGAGTGGGGCTTGGTGTAAGTTCTGGTGTAAGTTCTGGTGTAAGTTCTGGGGCATTCACACCCGTCCGCGCGTGGCCGTGACGGTTTGCTGAAAGAGACTCCTTGGGCAGATCGGCAGGCGCGGCGGTCGAGAGGAGCGCCCGGATGTTGTGCAACTGAAGGCTCCTCGAGGGCAATGCCTATATGCCGACGCCGCGGCACCCAGAAGCGGACGTTCTCAGGGCAGTCGAGGCGTCACTTCGTCGCATCTGGCGACACGGATACCACTGGCTGTCGGCCGAAGGCTGCGCTACGCACGCGACGACGAGTTTCCGCGGACTTCGCGCGGATCGTCTCGCGCTCGCGCTCCTGGTAGACCTCACGCCGTGTCTCGGACTTCTTATGGCCGGTTTGGTCATTCAGAACGCGCTCGTCCTTCTCGTAGTCTTCGTACACATCGGCGGCGCGTCGACGAATTCCGTACCAGCCACGACCTGGAATTGGCGTAACTGTCGCCGCGCGTTCGAGCGCGTGAAACAGGTCGTTCAGAGTTCGATCGTTCATCGGCTTGGCGGCCGACAGCTTCGCACGTCTAATCGGAGTCGCGCCGTTCTTTCGACGCGGTACCCGGCTCGGCGCTATGTCATAACGTAGGCGACCGGCAGGAAACATCGGGTAGTCGCCGCGCAACCGTTGTTGATACGCCTCCTCCAAATCTCTCAGATAGCCGTTCAGTGCTCGATCGATCGCCGCGCGCTCCTCGGGCGTGAGGTCCCGAGTGACGCCGAGCTTCTTTCCCGACCCGTGCACGACGACGCGCCCCACTTTGAATGCACCAATCGACCGCGTGAACCTCGAACGCCCTTTCCATGTACGTGTCGTGCGCGGTCACGAAGATGATTTCGGGCGTATCGGCTTCGCCGGGTGCCGCAATGACACCAAGACCGTCGAGATCGGGCATCTGGACGTCCAGGAAGATCAGGTCGGGCCGGAGGCTTGTGATAGCAGCCAGCGCCTCGAGCCCACTGGCGCACTCACCGACGATCTGGATCTCGGGCTCTCCCTCAAGGAGAACCCTCAGACGCTCACGCGCGAGGCGCTCGTCGTCGACGATGAGCACGCTAAGCTGAGGTCCAGGCATGGCGGGGATCGACTCCGGCTTTGGGTGTAATGGCCCGCAAGGAATATGCGAACCAGACCGGACGGGATCAGTAGGCGGTTGCGCACTCCGACGCCCGTCCCTGCAAGGCGTCGCTTGTCCATCGAGCATGGCGGCTCGCAGACCAGCCCCATAGCTTGTCCTTCGTCGGGGCGCCACATCCGTCAAAAAATCTGAGCGCATCGCGCGTTCCGCTGTGCGAACGCGCTGCGTATGACGAACACCCTTTCTGAGGCAGCATTTTGCCCGCTCCCCTGTTCGTCATTGCGGCACTGTCCGCGGCATTCAGTTCGATGGCCTCGGTCGTCGATGCCCAGAGTCCGACCCGCGATATCGCCATCGTCGGCGCGGCCGTCATCGACGTTGCCGCCGGGAAGGCCACCCCCGGGCAAACGATCATCGTGCGCGGCTCGCGCATCGTCGCCATGGGTACGCGGGCCACGACGACGGTCCCGGGCGGCGCTCTCGTCGTCGACGCTGCCGGTAAGTTTCTGATGCCCGGCTTGTGGGACATGCCCGGGCACATCTTTCCGCGCGCGACGACACCGGCCGATGAGCGCGCGTGGCAGTTGCCGCTCTACGTGGCAACCGGCGTCACCGGCGTGCGCGACATGTGGACGAATCTCGAAGATTTCGCGCAGCTGCGCGCGTGGAATGAAGGCTCTGCCGCGGGACGGCTCATCGCGCCGCGCATCGTGCCGACCGGGCCGATGTTCGACGGACCGACAGGAACCTTTCGAACGACCGCGATCGTCGTCGCGGATTCGGCCGACGCTCGACGTGCGGTCGATTCGATCGCGCGCGGCGGCGCACACGCGGTGAAGATGCACAACGCCATTCCGCGCGACGCGTTCTTCGCGCTCGCCGCCCACGCGAAACAGCACGGGCTGCCGCTCATCGGTCATGTGCCCGCGCACGTCACCGTGCGCGAGGCGCTGGCCGCGGGCCAGTCGGACATCGAGCACTACGGCGCCGCAGACGGCTGCGACACCGAGGCCGCCGAAGCTGAAGCGATGCGCATGCGCGCCGGGCCCGGGCAGCGGCCGGCCCCGGGCGCGATTCAACAGTTGCTGTTAGACAACTATGATGGCGCGCGCTGTGACGATTTGATGAAGGAGCTCGTGCGGCGCGGGATCTGGGTTACTCCCACGCTCGTCGTCGCGAAGTACATGCTGATTCCGGACGACTCGACGATCACCACTCGCGATGAGCTACGGTTCGTCCCCGCCGCTGAGCGCGCGGAGTGGAGCGCGCGTCGCGATTCCACGCCGCGTCGGCGCATGGCACCCGCCCTGGCGGCGACACGGCGCAACGTATTCCGGGCGCAGGAGACGCTCGTCGCCACGATGCAGCGAGCCGGCGTCTCGCTCATGATCGGCACCGACATGGCCAACGATTGGCTCGTTCCGGGCTTCAGTGTACACGACGAACTGGCATCGTTCGTCGAAGCCGGTGTGTCACCCGCTGATGCCTTGCGGGCGGCGACGCTCACACCTGCGACGTATCTGCGCGCCACGGATTCGCTCGGGACCGTCGCGGTGGGACACGTGGCCGATCTCGTGCTGCTCGACGCCGATCCGCTCGCCGACATTCGGAACACGCGCCGCATTCGCGCCGTTTTCACGCGCGGACGGTATTTCGACCGAGCGGCGCTCGATACCGTGTTGTCGACCGCCGAACGGCGCAACGGCGCGGTAAGGCGACCGGCGGGAAAGGTCGACCGAATTCAGATCAACGACAACCGCGCCCCTGCGGGCACGCTGCGCGCCGGCGTGCTGACCATTCATCTCGAGGCACGCGACGGCATCTGGCATCCGGATGCCGACTCCGGGCTCGGCGTAACGGTGCGCGCGTTCGCCGCTGACGGCGGACCGCTCGAGATTCCCGGCCCACTCGTCCGCGTGCCACTCGGGACCGAGATCCATGCCTCGATAACGAACGCCACCACCGGTCGAGGACCGCTCGTGCTGCACGGCCTCAACACGCGCGTCTCTGGCGGTGCATCGGCCGACGCCATCTCGATCGGCGTGGGCGAGACTCGTGCTGTGCGCTTCATCGCAAGCAGAATCGGGACCTTCTACTACTGGGCCTCGTCCAACGGCGTTCCCGCAATCGGCACTCCGCGCGGAATTGATTCGCAGCTCTCCGGCGCTCTCGTCGTCGATCCGGCCGACGGGCGCTCGTCCCGCGATCGGATATTCGTCATTGCAGGCTGGAATCAACGGGTCGGCCCAGACTCGGTCCCAGCGAGCGGTTTTGTCATCAACGGAAAGTCATGGCCCAACACGGAGCGCCTGACGTATCACATCGGCGATTCGGTGCGCTTCCGCGTGCTCAACCTCGGTCCCGCGGTGCACCCGATGCATCTGCATGGCTTCTATTACAACGTCGACAGTCGTGGTGACGAGCAGTCGGACACCATGTTCGCCGCGACCTCGTCGCCGCACTTGGTCAACACCGAGCGGCTGGCAAGCGGCCGCACGTTCACGCTAACGTGGATTCCGACTCGAGACGGAAACTGGCTGTTCCACTGTCATGAGCCGGCACACATCGCGGCTGGACGCGGTCTCGACGGCAGCCTCCCGATACCCGATGCCGATCTTGCCCATGATCACGTGACGGAGATGATGAGCGGACCGGTGATGGGCATTAGCGTTCTCGCATCACGCGGGCGCGCGGCATCCGCGCCGCCGAGACGAAGCCGGCAGCTTCGGCTCGTGGCCCAAGTGGATTCCGGCAGCTCTCGCCTGCAACCGTCTTTCGGCTACGCGCTCGACATGCGCGACGGCCGGCCGACGCAGCCGAGCCGCCCCGGGCCAATACTCGTGCTGCAACGCGGCGAGCCGGTTAGCATCACCATCGTGAATCAGCTTCCCGAGCCGACGTCGGTTCATTGGCACGGCATCGAACTAGAGAGCTACTACGACGGCGTCGCCGGCTTCGCGGGCCACGCCGGCCACCTCGCGCCGGAGATCGCGCCGAACGATTCCTTCGTGGCTCGCTTCACGCCGCCGCGCTCAGGCACGTTCATGTATCACCCGCACGTCGGCGAGGTGCGGCAACAAACAGCGGGTCTCGACGGCGTGCTGCTAGTCGTCGACTCGCTTCGCGGCTACCATCCCGACGACGAAATCGTATTGCTCGTGACGGCTCCGAGCGCGAGTACGGCCAACGACGGCGACGTTTTTCTCAACGGCTCGGCGACGCCGAAGCTGCGTGACCTGCGCGCGGGAAAACAATACCGGGTGCGCTTGCTGCACCTGCACAACTCGCGGCCGGGTTTGATCGTGACGCTTACGCAGGATGCGACGACGCTCGTTTGGCGTGCGATCGCGAAGGACGGCATGACGCTGCCGTCCGATCAGGCGACGCTCCGTCCGGCGATCCAGCAGATCGCTAACGGCGAGACGTATGATTTTGAGCTGAAGCCCTTGGCGCCCGGCGAGTTGCGACTGACCATCACGGCGGGCAAACGGCAAGTGCTGCTCTCGACATCGGTCTCCGTCAAATAAGCCTCTGTACGGGTGAGAATGCAGTCGCGAACGAGGGGTGTGTGATATTCATCATGATTCACTGCGAACGATGTGAGATAACGTCAACGCGTAGAGCGCGACCAACTACACCTTGTGAGATCTCAGTGCACGCCTGGCAGAACTCCGGACAAGAGTGAGACTTCCCCGGCGTCGACCTGCGCTTCTCCCGATAACGACGAGAAGTGATCCAGATCACGCACCCAAACCGGGTCGAGGCTCACGCCGCGCAGCATTTATGGATCGCTGATGGCGAACACCAGTCGTCCTCGCGTCGGAGGCGGGCAGTTGATCACTGCACTTGGCCAGCTCGCGCTGTCAGCGACCCAGTTCGGCCAGACGTGAGTACCTTGAGCTTTACTGAGCGCACAACATGCATCCCTCGTCTCGTGAGTCTCCCGGGGAGGCGTCGTCGACCGAGGTCAGTGACGACATCAGGCGAGCGGGCGTAACGGCGCAGTGAAGTGGCTCCGCTTCTCTGTACAGCGTGACGGGGTAAGTGGATGGGCGAGCGGGGTTATGCCGCCGCAGGAAGCGACAGCGAGGAAAAGTACACATCGTCCGGGGTGCGGTCGGTGAGGCTCGAGTGCGGACGGCGCGTGTTGTAGAGCGTGACGTAGCGCGCGATGCCAGCCGTCGCGGCCGAGACTGAGTCGTAGCCGTGCAAGTACACCTCCTCGTACTTGAGCGAGCGCCAGAGCCGTTCGACGAAGATGTTGTCGCGCCAGCAGCCGCGGCCGTCCATGCTGATGCGGATGCCGTGGTCGAGGAGCAGCCCCGTGAATGCTGCGCTGGTGAATTGCGCGCCTTGGTCCGTGTTCATGATCGTGGGGCAGCCGTGGCGTGCGATCGCGTCCTCGAGCGCGGCGATGCAGAACGCGCTGTCGAGCGTGATCGAGACCCGCCAGCTCAAGACGCGACGGCTGGCCCAGTCCATCACGGCGGCGAGATATACGAAGCCGTGCGCCATCGGGATATACGTGATGTCCATCGCCCACACCTCGTTCGGTCGCGTGATCGTCCGATGGCGGAGGAGATACGGGAACACGGGGTGGGCGCGATGGCGCCGGCTCGTCCCCGGCTGGGGGCAGACGGCGGTAATGCCCATGTGCAGCATCAGCGTGCCGACGCGCCGACGCCCGACGCCGGGGAACGTCGCGCGGAGCAGGCGGCGCAGCATCCGCGCGCCGGCAAAGGGAAAGTCCAGGTGCAGCCCGTCGATCGCGCGCATGAGGGCGAGATCCCACGCGGAGAGGGGCCGCGGCACGCAGTACACCGCCCCGCGACTGATGCCCAGCGCCTCCGCCTGGCGCGTCACCGACAACGCGTGCCTCCGGTCGATCATCGTTTGGCGCTGAGCAGGCCCGCTTTGCCGAGCGCGTGTTCTAAAAAATCATTTTCGAGCGCGAGCTCGCCAATCTTCGCGTGGAGCGTTTTCACGTCGACGGCCGGTTCCACGGCGACGCCGGAGCCGAACACACCGGGCGCGCCGGCCAACAGTTGGTCCGTCCACGCGGTGATCTGGCCGGGATGTACATCGAACCGTTTCGCCAACGCGGCGAGGGTCCCTTCGTTCCGCACGGCGGCGAGGGCGACTTTCGCCTTGAACGCCGGGGCATGATTACGTCGGGGGCGCTTCGACATCGGGGGCTCCTGGATGGTGGCGAACATGTCGCCGAGGGAGCTCGCCTGTCCACCTATCCCACCCGTTCAGATTTCCGGAGCCACTTCAGGAATCGATCCTCGAGCATTAGCGGATCCCAGCGGAGCATTGAGAATAAGCTTCGTGATGAGAGGGTGGCCGTCTTACCAACTAGCCCCGGCAACTTGCCGCGTTACCACGTTGAGCCGATTCCAAACATTGATTGCCGCGATAGTCAGAATAAGCGACGCCAAGCCTGTCTCGTCGTAATGCTTCGCCGCTTCGTCCCAAATGTCGTCAGGTACTGGGTCCGGCCGATCGCTCAGCCGAGTTGCTGCCTCGGCCAGCGCGAGCGCAGCACGTTCAGCATCCGTGAAGTATGGCGCGTCACGCCACGCCGCGAGCGTCATCAGCCGCTCCGTCGACTCCCCGAGCTTACTCAACGCTCGCCAGTGTCCGTCGATGCACACACTACATCCATTGATCTGGCTGACGCGCAGATGGATCAATTCAAGCGTGCCCGTGGGGATCCCTCCTTGTTGGGCCGCACTGCTCAGCGCTTGAAGGGCGCGTAGGGCGTCCGGTACGACGGCGATGGGATGTTTCATTCGTGCCTGCATTGGATGACCTCCTGTAATATGGCGTTGTGGCTTCTTGGCGCTCTCGCATGCCGAGCGCCGGTCACGTCGACGAGTGGTCGCGTGTCGGATTGATTGACGGGTGGGAGTGCGGAAGTGTGACCGACTGCTAAAGGGCCATAGGCAATGAACAAGAGACTAAACGTGGATAGCGGCGAACTGCCGAGCTCAGCACCCGCTGAGCAGGACTGGCTTGCCAGTCGATTCGAAATGGATCGTCGACACTTGCGCCGCGTGGCGTACGGGATCCTAGGCTCACTGAGCGACGCCGAGGATGCAGTGCAAGAGGCCTGGTTGAGAGCGAGCCGCGCAAATCCGAAGGGGGTCGAGAATCTCACAGCGTGGTTGACGACGATTGTTGGCCGCGTCTCGCTCGACATGCTGCGTTCGCGTGACGCTCGGCGAGAAGGGGCCCTTGACTCCACTTTCGCTCTGGCGGCCGGCGACGCGTCTCCCGAGTTGGGGAACCGCGACCCAGAGTGCGAAGCGGTAGTCGCCGAATCTGTAGGCCTCGCGCTTCTCGTCGTGCTCGCCACGCTCGGTCCGGCTGAACGTCTGGCGTTCGTATTGCACGACATGTTCAGTGTGCGGTATCAGGAGATCGCGACGATCCTCGGACGTTCGCCGGAGGCGGCCCGGCAACTCGCCAGTCGGGCGCGGCGCAGAGTGCGGGGCGGCAGATCGCGTGATTGCGGAATGGACCTCGCGAGTCAGCGCAAGATTGTCGAAACGTTCGTTGCTGCGTTGCGCGCTGGTGATATGAACGCCGTTCTTTCGGTTCTGGACCAGAATCTCATAGTGCGGTCCGATCGTGTCGACGCATTGGGCAACAGTATTGGGAGACGTGAAGCCTACGGCGCGGCCAAATGGGCCAAACAGGCGATTGCGTTCTCGCGCGTTGTAACCGGCGCGCAGATCGCGCTAGTCGACGGCGCAGTGGGCGTGATTCTGGCGCCGTGCGGCCGGCTGGAACGAGCGCTCAAACTTTCCATCCAAGGGCGAAAGATTATGGCGATAGACGCCGTCATTGCTCCTGCGCGCGTAGCGCAACTCCAGGTCGGGGTCCTTGGCGAGTACGGCGAGCAGAGCACGGCGACGCGCATGAAGTAAATGATACTCGTTGCGTCGGTCACGCTATCTCTGACGCCGAGGAGGTGCCTGTGACAGGGCCCGCCGGTGCCACGGAACGGAGTCAACAGGCCGAGATGGAGGTTGTGGAATGGTCGGCGATTCCCGCTGGAGTGATTCTCTCCGCGATGTGTTGTCGGCGCCGTCCATAGTCGGAGGTGCGTCGGTTATCGCATCGGCATCGTGCTTTCGGATCGTACGTTGCGTGTGCGATGGAGCATGCCGCCGTAAAGAGCAATCACTAGTCAGCGAGCCCTATCGCGCCCTCTCGACACATGTTGGTATGGTCGGACGCCGCGAGCTTGGCACTACCATACGCGCGTGGAGCCGGCACAAGTTGTGACGATCTATAGAAGTCTCAGCGGAACGACAAAGCCTGGAGCGCATGCAAGGCTCACGCAGAAGTGCATCCCTTCATTTCTACGATCCGGCGCTCAGTGCGCGTCACTTCGCGATCGCCCGCGTCAAGTCCTGGCCGCGTGCCCGCACGGTCTCGGCGATCTCGTGTGCGACCCGCCTCAGGCGCGTCACCGACGTCAGCCGGCGCATCGCAGGCGGCGTAGATCGCGCGACGCGGGGATCGCTGTCCACCACCATCCTCGATGGGCACCGCGGACGCGGCTCACGGATCACGTAACGTCGCGCGCCCGGCGCGGCCGGCGCGAGCGAGGCTTCGATACCCCACACACAATCATGAACGCAAATCGCCTGATCGCGCGAAGCCTATTCGCCTTGGGAATTCTGAGTCTCGGCATTCTCACTCTCAGATATGGGTATGGTGTGCTTCTTTTTCGAGTCCCGCCGGCCGGTTGGGTTCCGTGGCTCAAGGTTGTTGGCTACCTCTCCGGGGTCATCATGACCCTGACGGGCGCCGGGCTGTTCGTCGAACGCTGTATGCGCGGAGCGACTTACATGTTGTTTCCATTCTTGTCACTGTGGGCATTGTCGCGCATCCCAGTCGTTGTATCGGACCCAGGGCGAGAGATCAGCTGGTTCGCCGTCGGTGAAATCGCGGTGCTCACCGCGGCGGCGCTGGTGCTCTATACACAGCTCGCCGTGACGCGTCCGGGATTGCCACTGGAGCGTGCGACCCACGAGCACGGCTTGCTGACAGCGCGATTCCTCTTCGGGCTCTCGCTCCCGACGTTCGGACTCTCGCACTTTTTCGAGTTTGCGGCGCACACCGTGTCGCTCGTTCCGGCGTGGCTTCCGTTTCGCGCAGGATGGGCCGATCTCACCGGCGCGGCGCAAATCGCTGCGGGCCTCGGCGTCGTACTATCCATCTATCCGCGGCGCGCCGCCGCGATCGAAGCCGCCATGTTGAGTCTCTTTGCGCTCGTCGTCTGGGTTCCGATCGTCATCGCGCGTCCGACGACGCCATCCAATTGGGGCGAGCTGCTGTACACCGTCGCGTTGGCTGGCGCCGCTTGGGTCGTCACCGAGAGCATCCCGGCACGACAGGCGACGGTTGCCGTTACCAATGGCGAGTCAGTCACGAGCAACGCCGAGACGGTCTAGTGCGACATCCGGCCACCGAGAACGCGCCACGGCGGTCGAACTCCCCACGAGACGAGCGTCACCGCGAGCAGCATTGCAGGCGCTACGGCGTCGCTCGACTGTCCGCGAATCAACTGCGAAGCGATTGCGCCTGAAAGCTCGAATGCAATACCGGCGTAGGCCCATTCCTTGAGGCGCAGCATACCTGGCCAGAGGATGACGACGGCGCCCAGAAGTGTGAACACGCCGAGAATCACGAGGACGTAGACGGGATAGCCGAGGCTCGTCACCACATCCACGACAGGCGGACCGTCGATGACCGCGGTTCGTCCGTGGGTCAAATCCATGGCCCCGCCGACGAGCGTCTCGAGCGCGATGGATACCGTGGCGAGCCAGTAGATCGTGAGCGTTCTCCGACTGGTCCGGATCTATCGAGCCCGAGCTGGTTCCTTGAGTACGCGGACGAGGACTTCGTCGCGCGGCGCGAAGCCATGTCGCTGGTAGAGCGAGCGGCTCCGCGGCGTAGGCCACAGAATGACGGAATCGAACCTTTCCGTTTCGCACACCGAAAGTGCGGTACGGAGCAATGCGGTGCCGGCGCCCGCACCACGTGCTTCGGGTTTCACGAAAAGACTCGTGATGTAGCCGTGCGACTCCCGTTCAGCGACCGGGTTCGGCAGTTTGTCGAATCGATGTAACCACACTGTGCCGCACGGCACGCCGTCGTGGAGCGCGAGCCACGCCCACCAGTGCGTGGGACCGCCGCCATCCTCGTCCCGCTGCTCATGCCCGTCATTCCGGACGTCGCTGCGTACGCGCAATCGTTCCGCCATCCAGCGCGCGCAGCGCGTGACAAACTCGGATGCAGATTCCTGGGGCGGCGTGATGGCGCTTCGGAACTCGTAACGCAGCTCGGCGAGTAGACGTGCGTCGTCGTCGGCAGCCGGCCTGATGACGGTGCGCATCGTCAACGATCGCGCGCCACGCACTGGATGGCGTCGCTGAGCGCACTGAGTGCGCGACGCATCTCCGTCGCGGTGAACGGTGCGAACCCGAGGAGCAGTGCATTCTCCTG
>Ga0157370_10007686_pt1 | contig 11697 bp, 11 predicted proteins | sample C35metaG_FD_113463 | JGI IMG/M metagenome (GOLD analysis project Ga0157370, IMG submission 113463) | Corn rhizosphere microbial communities from Kellogg Biological Station, Michigan, USA - C3-5 metaG | ecosystem: Host-associated > Plants > Roots > Rhizosphere > Soil | place: USA: Michigan... | reverse complement strand
GCCGGTGACGACGATCGTGCGCTCGATCGCGCGGGACCGGCCGATCGCCTCCAGCACGTCGGCGACCATCGCCTCGGCCAGGTCACGCCGCTGCCCACCGGTGATCCCGCCGGCCATACGCCGCTTGGCGGCGCTGAAGCGCTTCACCGGGAGTACCGCGATCGCGTTCAAGACTCAGCGAGCGTAGCGGCGTAATCGAGCACGGTCCGCGCCAGCCGCACTCGTCCCGCCGCGCCCTCCATCAGCGTCGGCGCTACCAGCGTCGGGATCTCGGCTGGCGGCGGGTCCGGGTCGCCCTCGTCGACGACCATCGCGTCGATCAGCCCCGCGTAGAGCGAGGCGACGCCGGCGGCGGTGGTCGGGCGGCCGATGCCTTCCATGAAGCGATCGGTCGGGCCCTTGACGACGGCGCCGGCGACGTAGGGGCTGACGGCGACGACCGGGGCGGGGGAGGCGGCGATCGCCTCGCGCAGGCCGGGGACGGCGAGGATCGGGCCGATGCTGATCACCGGGTTCGACGGCCCGATGACGATTACCTCCGCGTCGCGCAGCGCCTCCAGCACCTCCGGCGTCGGCTCCGCCGCCTCGATCCCCTCGAGCTGCACACCCAGCACCTGGGGCTGGCCGCCGTCGAGGATCAGGTACTCCTGCAGGCCGCGCTGCCCGCCGGGGGTCGTCACCTGGGTGCGGACCGGCGTGTCGCACATCGGCAGCACCCGCGCCTCGACCCCGAGGCCGCGGGCGATCTGCGCCTGCGCGTCGGTCGGGCGGCCCCCGTCGTCGAGGAACTGGCGCCGGTAGAGGCAGGCGGCGAGGTCGCGGTCGGAGAGGCCGAACCAGCTCGGGGCGCCGAGCTGCTTGAGGCGGTCGAAGGTGGTGAAGCTGTCGTCTTTGATCCCCCAGCCGCGCTCGGCGTCGATCTCGCCGCTGAGCCAGTAGGTGACGAGGTCGGGGTCGGGGGAGACGTGGACGCCGAGCGCCTCGACGTCGTCGCCGGTGTTGGCGATCACCGCGAGGTCGGGCCCGACCTCCTCCTGCATCCCGACCGCGAGTTTGGCGCCGCCGGTGCCGCCGGCTAGGAGCGCAACCCTCACGCCCAGTGGTCGCCCTCGGGCAGGCCCGTGAGGCGGATCCCGGCGTGCGTCTTGTAACGCGTGTTGACCGAGATCAGCATCGGCGTCAGCTGCTCGACGATCCGCGCCATCTCCAGCGCTCCCGCGTTGACCGCGCGCAGGCCGGGGATCTGCTCGATCAGCCGTGCCACCCGGGCCTTGTCGGCCTTCTTGTCGCCGCAGACGAGGATGTCCTCGCCCAGCTCGGCGTCGAGATCGGCGAGGGTGGGCGCGCCGACCGTATGCAGGGCGGAGACGACGGTCACGCCCTCGGGAACCATCTCCTGCGCCTGCTGGGCGGCCGAGCCCTGCCAGACGCCGAGCGAGCGGGTCGCTTTGCCGCTGACGGCGGCGGCGAGGGGGACGGTGCAGTCGACGAGGATCTGGCCGGGGCGCAGCGCCTCGCGCAGGTTGTTGAGGTTCTCCGACTGGGCGCGGAAGGGAACGGTGAGGAAGACGATCTCGCCCTTGGCGGCCGCCTCCTCGTTCTGCAGGCCGATCACGTCGGTGTCCGGGACCGCCTCGCGGATCTTCGCCGCCGCCTCCTCGGCACGCCCGGCGTCGCGGGAGCCGAGCACGATCGGCACGCCCGCCTGGGCCCAACGCCGCGCCAGGCCGGCGCCAAGGGCGCCGGTGCCGCCGATGATCGGGATCGGTTCGCTGCCCGGGGTCAAGGCCGCGCAGTCTATGCTGCGAGCCGCATGAGGCTGGAGGGAAAGAAGGCGCTGGTCACCGGCGGCGCGAGTGGGATCGGCGCCGCGACCGCGGCCCGGCTCGCGGCCGAGGGCGCCGAGGTCTGGATCGGAGACCTCAACCTCGAGGGAGCGGAGAAGGTCGCGGGCGAGATCGCGGGACACGCGGTCGAGCTCGACGTCACCGATCTCGACGCCGCCCGCAGCGCCGTCGCCGCCATCGGCGACCTCCACGTCCTCGTCAACAACGCCGGCATGGACAACTTCGGCTTCTTCGTCTACGTCACCCAGGAGCAGTGGCAACAGACGCTGGACATCAATCTCGGCGGGACGATGAACTGCACCCACGCGGCGCTGCCCGGGATGCAGGAGCGCGGCTACGGGCGCATCGTCAACATCGCCTCGGAGGCGGGGCGCGTCGGCTCCAAGGGCTCGGCCGCCTACAGCGCCGCCAAGGCCGGCGTAATCGGCTTCACCAAGGCGATCGCCCGCGAGGCCGCCCGCTACAACGTCACCGCCAACGCGATCGCCCCCGGCCCGATCGAGACTCCCCTGCTAATGGGCGCCAAGGAGTTCGGCGAGATCGGCGAGAAAGTCATCGAGACGATGCGCGCCTCCACCCAGATGGGCCGCCTCGGCCAGCCGGAGGAGGTCGCAGCAGCGGTCGCCTTCCTGGCCAGCGACGACGCCAGCTACGTCACGGGCGAGACCCTAGGCGTAAGCGGCGGCCTGGGAATGGTCTAACCAAGCCGCTACGAGCTACAAAAACAGGCTGGGTAGGGGGAGAGTCGATCGCGATTGGCGACTTAACCTTGCTATGGCAAGGTCAACTCTCCAATCGCTCGAAGATCGACGGCGAGAACGGGTGCGGATGGCGCGGGAGGCTTGGGCGCTCGCTGAACATCAGCACGCCGTCGTATCTCGCGATCAGCTGCTCGAGGTCGGTTATACGCGTGAAGCAATCGATCATCGGATCAGGACGGGACGACTGCACCCGCTGCACCGCGGGATCTACGCGGTAGGCCGCGCCAACGTCACGGACCACGGGCGCTGGATGGCTGCGGTGCTCGCTTGTCCGGGCAGTGTGATCAGCCACGCCAGCGCGGCGGCCCTCTGGCGGATGGGATCTGAGAAGCGCGGCCTGGTCGAGCTCTCCTTACCCAGCCTTTCTCGCCGGTGTCGCCCAGGCCTTGAGATCCACCAAAGACCATCGCTGAAGGAGCGCGACGTCACCAGGGAGTACGGGATCCCGGTCACCACTCCCGTCCAGACCCTGATTGACATGTCGCTCCGCCTCGACAGGGCGGGCGTCGAGCGGATGATCAACGAGGCGGACAAATACAACGTCGTGCACCCGCCGCAGCTCCGGGAGGTGCTCGATCAGCGCCCGGGCGAGCTGGGGGTCGCGAAGCTCCGCTTCATCCTCGACCGCCGCACCTTTCGCCTCACCAGAGACGAGCTCGAACGGCGCTTCCTGCCGCTGGCCCGCAGGGCCGGCCTGTCCGTCCCCCTCACCGGCCAGTGGGTCAACGAATTCGAGGTCGACTTCTACTGGCCGGACCTCGGCCTGGTCGTCGAGACCGACGGGCTGCGCTACCACCGCACGCCGTCCGAGCAGGCGCGGGACCGCCTACGCGACCAGACCCACACCGCCGCCGGCCTCACCCCACTGCGCTTCACGCACGAGCAGGTCCGCTACGAGCCCGAGCACGTGCTGAGCGTCCTCGCTCAGACGGCGAGGCGCCTGGCCATCGCGACGAAGTAGTCGAGGGCGGCGGGGTTCGCGAGCGAGTCGCGACTCGCCGCCTTCTCCGGCGGCGTGCCCATCAGGATCCGCTTCACCGGCACCTCGAGCACCTTGCCGCTCAGCGTCCGCGGCACCTCGTCGATCTGGAAGACCTCGTCGGGGACGTGCCGAGGCGAGCACTGCTCGCGCACCCGCCGGGCGATCTCCCGCGGCAGCGCCTCGTCCAGCTCCGCCCCCTCGCGCAGGACGACGAAGAGCGGCATCCAGCCGTCGGTTCCGGGCCGCGGCAGGTCGACCACGAGCGCGTCGACAATCTCGTCGATGCCGAGCACCGCGCGGTAGATCTCGCTCGTCCCCATGCGGATGCCGCCGCGGTTGATCGTCGAGTCCGAGCGGCCGTAGATGACCGCCGTCCCGCGCCGGGTCAGTTCCAGCCAGTCGCCGTGGCGCCAGACGCCGGGGAACATTTCGAAGTAGCTCTCGCGGTCGCGGCTGCCGTCCTCGTCGCCCCAGAGGTAGAGCGGCACCGAGGGCATCGGCTCGGTGACGACCAGCTCGCCGACCTCCTCGACCACCGGTTCGCCGTCTTCGCTCCAGGCCTCGACGGCCGCGCCGAGCGCCCGCGCCTGGATCTCGCCGCGGTAGACCGGCAGCGTCACCGCGCCGCCGACGAAGGCGGTGCAGAGGTCGGTGCCGCCGCTGGTCGAGAAGAGCCAGGTGTCGCTGCCGACGTGCTCGTAGATCCAGTCGAAGCCCTCGGGCGAGAGGGGGGAGCCGGTCGAACCGATGGCCTTCAGGCCGCTGAGGTCGCGGCCGCTGCCGGGCTCGGCCCCCTCCTTCATGCAGGCGGCGATATAGGCGGCGCTAGTCCCGAACATCGTGATCCGCGCCCGCTCGGCCAGGTCCCAGAGCGCGCTCAGATCGGGATATCCGGGGTTGCCGTCGTAGAGGACGATCGCCGCCTCGGTCAGCAGCCCGGAGACGATGAAGTTCCACATCATCCAGCCGGTGGTCGTGAACCAGAAGAGGCGGTCGCCGGGGTGGGCGTCGACGTGGAGGCCCAGCTTCTTCAGGTGCTCGAGGAGGATCCCGCCCTGGCCCTGGACGATCGCCTTCGGCAGCCCGGTGGTGCCGGAGGAGTAGAGGACCCAGAGCGGGTGGTCGAAGGGGACGCGCTCGAAGCGCAGCTCGGCGCCCTGCCCGGAGCGCAGCAGCTCCTCCCACCGCATCGCGTCGCGCAGCGGCGAGAGGTCCGGCTCGGCGTCGAGATAGGGGAGGACGACGGTCCGCTCCAGCGTCGGCATCGCCTCCTGCAGGCGCGCGACGACCTCGCGGCGGTCGAAGTCCTTGCCGCCGTAGCGGTAGCCGTCGACCGCGAAGAGGACCTTCGGCTCGATCTGGGCGAAGCGGTCGACGACGCTGGCGGGGCCGAAGTCGGGGGAGCAGCTCGACCAGACCGCGCCGAGCGAGGCGGTGGCGAGGAAAGCGACGATCGCCTCGGGGATGTTCGGCATGTAGGCGACGACGCGGTCGCCGCGCTCGACCCCGAGCGCCCGCAGCCCGGCGGCCACCGCCGCCACCTGCTCGCGCAGCTCGCCCCAGCGCAGTTCACCGAGCTCGCGCAGCTCGGAGGCGTGGAGGATCGCCACCTCCTCGTCGCGTTTGCCGGTAAAGACGTGCTCGGCGTAGTTCAGCGCGGTGTTGGGGAACCAGCGCGCCCCCGGCATCTCGCGCGAGGCGAGCACGGGGGAGGGGTCGCCGTCGGCCCGGACGTCGAAGAACTCCCAGATCGCCGACCAGAACCCGTCGAGGTCGTCGACCGACCACTGCCAGAGCTCGTGGTAATCGCCAAAGGCGAGGCCGCGCTCTTGCCCCAGCCAGCGCATGAAGTCGCGCAGCCGCGAGCGCTCGACCAGCTCAGCCGACGGCTCCCACAGCAGCTCCCCCGTTGCGGCGCTCACCGCCTCAGCCTAATTGGCCGCCTGGCCAGGGCGCGGATGCCGGAGGAGGGATTCGAACCCTCAAGCCCGCAAGGGCAATCGATTTTGAGTCGATCGCGTATGCCAATTCCGCCACTCCGGCTCCGCCTGAACGATAAAGCGCGGATCAGGCAGGCTGCGGATGGCCCGAGGCGCCGGCGCCGTAGTCCTCGCCCGAGCCGATCGGCCGCTCCTCCTCGACGTGCCACTCCTGGTTGAAGGCGTAGAGGGCGGCGGCGATGAGGACGATCTGCAGCAGGCCGAGGATCACCACCAGCAGGCCGATCAGCGAGGAGCTGAAGGCGGCTTCGTCGAAGCCGGCGCGGTCGCGGTTGAACCAGCTTTCGGCGCCGACCGCGCAGAAGATCGCCAGGATCATCGAGAGCGCCGCCGCCACCGGCAGCACGCCGCGGTTCCAGCGGGCGACGATGAAGGCGAAGAAGGCGTAGAGGAGCGCGTAGATCGCGCAGACGATTCCCATCCCGCTGCCGCCCTTCAGGAGCGACCAGCCACCGATCGTGATCAGGCCCGCAATCACCGCCGTGGCCGCGAGCAGCAGCACGACGACGAACTTGGTCGTGACCGAGCTCGCCTTTTCCCGATTTGGCCGCCACAGTTCGTAGCCGGGCCTGACCTCTCCTACCGCCACGCCACGATCATAGAATCCCCAAGCGACGCAGCGGCATTGGCCGCTCGTTAAGGGCCGACCGGCCCGGCCACGCGGGCGTGGCGGAATTTGGCAGACGCGCCAGGTTTAGGTCCTGGTGATCGAAAGATCGTGGGGGTTCAAGTCCCTCCGCCCGCATCTTGGCCAGTAGGATTCGGCCCTCTGGGGCAGTGGCCCAACTGGCTAAGGCACCGGTCTCCAAAACCGGCGATTCCAGGTTCGAGTCCTGGCTGCCCCGTCCGCAGGGTGCTCAGGCGAGGAGCAGGCCGACCACCAGCAGCGCGATGCCTGCCGTGGCTGCGGCTCCCGCGGCGCCGAGGAGCCAGCGGCGGCGGGCGATGATCGAGATCGAGGCGAGGACGATGCCGACCTCGAAGGCGACCTCGGCCAGCTCGTAGGCGAGGTGCTGGGAGTTGGCGTCATCGACCTCGCTGCGGTGCGCTTCGATCTCCTCGTTTAAGTGGTGGTCGGCGGGACGTAATTGGTCGTCCACTCGTTTCTCGTGCAGGCGCGCTTTGGCGGCGGCGCGGGATCGGGCTGGGATGCCGGCGCCGAGAACCCGCAGGAGCGACGCGTTGCCTTTGGCGATGTCGATTTTCACCCGGTTGGTCTCGAGTCGCGCGGCGGCGGTGGCGCCGTGGGTCTCGCCGGTGATCACCTCTTTCAACGCCTCGTTGGAGAGGAAGGTCGCCACCGCGAGGAAGCAGGCGATCACCGCGACCGCCACCGCCGCCATCTGCGCGTGATTCGGAAGCTCGCCGCCGGCGGCGACGTGGTGCCCCTGCTCGAAGCGCTCGTATGACCTGTGGGCCTCCATCGGCGCCCTTCCTAACAGGCGGGCCGGTCGAGAGCGCTTCCAGGTCCTACCCCCGTATGTCGCACCGAGGCCCTCCCGGCTTAGACGTTTTGTCACTTGTCTTGTCGCAGCCCCTCTGCCACGCTGCCGCAATGGGAGGGAGGACCCCACTCGCCAGGAAACTGGGCGAAGCCGCGGCGGTTGCCGCGCGCGAAGCCTCTGCTGAGGAGGCACTCGGCGAACCCACTCCCGGGATGCGGCGGCGCGAGCTGCTCGCCGGCGGCGCCGGGCTCGCCGCGGCGGCGATGCTCAGCGGCCCGATCTCCAGCGCGCTGGCGGCGAGCGCGCCGCGCGTGGTCGTGGTCGGCGGCGGCCTTGCCGGCCTCACCGCCACCTACCGGCTGAAGCAGGCGGGCATCCAGGCGCAGCTCTACGAGGCCTCCGATCGCCTCGGCGGCCGCTGCTGGACCCGGCGCGGCGACTTCGCCGAAGGCCAGATCGCCGAGCACGGCGGCGAGCTGATCGACCAGGGCCACACCGAAATCCGCCAGCTCGCCCAGGAACTGGGGCTCAACCTCGACAACCTGGTGGCGGCCGAGGTCAACGGCACCGACCCCTTCCACTACTTCGACGGGCAGCCCTACACCTACGAAGAAGCGACGAACGACCTCAAGGAAATCTGGCAGCAGATCCACAAGGACGTCTCCGCCGCCAGCTACCCGACGCTCTACAACAGCAACACCCAGCGCGGCCGCGAACTCGATGCGATGTCGATCGCCGACTGGATCCAGGCCTACGTGCCTGGCGGGATGAAATCGAAGCTCGGGCAGCTGCTCGACGTCGCCTACAACATCGAGTACGGCGCCGAGACCAACGTCCAGAGCTCGCTCAACATGCTCTACCTGCTCGGCTACTCGGGGCAGGGTCAGATGCGGATCTTCGGCCCCTCGAACGAGAAGTACCACGTGCGCGGCGGCAACGACCAGATCACGGCGCGGCTCGGCACGGAACTGAAAGGGCAGATCGCCAGGGAAAAGGCGCTGACCTCGATCCGCCGCAACGCCGACGGCAGCTACCGGCTCGTCTTCGAATCGGGGCTGAGCACCGAAACCGTCACCGCCGACCACGTCGTCCTCGCCCTCCCGTTCTCGATCCTGCGCTCCCTCGACTACGCCAAAGCCGGCTTCTCGAAAGTGAAGACGACGGCGATCGAGCAGCTGGGGATGGGCACCAACTCGAAGCTGCACGTCCAGTTCAAAGACCGCCTCTGGAACTCGCTCGGCTGCAACGGCGAGACCTACGCCGACACCGGCTACCAGAACACCTGGGAGGTGACCCGCTCGCAGGCGGGGTCCAGTGGGATCCTCGTCAACTACACGGGCGGGACGATCGGCGCCAGCTTCGGCACCGGTACGCCCAGCGAACGCGCGGCCCAGTTCCTCAAACAGATCGAGCCGGTGCTGCCGGGAATCTCCTCGCGCTGGAACGGCCGGGCGACTATCGACTTCTGGGCCGGCTACCCGTGGACGAAGGGCTCCTACTCCTACTGGAAGGTCGGGCAGTACACGAAGTTCGTCGGGGCCGAACGCGAAGCGGAGGGCAACTGCCACTTCGCCGGCGAGCACACCTCGATCGACTTCCAGGGCTACCTCAACGGCGCCGTCGAATCGGGCGAACGCGCCGCCGGCGAGATCCTCGCAGCACTGAAATAAGCGAGCGGACGCCCGTTCGAGACTCCTTGTGGCGGTCCGACGGCGTCGTTAGCTTCCACTTCGACAATTTCGGTCGAGTGAAGGGAAGCGGATGAAGCGCATTTGGCGGGTCGGATTCGGGGCGGCGATGGCGGCTCTGCTGGCGATGGCGGTGCTGGCTGCGCCCAGCGGGGCGGCCGGCGGCGCGACCGTCTCGGCGAGCTGCACGCCGAAAACGAACATCGAGGCGATCGTCGACGACTCCGGCTCGATGAGCTTCACCGACTCGAGCCGCCTGCGCGTGCAGGCGATGGACCTGCTGATCAACGCCCTGCCGACGCAGACCCAGCTGGGGGCGGTCGAGTTCGGCTCCGAATTCGAAAAACCGGCTGCGGACACGGTCTTCCCGCCCGAGCCGGTCGGACCGAATGCAGCCGCGATGAAGTCGGCCCTCGACACCCTGATCCAGGCCGACAACGGCGCCACCGACTACAACGCGGCCTTCGCCAAGGCGGACGCCGACAACCCGACCTCGGAAGCGCGCATCTTCCTCACCGATGGCGGGCACGACGTCGACACCTACAACGAAGCCCATCTCGGCCACAACGTGCCGACCTACGTGGTCGGCTTCGGCTCCGGGCTCGCCGCCCCGGAAGACCAGGCGCGGCTGCAGAAAATCGCCGCCGACACCGGCGGCCAGCTCTTCGAGCTCGAAGACAACAGCTCGCTGCAGGCGACGATGACCAAGATCGAGGCGGCGCTCACCTGCCAGACGCCGCCGCGTGAATTCAACGATCTGCTGAAGGAAGGCCAGGTCAAGATCCACAGCGTCCCGGTCGGGGCTTCGACCAAGACGCTGCAGATCGTGCTCAGCTGGGCCAGCTCGCTGGACAAGTTCAAGCTCGCCGGCCTGAGGCTGGTCGCCAAAGGCAATCTGATCGCCGCGGCGCGGCCGAAGGTCCGCAAGCTCCAGGTGAAAAAAGAGAGCGGTCAGACCTTCCTGGTCGCCAAAGTCTCCGGCCTGCGCAAAGGCACGCTCCGCTTCTCGGTCAAGGCGGCGAAGGTCGGCTCCGGCGAACCGAAAGTGAAGCTGACGACGCAGGTCGGGCGCGGCTCCGGGCACTGAGCGAGGCCGGCCCGGTCGCTGTCAGTCGGAGGAGCTTCCTTCGGCGACGGGGACCGGGCTGATCTCCAGCCCGTCGGCGAGGGTGAAGAAGGCCGCGGCGAAGGGGCTGGCGGCGGTGCGCTCGCGCAGCTGCGGCCAGTCGATCTGCTCCCGGAGGGAGCGGGTGATGAGGATCAGATCGCGGTAGTCGGCGCTGTGCTCGTCGAGGGCGAAGAGCTTGGTGACGAGGATGTCGTCGAGGTCCATCACCCGGATCTGCATCGCCTCGACGCTCATCTCCTCGCCGCGGGCGATCACCTCGTCGTCGATCCGCATCCCCGACGGTTCGTAGATCAGGTCGATGAGGATCTCGCCGTCCCAGGCCTTGCGCAGCCACTGCTCGGGCGGATTCTCCGGCCGCATCCCGGCTTCTGCGAGCGCTTCCTGGGCGCGCTCGGCGTCCTCGGGTTTGAGCATCAGGTCGATGTCGTTGGAGGAGGGCGGACCGCCACGCGCCCAGCAGCCGAGCCCGCCGCCCAGCAGGTAGGGGATTCCCTGTTGCTCCAGCGCTGCGATCGAGCGCTTGAGGCTGTCGGTCAGTTCGGTAGCGACCTCGTTCTTGCCCAGTCCCTCGGCCATGCCTCTTTTCGGTGCCCCGCCGCGACCGTGCCTAAACGCACGTCTTTTTGCCTGCAGCGGAGGCGGGTAGGGAGGCGACGATGGCACCCGAGACCAGCGAGGGGCAGGTGCGGATCGCGGCGACCGGCGACATCCACTGCCGCGACTCCAATCGCGAGGCGGTGGTGGAGTCCTTTAGGCAGCTGGGAGATGACGTGGACCTGGTCCTCGTCGCCGGCGACCTGACCAGCCACGGCCGGCTCGCGGAGGCGGAAATCCTCTGCGAAGCGGCGGCGGCGACCGCGGCGCCCGTCTATGCCGTGCTCGGCAACCACGACTGGCACGGCGACGAAGCCGAGGCGATCCTCGAGCGCCTGCAGGCGGGCGGGGTGGAGATGCTCGACCGCCGCGCCGCCGTCTGCGCGGTCGGCGGGGTCGAGGTCGGGATCGTCGGCGTCAAGGGGTTCGTCGGCGGCTTCGCACCGCGGCACCTGCCCGACTTCGGCGAGCCCTCGCTGCGGGCGGTCTACCACGAGGCGACCGAAGAAGTGGAAGCGCTCGAGGAAGGGCTGCGCGAGGTCGCCACCTGCCCGCTGCGGGTCGTCCTCCTCCACTACGCGCCGATCGAAGGGACGCTGGAAGGGGAGCCGCGGGAGATCTGGGTCTTCCTCGGCAGCGACCGCCTGGCGGCGCCGATCCTCGAGCACGGCCCCGACCTCGTCCTCCATGGCCACGCCCACGCCGGCTCGCCCGACGGGACGATCGGCGAGACGCCGGTCCACAACGTCGCCCAGCCGCTGCTCGGCGCCGACTTCCGCCTCTTCGACCTCGAGGTCAGCCGCGCCGGGAGCCCGATCCGCTGAGCACGGCGCCTTATCCGGATATATCGCGGATAAGGCGCACCGCTCAACGCTTGGTCGGTTCCAGCCCGATCAGGGCGTAGTAGCCGACCAGGTAGAGGCGTTTGCCGTCGGAGACCATCGGCGTGTAGCCGGCCTGCTCGATGTGGAAGACGCGCTTGCCGGTGCGGGTGTCGAGGCCGGTGGTTTCCCGGGTCGCGAAGCTGGTCGTGTAGACGGTGTGGCCGATCACGGTCGCGGTGCCGGGGATCGCGCCCCGCACGTCGTAGGTCCAGCGCGGCTTGCCGGTGCGCGCGTCGAGGGCGAAGAAGCGTCCGTTTTCGGCGCCGATGTAGACCGTCGGCGGGGTGCCAGGGACGCGGGCCACGGCGGGCGAGCCATAGACCGAGTCGCCGGTGGCGAAGGACCAGTCGACCTTGCCGGTCTTCTC
>Ga0157370_10007685_pt1 | contig 11699 bp, 12 predicted proteins | sample C35metaG_FD_113463 | JGI IMG/M metagenome (GOLD analysis project Ga0157370, IMG submission 113463) | Corn rhizosphere microbial communities from Kellogg Biological Station, Michigan, USA - C3-5 metaG | ecosystem: Host-associated > Plants > Roots > Rhizosphere > Soil | place: USA: Michigan... | reverse complement strand
GACGGCTTCATGCAGACGTGTCCTGATTGCGGCTCGCAGCTGGAGTTGGCTGAAGGATGCGCCAAGTGCCACGTGTGCGGATTTTCGGAATGCGGCTGAAATAGGCGGCGTGGCTGTCGAGCCCCTCAGAGCGAGCGGTAACATTCGCACGCGGCTAGTCGCATTGTTCGCATCAGGAGATTTGTATCGGGCGCGGTGTGCTGGTAGTGGAGTGCTCAATTAGGATGGGAGATGGGCCACATACCAGGATGGCGCGAAATCGTTTACAAACGCAGTTCCGTAATTCTGATTCTAGCTTCTGTACGACCGTAGTAACTCGCTAACCGATACTCCGCAGGTGCGCTGCCAGTGGCGCACCTGCGAGCGCGCAGGACTGATACTCCACTCACGCGCGCTTGGAATCACGACAACTGTTCGTGCGAATTGAGAGGCGCGCACCGATTCGGTGGCGACTTTCTGACGACTCTGCTGTCGCGAGTCTACGCTTTTGCGCCCAGCATGGCTGCCGATTGTTCCCAACTTACTGGTACAAAGGAGATGTATAGGATGTACCCGAAAGAACAATCGTATACGGCGCGTCCCCAGCGGCCGACTGCCCCAACCCAGTACCATCCTCCTGAGAATCTTCCGACTGGCATCGCAGACATTCGGCGCTTGCCGGATCCGGAATTCCTCGCACAGTGGGATGCGATCATTGTCAGTGACGAGATCCGCGATCGGCTCCTTGGCCAGGCAGTGCTCAACTTCACACTTCGACAGAAGGTTTCGCGCGCAACGGTACCTATCCATGGCATTATCCTGCTGGTTGGACCGCCAGGGACAGGGAAGACCTCACTTGCGCGCGGGCTCGCGGCCCGTACGGCCGAAGCGTTTACAGGGGCGGCTTTCACCTATATGGAAGTCGATCCGCATGCTCTGACGAGCTCGGCCCTTGGCAAAAGTCAGCGAGCAGTCTCCGATCTATTTGTCACCATTGGTGAGCGCGCGCACAACGGGCCGACGATTGTGCTGTTGGATGAAGTCGAGACACTTGCGGCCGATCGAACGGCCATGAGCCTTGATGCGAATCCGATTGATGTGCATAGAGCGACCGATGCGGCACTTGTTCAATTGGATCGGTTGGCGGCTAGCCACCCCAAGCTGCTTTTTATTGCCACCAGCAATTTTCCGGGGGCTATCGATGCCGCGCTGATTTCGCGCGCCGACCTCGTCATATCTGTACCGCGGCCTGATTTGCGTGCTCGTCAGACAATTCTCGTCGATACGTTGCGGGCGCTGGCGGTCGGGTTCCCGGCGGTGGCGCACATCGCGAACGACCCGGGACTTGCCAAGATTGCTGGGCTAACTGATGGACTGGATGGACGCCAACTGCGCAAGCTCGTCATCGCCGCGTGCGCGCTCGACAAACAGGTCGCGCTCAATCCATCGGCGCTTACGCTTCGTCACCTTGAACTAACTGCCGGGTATGCTGCTGCCGACTTAAAGCGTTTGGCGGGGGCACCACAATCAGCATCGTCGACATCGGGGCAGCCTGCGAGGCGTTCATGACCGTTGTAGCACGAACTTTTGCTTCGATTCCAGCTCGGTCGGCTGTTGACACGTGGAGCCAAATCGTCGCGCTGCTTGCGCCGGACGCAGCCTCCAACGCAAGGCGTGAACTGGACAGCATTGGCGGAGTTGCTGCGTCTCTGATCGCGAGCGAGGCTATGACTTCAGCCATCCTCGTAACCGGTTCGGGGCCACGGGTCCGAGTCTATTGTTGCTACGGTGATGAGGCGATCGAGGGTGATGTGGTGAGCGAGTCGCCGTTGGCGTTTTGTGCTACAGAAGGCGATTGGCACCTTTCCCTCCCAGCGCCGAAGGAAGACGTCGCGTGGGCCGCGTTAACTGTAGCGACCAAGGCGAAGCGCATCTCAGTCCGGGACATGGCGGATGTCACAGGCTCTGATACAAGCGACGAGAGCGAGGATACCACGGAGAAAGCTGCACTTCCGTCGACGAACCAAGGCTTGGTGATCGATCCAAGCGCGTTTCTCCGGAGGTAATGGTGGCAACCACGGTTTCAGTACGGACGTATGCGCATGCCGTCACGCATGTCACTGAGAATATCCTCCGCAGCTTCAAGGATATAATTCGGCAAATCGGACTCAGTCCAGGCGACTTGACGGAAGACTACGTCACCTACGAACGCGCAATACGAACTTGGATCGAATCGGAACACCTTGAGCGCGTTGTCCTTGAGATATTTGAGCCCAAGACTAGTGCGCTGGTCAGCCGTTGGGACGTTGCCGTGAGTTACGAGTGGTCTGACGGTGATGGGGCGTTTTGGGTGGATACGGATGCGATTCGCTACGCTATCCAAAAAGCCGGCCAAGTACCTTCCGCGTGCTCGTACCGAATTGTTATTAAAAACAAGCCGGGACGCCCGGACGTCTCTGGATGGAGTTCCACAACATTCCGATCTACTAGCGGGTTCGTCGAACAACGCATCGGCACAACGGTCAACGCATCTGGGCTTGGCGGTGGCATCAGTTACTATCGAAAGCTCTAAAGGCGCAATAATGCTGACAACAGAAGAAGCATTCCGAAAATTCCGAAGCCGACTTGAGCTCAACGATCAAGAGCAACAGAACGCGTCGCGCCGACAGAAGGAAGTTCGTGGGCACATGGACGAAGCTTTCCAGGTCGATCACGATTTCTTGACAGGATCCTACAAGCGGCACACGAAGACGAAGCCGCTAAAGGACGTTGATGTGTTTTGCGTTCTGGGTGATGACGAGCGCCACTACCGCGAAAAGCCGACCAGCGACTTGCTCAGTGCGGTCGAGGATGTAATGGTCAAGCACTATGGTCGAGATGCCGTAACGGCGCAACGACGCTCAGTGTCGATTGACTTCGGCGTCGTCGTCGACGCTGAAGACAACACAGACTACCGGGTAGTGAGTTTTGACGTCGTTCCGGCGTTTGCCAAGAATGATGATTATGAAATTCCCGATCGCGACACTGGTGAATGGACAGAGACTAACCCCAGGGTTCACGAACAGAAAGCAATCGATGCGCAAAAAGCCTTTGACGGTGAGTGGAAAGGTCTGGTGCGGATGATGAAGTATTGGAATAATCATCACGATAAGCCGATCAAGCCATCCTTCCTTATCGAGGTTATGGCGTTGGAAGTCCTCGATCCTCCGTTTGGGGGAGAACTCGCTCGGGAGATGCAGTTTTTCTTCAGCACCCTTGCGGCGCGCATTCATGAGCGCTGGGAGGACCCGGCCGGGCTTGGACCGCCAGTCAGTGATTCGATGGATACCGCGCGTGTGGCACTTGCGCGGACGGCATTGACCTCAGCCGGTCGTTCAGCCGACGCTGCGATGCACTTGACACGCAGTGGACGGCAAGGAGAGGCGTTGCGCGCATGGCGCACGCTCCTCGGACCAAAGTTCCCGCTGAGCTAGCAGTTTGATGACCATCACTTGGGGGTACTGAGATCAACGAATGAATGAGAAGAATGACAAAGCTGTCGAACGCGTAGCACTTCGCGAGTTATTTCTGCAGCTACAAAAGGTCATGATCGCCCAACTGACAGCGACTCGAACGACGCTTCCTCATCCTGGCAACAAGGGCGACGCGACGGAAACGCATTGGACTGATATGCTCACCACGCATCTCCCGCAACGCTACAAGGTTCGGAAGGCGCGCGTGATCGACCATACCGGTGCGCTCAGCGATGCCATAGATGTGGTCATTTTTGACGCTCAGTACTGTCCGCTCATCTTGGAAGACGGTGACGCGTGCTACGTGCCTGCGGAGAGCGTATACGCCGTATGTGAGGTCAAGCAAGAGCTTACGAAGGCCCACGTCGAATATGCGGGAGCAAAGGCGGCGTCAGTTCGGCGGCTTCTACGGACAAGCGCTCCCATCGTACATGCGGGTGGTACCTACGCGCCGAAACAACCACTGCCGATTCTTGCCGGACTGCTTACACTGACGAGTGACTGGACCCCACCACTTGGTAAGAGCTTCGACGCGGCACTGGGAGGGCTCGCTGCTGAAGAAGAGCTGCAGTTTGGATGCGTTCTCGAGCACGGCGCCTGGGAGTGTACACACGATGACGAGGGCGGACCTCGCACTATTGTCTCTGGCGCGGAAACCGCCTTGATATCGTTTTTCCTCACGCTTCTCGCATCGCTCCAGCGCATGGGGACGGTGCCTGCGATTGACCTCGCCGAATATGCCAAATCGCTATAGGTTGTCGCGGACGCGTGAGAGAGCCGCATCCAAGTGAGGCGGGGTCGGACGAGACATGCCCGGAGACATGTGAATACCTCGCCGAGATATGGGTCGCGGTGCTTGTTAGCGCAGCATAGGGAAACGACGTAGGCCCGCTCGTGCTACTCAGTTGACCTTGGACGGAATCGAGAGACGGCGGAGCACTGAATTCGGATAACCGCGAAGATGGGGGAAGATGGGGCAAGTAATTCGGTGAGCGGATGCTGTCGCCGGATTCGCAGGCAAGGGGCCTGAATAGGCCGACGCACCCGATACAGTGATCGCTGTCCTCCGATACGAACGGGAGATCGCGACTCGCGAGGCATGACGGCGGGCCTCTTGCAGTGTTCCCGCCGCGAGCACGGTGTCTGTTTGGTGCTCCAGAATCTGGAGGCACGTACAACTCGCGATTGCTTCGCGTATGTGTGACAGCTGGTCGGCTGGTTCGTGCGGTTAACGCACTAGCCCCAAGAGACACGAGAAATAATTGAGGGAAACCGCCTTGCCGAAAGCAAGCACAGGCAATTCGCGTCAGGGCGCGTCGTGGTGGCCTACGTCACCCAGTGGTCCGTTTGTGCGAGCGCCCATTTCCTGGGATCCGCTGGCACGGCGAACCACATCCACGCCGGCACCGTGCACTGGGCGCGGCTGCGCAGTTCTCCCTCAAGAGGTTCTTGTCATGACACGCTCTCATTCAGCCGCGTCCGACAGGCTCGCCGCTATGCCGCTTGGTATTGCTGCGCCACCGATCGGCGGCATTTCCAGTGAATCCGATAGCGAGGGATCAGTACACCCCCGTCGCACCGAAACCGACATCGCGCAACAGCCGGCTCAACGTTCGACTGTATTGCCGGACATTGACCTCCGCGGCCTCATGTGTCGCGAAACGGACCGAGACGCGTATGATGCTGCGTGGAGCGCACTTCACCAACGGTTCGCGGGAGGTATATACGTGTTCATTCAGGAACGCGTACGCGACAGGGCCTTAGCAGAGATCGTGTGTGCCGACGTTTGGTGTGCAGCCTCAGAAGAGCTCACGGCCGCAACTGATGTACGCTCGGTTGCTTCCTGGATCTATCGACGAGCAGAGTGGCGTATCCACAACGTGTGGGCTCAAGCAAGCCGCGACGCGCGTCTCTTTGTGCAGCCGCTTCCAGAATACGTTTCCGATTGCCTGGATGTGCAGGATGCCTTGCAGGCCGGCTTGCCTATGGACTTCAGCGGCCGACGGTTCGCTGCACCGCCGGACGAGGACTTGCTGACCAAGGAGTGGTGCGAGCGTACTGTCGCGAAGTTGGTCCCTTTTCTCCGCGACCTTACGCCCAGCCGCCGTCAAGTCTTTGAGCTATACTTTGTCGATGGGCAGTCCGCCAAAGATGTTGGAGATCGCCTCAACCGGAAGCCTGGGGCTATTCGTACTCTCGCGTCGCGGCTGGCCCGGGAGTTACGCGCGTATCTTGCGTCCGTTGCGATCGAGGAGCCTGCCAATCCTGCTGATGCGGTCGATGCTGTTCGGAGCGCGCTGCGGCTTTTGTAGGCACTCATGGGTGCCGGCAGTGCGCATTTCGCGAGAGGAACAGTGAGCGAGGTGCGACCCCCATCCGACTCTACTGGCAAGCCGCGACGCGAGGCCTCCCCCGGGGTAGGCGCAGCGAGTGCGGGCTTCGAACTGGCGGAATGGGCACGGCGAGCGCGTGATCATGCGCGTGAGCGGCCGCCAGAGGAATACGATGGCTTCTCAGAGTGGCTCGACGCGGTCTTACCTCTTGACGACGATCTCGAAGGTCTGATCGCGCAGGCAGTTGGGGTCGACCGGCTCGTCTTCCGCCAACTTCGAGCAGGTCTCATTCCAGTTTCGGCGGGCCCTATGTTAGCATCCGTACGTCTAGCGTACTTGGCTCGAATGCCGAGGGAGACATTCCTAACCCTTGCAGTCGCGGATTCGAACCGACTCCGGCAACTCTCTCAGGCCCCAACAAATTCGGCTGCGGTACGCCACCAACTCGCCGATGCGTGGGATGCCTGGGATGAATTGGCGTCGCGGCGTGCGCCATAGGACCCGAAGCTTGGCGCCAGGGTAGACGCCTCTTTCCTCTGGAATTTCCTTTCCCGCGATGTGCTATCCCTCGTCATGATCGCCGTTTCCATGCTCCGTTTCACTACTCGGCACACTGCTATCCGGCGCACTGGCCTTCTAGCTCACGGGCGGCGACAGGGCTCGCCCAGCAGCGCGGCAGCAAGAAAACCCCGCCGAATGAACCATGTGATGGCCGACCGGATCTGGCGTTATCTGCGTTGGATTGTCGGCTCGGAGCCGTGAAACAGAGCTTGATTCCAATTCAATGTCGGGAGCGCGAGCGACTTATGCACGATTTGCTTCAGCATGTCCGCAACATTCTCACAGCGAAGCTTCGCCATTCATCCAGCGCAGCATGAAAGATGTTTCACATCCCTGGTGAAGGTTTGCGCCGCGAGCTTTAGCCCTTCGACCATTGTCAGGTACGGAAACAATTGATCGGCGAGTTCCTGAACGGTCATGCGCGCCCGGATGGCGAGTGCCGCCGTCTGGATCAGCTCGCCGGCTTCGGATGCAACCGCCTGCACGCCGATCAGACGGCCCGATCCCGCCTCGGCCACAAGCTTGATGAACCCTTGCGTGTCGAAGTTGACGAGTGCGCGGGGAATGTTGTCCAGCGTGAGCAGACGGCTGTCGGTCTCGATGCCTTGCAGACGCGCACTGTCCTCCGACAGGCCAACGGTGGCGACCTGTGGGTCGGTAAACACTACCGCTGGCATGGCGGTGAGGTCGAGCTGAACATCTCCACCGGTCATGTTGATTGCGGCGCGCGTGCCTGCCGCCGCTGCTACGTAAACGAATTGCGGTTGGTCACTGCAGTCTCCGGCCGCAAAGATGTTCGGCGCGCTCGTGCGCATCGCTGGGTCTACGACTATGGCGCCCTGCGCATTCATCAGTACTCCTGCGCGTTCGAGGTTCAGCTCTCGCGTGTTCGGCATGCGGCCGGTGGCGACCAGGAGTTCGTCGGCGGTAATGATGCCGAGGTCTGTGGTAAGCTGGAATTCTCCGTCCGTGTGAGCGACCTGGCTGGCCTGCGTGTGTTCCAGCACTGTGATCCCTTCGGCACGGAAGACCGCCGTTATCGCTTCGCCGATCTCGGGGTCTTCGCGCATGAACAGTGTGCTGCGTGCCAGGATCGTGACGTTGCTACCCAACCGCGCGAATGCCTGTGCCAGCTCGACGGCGACCACGGACGAACCGATGATGGCGAGCCTGGGTGGAACGATGGTACTCACCAGCGCTTCGGTGGACGTCCAGTACGGCGTGTTCTTTAAGCCCGGGATGGGCGGCACGGCCGGACTTGCGCCGGTGGCAATCAGGCAGCGGTCGAATGGCACCGCCGTTTCCTGCTCCGTGGCGACTTTGACGATGAGCGATTGCCCATCCCGGAAACGTGCGCTTCCGCGCGCGACGTGAATGTTCGGATTCGCATCCAGGATGCCCTCATACTTGGCGTGGCGCAGTTCGTCTACGCGGCCTTGCTGCTGCGCGAGCAGCTGATCACGCCGAACCGTCGGCGCCGTTTTGGAAATTCCGTCGTCGAACGGACTCGTGCGGCGAAGATGTGCGATATGGGCAGCGCGGATCATGATCTTTGATGGCACGCAGCCGACGTTGATGCAGGTGCCACCAATGGTTCCGCGCTCGATGATCGTGACGTGAGCGCCGAGTTCAGCGGCCTTGATCGCGCCGGCCATGGCCCCGCCGCCGGTGCCGATGATGGCCACGCGCAGACTCTGCCTCAAGCGGATGCTCCTGAGCCTGCGTTTGGAACTTTGCAGACCATATGCGGCGGGGATACCAGATCCCAGATCGATACCACAACCATCAGGACCAGGCCGGGATAGAGCAGCCACGCAGTGGGCCAGCCATAGAGCGCCATGAACAACGCGGCGGCTATCACTAGTAGCGGGCCGATGAGGCCGAGCGCCATCCGGGGCCATTGCCTGTGACGCATCCCGCTGACGAGGTTGGCCAGCAGCGCGATGAGAGCAAACAGCGGCAGTAGGTAGCGGATGAACACGCCCTCAAACTGGCTCAGAAAGCCCAGCCCGATGGCGGCGCCGAGGCTCGCGAGGGCGGGGAAGCATGCCGCGCAACCCATGGCTGCAATGATGGCGCCGATGACGCCGACCTTGTCGGCGCTGCGCGTGAGAGAATCATCTGTGGTCATATTTTCCTTAGGCATGTGACTGGCCTTCCGAGGTTCGGTTTTGGTATATAAGGGCAGAATCTATTTCCGTACTCAAGTACGGCATCAAGTGAAGCGGAGTCAAACCAAATGGAGAGTACTTCGAATGGCCTGACCATTGGCATCTTTGCCAGGGAGGCCGGTGTCAGTGTTGAAACGATCCGCTTCTACCAGCGTAAGGGCCTGGTGCGCGAGCCGCACCGGACCTTTGGCAGCATTCGCCGCTACAATGGTACGGACGTGGCGCGAGTAAAATTTGTAAAGGCAGCCCAGCGGCTGGGTTTCACTCTGGATGAGATTGGCGAACTGTTGAAGCTCGAGGACGGCACCCATTGCAGCGAGGCCGCAAGACTCGGCGCTGTACGGCTGGCCGATGTGCGCGCTCGTCTGGCCGATCTTGCGCGGATGGAGATTGCGCTGTCAAAACTGGTAAGTGAATGTCGCGCGCATTACGGTCACGTGTGCTGCCCGCTTATCGATGCGTTGCGCTGAAGGAGATAATTGTTAGCCCCGCCCGACTGGTCCCGCGGATGACCTTGACTCCGTACTATAGTACGGAGCTTATCGTAGACCGTGGGGACGTTTCAACGCGAATGGGGCAGGAACACACTTGAGACGCCGTTGACACGGCGTGCGTTCGAGTCGCCCATAATTCTCGCCAACAGTCAGGGTATCTCCACATGATGAGCGATTCGTTCGACCTAGTCGTAATCGGAACTGGCGCTGGCGGTTCCGGGCCTGCGTCAAAGTGCCGCGCCGCAGGATGGCGCGTGGCTGTTGTCGATGACCAGCCGTACGGTGGCACCTGCGCGGTTCGCGGCTGTGATCCAAAGAAGGTTCTCGCCGGCGCCGCCACAGTGCTCGACTGGCAGCACCGAATGACTGGCTCCGGCATCGAGGGCGACGCGCGGATCGACTGGCGAGCACTGATGCGCTTCAAGCGGACGTTCACCGGGCCAGTTCCAGCGCGCACCGAGGCGGCGTTCGAGAAGGCAGGGATCGTTACGTTTCACGGCGGTGCTCGCTTTACCGCGGACGACCGCATGGTCGTCACGGCTGCTGATGGCAGCGTGCGCGAGATCCATGCGCTGCACTTCGTCATCGCGAGCGGCGCGACGCCGGTGCCGCTCCACCTCCCGGGAGAGGAGCACGTGCGCACGAGCACTGATTTCCTGGAGCTCGACGAGTTGCCGGCACGCATTGCCTTCGTCGGAGCGGGCTACATCTCGTTCGAATTCGCCCACATCGTGCAGCGTGCAGGAAGCCACGCGGTAGTGCTTGGCCGCGGTGCACCGCTCGCGCACTTCGATCAGGATCTCGTGCAGCGGCTTGTAGCTCACAGCATAAGTGTGGGCATCGATCTTCGGACCGGCGTCGATGTGACTGCGATCGAGAAACACGGCAACGGTTATCGCGTGCACGTTGCGACGGACTCCGGGACAGCGGTGATCGAAACGGATCTCGTGGTGCACGGAGCTGGCCGTATCCCCAAGACGAAACAGCTCGACCTGGAGTTGGGGCATGTGGATGTGGACAAGCGGGGCGCGATCGTGGTGAACGAATTCATGCAGAGCACGACAAACCCGCGCGTCTATGCGGCGGGTGATTGCGCACTCTCACAGGGATCGCTCCCGCTCACACCCGTCGCTGGGCACGAGGGGATCATCGTCGCCTCCAACCTACTGCACGGCAACACGAAACTACCGGACTATCGGGGCATACCGAGCGTGGTATTTACGGAGCCGCCGCTCGCAACCGTGGGTCTGACCGAGGCGGAAGCTCGTCATCAGGGGCTCGATATTCGTGTGAAGTGCGGGGACACAGCGGGCTGGTTCTCGAACCGGCGTGTGCAGGAGCCTACTGCCATGTTCAAGACCATCGTCGACAACAACACGGATCACGTCCTCGGTGCTCACCTCCTGGGGCCCGACGCAACCGACGTCATCAACATTTTTGCGCTCGCGGTGAGGCACGAAGTGACTGCGTCAGAGTTGAAGCACATGATCTACGCGTATCCTACCAGCTCGAGCGACGTCAGCTATATGCTTTAACGATGACGATGCATTGCAAAGGCGTGACTATCCAACGCGTAGTCTGTGACTTGTTGATCGAATGGCATGGTAGCGGCATATGACGATCCCGTACCCGCACATTCCGCCTGTCATCGTCTCAATCGGGCCGCTTGCTGTCCGCTGGTACGGCCTCATGTACGCCGTGGGCTACGTGCTCGGCTATCGCCTCGTCCGCACGCGCACTGCACGCGCCATCCTGCCAATGGGCAAGGCCGACCTCGAAAGCTGGATCGGGTACCTCGTCATCGGCATGCTCGTTGGGGCTCGTGTGATCTACGCGGTCGTGTACGACCGGCCGGCGTTTGCGCGAGATCCGATGGAACTACTACGCGTCTGGCATGGAGGCCTCTCCTTTCACGGCGCTGTCCTTGGGATGACAATCGCTTGCGTGATCTTCGCGCGTGTACACAGAGTCCGCTTTCTTGCAGTTGCAGATCTGCTCGCTCTGGCCGGAACACCGGGACTGTTCTTCGGCCGGCTGGGAAACTTCATCAACGGCGAGCTGTATGGCCGCCCGAGCAATGTGCCCTGGGCGATGGTATTTCCTACTGACCGCCTCCGCGTTCCACGGCATCCCTCGCAATTGTACGAGGCTCTTGCGGAAGGTGTGTTGCTCGGACTCATCGTCTGGACGCTCGCGCGCTGGAGTCTCGCACGCGGCTGGTACCGGTCCGGCTTGCTTGCCAGTGTGTTTCTGATCGGCTACGGCGTGTTCCGTTTTTTGATCGAATTCACGCGGCAGCCCGATGCACAGCTCGGGCTCATTATTGGTCCGTTCAGTATGGGCCAGCTATTGTCGATCGGCATGCCGGTTCTGGGAATCTTACTTCTGGCTTTTGTCACGCGTAGCCCACCTTTGGAAAATGCCATGCACTCGGAAAGCGACGGTCCGCCCGCGTAGTGTTGCTAAAATCTCCCACAGCGCATGAGGCAAGGCTGGATAGCGGCATCATTCGCGCGTGATTGGGGCTCCAGCGGTGCCCCAGCGGGGTGCCCCAGCGGTGCGCCAGCGGTGCCCCCGCGCTGCCCCGGCGGCTCGCCGCGGGCCAGCGCAGTCGCTCCGGCGCCCCTAATCCGGGAAGCGGCGGCTTTC
>Ga0157370_10007682_pt1 | contig 11702 bp, 5 predicted proteins | sample C35metaG_FD_113463 | JGI IMG/M metagenome (GOLD analysis project Ga0157370, IMG submission 113463) | Corn rhizosphere microbial communities from Kellogg Biological Station, Michigan, USA - C3-5 metaG | ecosystem: Host-associated > Plants > Roots > Rhizosphere > Soil | place: USA: Michigan... | reverse complement strand
ATTTGGTTTTAAATGTGGTGATCAAGGAGGTACTAGAATCATTTTCCATGCAGGAAAGAGACAGGATAACATTTCGCCAGATGCTCTATGAAAGAACGCTCTTAGGTGAATTGTTGCTGGTCGATGATTTCAAAGATCAGGGAGTGTTTTCTGCGCTTGATCAAACACTTATTGGGTTGAATTTTAATAGTTCCGTTTATATAAACCTGCTCATCAAACGTCTGGTTTCAAAAGTGGAATTGGAAGAAGATATTGCCGGAAAACTCAGTCTGCTTTCTTTTTATTGGAAGGAATTCAATCAGATTTATTCCAATGAAAAACTGTTTTTTAAGGCAGGGATGCAGCATCTTAAAACAGTTGTCGGCAGCTGGTTTGAAAATGAAATCCAATATCTGGAAAAGCAGCTGGAAATTTTAGCAGTCAGATCTAAAGAGGCTGGGGGAGATGAGAAAAAAGAAAATAAGCTGGAATGTGATCTTTCTACCGATCAGATTGGAATTATTCTGCGGGCTGCTGATGAAGCACGGATTGTGAAATCCAGATCCATGAGCCTTGTATTTCAAAGGATAGTACCGCATCTGTCAACTGCCTTTAAAAGAAATTTATGATATCAGTCCGTCAGAAGCAAATCCTATAATGCAGAGGAGAATGATAAGAACATAGCCATACATACTCTGGAGAAAATGATTAAAAAGATTCGTTCCTACTGAACCCGAAATGATCTGCTGTTTTATGAAACAAAACAGCATAAGTAACGTCTTATACTGGGAATGGATTTTTGTATCCATCGCTCTTAATTGTAAAGAACATTAAAACTAAAAGCTATGATGACTTTAATTGCTATATTTTTTCCCTCGCTGTCATTTCTGCTTCGCGGAAAACTGTTGACAGCCCTGCTGTGCTTGATACTGCAGATCACTCTGATCGGATGGATTCCGGCAGCAATCTGGTCTGTGGTGTCCCTTCAGAATTCAAGGGCAGACAGACGCAATTCAAAATTGATACGGGCGATGAGATCGAAATAAAATAAGCTTAGTCAGGCAAGTGAAGCCTCTGGAAACATTTTTGTTTTCAGGGGCTTTTAATTTACAGTTATATATCATTATTTCTCGGAAGGAAATTATTTCCATTTTCCTTAGTGCTTTGATGGCAAAATTTTTTGCATGGCCTTCAATTGTAAATGCAGTCGAAACTTCTATTTATATCTCGATTATAGATAATTGTTTATAGATTTTAAGATATCATTGTGCGCTTTATTTTCCAAAGTTTAAATAAATAGTAAAAAAACTGCAAAATGAGGAATCCCGTAAAAAAAATATAAAATCCTTTTGTTTATTTGCGCGCGTGATTGTACTCAGAATTTTAAACGAATAAACGTGAAATCAAAAGCTATATATCTTGGAATTACCGCAGCCTTTTGCCAGCTTCTGGCTGCACAGACATTCGAACCGCATAATTCAATAAATTTTGGCAGTGTTAATGACGGACGTGATGTTGCCGACGGTATCACTTGGTACAGACCAGAGCCGCGCGACTATGACTGAAACCCCTTCCGCCCAGCAAATAGAAAAGAACGGGTTGGTGGTGACTTTGTATATGATTGAAATGAAGAAAGAGAATGAAAGACAAAACGAAGAAATAAAAAAACAAAATAAAGAAATCGAATATCTTAAAACCAGAAAATGAAAAAGCTGCAATTTACGCTGTTTTGTATAATAATAGTTTTTAGCATACAAGCGCAAACTCTAAATCCTACTTATAATATTGTATCTCCAGGAGCAGCAGATGCTTTTAAAGGAGGATATACTTTCTCATATTCATCGGCGGGTACTCCTTGGAATGGTTCACTTATTAGTTATGGGGGAGCGTCAAACGGTTATGATACACAAATTAGTTCTGATTATGGAGCAAACCGTATTTCTTTTAGAACAAGAAATGGTGATTACAATTACTGGAATCCATGGAACGAACTCGTAACTTCTCTAGGTGACAATTACTTGGCAGGAAATCAAAACATTGGAGGGACTTTATCAATAGGTGTTTATCAATCTACTTCGTCGTTTTCTGTGGGGAATAACCATGGTGTTAAGATGTCAGTTGGAAATAGTGCATGGAGCAATACATCAATAATAGTAACAGGCTATACAGTTGATACGGGAGATTTTACAGATCTTAAAGTGCCTGGTTATCTCTCTAATAGTGCTTCCGTTCGTATTCTGCGAGATGGAAATGTTGGTATAGGAGTTATTAGACCTACAAATAAACTAGATGTCAACGGCACAGTCCATTCCAAAGAGGTAAAAGTAGACATGACAGGCTGGTCCGATTTTGTTTTTAAAAGAGAATATAAACTGCCGACATTGGAAGAAGTGGAGAAACATATAGCCGAAAAAGGTTATTTAGAGAACATTCCAAGCGAGAAAGAAGTTTTGGAAAATGGAATTAATCTTGGGGAAATGAATGCAAAACTGCTTCAGAAGATTGAGGAACTGACTCTTTACATGATTGAAATGAAAAATGCGAATGAAGCACAGAAAGAGCTTTTAGAAGAGCAAGATCAAAGACTATTTAATTTAGAGCAAAAAATAAACCAACTTTCAAAATCAAAATAATGAGAAATCCCTTTTATATTTTAGTAACTTTCTTTTTCTTTATTACTGCGCATTCCCAAACAACAATTAATCAAAATGGTTTACAAACCACGGTAATACAGGGTTTAACTTCTACAACCCCTGAAGCAAAAAGATATGAAATAGCAAATATTGGATATAATTCTTTTCATTGGCAAAATGGCGGTATTATTATTATAGAAATCTACCAAAAATTTTTCTCTACTGACTATAAAAAATATGTTCTGCAAAATGGATACGGCCAAGGTATTAATTCTGGTTCTGCAGTTCTTAAATTAATTGAAAATCAAGGAGATCAATCTTTGGGAAAAATAACGTTAGGAACTCCGATTGATATAAGTTCTTCTTATGGAGGCTACATAAATAAACAGCTTCCTGTTTTTTTTGATGTTCAAAATTATGGTTCATATAATATTAAGATTTCTTATCAGCAGCAGAAAGTAGATACTGTTACTGATTTTAATCAGATTAAAATTAATGAATCTCCTACTGGCACAACCATTTCTAACTTTACGGTTTCCAATCAATTGAATTACGATGTTACTTCAAATGGTTTGTTGCGAATTAGCGGTATCGGAGACCATTATATTCAAAATGGCAGAATTGGAATTGGAACTATATCTCCTGATGAAAAATTAACAGTAAAAGGTAAAATACATGCACAGGAAGTTCGTGTTGATATGCTTGGACCGTTAGTTCCTGATTACGTCTTTGAAAGTGATTACAAACTTAAATCTCTTGAAGAGGTTGAAAGTTACATTAGAGAAAACAAACATCTTCCTGAAATTCCATCAGCCAAAGAAATTGAAAGAAACGGTTTGATGCTGGCCGAAATGAATATGGCTCTCTTAAAAAAGATGGAAGAAATGACTCTGTACATTGTGGAGCAAAATAAAAAAATAGTAAGTCAAGGAAAAAAAATTGAAGAATTAGAAAAAGAAAAAGATTCTATGAAAGATTTAGCAGCTAGAATTTTTAAAATTGAACAACAACTAAAATAATCTTACTGGAATTGAATTTGTATGGGATTGAAATTAAGAAAGATGAAAAAACAAATGAAGAAATAAAAAAGATTAAACCGAGTGGCATTCCAGAAAGTGAAATTAATTTTTGGAATGTTTTTTCTTTTAGCAGTGAAATGGGGAGTTACAGCCCAAAATGATTTGCCGCTTTCAGGCAATGTAACTATGGGGGTTAAACAAAGTTATGCCGGTAATTCAATATTTTTTTAATGGATTAGGATAAAGTCATTTAGTTAGAACTGAATCTTAAGGTGACAGTAAGAATGGAAATACATGACTTAGAATATATTTAGCAGATGATTGGATTTATGATCAGGGTTTGAAATTGAATTTAAAAGAGTATAGTCGGACGAAACTTCAAGAAGCTGAAAACCATATTGTTGAGAATGGCCATAAAGAAAATATTCCAAATGAAGAGAAGTGCTGAAAAACGGAATTAATCTGGAAGAAATGAATGTAAAAACGTCTTCAGAAAATTAAGGAAATGATGTCCCGCATTATTGAGATAAAAAATAAATTATGTTGATAAAAAAAGATAAACAAATTAGAAGAGTAAGTATGAAAACGAAAGTATACATTTTTTTAGCGGTGTTTTGTTATTGGGCGGTGAATGCTCAGATACACACTCCCTCAGGTATTATCCAGGGAACTTCAGGTAATGCTAATGTTGGTATTGGTACAGGGAGTCCAATGGCAAAACTTCAAGTTGACAACGGTAATATATTGGTTCGAAATTTTGCAAACGTTGATAATCAATCAGCAATTATGATTGCCCATTCAATTAATATTACCAATTACGATACATTTGGGACATCGGTGCGTACAATCACTGAAAGTGCAGGATATAATACATATGGTTTGCAATTTTTTACCCAGGAAACTCACGCAACTGGACAAACCGAAAAGTTGAGAATACTTGGAAATGGTAATGTGGGAATAGGTAAAATGAATCCAACAAATAAATTGGATGTAAACGGAACCATACATTCAAAAGAGGTAAAAGTAGATATGACAGGCTGGTCAGATTTTGTATTTAAAAAAGAATATAAGCTGCCAACACTTGAAGAAGTTGAAAAACACATTACTGAGAAAGGGCACTTAGTAAATATTCCAAACGAAGAAGAGGTTTTGAAAAACGGGATTAATCTCGGGGAAATGAATGCTAAACTTCTGCAGAAAATTGAAGAACTTACTTTATATGTAATTGAGCAGGGGAAAAAAAATGAGAAACAGGCTGGTGAGATTGAATTCCTAAAGAAGAAATTATTGAGAATTGAAAAAGTTACTAACTCAAAATAAACCATATGAAAAGAAAAATTACCTTTTGTTTTTTTGCATTTTTTTCAATTTTGGCGGCTGGCCAAATTTATACCTCAAGCTTAGCGGTTAATATTTCAAATAGCTCAGGAAGCGTTGTTAGGATTGGGATAGATACCCTTTCTGGTTGTTTTTTCTCACTAATATAAATAAACGATATGAAATTTATTGCTTTCTTCTGCTGCTTGATAAGTTTAATTGTCAAGGCACAAAACACTAATATATTTCCTGCCAGTCCTAATGCTTCTTCATTAATTGAATATGTAAACCTTCCAGTGAGTCTGGATACAGGAATTCCCACTATCAGTTATCCTCTCTTGTCTATTAAAAATAATGATATTGAGGTTCCTATAAGTGTATCGTATCATGCAGCCGGGATAAAAGTTAATGAGGTGCCAAGCTGGGCGGGAACTGGGTGGACCTTAAATTCGGGAGGTGTTATATCACGTGTTATTGCTGGTATGCCAGACGATGTAGATAACGGCTTTATAGGGCTTAATCAAAAAGGAAAACTTGTAAATCAAAATTGGGATGCGGTATATATCAGAAGTGCAAATAATAGAGTAGTAGATACTGAGCCGGATATTTTTTATTTTAATTTTTTAAATTTTCAAGGGAAATTTGTTTTTACTGCTGATGGGGACATAGTGATGCTGCCCCATCAGGATTTAAAGATTCAGCCTCCTTTGGGCCCAAAAAAAGTTGATAATTACTGGACAATAATTGATGGTCAAGGAAATAAATATAAATTCGGAACAACACCGGCTTCAATTGAAAAAATTGGAATTACAACTACCTTTAATACTGGTGGAAATATTGACACTGTAACTGCTGCACCAAGAGTATCTTCATGGTACCTTTGCGAAATAGAAAGTGCCACAGGGGATAAAATTACTTTTGAATATAAAAGTGGCAGCCCATATTCATTTGAGAGTAAATCAGAGTCTAGGACAGCGAAGTATTTTCCGGGAAATCCTGTAATAAATTCTGTCCAGTTTATAACTGTTACTAATACAGTTACAAATCCAGTCTATCTGGACAAAATAGTTTCTGCTAACGGATATGTAAAATTTAATTCATTGTCACTGCGTGAGGATTTGATTAACAGTTATAAGATTGATAATATCCAGTTAATAAATAAAAATGCTTCTGTTGTGAGAAAAATTAATTTTAATCACAGTTATTTTGCATCTCCAGGATGCACTAGTCCGGATTGCAAACGTCTTAAACTTGATGGTATTTCGCAGGAATCATCCCTGGCAACACAACAGCTTTATCAATTCCAGTATAACCAAAACGTACTTTTACCAAGCAGAATGTCGCCGCAGATTGATCATTGGGGATACTTCAATCAAAATGGCGAAACAATTCTTAATACAGGAAACGCACTTAACAGGGCTCCAAATTTTGAAGGAACTAAAGCCAATATACTTCAGAAAATAACATATCCAACCGGCGGAAGTATTTCGTTTGATTTTGAATTAAATGATTTTGATGCATCCGGTGCTAACTCACCAACGGGTGGATTGAGAATCAGTCGAATAACAGAGAATTTTAAGTATGGCGGTGCAGTAGCCAGAGATTATATTTATAGAAAAGGAAATTCGGCATCCAGCAGCGGAACAAGTTACGCAACTCCAAAATATACTTCAGATGGAGTAGTTATCAGTGATGGCCATAACTGGAGTTTCTATAAGATGTCATCACATTCATTACGACAGCTATTTGATCTTAATGGTTCGAATGTGAAATACGAAGAAGTAAAAGTGAGATATCCTGATAACAGTTCTGAAATTAATTTTTTTACAAGCTTTTTAACTAATCCTGATATAAGAAACCAGATTGATTACAGACGATACAGAACAGATATTAATACTCTGTATAGTGTTCTGGATATTAATCCTTTTGAAGAACCTTTTTCTCCACCTTCAGTTAATAATTTTAATGAAAGAGGCTTTCTAACAAAGAAAATCTATAAAAATAGTTTAGATAAGACTGTTTATACTCTTGAGAATACCTATAAAAAAATAAATCCTTCCGGTCAGTACCAGTCTTACGGATTTTCCATTTCGCAGTTTGCTGCTAACAGCAGTGGAACTGAGCAGGTATTTAATATCGGAAAGTATACTTTTAAAAATGATATTTATGTACTCGATAAAACAAGGGAAGTGAAATATGATCTGAATAATTTAACAGCCGGTACTGAAATTAATACAGAATACAGCTATTCAGCAGAATTTCCAACTTTAAAAACAACTGAAGTAATGACAAATAGTGATGGTAAAAAGCATAAAAGCGTCTACAAATATTGCTTTGACATATTAAATGAAAATGGGATGGCTGTATTAAAGCAGAAGAACAATATCATGCTTGCTGTGCTGGAAAGCAGGTTTGTAGACGACATCGACATTTATAACAAAAAAATCTATTTCGATACTGCCGCAGGTTATTTGAATAACGGGGGTATGCCTTTAGTTAGAGAAGTTAAAGAGAATAAAACCAGTGACAAAAACAATAACATTGTTTTTGAAAAATATGATATGGAAGGCCGTCTGCTTCAGTTTAAACAGGCTGATAATGTATCAACATCTGTTATTTGGGGATACAATAATGAATATCCAATCGCAAAACTCGAGAATATTGCATACAATGAAATTCCATCTGATTTAATTGCTCAGTTGAAGACTAAATCGAATGGTTTTATTCAAAGTGAATTAATGGATGCCTTTACAAATTTGAGAAACAGCCCAGTTTTAAATAAAGGACTGATAACTACTTATACTTATGCTCCTCTCATAGGTGTGACATCAATCACTGATCCGAAAGGTTATACCACGTATTATGAATACGATGAATTTAACCGCTTAAGGAGCAGCAGGGATGCGGCAGGGAATATTATTGCAGAGAAGAAATATAATTATAAACAATAAATATTAGAGGTATGAAAAAATATTTGCTTATACTGTTTTTATCTTTTGTTTATTGTTTTGGTGCTAAATCTCATAGGGAGGATTCACCAGTTTTCAATAATAATTGTATATCGGTTCAATATCCAGATTTTTATCAGGAAATACTATCCCGCAATTTAGTAACCAGTAATGATTCAGGAGATAGTGCTTACGGCTATATCGAAATTTCAAATAACTATTTGACTGTGAATTTTGAATCAGTGTGGAGCTCAAACCAATCTTATGTCACCGGTATTGTTGCGTCAATAAATACGACACTGCCTAATATTTTTTTAGGACCTATTTACAGCGGAGGACAGGAAACGGGTTTCTTTGCCAAAATCGAAGATAATAATTTAGTAGTATATTCACTTACACCGAATTATTCTTATTTCAATAGATTTAATTTAGGTTTTAGTATTGATTTAAGTTGTATGCAAAATTGGTATTTTGATGGTGATGGTGATGGATTTGGAAATGCAGATTCAAATCCTATAACAGATTGTTATCAGCCGGCGTGGAATTATGTACCAAATAATCTGGATTGTAATGACCAAAATCATTTAGTGTCGGCAGCAAAAAGCTGGTATTTAGATGCTGATAACGACGGATATGGTGATCCCGGCCAGGGACCTGTAATTCAATGTGATAAACCTGCAGATAATTATGTAGACAATAATCTAGATCTGTGTCCTTTTGAATACGGACTCTCTTCAAATGGATGTCCTGATGGAACGTTTTATATTAACGAAAATTACATGCGTACCATTTCTCCAACAATACCAGTAAACACAATTGAAGGGCTTGCCGCCACCAATAAATTAGATGATATTATATATTATGATGGTCTTGGCCGCCAGATGCAGAAGATCAATATAGGCGGGGGTGGAAACGGGGAAGATATAGTAACCCCTTTTGAATATGATATATATGGAAAGCAGACCAAAGAGTATCTGCCGTATGGGAAGACCACCAATGGAGGAATTTACATGACTAATGCTCTGGAGAGTGTACAGCAGTTTTACAATACTGTTAAGTACGAAAACTCTTCAAATCCCTATAATGAAAAGCAATTTGAAATTTCTCCATTGAACAGGGTATTAAAACAAGCATCATCGGGAGATTCATGGAAATTAGGTTCTGGTCATGAAATGAAATTCGAGTATCAGACTAATATAACCGGAGAAGTTAAAATGTTCAATTCCGTATCTACATGGAATGCTGCTCAAAACATTTATGATATTTCGTTATCTCTGTCAGAAAATGTTTATTACACAGCTGGTGATTTATATAAAAATATTACCAAAAATGAAAATTGGACAGCTGGTAAAAACAATACGACAGAGGAATTTAAAGATAAAAAAGGAAGGGTGGTGCTTAAGAGAACCTACGCTGATTATAAGGATAATATAGGAAACATTATTTCTTCTCAAAAAGTTCATGATACTTATTATGTTTATGATATTTATGGAAATCTATCCTATGTATTACCTCCTAAGGCGGTTGATTTATTGGGCAGCATTACAAACCTCCAGGCAGACATAATTTCTATGGCAACTGTTACTTCTGCAAATCCATTACATCTTAAAGCGGGTAATTCCATTCTTCTGAAAGCAGATCCAAACGATCCTTCTAAAGGATTTCATGCGGTTGCAGGCAGTACTTTTTCAGCAGTGATAGATACCAGCACCCAGACTGTTTTAGATGATCTGTGTTATCAATACAAATATGATTCACGAAACAGATTGGTAGAAAAAAAGATGCCTGGTAAAGAATGGGAGTTCAGTATTTATGATAAACTTGATCGTGTGATTTTAACCCAGGATGGCAATTCAAGGCTTCAGAACAAATGGTTTTTTACTAAATATGATGCTTTTGAACGTTTAGTGTATACAGGTGAATATACCAAGCTGATTACCAGGACAGCATTGCAGGGACTGGCAGACAATAGTTCTGTTTTATATGAGACAAAGACACAAAGCACTACTATAAATAATACAATTGTATACTACAGCAATTCTGCTTTTCCAACTGACGATATTGATTTGTTGACCATAAACTACTATGATGACTATAATTTTGATATCGATGGAGGAACGCCGGAAAATGTAGGTATTCTTGCACCAAGTAATCAGGTTAAATCATTAAGTACCGGAAGTAAAATACGCGTTCTGGGTAAACCTGATTGGATTACCAATGTTATATATTATGATAATAAAGGACGAGATATCTATAATTATTGTAAAAACAGCTACCTTGGAGCTGTCCATAAAGTCAAGAAAGAGCTCGATTTTGTTGGTAAACCGACACAAACCATAACTGAACATGTAAAAGAAGGAACGACGCTAACTGTTACGGATGTATTTACTTATGACTCTGCCCGCAGATTAAAAAAACAAACCCAGTCGTTAAATGGCAGTGCTGCTGAAGTTATCTGCGAAAATTTTTATGATGATGTAGGGCAGTTGATAAAAAAATCAGTAGGAGGCAAAAACAATCAGGCACGATATCAGAATATTGACTATACATACAATATCCGTGGCTGGTTAAAAGGTATAAATGATTCTAGTACAGATAATGGTGCTATTGCATTAGGTACAGATGATCTTTTTGGATTTAAGATTAATTATAATAATCCGACAGATGCTTTAAAAGCTTTATATAATGGGAATATAAGCCAGACATTTTGGAAAATGCAAAATCAAAATTCGGACATTAAAAACTATACTTACACTTATGATGCCCTAAATAGACTAACAAATGCTGTCTCGCAAGACAGCGGCAGGTATAATGAAAGTTTAACCTATGATGCAAACGGAAACATAATGAGTTTGATTAGAAACGGTTATAAGGATGCCGATGCATTGCAGGCGGGGATTATGGATAATTTGACATACAGCTATGATAACGGCAATAAACTGCTCAAGGTTGATGATAGTTCCGGAAGTATGGAAGGTTTTAAAAATGGGGGCAACAACGGAGAAGATTTTAGCTATGACAGAAATGGAAATGTAAAAACGGATGCCAATAAGGGAATCACCGGTATCACATATAATCATTTGAACCTGCCTGTTGACATAACTTTTTCTCAAGGAACTATTCATTATGATTATGACGCTTTGGGGACAAAACTAAAAAAGACCGTAAATGATAACGGGACCGTCACCGTAACACAGTATGTTTTTGATTTTCAATACGAGAAGCTAGGAAGTGGTATCAATGAATTAAAATTTTTTCCACATAATGAAGGTTATATCAAAAAAACTAATGGAATTTATAGTTATATTTATCAATATAAAGATCATTTGGGAAATGTGCGTCTTAGTTATGAGAATATCAGTCTGACCGTTACGCCGTCATTACAGATTGTGGAAGAAAATAACTATTATCCTTTCGGTTTAAAACAAAAAGTGAGGGGAGAAGTAATTAATCAAACTGTTTACAAATATAAATACAATGGTAAGGAGCTCCAAGACGAGCTGGGGCTTAACTTCTACGATTACGGAGCAAGGAATTATGATCCAGCTCTTGGGCGTTGGATGAACATTGATCCTCTAGCTGAAAAAATGAGAAGGTATAGTCCTTACAACTATGCTTTTAATAATCCAATATTTTTTATTGATCCTGATGGAATGGCACCAAGTGATATTATATTTTTATCCCGAAATAAAGATGGCTCAACAAAGGAAGAATTAAAGTATAGAAATGGTAATTTTTATCATAATGGAGGAAAAGGAGCAAGATATGATCCAAAAGAAGGTAATAAAACATTAAATACGGTACTT
>Ga0157370_10007681_pt1 | contig 11703 bp, 10 predicted proteins | sample C35metaG_FD_113463 | JGI IMG/M metagenome (GOLD analysis project Ga0157370, IMG submission 113463) | Corn rhizosphere microbial communities from Kellogg Biological Station, Michigan, USA - C3-5 metaG | ecosystem: Host-associated > Plants > Roots > Rhizosphere > Soil | place: USA: Michigan... | reverse complement strand
GCTTATGCGCTGCTTGGCCTGATCACCTTCTACACGGCTGGTCCGAAGGAATCGCGCGCGTGGACGGTGCACAAGGGCGCCAAGGCGCCTGAAGCAGCGGGCGAAATCCACACCGACTTTGAACGAGGCTTCATCCGCGCTGAGACGATTGCGTACGACGATTACATCAACTTTTGCGGCGAAGCCGGCGCGCGCGAGGGCGGAAAGCTCCGCTCCGAAGGCAAGGACTATGTCGTCCAGGACGGCGACGTGATGCTGTTTCGCTTCAACGTCTAAGCGAAGCGGGCGCGCGCGTTCAGGCGGCCCGGTTCTCCCGCAGCAGAAGAATCGCGATCAAAGCGGGGATGACCAGTCCGAAATAGCTGCACCATTGCGGGATCACGTGAGTTCCGACGATGATCTGGAAGTGCGTGAAAATGCGATAGAGATGCAGCAGCGCGACTGCGAAGAAAATCAGCGCTGCAATCATCGTGAATGGTCTGCCCATCGGATGCTTCCCCCAAAAGTTGCGTTCGAATATAGCGCAATTGCTGTTCAGGGCGAATCGAGATGAAACAGCCGCTCCGCCGGCCTCAACGCCAGCAACAGCCAGAGCATGCCGAAGGCCCAGCCGCCAACCACGTCGCTCGGCCAGTGGACCCCGAGCATGAGGCGGCTGATTCCGATGAGCAGCGACAGCGCAATTGCGGCAAGGGCAGCCGGCCGCTGCCACCGCGTGCCCGCAGTGAAGGCGAGCGCCAGCGTCAGATAGAAAATCATCGAACTCGTAGCGTGCCCGCTCGGAAACGACGAGGTTCTAACGACAACGAGATGCGGCTCGAGATCGGGCCGGGCGCGCGCGATCAAGTATTTCTGCACTTCGCTAAGACCGCGCCCGACCAGGATCACCAGCAGCAACATCAAGGCGAAGCGACCGCGGCCGCGCCACCACAGCCACAGCGCGATCAGGAAACCAGCGGCGATCAGAACGCTCGGTTCGCCGAGCGCAGTGAAGATCCGCGCTATGACAACGAGCGCGGGATGCCCGCCCGCGTAGAGCGCCTCATAAATGATGCGGTCGAGCGGCCCGCGGCCGAGGACCAGCATCGCAATCCATAGGGAGGCGAGCGCGGTGATCGCGATCGACTTCCGCAGCCTCGCCACGGTGAGCTGAAACAGGCTCTCCATGCGAAGGTTCATGCCCGTCGCACGGTGGAGTGCAAGCGAAGCGGCTTAGCGCGTCAGAAGTGGGCGCCGAGCCTCAATCCGATGGTCCGCGGGCGCCCAGGCACGATCTTTACCTGGGTACAGGCGCCGCAGACGACGAAGCGAGACAGCTGGTTTCGTTCATCGAAAACGTTCGTCGCGAACAATTCCGCGCTGTAGCGGCTCCAGTCGTAGCCGAAGAAGAGATCGACGAGCGTCGAGGACTTGATCTTGCCGATGATCGCAGCATCGACCGGACGAAGATCCGCTGGCGCCGACCCCTGGTAGCTAATCACGCCCTGCACGTGCAGTTTGCCGGTCCACACGGGCCAGGTGTAGCGCGCCGTTCCGCTCGCCTTGAACTTCGGCGTGACCGCCAATCTCGAACCCGACGGAACGACGATGTAATCATCATTGCCCTTTGAATCCAAGCCACTGCAATCGGGCGAAGGATCGACCGAGATTGCCGCATGGCAGATGTTCCCGCTGGTCCTGGCGTGCGTGTACGCGGCGGCGGCGCTCAGAGACAGACCGCCTGCTACATAATCCATCTGGGTCTCGACACCATCAACCTTGGCGTTGCGGCCGTTCTGAATGACGGTCAGGCTGTTGGGACCAAGATAACCAAACTGGAAGCTGTTCCAGATCTGATGATAGATCGCACCGTTCCACCGGAGCCGGTTTCCGAGGAAAGTCGTTTTCCAGCCCGCCTCGTAGTTTGTGAGAAAGTCCGGCGCATAAGGCCCGGTATCCGGCTGACGATTGATACCGCCCGGACGGAAGCCCTTCGACCAGGTCGCATAAAACATCAGCGCTGACGTCGGTTTCCACTGGATGTTCAGGCGATGGATATGGCCCGTGCCCTTGCTACGACGCGGCACCGCCTGGCCGTTCGAGCCAATGTCCGCAACGTTGTAGCAGGGAATGGCCAAACCGCTGTTCCCGGTCGCGAGCGCGCTGGTGGGGTCGGTGTAAGCTGCGAGGCCGTTCACCGTGAGACAGGTATCGACGCCAGTATGCGATCCTACGGCATTCGGTTCCGGGCCGAACCCGGCGAAGCCGTAAAGGATGTTGTCGAACCTGTAGAAGCGCAGACCGCCGGTGAGCGTGACGGTCGGCGTGATGTCCCAGTTCGCCTCACCGAACAGAGCCCAGTCCTTGTCCTCGCGCCGTTGGTTCGTCAGCCACAGCGTTCCTGGATAACCAGTCACCGACAGGTTCGTCGCCAGATTGTCGATGAGATAATCCTGGAAGATGTGATTCTTCTGATCCTGGTAGAAGGCGCCCACCAGCGCCCGGATCGGCTTGTCAGCAGGGGTCGCGACGCGCAGCTCCTGGCTCAACTTGGTGAAATGATCCGTCGCGGTGATGTGCTGGCGGGGATTGATCAGATTGCCGTTGTTGTCGCGGAAATCGAAGAAGGAGCACCCGGCAAGGCCGCCGCAATATTCGTACGTGTTGTCATAGGCGACAGTGTAGTCGCTGTAGTCCGTCGTGCTGTACCGCGGGCGGTCCATATAGGCGCCGGCGTACGTCACGTCGAAGAAGTGCGCGATCTTGCCCTCGACCGTCAGCGCCGCTTGCCAGAAGCGGTCTTTCGCGATTTCTGGCTGGTAGCGGACGGTCTGAAGATCACCCAGGCCCGCGTCCATGAAGAACGCCCCGTTTGCAGTCATCTTCTGATACATGAATTGCGGCAGAAGCGTCCAATTGTCGTCAAGGTCGATCTTGAGCGCCGCTCGGCCGCCGTAAGTATCGACATCGTTGAAGTTCTTTTTCACGAACTTACTGTTGTCGTAGTGAATGCCGTCGTGAATGCAGCCGATCGGATTGCCGCCTTCGTCGAATAACGTCGTCCCGCAAAGGGTGACTTGCCCGAAGACGTTATCGATGTAGCCCGCATCGTGCTGGTAGAAAGCGGAAGCGCGGAACGCCACATGATCCGTGATCGGCACGTTGATCATGCCCTCGAGCTTGCCGCCCACGCCGCCGTGGTCGACCGAGTTGATCTCGCTATCGATCCGACCCGTCGTCACTCCAAGCTCCGGCTTGTTCGTGATGATTCGGATCGTGCCGGCTTCGCTCGATGCGCCGAAAAGGGTGCCTTGCGGGCCCGAGAGACTTTCGATCCGCGCTATGTCGTAGATGTGGACGTCGAGCGTCCCATCGATCGTTGTGATCGGTTGTTCGTCCAGATAGGTGCCAACCGTGGGGAGAGAACCCGAGTGGTTGCTGTCGTCACCGCCAGTTGCGATGCCGCGCATGTACACCGTGGTGAAGCCGGGCTGCGCCGTGCTGAAGGTCACCGACGGAAGCTGCTTCGTATATTGTTCGAAGTTGGAGATGTTCAGCTGGTCGAGCTTGCGCGTGCCGAGCACCTGAACGCTGATTGGGACATTCTGAAGATTCTCTTCGCGCTTGGTCGCGGTGATGACGATTTCGGTCAAATCGGGGGTTTGCCCCCGCTGCGCAACCTGAACGGCCTTCGGCGGAGCGGTCGCGTCCGTGGCGTTGGTCCCCGGCGCAGGAGATTGGCCAGTCGTCTGCGGCTGGGCCAGTGCCGGCGTTGCGAGCGCCGTCGAAGCGAGAAGTCCGAGCGTAATTCCACGGAATGTACCGTCAGTCATTGCGAATGCCCCCATTCGGCTATGTCTCCTCATAGCGTCAGACGGCATGCTCAAAGTCAACAGCCATGAATGACCGGCGACGCGATTGTTACAAAGGCGTTGCTTTCAGGTCGCGGGTGCGTCCGGATAAGCGTCAAGTATGGGGCCGAGCGCCTGCTTCAGCGGCCCGAGATACTTCTCGTAGGGATGCCATTCCTCTGTCGCCTCACGATAGATCGGCCGCCGAACCTGCTCTGAACTGGGAGTCCTGACTGCCCTCTCCGTCTTGTAGAATTCGAGACACGCCGGTTCGAACTCCAGTCCGCAATAATCGAGCAGGCGGCGCACTTCGCTCTCGGTATCGTCGACCATCCGTTCATAGATTACGCGATGGACCCTGCCGGGCAGCACCGAATCCACGTGGGCGATCAGCCTCACGTAATCCGCATAATAATGACCGACGTGCTTGAGGTCGTAGCTCCACGTCTGGCCGTGCGCGAAGTGCTGGCGAAAGTTCGAGAAGCAACAACCGAGTGGGTGGCGACGGGCATCGACGATCTTTGCGTTGGGCAGGATCAAGTGGATGAATGGCACGTACATCCAGTTATTCGGCAACTTGTCGATGAAGAATGGCTTGTCGGTCCGCCGCTGCACCGACGTTCGCTTGAGATATTCTTCGCCGAGGGCTCGCCGCTCCTCCTCCGGCAGGTCGAGCGCAGCGCGCGGATATCTTCCGGTCCGGCGCGCCAGGATGGGGATGTCCTGCAATTCCGACGTGCCCTCGACCAGACTGTGGGACGAAAGGATTTGTTCGAGGAGCGTCGATCCGGCCCGCGGCATGCCAACGATGAAGATCGGCTCAGGAGAGTCGCAGCCCGAGCGCCGCTCGGCGAAAGCCTTAGTGGTGAACTGTGCAATGCTCCGCTGCACCAGTCTGGCGACGTCCCCTGGATCATAGGGCCGTAGTTCGGCGCGAAGAGCATTGCCGCGAGCGTAATGCTCGAACGCTTCGTCGATGCGACCCGCATCATGCATTGCCTTGCCGAGCGCGAAATGAAGGTGGAAGCGATCGTCATCATTCACTTCCGGATTCGCAAGCGCGCGTTCCATCGCAGCTATGTCTTCGTTCGTGAATTTGATCGTCTTGAGATTCGCCAAGCTCCACCAGGCTTCGCCGAGCGTCGACCGAAGTGCAATCGCCTTCCGATAAGCGGAAATGCCGTCGTCGAGCCGCGCCACGGTCTTGAGCATGTGCGCGTAGCTCATCCATACTTTGGGCTGGTTCGGCGCGCGCCGCAAAAGTGCCTCGTACATCGCGATCGCTTCTTCGAAATCGCCGAGCCGGCCGAGCGTTGCCGCCTTCAGGCTCCAATGGCCGATCTCTTCCGGCTCATCGGCGAAGATGTCGTCGAGCAGCTCCATTGCTTCGGCGGGGCGGCCCAATCGCCCCAAAACGAGTGCCAGGTTAGCTTTCGGGGCGGCCCAGCCGGGAGCGAGTTCCACGGCCCGTCTCAGCAGATTCTCCGCATCCCGAATGCGTCCGATGCGGGCGGCAAGCTCGGCGAGCATCCGGATCGCTGCCGCGTCGAACGGGTCTTCCTTGAGATACGGCTTGAGGATCCGCTCCGCGATTTCGAGACGGTTCTCGTTCATCGCCATCGCCGCCTCGATCAGGCGCGGATGCCATCGGCTCGGGTTGGGAAATTGCATCGCCACCGCGCTACCGTAGCGCCAAGCGTGGGCCGCCGCTATGCGGCCGTCCCATGACTTATTTCGAAGACCTGGAGGTCGGCGCAGAGACCGATTTCGGCTCGTACGAGGTTACGCGCGAGGAAGTGCTGGAGTTCGCGCAAAAGTACGATCCGCAGCCTTTCCATCTGTCCGACGAAGAAGCCGCCAAGACTCATTTTGGTCGGCTGGCGGCGAGCGGGTGGCACACTGCCGCGATGGTCATGTCGGTCATTGCGCGGCATGTGGTGGAACATGAACAAGCCGGCCTCGGCTCCCCGGGCATCGACGCGTTGAGGTGGAAGAAGCCCGTCCATCCGGGCGACACGCTCCACGTGCGCGGACGAATCCTCGAGAAGACGCCGTCGCGAAGCCGGCCCGAAATGGGCTCGTTTCGAACCGAAAACGTCGTCACCAATCAAAATGGCGACGTGGTCATGACCTTCATCTCGATCGTGCTAATCCGCCGCCGCTACGCCGGATCGGCAACCTAGTGCGGGTGGTGGTGCCAGCGCCCGCCGCTCGTCGTTTCTGAAGTGGTCGTCGCTCCGGACGTCGATCCGCTGCCGTGGTGCCAGCCGCTCCAGTTCGAACGGTTGTTCCAGCTTCTCCCCGTGCGGCTTTGCCAGCTGGAGCGCTGGTTCTCCCAATAGCGGCGCTGGTCGTCGCTCCACTGGTGCCGGTGATGATCACGGTCGTAAACGTAGATTCCCGTTCCGGGATAATAGAAATTCCCATACCAGCCGAAGGGGTCGTAGCCGTAGCCATAGGGATAGCCATAGTCGTACCCGTAATAGCCGCCGTAACCGACACCGGCGGACACGCCGCCGTACGGACCGTAGCCATAAGGACCGTACATGTCGGAGGCGCAGCCGGCGAGTGAAACGCCGCCCAGCAGCGCGAGCGCGGCGAGCTTGAATCGAGCGATTTTCATATCGAGTCTCCAATACTTCCGGAGTTTGCTCGAAAGCTTGCCGCTAACCCCAGTGAACGGACGCTGAATTCTCGTTCGCTGCCCGTAACCAACTCGGCGAGCCGCCGCTCGCGCAAAAGCCGCCTAACTATCTGTGGCGTCGATGGAAGTCACTCCAGTTCGGGCCTTGTTCGGGTGCCCATCGCTGCCCGCCGACTGGTCCTTAAGGAACGCTCATTGCTGGTCCACCTGTGTGGACGGCGAGCGCTCTCGTTCCTACGGCTCAGAGACAGCAGGAGGTTCTGTCTCCTGATTTCGCGGGGATTCCTAGCCCGCGACTCCCGCTTTCGACTTGGCTCGGCGAGTCTTCACCTGATTCCCGGGCTCAAGCGGCCCGGTAATCCGCACGGAACGATGTGCCTCATGCCAGATCTGCTGCTTGGCGAGATAGGCAAGGATCGTCGCGATCAGCAGGAAGAAGGTGACGGCGAGGCCCGCATCGTGACGTCGCTGGAGCTCGGGCTGCGCGGTCCACACCAGGAATGCCGCAACGTCCTTCGCCATCTGGTCGACGGTCGGCTTGGTGCCGTCCTGATACTGAACCTGGCCGTCGGTCGTCAGCGGCGGCGGCATCGCGATATTCAAGTTGGCGAAATAGGGATTGTAATGAAGGTTCGGCGGTGTCTTCGCGTCGGGGAACTTCTTCAGGAGCGCCGCCGGCTGGTTCTGGAAACCGGTCAGGATCGAATAGACGTAGTGAGCCCCGCCCTCGCGCGCCTTGGTAATCAGCGACAGGTCGGGCGGAAGCGCGTTATTGTTCGCCGCCCGCGCTGCAACCTCATTCGGGAATGGCGGCGGGATCGTGTCCGACGGCAGGGACTTGCGCGTTGAGGGCTCGCCAGTGTCCGGATTGATCGTTGGAGTCTCGACCTTCCAGTCGGATGCGATCTTCTTAATCTCGGCGTCGTTGTAGCCGAGGCCCTTGAGGTCACGGAACGAGACCAGCTTCAGGCTGTGGCAGGCCGAGCAGACTTCCGAGAAAACCTGGAATCCGCGCTGCAGCTGGCGCTTGTCGAACGTGCCGAATGGGCCATCGCTCGAGAAATGTACTTCCTTGGGCGGAAGATGGAACTCGTCAGCGGCGAGCGGCTCCGGCGGGCTGCTGAAATAGCTCGCCAAATTGCCGATGAACGCGATCAGCAGGACGCCGGCAAAGACCAGCCCGATGAGAAAACCAATGAAACGGACCATCTGTCTGCCTGTCCCCTACTCGGCTGCCGCGGTTGCGCTTTTCGCGCGCCGCTGCGTCTTCGGCGCCGGCGCGACCTCTGCTTCGCTACCGTGGAGCACGGATTCGGTGATTGACATCGGTAACGGCAGCGGAGTTTCAAACCTGGAGACCAGCGGCAGGATCACCAGGAAGTGAAGGAAATAATAGGCCGCGGCGATTTGTCCCACGGCCACCGTCAGCGGCTTGACGGGAGAGCCGCCGACCCAGCCGAGCACGAGAACGTCGATCACCAGAAGCCAGAAAAACCGCTTGAACAACGGTCGGTAGGTGCCCGAACGGACCGGCGACTTGTCGATCCAAGGCAGGAAGAAGAGCAGCAGGATCGAGCTGAACATCGCCAGCACACCCCACAGCTTCGCGGGGAGGATGAAGTCGGCGGTGAACGACCTCAGGATCGCGTAGAAGGGCAGCAGATACCATTCGGGCACAATCTCGGCTGGCGTCGCGAGCGGGTTAGCCGGCGTATAATTGTCCGGACTTCCAAGATAGTTCGGAAGGAAATAGGTGACGATGACGTAGAACAGAAGAAACGCCGCCGCGAACCAGCCATCCTTCGCAGTGTAGTACGGGTGGAACGGCAGCGTGTCCCGCTCGTCCTTCACGTCCACGCCCGTCGGATTGCCCGACCCTGGAATGTGCAACGCCCAGATGTGCAGGATCACCACCGCGGCAATGATGAAAGGCAGCAAATAGTGGAGCGAGAAGAAGCGGGTCAGCGCCGCTTCGTCCGGTGCATAGCCGCCCAGGACCCAGATCCGCAGCGGCTCTCCGATCACAGGGATTGCCGAGAAGAAGTTGGTGATGACCTGCGCGCCCCAGTAACTCATCTGACCCCATGGCAGAACGTAGCCCATGAATGCAGTGGCCATCATCAGCAGGTAGATGACGAGCCCCAGCATCCACACGAGCTCGCGCGGCGCCTTATACGACCCGTAATAAAGGCCGCGGAAGATGTGGATGTAGACCACGAGGAAGAAGAAGCTCGCGCCGTTCATATGCGCGTAGCGCAGCAGCCAGCCGGCGTTGACGTCGCGCATGATCAGCTGATTGACCGAATTAAACGCACCGTCGGTCGAGGCCGTATAGTGCATCGCAAGGACGATGCCCGTAAGAATCTGGATCGTAAGGAAAATCCCGGCGAGGACGCCGAAATTCCACCAGTAATTGAGATTGCGCGGCACCGGATAACCGCCGCCGATCGCTCCGTAGATGACTCTCGGTAACGGCAGCCGCTCGTCGAGCCAACGCATGACCGGATGTTTGGGTTCGTAGGGCTTTGCCCAGGAAAAGCTCATTTCTTGCCTTTCGATCCGATCAGGACCGTCGTCGGTGTGGTGAACGTGTAGTCAGGGACGAACAGGTTCTTGGGCGCTGGTCCCTGCCGGATGCGAGCGGCGGTGTCATATTGCGAGCCGTGGCAGGGGCAGAAATAGCCGCCGTATTTGCCGCGATTCTCGCCTTCTCCGATTCCTAAGGGAACACAGCCGAGATGAGTGCAGACCCCCAACGTGATCAGCCAGTTCTTGTGCCCGGGAAGAGTTCGCTCCTCGAGAGTTTGAGGGTCGCGAAGCTCAGACAGTGGAACGGCGTCCGCCTCGGCTATCTCCTTGGGCGTCAGATTGCGGATGAACACTGGCTGCTTGCGCCACTGCGCCTTGATCCCCGATCCAGGTTGAATCTTGGAAATGTCGACTTCCGTGGTCGAGAGCGCCAGCACGTCGGCCGAGGGCGCCATTTGCACGAACAGCGGCGCGATTGCGACGACCGCACCGACGCCTGCAAACGCGACCGCGCCCACCTTGAGATAATCCCGGCGACGAAGCCCCTCTCCTTCGCCATCCCCACCTGTGACTGCAGGACCCTCAGCCGATTGTGCCTTGGTGGCCATCATACCCCTTTGAGACGCTTATTCCATTGTGCCGGAGGGCACATGGGCGGAGTCGCCGCGGTCGCACGACCGCAGCAGTTGGCCGGCCTGATAGCGAGCGGATTTCGCGATGTGAAGGCCCGGATGCGCCGACTTTCGTGAGCAGCCGCGCGAGGGCGGCATTCGGGTCACACCTCAGCTGGTGAACGGCGTCACGGCCGGTGGCGCCTCGCGCTCCTGCTGTGACCGGTCTCGCGACGATGTACCACCTTATGGTGCGCTGTCCGGGCCTTGTGGTGGTGCTTGGCGGCGGATTTGCGATTTGCCGAACGATGCTTCGAATGCGCGGCCGCCCTGAGCTCGCTCTGCAGAAGTTGCGCGCAATCCTTGTGCTGAAGCAGCTGATGATAGGTCATTTTATGGCACCGACGGATCGTCTTCTTGGAGAGGGTCGGACCGGCGCGATGATGGCTAGCGCGATGATGGCTTTTGGCGGTTCGATTGGAGGTGGCCCGATGATGGGAATGGCTCGCCTGCTGCCTGGCGTTACCCTCGCGATGGCTGACACGCGCGGTGCTGCGGTGGTGCTGTTGCGATCGGTGGTGGTCGCCCATGTCGAACCAGCGATGGCTCGGCGCTCTCGAAGGCATTGGCGGGAACGGCGGCGGCACTCCAGGGGCGGTCTGCATATCCGTCGGAGGAGTCGGCGGCGCATTGGTCGAGCTTTGCTTCGCCGCCTGTTCAGGACTGGTCTGCTGCGCCGTAAGCGCCGAAGTGGAAGTGCCGAATGCAATGGCCGCACAGATGAGCGCGGCGCGGCGAATGAATTTCCCCATGCCTGGACGATAGCGGCAACGGATTGGGAGAGCATCATTCTAAGCACCGAATTCAACGATCCGGATGCACGGCCTGCCTCACGCAGTGCGCGGTGAAATATTCGCTGCCCTCCTGACTCTCGGCGCGTCGTGGGGAATCTGAACTCCCAAGCTCGAATCGAACTGCTCGTCACTCCCGCGCTGGCGGGAGCCGGCAGTTTTGTTGCGGGCATTTTTCCATTTGCTTCCCGCCGCCGCGGGAATGACGAAGAGAGTGAGGGCATCATTCCATGGCGAATAACGCGGGCACCATCCTGTCGCGCATCAAGGACGAGGAGATCGACTGGGTCGACCTCCGCTTCACCGACCCCAAGGGCAAGTGGCAGCATCTGACCATGGCCTCGGGCGTGGTCGACGAGGACAATCTCACTGACGGCTTCATGTTCGACGGAAGCTCAATCGCCGGCTGGAAGGCAATCAACGAATCCGACATGATCCTGAAGCCGGACCTCGACGCGGCCTACGTCGATCCGTTCAGCGCGACTCCGATGATGATCCTGTTTTGCAACGTGGTCGAGCCGTCGACCGGCGAGCTCTACGGGCGCGACCCGCGTTCGACCGCGACCCGAGCCGAGGCCTATCTCAAGCAGACCGGCATCGGCGACACGGTGTTCGTCGGACCAGAAGCCGAATTCTTCATGTTCGACGACGTCCGCTTCGAGGATACTTACAACGCCAGCTGCTTTCGCATCGACGATATCGAGCTCCCGACCAACACCGGGCGTGACTATGAAGGGGGCAACCTCGCTCACCGCCCGCGCGCAAAAGGCGGCTACTTCCCGGTCGCCCCGGTTGACAGCGCAATGGACATCCGCGGTGAGATGGTCGCAACCATGATCGAGATGGGCCTGCCCATGGACAAGCACCACCACGAGGTCGCGGCCTCCCAGCACGAGCTCGGCCTCACTTACGGTGACCTCGTCGAGACCGCCGACCGAATGCAAATTTACAAATATGTCGTGCACATGGTCGCTCACGTTTACGGCAAGACCGCGACGTTCATGCCCAAGCCGATCGCCAAGGATAACGGCAGCGGCATGCACACCCACATGTCGATCTGGAAGGGCGGCAAGCCTTTATTCGCCGGCAACGGCTATGCGGGCCTCAGCGAGACGGCGCTGTACTTTATCGGCGGCGTCATCAAGCACGCCCGGGCATTGAACGCGTTCACCAACCCGACGACCAACAGCTACAAGCGCCTGGTCCCCGGCTTCGAGGCGCCGGTGCTGCTCGCTTAT
>Ga0157370_10007680_pt1 | contig 11704 bp, 10 predicted proteins | sample C35metaG_FD_113463 | JGI IMG/M metagenome (GOLD analysis project Ga0157370, IMG submission 113463) | Corn rhizosphere microbial communities from Kellogg Biological Station, Michigan, USA - C3-5 metaG | ecosystem: Host-associated > Plants > Roots > Rhizosphere > Soil | place: USA: Michigan... | reverse complement strand
ATGTTACGATTGGCAAATACTAGCCCGCTTACTACAACCAATACGAAGATCATCGCATAGGTGACATTTTTTTTATTTTTCATATTTTTTCAAATTGATTCAGCGAATCTACTTTGATATTTTTCGGGTCGAGTGGTTTGGATTGTAAATAAAAATGTAAACTTTGTAAATAAATCGTAAATAGTACGAGAATAGCTATCGGCACGATCCTCCTGTTCCATAAAATGGCTGAAAACGACAAAAGCGATCGTTTCTGATCGCTTTTAGTAGCGGAGACAGGAAATTCTTCCAACACTTGGTGGTATTTTTAGAGAAATTTATAGACTGTAAATCAGGGTCGATAATGTGATGATGGCAGTTCTAAGCTTTTAAAGGTTAAGGCTGTCGAATAACTGGCTGTACGGTCGTTTGCATAATCGGTAATGCCTATCATAGCATCCACAATTCTATCACTCGCGATAACCTCCATAATATTTCCCGACTTATTGATATTTGTTTGTTATTTGTTTTTTCATATAACGACTCTCCTGTTTATCAAAAAAAGTAAATTATTTAGGTTAAATTTCTTCGCACTAATTCTATACCTGCATTTAAAAGCGTAATGATAATCGCCTCAAATTGAGGCTCGACATCTAATTCCCATGTGAATATCATTGGTTCAGTGCTATTATACGATTCGTCCCACACGTCCTCACCATTACACTGTACATTTAGGGTAAGGTCTTCCAATCGTAAACTTTCAATTATTTCATATCTTTTTTGAGGTATAAAAGGCTCTTTTACCTGTACGTAGTCCCCATTTTTATTGAAGCAGATGATCAGCCATTTTTTATCCTCAATATTACTGGTGTTTTTGCTTATATCTTCCAGCCTTATATATACATACTCCTTGCTTATTTTAATTTGAACAGAAGTGGTATATCCACTGCCTATTCTTAATTTCAATCCATTATAATTTTGAATGAATTCAGCTACAGCTGAAGCAACTATATTTTTAGAAAGATCTATTTCAAACGTTGTAATAATTTTATCTTGTTTTACACTATAAAACATCGTCATGCCAACCACTTTTATGTCAGCGATGGCTATTAAAGAAGCATCAGCCAATGAGGTTTGGTTTAACTTGAAGGAACCGCCATTTAATGTTCTGAAGTTTTCGCCAATTATGATGTCTAAACGCCTCCAGCTATTACTTGGATCAAGTAAAAACGAAATCATTTCTGCTTTGGATTCTTTCATTTTTCACTATTTATTTTTAACTCCGATTTTCCTTCCAATATATTAATTCTTCGGCAATGTCTATTTCAATTTAAAGTCGGACATTTCTTCGTTCCAGCGGCCATTGGTTTCCTACAGGCCATTTGCCATCCATTGGGCAAGGTGATGATTATGAAATCATAAAAAGAGACATTGAGCAGAGAAATACATGCTTTAAAGAGTCGAATTTCGACAAACCATAATAAATGAAAAGAGAAAAGTCAGCGCCTTAAATAAAGAAGTTCAACACTTACAATTACTTGGAGAAGTTTTCCATTACGCCAACTTGATCCGACAGAGTGCATTAATAAACGTGATTATAGCTAAGCCTATTCTCTTACCTGAAGATATTGAAATTAGTCAGCTCAGAAATTCTTCTATGAATTATTTTTCAACTACAAATCAGAGTCGAAAAATATGACCGCGGCAATACCTTTACTCCCCTTTTCGACGTTTTATTGAAATGAAAAAGGATCTGGCGCGGTCATATTTATCTCTTTATATGGACTCGATCAAATCAAGAAATTTCCAAACGCATTGGTTTCTTATGCCATTTTAACAAAATCAAATCAACTAATCAGAAGTTATCGTTTCCAGAATATTGCAACTATTGACAAGAGTAACGGAGAGGAATTCGGGGAATTTAAATCTATTGTGGAATTGTTTGCTTAACTCAGTGACAGCTTTGTCGAAAAGAACAACTAACATGTACTGAGTATTTCATCAAAACTGGTCGCTCGCTCCGCGTTTAAGCTAACACCTTATTTCATTACAAACTGTCTATAATAATGCCTTGTGGCTTCCAAAATGATCTAGGAATCGATCTTAGTTCCATTCTTTTCCGTCAAGAATGGAAAATACTTTTATATATGAGAGAAGGATGCATATATTTATTTTCGGCAAAGCCTACAACCTAAATATGAACTTTAAAAAACGTCTCTCAATTTGGTTTCCTTATTTAAGAATCGAAAATTCCGGTCTTTTTTTATGTGGAATAGCTGCGATATACGTACTTGTTGCATACAAAAGTTCGGGATACCATCAGGAGGACGAACATTATCAGATCATTGAATTTGCTAATTATAAATTAGGCTTATTGCCAATTAATCGATTAGCATGGGAATACGAAGCGCAAATAAGGCCGGGTCTCCAACCTTTAGTCTGCTATTTTCTATTGAAAATCTTTCACGGTCTAGGAATAAATGATGGTTATGATATAGCCTTTTTGTTAAGAGCCTTAAGTGCAATTTTCTCCATTTTTGTAATCAGCAGATTCGTGGACAGCTATAAGTCCTGTGTGGCATTAAAGGTACGGCCTTATTTTATCTTCCTTTCCTACCTGCTTTGGTTCTTACCTTATATCAACGTTAGGTTTTCTTCCGAATCATGGTCAGGTATGATCTTCTTGCTGACTTTGGCGGTTATACAACGGCAACGGTATAAAGATACCATGCAAAAATACCTGGCTATCGGGGCGCTATTGGGTTTCGCCGTTCTTTTAAGATATCAATCCGGACTGCTGGTAGTCGGAGTAATGGCTTGGTTTATTTTTGTTTACAGGATTAATTTGAGATACTTTCTTCTAATGACAGGCGCTTTACTGGCGATATTGTGTTTAGGTGTTTTAGTAGATCTTTGGCTTTATGGTGAGCTTACGATTTCAATGTATAAATATTTTGAGGTAAACTTAATACAGGGAGTATCTTCAAACTATGGTGTTTCGCCCTTTTATGAGTATGTACTCTACATGCTAAAAGCTCCTGGTCCTTTCGGTATATGTATCCTTGTTTCCCTTCTGGTGGTTATAGCTTACTTTCCCAAAAATATCATGCTATGGGCCATAATTCCTTTTGTGTTTATTCATTCGTTGATCCCACACAAAGAATTAAGGTTCCTATACCCAATTGTTAATCTTGTACCAGTTTTTCTGATCATATCCTATCAGAAACTTTATAAAGAACTCGCTCTTAAAAAAATTGGAGGAGAAGCCTTCAGAAAGGCGGGTATAATTATGCTGGTCGCATTATTTATCGCAAACATTATGGGGCTAACGGCGATCGCTTCTACAGGAGCGGGAACCAACAAGACCGTGATTACTGAATGGATTCACAGAACCTATGGAGAAAAGAACCTTAATATTATTCTTATTAATGGTGAGAATCCTTATGTAGATTGGGGGCCGCCAAAGAACTCCTATTATAGCAGCGATGGTGTTCATTTAAATAATGTGTCATCGATTTGGCAACCTGATTTTTTGAAATATAAAAAGGCAGGGTATACTAATTTGCTGGTAACTTCTAAAGATGACATTAGCGGTGTCCGGACGGCAGCATTATTGAGACGCCTGGGGCTGGTGAAAGTCTATAAAAATATTCCAGACGCGATACAGCTTATTTATCAGATCTATAATCCATCACTCAATGACCTTTATCTGGAGGTCTATGAACTAAAATAGATCCCTACTCATACTTGTATAGCACGAATCCGTTCCCATAGCTGTTGAAGTTGAAATTGATCAGGCCTTTGTTGCTGTTTATTTCCGGCCAGGGTTTGATTAATTTATAAAAAAGTACAGGCTCCGTGAGGAAATATGCATTCTCAGGTAAATAATTGACCGTTCCAATCTTGTTTTTCTTTAGGAAGTCCAGCACCGGCTGTTTGGGAAGAAAATGCGCAGAGGTTTCGATTTGACCATTTCCTATCTTAAACTCAATTGCTTTTAATGGTGGGCTATCTGTATGATAAATATCATAGAGGATTCCACTCATTGTGAAAAAACCTAAGGTGAGGGATATGGTCAGCATTTTTGTGCCTTGGGTTCCTTTGCTTATTTTATATGCAGTATAGAATGCCAGGAGGGCATAGAGGGCAAGATAATACCTGAAAGAACAGTGTATTGTGTAAATGCAAAAAAGGCCTAAATAAGCAATCAAAAAAAATGGCAATATTGAGCGTTTGCTGTGCCGGATATCATGCCAAAGGAACAAGATGGAATAGAACAGGAAAATGCTCCCAATAGCAGTCAGAAAAAGTTTGACCAGCAGTGAAGACTCAAAGGAATATACCTGGAGTAGCAGCTTATAAGAAGTCGCAACTTCAAAAAAAGCGATACCATGCAATATGATAAAGGCAATTAAGGATACGATAAGAAAGAAGTGAACGTAATCCTTCGCAACAGCTATTTTCAGACAGCCAGGTAGCACGATTCTTTTTAACCTTTTGTAAAGTAAGAGTTCTGCTACCATTACAGAACACAGTACAGGCAAGAGATAGTATCTGCCTGATAAGATAAAACGCTGGCCGTAGCGCATCACAAAAAAAAGGACAACCAGGTTGAACAGGTTGATAAATAATAAAATGATGAGATTACGATATTCTCCGGACCTATAGTAGGCAGACCATAGTATAACTCCAACAAAACCAGCAATAGAAATGCACGAAAATATAACATGATTGTACGTGCCGAGGATATTGGAAGTCAAAAACAGGATTATCCATATGTTTTTGAACCTATCTGAACTGGCAAGGATATGCGATAGGGAGATCAACAATATAGAGAGAAAGAATAAGGTTAATGTATTAACCTCCCATGCCACTCTTGGCGAGGTCATATACAGTGATGATTGCGCCAGAATAAGTAGTCCAAAAAGTGTGGCTTTATATGATCTGAAGGAAAATGACGTGTAACCTAGTAGCAGTAGGCCAAGCGTGTTAAAGACTATTCCTCCTATCCGCAGTTGGGTAACGCCTACCCCGAAAAATTTAAAAGCGATATCAGCCAACAGTATTTCAATGATTCCTGTATAGTTATTCATTCCGCTTAACTGAGTGACCCCCTTATCGGCAAATTGTTTTGCCTTCAGCCCGGCCCAGGCTTCATCAGCATGTAAGCCGGGAAGAAAATCCAGTTTATAGGTCCACCAGAAAATGAAATAGCAAAAGAATGCCCCAGGGACGATCATTGAAACAACAATTTGATTGTGAAGGATTCTTTTTAAGAGCGGCATCGACTATTTAATTAATGTATTACATGCTAATTTAAAATAGTTTCTATTAATATAATAAAATAACCTAACTTAAGATAAACGTTCGGAGATCATACATGCTAATTAACCCTCACATCAAAACCCTAACCCAGGTACTCATTTTCAGGTATAGAGAAAAACAGCACTATTTTCATATTTCATTCCTTGTATGCTGCATCTCAATAATATACTGGCAAGTTCATAGGTTTCAATTCCTGAATGGCTGGGACGATCAGTGGTTTATTACCAATCACTATACAGAAGATGGTTTTCAACGCCATAATTTATATGCAATTTTAAAGGACTTCTATTATGGGCAATATGCCCCGGTCAACCAACTCTATTACACCTTTCTTTTTCATGTGTTTGGATATAAACCTTCTTCTTTCCATGTGGCAGGTGTGATACTTCATTTAATCAATACGATCCTCGTCTATTTTACTTTTAGGAATATTTGCATACAGGTTTCCTCTTTTTCTAATTTATGCAATAATCTGGTAGGTTTTGTTACCTCATTATTGTTTGCTATTTCTCCGTTTAACCTGGAGCCGGTAGCTTGGGTTGCGGCCTCCAAAGTGCTATTATATGCTTTATTTTACCTAGTAGCCATCAACTGGTACATTCAGTACATCGTTACTGGTAAACCTGGTTATTACTACCTTACGATACTGTTTTTCTTCATTTCTTTTGGGGCCAAGGAGCAGGCTGTAACCCTACCTGTGTGCTTACTGCTGCTCGATTACATCTATAAAAGAGATCTGAAGAAAGGGGTAATATGGTTTGAGAAAATACCCCTTTTCGTGTTGTCAGTTTTGTTCGGTCTGATCACCATACAATCCCAGGGTGAAGAAATAATGGATTCAACACATGTTTATAGCGTGTACCAAAGACTGGTGTTGTCGTTTTACACTTTGAGCGAATACCTGACAAAGACCATCCTGCCGGTAAATATTTCCTTTTTATACCCGTTCCCATTTCCCATAGGGGCATCGCTTCCTATCTGGTTATGGGTATATCCGGCAGCAATCGTTCTGATCACTATTTGTTTTTGGAGTTTATTCAAAAAGCGATGGTTGTTTGCTGGAGTTGCCTTTTTCCTGATCCATATTTTATTGGTGATTAACCTTGTTTCATTGGCCAGGTATGCAGTGGTTGCAGATCGGTATGCTTACTTGTCTACGGCTGGTATTTATTTTATCCTTGCTTATGCAGGTGTTCAGCTTTACCATTCTAATCGGTTCAGAAGATTGATCTCGTATACAGGGATCATTTACATTGGTTATTTTATGGCATACACCTCTTTCCACTGCCCGGTCTGGCTCGATGTTCATTCTTTAAAAGAAAAGATAAGAATAACTATAAAGAGTAGAGCAGACTTTAAAAACTGGGAAAAACAGAAATAAATCTCTATGGAAAATCTATCAAAGTTTAAGCTCATACTAGGGTCCATACTACTATTGATCATCCTGGGCACAAATCTTTTTATTGCATTTCGTTTTTATCGGCTAGAGTCTATTTCAGTAGACGAGTTCTATTTCTGGCAGGCTAAGGACAGTTGAGATTACTGAAAATCCTGTTTGTTTCCAATCTCATTGTAACTAAAAGTATGTTATTTTAAAAATTTAAAATAACATATAAAACATTGACAATTAATTGTATATTAGAAATAGAATTTAAATTAGCCAAATATGAAAAAACGCTCTCTACTATTGGCGACAATAGTATTTAGTCTCGCTTTGCTCGTTTTTGCCTGCAGACGGGATTTGAACAATTTTATCAATGATCAGGAAGTCCCTTCATCTTTCTTAGAAAGTGCGAAAATTTATCACGGTATAAACGCAAAGGATTTTCGTCCGACCGATGGTACTGAATTTATTAAACTGAGACCATTGTGGAGAGATTCCTGGACTGTGAAATCAGGTGGAAACCAATTATTGATAGTTCCGACAATTGAAAACCATGTTTCAAACAGGGATTACAAAATCAGGAGGGTTTTTATTTTTTCAAAAAATGGAAATGAAGTTAAGGAGGGTAAAATCGTGGAATTTGTGGCGGTGAGATATGACCTTGATGAACATCTTAATGAGATCATTTCAAATTATAAACAAAACAGTATTAAAAACTTTAACGGGTCTATAATAACATACGACATTAACTATTTTCCGGAAAGTAGTGCTGTATTTGAAAATGGGAATAAAACCAACAAGCAGGCTGGGTTTGTTAAAGCCGTTAATTTGAGAGGCAATATCCGGCTTACCACATCCAGTCGCGATGGCGGTAAAATATCTTCCGCTGGTCTTCTTTCTGCTCTATCGGGAAAGCGTGATGCGATTGGTGCTTTTATTTGCAATGGTTGCCCAACCAAAATGGAACCCAATTGCTTATACACTTTTTCATATACGAATTATTATGATAGCAAAGGAAATATTACAGATACTGTCTGTGAGCTTGTTAGTGTAATATGTACTAATACAGGCAGTGGTTCTGGTAGTGGTTCTGGCAGTGGTAGTTCTGGGGGAATGAGTGCTTCTATGAGCGGGTTTTCGGGTGGAACAGGAAGTTACGGAGGAAATCCTCCGCCATCTTATGATTGCACAGGAACTTTGAATGGATCTGCCACTATGAGTGAGTGTGGTTGCATTGGCGGAACGACTGGTATTACAGCCTGTTCAAAAGATCCATGTAAAGAGAAGGTATTGGTTACACAGAAGGCTACAAGATCCGATTTGAAACTACAAAATGCGGATATTTTAGCAAAAAGCACTACGGCTCCTTTAAAAGAGTATGGCGCAAATCAGAAATTATTAGATCCAACGAAAAATACCTATAAAGCGCAAACAATTTATACAGATAACGCCACAAGCACATTTGGCCCAGAGTTTAGCTGGAATAATACTGATGGATATTGGGTTGGAGCATCTCATGGTCATCCTGGAGGAACTGGGCCATCTCCCTCAGATGCCGTTTGGTTAGCGCGACCATTGGCAAGCTCCGAATTAGCTACTGCAGGGGCAACTGGTATGGCTCAGTATAAAGCAATGGCAAGCAGCACTACTATGACGGTAAATGGCAACTACGTGATAACAGTTAAGGACTGGCCTGCGCTCGTTACTTTAAAGAACAGTTTTGATAGTAATCCAACTGCTGCCAGGAATGCATACGTTAACAAAGCCAACGATTATAAGGCTGCGCATCCTTCAGCCTCGGATCACGAAGCTTCTGTCTATGCTCTAATGAAACTCTATGGCAGTGCTATAAATCTCTACAAAGCAGCTGCCGGTACCACTACATATACACCTTTGAAATTAACAACTACTGACATGGTTGGAGATCTAGCATGTCCATAATTAACATTCTATCAACTCAGAAAACATGAAAATCAAAATAATTTTTTGCATAGCATTTGGAACGCTATTTAGCAACTTGGCAATGAGCCAGGAAACTGCTTTTAAAAATATAGCTGTTGTTAATTTTGATGGAGCCAAACGAACTGATATTACGAAAAGCAAAAATTTGAAAATAGCTAAAAGTAAATATTCACTTGTTAATAGTTTAGAATCCAATGTTGGTGAATTCTATGAAAAAAATGGAATGCTCCTCTTTCTTAATGGCGAGAGCGCTGAGTTAGAAAACAATCATCTTGAACAGCTTGAGAAAGGTTTCAAAGAAATGAAGGGTTGGAGACCGGGCGATCCAGAATTTACGAAGCTCGAAACATTTAGTCAATATAAAGTACTTGTTATGAATTTAGAGTTTGAAGATCAAGGAACAGGAAAATATTCTTTTTTTGCTGTCAGCAAAAACAACAAGAAGATACTGAATGGTGTGCTAGAATATGAATTGACTGATAAAGCAAAGGCTTCACAAATCATCGAGAGGTTTATAAAGGGGATAAAATTTAAGTAATAATCTTGCGATCTACTCCAACGAAGTATTGTATGATTCAAAATCATTGCTTTGGGTATAAATGGCGCTTGTAAAGGAGGATTGGAATGGCCAACAGATGAAATAGCTAGTAATACCTTGTGAATAATATGAGAATCGCGATGGCTTTTTGCATTGCATTTGGAATGCTATTTAGCAACTTGGCAGTGAGCCAGGAAACTCCTTTTAAAAATATAGCAGATATTAATCTTAACGGAGCCAAACGAACTGATTTTACGAAAGGCAAAAATGGCAAAATAGGTAAAAGTAAGTTTTCATCTATAAATAGGGTAAAACCTGACGTAGCTGAACTCTATGAAATAGATGGGATGCTTCTTTTCCTCAATGGAGGAAGTGACGAATTGGAAAAGAACCATCTTGAAAAACTTGAGAGTGGGTTTAAGGAAATGCTAGTTTGGAAGCAAGGCGATCCAGAGATTTCTAAGATTGAGAATTTTGGTCAATACAGAGTACTTGTGTTGGATTATGAGTTTAAAAATCGAGATGTTTGGAGATATTCATTCTATGCGGTAAGCAAAAGCAATAATAAGATTATAGTCGGTCAATTAGAATATGCCCCTGCTGATAAAGCGAAGGCATCAGAAACGATCAAGAGGTTTATAAAGGGGATAAAATTTAAAACCTATGACCCGAATGGACGCGTTTAATAAGACCAGTAAATATAGTTATTTAGTAGGTCGAAAAGTTGGTCAGGATTTTATTGCCGCAATTATGCCAATACCTATCGACCCAAATATAACAGTGGAACAGATGTTTGCAACTGTTTTCAATGATCTTCCTTACGACAAAACTTTTAGCAAGTTCTCTGAATTTAAAATAGCGGTAATGTTTAATTATCAAAAATTTATGGATAAAGGAGAAGTTATTTGGAAAGAACTGGATGAGGTTTTGGAGAAGCTGGATATAAAAGAATGACCTTAACTGACATCAACATAATTGGTCGGTTTGGAAATAATTTTCAGCATCAGCGTGCGAAATAAGCTCCAACGTAAAAGCAGCCAAGCATATACGGACTCGATCAAATCAATAAGATAGAAAATGGAAAGTCCTTCTTAAAAGCTATATATAATCGTACAGCATAAAAAACAAAGGCTGCTCCGGGGGAGCAGCCTTTGGAAAATCAGTTGCCCGGCTCAGAAAAGCGAACTCTGGGTCCATTTCTCCTGCCTGCTTTTCGGATCAGGAAGTATGAGCTTTTCAGGTTGCGGTGCGGTCTTTTCCGCAGCAACATACTTCACAATCTGCAAGGTGGGAAAATTGAAAATCAGCGAGCGGCGGACCAGGTAGCCGTGACTGAATCGCATCGAAAGTTCATCTCCACAAATTATGTCGGCTACCAGGTTATGCAGTATCATGTTGGCAGCTGCCATCCTGCAGCAACGATCATCAATATCGGTGCCGTAGTGTATATTTCGCAGATAGTAGCCACTTCATTTCGGTCCAAACTGTGCGTCCGAACTTCTACCCTTCATAACCGGAGGAATCTTAGTCTTTGAACCAAATATATTCAAATCCCGAAAATTCGGCCTTAGCCATTTTTTAAAGGAGCTTTTTTATTTTTAACGTCTTAACTGATGACTGATAGTTTGTAAGGCTATTATTTTGATCTGAGAGGAGATCGTGACCTCAATTTTTGATAAATCTACCTATCTAAAGAAGGCTTCATGGATTGGCTTCAGAATTTTGCAATGAAACGCAATTATAAGTGCGCTAATTGATTTTGATAATCAAAATGAATAATCGATCCATGCGGGCTTTCTTGACGCTAAAAGCCCCTTAAAATAAGTCGAGTGACCATTTTTCAGCGGAATCGACTGATCATTTTGGGTCGTAATATGAGGCCACGTTCCGCGAAAGAGGTGGCCGCATACGGATAATCCCCATACTGGTTGTCCCGTCCTGAAATTACTTCTCGTTAATGAATGATGAAATATATTCCGTCACTTACAAAAAATGGCGTGCAAAATTCCAAAAAGAAAAGCTAGATCTGACTAATTACATTGAACAATATAAGAGTAATAAAACTTCAAACAAGTGGGCGCTGTTAGAAAAGCACATAGGAGATCTTGGAAATTTAAGGGATGTATATGTTGGACTTCCATTTCAAAGTAAACAGGCTGTGATTCGTGCAGTGTTCGAACAAGAAATCAGCTATTCTGATGGTACGTTTCGAATACCCTATATCGAACCTGCGTTTTACAGTAACTCATTGACAGCTAAAGAGAAAGGGTTGCTCTTTATTGAGCAACCCAATCCAATCTGGGAAAAATCCCTCTCTTGTAGCCCGTAGGGGAATCGAACCCCTGTTTCCAGAATGAAAATCTGGCGTCCTCACCCCTAGACGAACGGGCCATTTTGGTTGCCTCAGCTTTATTAAAGCTGCGAACCTTTTGGTAGCGGGGACCAGACTCGAACTGATGACCTTCGGGTTATGAGCCCGACGAGCTACCAACTGCTCCACCCCGCACTATGTCTTT
>Ga0157370_10007679_pt1 | contig 11705 bp, 10 predicted proteins | sample C35metaG_FD_113463 | JGI IMG/M metagenome (GOLD analysis project Ga0157370, IMG submission 113463) | Corn rhizosphere microbial communities from Kellogg Biological Station, Michigan, USA - C3-5 metaG | ecosystem: Host-associated > Plants > Roots > Rhizosphere > Soil | place: USA: Michigan... | reverse complement strand
ACGGATAAATGGAATATTAAGTTGTTTTCGACTTATGCTTCTACCGAAATGAGCACGGCGTTTACAGAATGTGAACATGGAAACGGCGGACATCATCATCCGGAATTGATTATTATTGAAGTTCTCGATGAAAATAATCAGCCTGTAAAAAACGGAGAAACCGGCGAACTTACTTTTACTACTTTAGGTATTGAGGCAATGCCTTTACTGCGTTTTAAAACAGGTGATATTGTACAGCTTCATGACGAACCTTGTGCGTGCGGAAGAAATACGCTGCGTGTTGGTCCAGTTGTCGGCCGTAAAAAACAAATGATTAAATACAAAGGTACAACGCTTTATCCGCCGGCAATGAACGACGTTTTAAGCGGTTTCGACAATATCGAAAATCATATTATTGAAATTTCGACAAACGATTTAGGCACGGATGAAATCGTAATAAAAATTGCGGTAAAAAATCAAACTCCAGAATTTCTTCAGGAAATTAAAGATCACTTTAGAGCCAAATTAAGGGTGACTCCAAAAATAGAATTCGCCTCAAAAGAAACTTTAAATCCTTTGGTTTTTAATCCAATGAGTCGAAAACCAATTCGGTTTTTTGACTATCGTTAAAGGTACATAGTTTCAAAGGCTCAGAGGGACAAAGGTTTAGATTCTGAGTATAAAACCTTTGTAACTTTGTCACTTTGAACCTTTGAACCTCAATTTGGTACAAATTAAACTAAATGTTGTAATTTTGCACAAAATATTGAAGATGGTCAAGATTGGCAACATAGAATTACCCGAATTTCCTTTATTACTCGCACCAATGGAAGATGTGAGCGATCCGCCGTTTCGCAGATTATGCAAAGCGCACGGTGCTGACATGATGTATTCTGAATTTATTTCATCGGAAGGATTGATTCGTGATGCTATAAAAAGTAGAATAAAGCTGGATATTTTTGATTATGAACGTCCGGTTGGAATTCAAATTTTTGGGGGTGACGAAGAAGCAATGGCGCTTTCGTCTAAAATTGTTTCTACGGTAAAACCAGATTTAGTGGATATTAATTTTGGTTGTCCTGTAAAAAAAGTGGTTTGTAAAGGTGCCGGAGCCGGAGTTTTGAAAGACGTAGATTTAATGGTTCGCCTAACAAAAGCGGTTATTAGAAGTACTGATTTGCCAGTTACGGTAAAAACGCGTTTAGGCTGGGACGAAAATTCGATTAATATTGATGAAGTTGCCGAAAGACTTCAGGATATTGGTGTTCAGGCTTTAACGATTCATGCCAGAACCCGTGCACAAATGTACAAAGGCCACTCTGACTTGTCGCACATTGCCCGCGTAAAAAACAACCCAAGAATTACAATGCCTATTTTTGGAAACGGCGATATCGACAATCCGGAAAAAGCATTAAAATATAAAAATGAATACGGAATCGATGGTATCATGATTGGTCGTGCTGCGATTGGTTATCCGTGGATTTTTAACGAAATCAAGCATTATTTTAAAACAGGTGAGCACTTACCTGCTCCAACTGTTATTGATCGTGTTGAAGCTGCAAGAAATCATTTAAAATGGTCGATGGAATGGAAAGGTGAACGTTTGGGAATTGTAGAAATGCGTCGTCATTATACGAACTATTTTAAAGGAATTCATTCATTCAAAGAATTCAAACAAAAATTAGTTACAACTGACGCTCCTGAAGATTTATTCAATATCATGAAAGAAATTGAAGAGGTTTATGCGGGATATGAATTTGTTTAGATAAAATGTAATCTTTGTCAAAGTTTTGAACTTTGACAAAGATTAATCCTTTTTATTTTGTTCCTCTCTCTATTTTCTCTAATCTTTTTTCAATTTCAGAAAACCTTTTGTTTTCTTTTTGAAGCTCATTAATCTTTTTGTTTTGTTCAATAGTATAAAGAGTTAACTCTTCTATTTTTTGCAAAAGTTTAGCATTCATTTCTCCTAAATTAATACCATTTTTTATAACATCATCTTCGCTGGGAATGTTTTCTAAATGTCCCTTTTCAGCAATATGATTCTCAACTTCTTCAAGAGTAGGCAAATTATAATCTTTTTTAAAAACAAAATCTGACCAGCCACTCATATCTACTTTTACTTCTCTAGAATGAATTGTGCCATTTACATCAAGTTTATTCTGTGGATTGATTATACCAATACCCATATTACCGTTTTCTGCTATTCTTACTTTTTCAGTCAAATCACCATTATTATCTGCTTTTGTCCAAAAAGTTAAATATCCTGTATGAGTGCCTCCCGATCTAGGCATACCAATTCTTGCTATTTCAACAGTTGTCTGCTTAGCGCTTATTCTGCCCACATCGACGAATTGTGCATCATTTCTATTGCTCCTTAAAGAGATAACAGATGGTCTCGTGTCTGAATTATAAATTTCAAATTTTTCAGTCGGGTTCTGAGTTCCAATACCAACATTTCCAATTACAATTTGATCTCCAATAAAATTATTTGTCCCTCTAGTGGCTAATTCATTCCAACTTGGATTTATTGGAGTTGCGGCGCCAGCCGCTAATTTCCTAAAATATAATCTATCATTTTCCGCTATTGTTGAAGCTATTTGTAATTGATAATTATTATTAGCATTTGGATGTCTAACTACAAACAAATGCTGCCAATTGCTTTCTGGTAATGTCCCGATTGGATTTATGGCATTGTAAGTTCCTGAACCAAGAGGTACTGTAAAATTATCAAGAATAGCGGCCGATCCATTTCCTATTTGTTGAGAATGCATTGTCAAAGCAAATAGACTAACTCCAATTGTAATTTGAATTTTCTTTAACTGATTTTTCATATTTTATTTAACGTATTAGATTTTTTTCAAGAGTTAAAAATAAGATTTTATTTACATGTTAGTAACTTCTAAATTCATTATAAACTAAAAAAATAAAGCCTTTCAAAATTTGAAGGGCTTTTTCTTTTAAATTATACTTGAACACGTTTCCATTTTCCTCTTTTATAGAAAAATATTCCGGTAAGAGTAATAGCGGTTTCGGCAACTGGAATGGCGATAAAAACTCCGGTTGGTCCCATATTAAAATGTTTTGCTAATACATAAGCCAGCGGAATCTGGAACAGCCAAAACCCAAAGAAATTAATTCCTGTTGGTGTCCAGGTATCTCCTGCTCCATTAAAAGTATTGATTAAAACCATCCCTATTCCGTAAAAGATAAATCCGATACTCATAATCTGTAATGCTTCGACTGCAATGGATTTTACCATTTCATCATTTGTGAAAAATGAAATTATATATTGCCCAAAAAACAAAGTAATAATCATGATCGAAGCCATAAAAATCACATTGTATCTTGCCGTTGTATAAACCGATTTTTCGGCACGTTCAATTTGTTTTGCTCCTAAATTCTGTCCAACCAAAGTTGCAGCTGCATTACTCAATCCCCAAGCTGGAAGAATGAAAAACATCATAATTCGCAAAGCCGTTTGATAACCTGCAGAGCCATGATCTCCTCCGGTTGTTGCCACTAATTGTGCTAAGAAAATCCAGCTGCAAGAGGCAATTACAAATTGTAAAATTCCCGGTGCTGCAATTTTAACCAAGGCTTTTATTTGTTTAAAGTCAGGAGCGAAATAGGCGATTTTAATTTTCAAGATTCCGTTTCCAAAAAACAAATGGTAAACCTGGTACAATACTCCAATGCTTCTTCCTAAAGTGGTGGCTATTGCTGCTCCAACTAATCCAAAAGCAGGAACAGGTCCGAAACCGTTAATTAATATTGGACATAAAATAATATTACAGATATTGGCAATCCAAAGACTTTTCATTGCAATTGCTGCGTTTCCTGCTCCGCGAAAAATTCCGTTGATCAAAAATAAAAGCATAATGCAAAGACTTGAGCCAATCATAATTTGCGTAAATCTAAATCCGTGTTCGACAGCATCTAAAGATGCGCCCATAAACAACAGTATGTCTTTGGCATACACAATTCCGAAAATGCTTAACAAACTGTTTATTGCAAATGCTACAATTATGGCCTGCATTCCGGCTTTTGCCGCAGCGACAGGATCCTTTTCTCCAATACGCCTTGCTACAACTGCTGTTGCCGCCATACTCATTCCGATAGCCAGTGAATAGATAATGGTTAAAACAGATTCTGTTAAACCAACCGTTTGAATTGCAAAACTACTGTGCTCTAAATGACCTACAAAATATAAGTCGACTAAAGCAAAAACCGATTCCATCATCATTTCTAAAACCATCGGGATGGCTAATAGAATTACGGCTTTTTTTATACTTCCGGCAGTATAATCAAATGATTCGTCGCCTTTTAGGGCTTGTTTTAAAGTGGTGAAAATTTTAGAAAATAGACTTTTCTTTATCGTTGTTTCTGTCATGATATGTTAGGATAAATGATAAAATTGGTCCAGATATATTCATCTGAACTAAAAAAAATAAAAACGTAAGTATCCTAATTATTGTAGAAAATAAAATAGGATTAGGCAGAAACAATCATATGCTGTAGATTTTCAAGGCGGTAAATATAGGTAATATTTTTAAAGAAAATATTAATCTAATAATTTTTTACTTACACGACTGCTGGCTATTAACGAAGCCACGAATCCCAGAGATACAATTGTTGCCATTACAATCATCACATTTTCTAATGTAAAAACTACTGGATAGGCCAAAGTTGGCGTGATCATAATAAGCTCGTATTGTTGCTGCAGAATTACCAAAATAATTCCTAATGCGAGTCCTATTAAACCTCCAAAAATACTTAACAAAGTTCCCTGAAGGAGGAATATTTTTCGAAGACTGTTAATTTCTGTTCCCAGATTAAAAAGGGTTTTAAGGTTTCCTTTTTTATCCAAAATCATCATGATCAAGGCGCCAATTAAGTTAAAAAGTGCTACAATAATGACGAGTGTAAAAATCAAATAAACCGCGATATTTTCGGTATTAAGCATTTTATACAAAGACTCATTTAACTGAGCTCTGTTTTTTAAGGTAATTTTATTCTGAAATATTTTTTGAAGCTGGCTTTTAATCGCATTTTCATCTGCATTTTGTTTCAGCTTAAATTCAATTCCTGAAATTTGATTTGGCTTATACATCAATAATTCCTGAGTCAAACCTAAATCAGCAAAAACATATTTCGAATCTAAATCTTCGCTTATTGAGTATATTCCAACAGGCAGTACATCAGTCTTATTAAAAGCTTCTTCGGGATTTTCGATAGCACCTTTACCTGGTTTTGGAGCAAAGATTTGTAATGGATTTTCGAAATCTAGAATTCCTAAAGAAAAATCCTGTGCCATTCCATAACCTATTACAACCTGATAAGAATCGGGTCTTAACCATTGCCCGTTAAAAAGTTTTACCTTGATATCGTTAACCACTGGATAAATACTATCAACACCTTTTAAGTACGTAACATGCTGCTTGTTTTTAAATAAAAACAATACACGTTCTTCGATAATCTTGGTGTAGGAAGCAACACCGTTTATTTTTTTGATCTGATTTTCCTGTTCGGGAGAAAGTAAAAATGACTTTCCTAAAGTACTTGTCATTTTTAAATCGGGGTCGATTTCGTTTGTAAACGAGAGACTAAAAACTTTTAATCCGCTAAAAACGGATAATACCACAAACAAAGCCATTGTACCAACAATGATTCCCATGCTGGCAATTCTATTGATGATATTGATAGCGTTATTTTTACTTCGGCTAAAAATATAACGTTTGGCTATGTAAAGGGGAAAATTCAATTTACGATTTTCTTCTTTTTTCTAAAAGATCACGATTTTCTATAGGGTTTTCTCTGTTAGCAAGTGCATTATCAATTTTTTCGATATAATCTAATGAGTCATCGATAAAGAAAACCAAATTAGGTACACGACGCAATTGCAAACGAACACGCTGCGATAAATCGTGCTTAATTAAGGTTGTATTTGATTTTATTCCGTCTAAAGTTTCTTGTGCTTTTTCTTGAGGGAAAATGCTTAAATATACTGTTGCCACAGATAAATCTGAAGTTACGCTAACTTTGGATACCGAAATTACTAAATTACTAATTCCGTTTTTTCTCACTTCACCCTGTAAAATATCAACCAAATCTTTTTGGATGACACTTCCTATTTTTTTCTGTCTATTTGTTTCCATAGTGCAAAAATACTATTTTTAATTTCATTCGCTGCAATTTCAAATTAACTAACTACTTATTATTGCCAAAATTGAAATTGTGCGTCATTTAATGACAGTTCTTCTTGAATTTTTACTCTGCCAAAAGTTGTTTTGTATTCTTTATAAAGCTGATAAAGATCATATTAATTATCAGAATAATTCGACATATTTGATGTAAACATTAAACTATCAAATCATGAAAAAAAGAGAACCAATTAGCCACATCATGACTAAAACTGTAGTGACTGTAAATCAAAATGACTATTTAAGAAAAGTAGTAGAAAAACTAAAATCGAACTCTATTCGACATATTCCTGTGGTAAACGGAAAAGAAGTTGTTGGTATTATCAGCCGAACTGATATTAACCGTCTTACTTTTGGTGCTTTGTTTGATGGACAGGACGGAGTTGACGAAGCTATCTTAGATATGCTGACGATTCCGCAGGTCATGACTTGTAAACCAAAAACCGTTTCTTCGGATGCTATCGTCAGGGATCTGGCGGAAATTTTTTCAAAAGAAGATTTTCATGCTCTTCCGGTTGTCGATCATGGAGAACTAAAAGGAATTGTAACCACAACCGATGTTATTCGATATTTTTTAGAACAATATGACTAAATAAAAAGGGAGCTTTTCAGCTCCCTTTCTTTTATCTATTTTGCAGCCATCCTTCTGGATTGCTGTTTGTTGTATTTTGAAGAATCAAAAACTTGATGATCGTTTTTCCGGTATCACCGCTTGTTCTTACTTTTCCAATATTTTGTTTGATCGAAACTTTTTCTCCTTTGCTTACATATACTTTACTTAAGTTTTGGTAAACGCTAAAATAGTCTCCATGCTGAATCATTACTACTGTATTTACTGGTGATAAAACCATAACACTGAAAACTTCACCTGCAAATACTGCTCTTGCATTTGCTCCATCTTCTGTGGTAATCTCAACTCCTGAATTATGTACAGAAATTGAAGGATATAACGGGTGCGGCTGATCTCCATAACCCAGCGATATAAATCCTTTTTCTACCGGCCAAGGCAATCTTCCTCTGTTTGCTTTAAAGTCTGCTGCCAAAACTTTATCTTCTGGCGTCATTACAATTTTAGAAGAGGATACCGGCGCTTTTGGAGCGGTCGATCCCGGATTTTCTTTTGCTTTTTCAAGTGCCGCTTTTCTATTTGCTTCGGCAATTGCCTCACGAATCAAACGATCAATTTGTCTGTCGATTCTTTTTGATTCACTTTGTTTAGCTCTAATATCGGCAGCAATTTTATTCTTGTCCTTTTTAATAGAGTTAACCAGTTTTTGTTGTTCTTTTTTCTCTACTTCTAAGCTTTGCTTTTCTTTTTCGTTTTCAACAATAATCTTTTTCTTAACCTGTCTTTGTCCGTCTAATTTTGCATTATACGTTACTAATTCTGCTGTTTTTGACTGAATTTCTAAACCTTGGTTTTTTCTAAAATTGGTATATTGTTTTAAATACTGCGCTCTTTTATAGGCTTGTAAAAAACTTTCAGAAGATAAAATAAACATGGCCCTGCTCTGCTCTGAACGGCTTTTATAGGATTTCAAGATCATCTTTGCATAATCTTCTTTTAAAACTGCCAATTCCTTTTTTAGTTTATTAACCTTTACTTGGTTAATATACATGTCGTTGCTCAAGATTTTTTCCTGTTTAGCCGTTGTATTAATCAGTTTCTCTTTCAGTTTAATTTTATTCGCCTGAATTAAATATTCGTTTACAGCTGATTTTTCTTTTTTTCTTACAGACTGAAGCATTCTTTCATTGTCTTTAATTTCCTGAAGAATCTGTGCTTTACGTTGTTCAAGTTTTTCTTGCTGGGAATCCTGCGCCCACATAAATGTTGTGGCGCAGACAAAAATTAGGCTTAGGAGAAATTTTGGCATCTTTCTATTTTTCTTTATTGCAAATTTACTTAATTAAAACTTTCTTATAACCGCTTGGTACGCTATAAGGAAAAGAAAGTTCTTCGTTAAATGAAATATTATTGTAATTCAAATTAATATTAGTTGTTCCTTTTGGCTGTACAGCATTAATCTCGATTGCAGTTGGAAGAGTTCCTTGATTATAAGTTTTAATATCAGAATAATTGATTTCTAATTTTCTGTTTTCAGATGGCTGCGTGATTTCTTCTTTTTGAACCAGATATTTCTCCGGATCTAAGTAAAATGCTTTCTTAATTTTATCGTCTTTTTCATCCTCTAAACGGAAAAGATTTTCAACAATTGTCTGCGTGTACTCCCCTTTTCTTAAATCGTCAAAAGCTTCTCCAATTAATAAGTTTTGAACTTTACTGTAATCCAGCTCCGTTCCAAGCCATTTACTTAAACTGCTAAAATCTCCTTCATAATAAGTACTGCTTATTTTTTCGTAATAACTTACAGCAGTTGGCGTTATTAAAGCTTTTGCCATTGTTATTCCTAAAAACCTAACGCTTATTAAAATCTGTTTGTCTTTTTCGATTCTTATTTCGGCAGTCACATTTTGACTTTGTTTTTCGTCAACATATTTTGCACTGGCTTTGATATATAAAGTCGAAAAATCTAATTTGTTTTCGTAGTGTTTCTCTATGGCTTTCTTGTCCTTTTTAGCGATAACTTCGGTGGTATTGTTGTTTTTAACCGCTACTGCTTTTGATTTACAAGAAATCACAAAAACCGATAGTATTAGTAATGCTATATATTTTTTCATCGTTACTTTCTCCTTATTTCTTTTGTTTTAATACTTCATTTGCTTTCAAAAAGTATTCCTCTTTTTTCTTAGCGTCTCCTAACCCATTGTATGCCTCTCCAAGCTGCATATTAAAATTTGCCTCTAATTTTTTATCCTCTACAACATAATCCAATCCCATTTCTAAAACGGTTTTTGCATTTTTAAATTGCTGGAGCTGATTGCTTCCTAATCCTGCATAATAATAAAACTGAGGCTGACTTGGGTAAATCTCAATCATGCTCATGGCTCTTTTTGTCATGGGCGCAAATTGTTTTGCCTGTGCATAAGCTTCGAGCAAAAGTAAATTGGTTTCGCGATCTGTGTCTGAATTGGCTGCTAAATCTTTTTCATAATATTTAATAGCGTTTTCAAACTGACCTTTGCTATGATAAAATTTCCCTATTTCTTTGGCAACATCAACATCTTTGTCATTATCAAAATAAGAAATTGCTTTTTCTAAATCTGGTCCGTACTGCGGATTTTTATTTACATAAATCAAAAACTCATTTAAGGTGCGGTGCTTTATTTTTGAATCAATTTTTGAACTTGATAAAATAACATTCATCGACTTAATGGCTTTGTCTGCCTGATTTGCATCTAAATAAGTTTTGAACAAGCTGACTTGTCCCCATTCAGAGTTTGGAATTTCTTTTGCCAATTGTTTTGCAACATCAACCGCTTTGTCTGTTTCGTCCGATTTTGAATATAAAAAAATCAGATTTACATAATTTGATTCTTCTTTCGGGTTCTTTTTAATTTGATCAATTAAATTAGAAATCTCGGCATTTTGATATTTTCCCTGCGATAAAATCTGCATTTTGTAATTATCACGATCTGTAGATTTTCCGAACTTATCGTTCATTTCATTAATCGTAACAAGTGCCTTATCAAATTGATTTGTAATCATATATAACGATATTAAATCGTCTTTATATTCTTCATCAAAAACAATAATTTTTTGAATTGTTTCTATCGCCAGCGGATAATTTTTGGTTTCGTAACTTACATCGTAAATTCCTAACCAATACCATTTGTTTTTTGGATCTAATTGAGTAGCTTTTTCAAATGCAGTCTGCGCATTTTGATATTCTTTTAGTGCCAGGTAATTTTTTCCAACTTCAAAATAAGCAACTGCATCAGAAGGTTTAAGTTTGATACATTTTTCTAAAGATGCTATAGCTTTATCGTAATTTTCGATTCCTTTTTGTTTCAAAGATTCATAAAAAGCATCTTGATATTCATCTGGAGCCAAAGCAATATCTTCTGGTTCCGTTTGTGCGAAAGCCGAAGCTGAACTGCTAAGCAGAGTAAAAAATAAAATTATCAAAATACCTTTTTTCATCCTTCTTTATGATTTCATTTTATAGGAAACCGAATTTGTTTTTTATTCTAAAACTGAATAATCTCCAATGCTGATGCTGGTAAATTTTCCATCATAACTAACATGATTTCCGATCATTGCATTATCTAAGTTAGCATTTTTTATTTGAGAATAAGTTTGTATTAAGCTATTTTTAATAGAACTGTCGATTACGTGGCATCCTTTTCCTATTGAAACATTTGGCCCAACTGTAGCGTTTTTTAAGACTACATTTTCGCCAATATAACAAGGAGGAATAATGGTTGAGTTTTCTAAAGTTACATCATAATCTACTAAATGTTCGCCATCGTTATGCAAGAATCCTAACATTCTGCTGTTGGTTTCCACTGTAACATCTTTGTTGCCGCAATCCATCCATTCGTCAACGCTTCCGGTTTTGAAAACTTTTCCGTTTGCCATCATGGATTTAATTCCGTCGTTGATTTGGTATTCTCCTCCATTTTGAATGTTGTTGTCCAACACACCTTGAAGTTCTTTTTTCAAATCGCCGACTTCTTTGAAATAGTAAATTCCAATTACAGCCAAATCGCTTACAAACTCTTTTGGTTTTTCAACCAATTCTATAATTTCATTATTCTGATTTAGTTTTACAACACCAAAAGCTTCTGGCTGTTCTACTTGTTTTACCCAGATTACAGCATCGGCTGATGGATCAAGTTCAAAATCGGCTCTGATTAAAGTATCCGCGTAAGCGATAACTGCCGGCCCTGACAAAGATTCTTTTGCACACATAATCGCGTGGCCTGTTCCTAATGGTAAATCCTGACGGTAAATTGACGCTTTTGCTCCTAATCCTTTTGCCAGATCCTCAAGACTTGCTACTAAATCTGCTCCAAAAAAAGCTTCATCACCAAGAATAAAAGCAACTTCTTCGATTGGTTCTTTTAATATTTTAGCAATATCTTCTACTAAACGATGCACGATTGATTTTCCCGCAACCGGAATTAATGGTTTTGGAACTGTTAAAGTATGAGGACGTAGTCTTGATCCGCGACCCGCCATTGGAACGATTATTTTCATCTAATATCTATTTTTATTGGGAAGATTTAAAAAAATCCTCTTGGTTTGGTTCTTTATTTAATCGCAAAGACAAAACTGATGACTGCGACTGTAAACTGCGACTAAAAACTTACTTAACGCCAGTACTTCCAAATCCGCCTTCTCCTCTTGAAGTTTCAGAAAGTTCCTGAACTTCTATCCACTCTGCTCTTTCGTGTTTGGCAATAATTAATTGTGCAATTCTTTCTCCGTTTTCGATTACAAATTCTTCATTTGATAAATTTACCAAAATCACTCCTATTTCACCTCTGTAATCTGCATCGACAGTTCCTGGAGAATTTAAAACCGTAACTCCTTTTTTTGCTGCCAATCCGCTTCTTGGTCTAACCTGCGCTTCATAACCAATTGGCAATTCGATAAAAAGTCCTGTTTTTACAATT
>Ga0157370_10007678_pt1 | contig 11705 bp, 10 predicted proteins | sample C35metaG_FD_113463 | JGI IMG/M metagenome (GOLD analysis project Ga0157370, IMG submission 113463) | Corn rhizosphere microbial communities from Kellogg Biological Station, Michigan, USA - C3-5 metaG | ecosystem: Host-associated > Plants > Roots > Rhizosphere > Soil | place: USA: Michigan... | reverse complement strand
TCGTGCTCGTCGTCCTCGGGGTGGCGACCCTCACCGCCCTGGTTTGGTGGCTCTTCGGGCCCGAGCCGCGGGGTGTGTACGCAGTGCTCAATGCAGTGGCGGTATTGATCATTGCATGTCCCTGCGCGCTCGGACTTGCGACGCCGATGTCGGTGATGGTGGCGAGCGGCCGCGCGGCGACGAGCGGTGTCCTGTTCCGCGACGCCGAGGCGCTCGAGACATTACGCCGCATCGACACGCTGATCGTCGACAAGACCGGCACGCTGACCCTCGGTCGACCCGTGTTCGCAACGGCGCTCGCCGTGGCGCCGTTCAGCGAAGACGACGTGCTCCGTGTTGCCGCCAGCATCGATCAGGGCAGCGAGCATCCGCTGGCCAATGCGATCGTCGATGCCGCCCGCGGCCGCAAGCTGACGCTCGCGAAAGCAGAATCCTTCGAATCCGCGACCGGCATGGGCGTTCGGGGCAAGGTCGACGGACACGACGTGGCGCTTGGCAACGCTGCACTGATGCGCGATGCCGGCGCCGATGCTGCACCCGTTGCCGCGGATGCCGATCGCTTGCGCGCGGCCGGGGCAAGTGTCGTCTATCTGGCAGTCGACGGCAGTCTCGCGGGAATGCTCGCGGTGAGCGATCCGGTCAAGGAAACGACCAGAGGCGCAATCGAAGCGCTGCATCAGGCGGGCATTCGTATCGTCATGGCGACGGGTGACGGAATGGCAACCGCGCAAGCGGTCGCGCGTCAACTTGGCATCGACGAGATCCATGCCGACTTGCGTCCGCAGGACAAGACGGATCTCGTGGCGCGGCTGCAGTCCGAGGGGCGACGCGTGGCCATGGCCGGTGATGGCATCAACGATGCGCCCGCACTCGCCCGCGCCGACGTCGGCATCGCGATGGGTACCGGAACCGACGTGGCGATGCAAAGCGCTCAGGTAACGCTCGTAAAGGGCGATCTGCGCAGCGTCGCCCGCGCGCGCCTGCTTTCGGAAGCCACGGTCCGAAACATGTCCCAGAATCTGCTGTTCGCGCTGGTCTACAACTCCATTGGCGTGCCCGTCGCAGCAGGAGTGCTGTACCCGTTCTTCGGCATCCTGCTGTCGCCGCTCATCGCCGCCGCGGCGATGTCATTGAGCTCGTTCTCGGTCGTGAGCAATGCGCTTCGATTGCGGGCCGCATGAACGCACCGGCAATGTCTCCCGATGCGTTACTTGCGTACGTGCACGATGCCGGCCATGTACGGATGCACGGTGCAGATATAGCTGAAGTCGCCCTCGCTGCCGAACGTGTGCTCGAACTTGTCGTCGGTATCGAGACCTTTCGAGGCAAAACTCTTGTCGTTGCTCGTTACGGTATGCGGCGTTTCATCGCGGTTCGTCCAGACAACCCGGGTGCCGGGCGCAACCGTCAGGTCCTTCGGCGCAAAGGTGAACTTCGTGATGGCGACATCGATCGTCGCCGCTGGTGAAGCCGCTGCCGCGTCCAGCGCGGGCATCGCGAAGGCTGCACAGAGCGCCAGCGCGAGCGCAGCGCTACCTTGCAGCAGACGGGTGGTGGCGCGGGAAAAGTCGCACCTCATGGCACTCTCCTTGTTCGGAAATGATGGAAGGTCCGGGTCAGTGATCGAGCGGCGTGTCGAGCAGCGCAAGCTCATGTCGCCCCCGCACGATGCTCACCTTGCGCGTGCCGAGCAGCTTGCCGAGTTCGCCCGCGGGCACTGTTACCGGACCGGGCTCGCCGATGCCGGCCTGTCCCGGCGTGGGCAGCGGATAGGCAAGCGACATCGCGGTGTGGAGCGCGACGTTGCCTTCGACCTTCTGCAGCACTTGATGAATATGTCCATTCAGGACCGTGACCGATCCGTACGGACGCAAGAGCGCCATCGCCTCCGCCGAATCCGCCGTGCCCCAGCCCCACGGCTCCCAGATCGTCCACAGCGGAATATGGGCGAGCATCACGATCGGCGTCGAGTGCGAGACGCGAGAGAGATCGCCTTTCAGCCATGCGATCTGTTCGTCGCCAAGTGCCGCCATCGTGCCCAGCTTGAAGTTGAGCACGTTGTTCAGGCCGACGAAATGCACGCCGGCGTGATCGAAGCTGTACCACGACTTGCCATTGCCGTCGTGATCGAAAAACCTGAGATAGCCGGTTGCACCGTCATCGATCGTGTCGTGTTCACCCGGTATCGTGTGCACGCGATCGACACGGATTTCCTGGAGCACCTCACGCGCCTTGCCGAACTCCTCGGGTTTCGACAAGTGGCTCACGTCGCCGGTGTGCACGACGAAAGCGGGCGTGTCGGGCAGCCCGTTGATGTCCGCAATCGCGCGACGCAGGCTGCCGACGACGTCGGGATTGGCATCCTTGCGAAACCCGATGTGCGTGTCGCTGATCTGCACGAATGTCAGCGTGTTCTTTTCGGCTGCTGTCGGCGTGCCCTTGCCGGTCGCACCGAGCGCGCGCGGCACGCCGCCGGCAACTGTCCAGACAACGGCGGCGCCGGTCCAGGTGGCGAGGCAACTCAACGCCTGGCGGCGGGAAAACCTTTCGCCACGGTCGGTTTGGTCGCGCATTGAAGCCTCCTTTTCGTCACGGCGGGAATGCCTGTACCGTGTCCTATCGACAAGGGCGTGCGTTTATTCCCGACGCGTCGATCCCGTCGACATTAATGCTCTTTGGAGAACCCGCATGGAGCGCAGATTCAATCGCCGTTGGACGATAGCCGCGCTGGCTACTGTGTCGTCGCTGGCATGGAGTGGGGCCGGGTGGAGCGCGGGTGATCCGGCGCGCGGCGCAACCCTCTTTGCAGCGTGCCGCGCTTGTCACTCCACCACGCCCGGGGAACAGATGACAGGTCCCAGCCTCGCGAAGATCTGGCGTCGGAAAGCGGGAACGGTCCCGGGCTTCGACCGCTATTCCGAATCAATGAAGCGCGCCAACATCGTGTGGGATGAGGCGACGCTCGACGCATGGCTCACGGACCCGGAACGCTTCATCGCGGGCACGAGCATGACGTTCCCCGGTTTGCGCGACAGCCAGAGCCGGCAGGATGTCATCGCCTATCTGAAGGCCGTCTCCGAAGGGAGGGCCCCTTCGGCCGCCAAAGGCAATGGCGGAATGATGATGAACATGCAGCCCGCTCGCGACGATCTGAAAAAGGCGCCGCCGGCAGGACAGGTGACCGCGATCACCCACTGCCGCGATTCGTACACGGTGAAGACTGCGGACGGCAAGGTCAACAAGGCGTGGGAGTTCAACCTGCGCTTCAAGACGGATTCGAGCGCGCTCGGACCCGCGCCGGGAAAGCCGGTGATCGTCGGCGCCGGCATGCAGGGCGACCGCGCTTCGGTCGTATTTGCCAAACCCGCGGAAATCAGTGCGTTCGTCAAGGAGTCGTGCCCATGAACGACTCGGATACGAAATCGCATTGTGAAGGGATTTACCGGAACGGAACGCCGATCGGCGGTGCGGTGTCGTAGATGCGCGGCACGGGCGTGCCACGGTGCGCTGCTAGAATCCACAGTCCACCCGGCTCATGTACGACAACGGTGGCGAGAACAATGCTGGCCGCGAACCATCACCGCAACTCATTGCGACACAAAGCCGCGCTTGCCGTACTGGGGGTGGTCGTGATCGGCGCAGCATTTGTCGGCGTGCGGCATTTTGCCGAACTCCCGGTGCCGTCGGCGTCGTCCGCGCAAGACGCGCCGACACTGGGATTCATGCCGCTCGCCTCGCCGCGCGCGCTCGCGGACATCGCGTTCGAGGATGCAGACGGGAACAAGCGAACATCGGCGCAATTCCGCGGAAAGGCGGTACTCCTCAACGTCTGGGCGACGTGGTGCGGACCCTGTCGCAAGGAAATGCCCGCGCTCGACCGTTTGCAGGCGAAACTGGGCAGCGACGATTTCCAGGTGGTCGCGCTCTCGATCGATCGCGGCGGCGTGGCAGCAGTCAAGAGCTTCTACGATGAAATCGACGTTCGGTCACTTGGCATTTATGTCGATTCCACGACGGATGCTCAGGCCACGCTCGGCGTCGTCGGCGTCCCGACAACGTTGCTCATCGACCGCGAGGGGCGCGAAGTCGCTCGGTACACGGGCCCCGCCGACTGGGACGGTCCGAGTGTCGCGGCGACGATCCAGCGCTATCTGCCGCCGCGCAAACAGCTCTCCCATGATTCCGGACGCGGCAAGCCGAGTCTGCCGCAATGAATCCGGTTTATGCCGGCATCGCGGTCGCCGGCTGGTTCCTGGTCCTGTTTTTCATCGAACGCAAGCTGCCGTTGCGCGAACGTCGGCAGGCCTTGCCGCGGCGCCTCGTCATCAACCTGATCGTATCCGCGCTTGCGATCGGCATCGCCGTTGCCGTGGTCCGTCCGGCGGCCACCCTGGCGATGCAAACGGTCGAAGGCTCCCGCTTCGGCTTGCTGCAATGGGCTGCGCTGCCGCCCATCGTTGCATTCGTCGCCGGTGTATTGCTGCTGGACCTGAGTTTCTATGGCTGGCACCTGGCCAATCATCGACTGCCGTTCCTCTGGCGTTTTCACGTGGTGCATCACATCGATCCGGATCTCGATGTGTCGACTGCATTCCGCTTTCATTTCGGCGAGGTTGCGCTGTCGGCAGGATTTCGCGTCGTGCAGATCCTGCTGATCGGCGCATCACCGCTGACCATCGCCATCTACGAGCTCGTGTTTCAGGCGAACACGCTGTTTCAGCACAGCAACGTGCGCCTGCCGATTCGCGTCGAGCGCTTCCTGAATCGCGTGCTAGTCACCCCGCGCATGCACGGCATCCACCACTCGATCGTCCGCTGCGAGGACATGTCGAATTTCTCGGTCGTCTTCGCATGGTGGGACCGGTTTCTCCGGACATTGCGACTCAATGTTCCGCAGCAAGGCATCGTGATCGGCATTCCCGCCTATGATGCCCGCCGGGACAACGCGACAGCCGCGCTGTTGCTTCTGCCGTTCCATGCGCAGCCTGACGCCTGGCGACGGCCCGACGGGACGCGTCCGGCAAGGGACGAGCGAACGGTCAGCGCACCGTTGACGTTCCTCGCGGCATGATGGACGCATCGAGCATCGGCATTGCCACCGCGTTCGTCGCCGGCATCGTGTCGTTTCTGTCGCCGTGCGTGCTTCCCGTGGTGCCCGGATACGTTTCGTACATCGCCGGACAGGCGGGACAGGGCACGGACGCGGCGATCGACATGCGTCGCCGGATCACCGCGCTGACGCTGAGCGCGTTTTTCGTGCTGGGATTCGGCACGGTGTTCGTGATTCTCGGCGCCAGCGCGACGGCGATCGGCCAGCTCTTCCTGCGCTATCGCTACGAGGCGAATATCGTCGGCGGGATCGTCGTCATCGCCTTCGGGCTCGCGATGCTCGGGCTGCTGCGCGTGAACTGGATGCAGCGCGACTTTCGACTCCATCCCCGCCTCGCCGGCGGCCACCCGGTGACGGCGTTCGTGCTTGGCATCGCGTTCGGCTTCGGCTGGACGCCGTGCATCGGTCCCGTCCTCGGCGCCATTCTCACCGTGAGCGCCGTGCAGACGTCGCTGCAGGGGAGCATCGGCCTGCTCACGGCGTATGCGCTCGGTCTTGGCGTCCCGTTCCTGCTGGCCGCGCTCTTCATGCGAGAGCTGCTCGAGCGCACCAAGGCGTTGCGCCGCGCAGGGCGATCGTTGCAGTTCGCAGCGGGCATCGTGATGATCCTGTTCGGTATTGCGATGGTGACCGGGGAGGTGACGACTTTTTCGTACTGGTTGCTGGAGAAGTTTCCGGTTTTGGGCCGCATCGGTTGACGCGAAGTCAGCTGCCGGCGTTGCGGCCCACCTCAAATCCCAATGCGTCATCGACCAGTCGATTCACCTCGGCCGCTTCGCGCGAGGGATCGAACAGCACTGCCCGCGTCTCGCACTGGCTGCGCAGTTGCGCAAGCAAGGCGGCGTCTCGAGAAAGACGTTCGAGCAGGTGCGCAAGCTCCCGGTCGTCTCCCGGTGTGAAGTAGCCCGCATAATCGTGGCCGAGCATGCCGACGTTGCCATCGATCCGACTCGCGACGACCGGCACGCCGCAGGTCAGCGCCTCGGCAATTACATTGGCGCCGCCCTCGATGACGCTCGAAACGAGCATCGCTTCCGCATCACGAATGCGGCGCCGCGTTTCGCCATGCGGCCGGCCGCCGAGCCAGCGATAACGTTGCACCGAAGGCCACGCGCGGTTCTGCAGCGCATTGGCGGAGCGCGCGTACTCGTCGCTCAACGCTTCACCGACGTGGATGACGCGCACGCGCGAATCCGGCGGCAGCCGTTCGAGCGCGCGCATCGGCGTCAGCGGGTCCTTTTCCGCCCGCATGTGACCCACGAGGATGACGTCGAACGTTCGCCGGCGTGCGACACCGGGCTCGAGCAGCGGTGCCGACTGGTAGATCACGCGGCATTTGCGCCGATATTGCGGATCGAGCACGTCGATCGCCGCTTCCTGCAGAACGACGAGATGCGTCGCCAAATCGAGGGAATGCCGGGCCGACGCATCGCTGGCGATGTCGCGGTAAAGATCGGTGCCGGTCAGCACGAGCACGCGCGCACGCTCCGGATACGCCCGGGCAAACGCCTCGATGGCGACGGCCGAGCGCCGCGCGTGCAGCGCGATCAGCATCGCGGGCGGCGACCGGACGCTCCATTCGGCGCAGACGGCGGCGTCGAATCGACGGTGCAGGAAGCGCGACCAGCGCTGCGCCGTGCGCCAGTTGCCGTTGTTCGCGCCGCGCAGCGCCGGGCTGATAATGACTACCTTGGTCCGGGAGGCACGCATCGATGCACACGGAAGGGATCGCCGCGAGAAGCGCCGGCAAGGCCGATCTTGAACGCGCGCTGATCGATGCGCGCGAATACACGTTGTCGGTTCTGGCGGACCTCACACCCGAGCAATGGCAGGTGCCGCATCACCCCGGGATCAACCCGCCGCGCTGGGAATTCGCCCATATTGCATGGTTCGCCGAATGGTGGGTGCTGCGCGAGGCGCACTGGAACGCTCGCGACGAGCTGGTCACATCCTTGCCATCGCTCCTCGCGGGCGCGGATCGATGGTTCGACTCGGGCCGCATTGCGCACGCCGACCGCTGGACGCTCGATTATCCGCCATTGCCCGAGTTGCGCGATTACGCGCGGGCGGTGCTCGAGGCTGTGCTCGCCAGGCTTTCCGCCGGCGATGACCGCGCGTTGTACGCCTTCCGCCTGGCGCTGTTCCACGAGGACATGCATGCGGAGGCGCTGATCTACATGCATCAGACGCTCGATTATCCGCCGCCGTTCACGCTCAGCGTTCCGGCGTTGACGGCGAACCACGACGTCGAAATTCCGGCAGGCGTGTTCGTACACGGCTCGCAGCGTGACGACAGCTTCGTTTTCGACAACGAGAAGTGGGCAAGCGAAATCGCGCTTCCGGCAACGCGCATCGCGCGGCAATGCGTCGGCAACGCCGCGTATGCCGGGTTCGTCGAAGCGGATGGATATCGCGAGCCGCGCTGGTGGTCCGACGAAGGCCGCGCCTGGCTCGGCGAGACGCGCGCTGCGCAACCTGCGCACTGGCGGAAAGCGGGTGGCACCTGGATGCATCGCTGGTTCGGACGCTGGGAGCCGCTACCGCTCGATCGTCCGGTTTGCCACGTGAATGCCTTTGAGGCCGAAGCCTACTGCCAGTGGGCAGGGCGCCGCTTGCCGACGGAGGCCGAATGGGAGCGCGCCGCGACACTGGGTGCCATCGACTGGGGCGGCTCGGTCTGGGAATGGATGGCGGATGCCTTTGCACCGTATCCCGGATTTTCACCCGACGCGTATCGCGATTACTCGCAGCCGTGGTTTCACACGCATCGCAGTGTGCGCGGCGGTTCGTTCGTCACCCGGCCGCGCATGCACCATCCGCGCTACCGAAACTTCTACCTGCCGCATCGCAACGATATTTTCGTGGGCTTCCGGACCTGCGCTCGCGACGCGTCTTGAGGTCGCACGTTCCCTGAACCGATTCCCGGGAGTGAATCATGAAAGCGGATTACGACGTTTTCATCATCGGCGCGGGCCAAGCCGGGCCGCCGCTGGCGCGCGCACTCGCCCATGCGGGCCAACGCGTTGCACTGGCGGAGCGCAAGCACCTCGGCGGATCGTGCGTGAATTTCGGTTGCACGCCGACGAAGGCGGCTTTCGCCTCGGCGCGTGTCGCGCACGTTGCGCGCCGCGCCGGCGAATACGGCATTCGCATTCCGTCGATCGGCGTCGATTTCAAGGCGGTGCTGGAGCGGGCAAAAGGAGTCGTCGCACAGTCCGTCGCACACCTCGAGCGGCTGTTTCAGGATACCGATGGCCTTACGCTCATGCGCGAACACGCTCGCCTCGCCGGGCGCGACGGCGACGGTTTCACGGTTACCGTCGGCGGGCGACGGCTCACCGCCGGCCGCATCGTTCTGGATACGGGCAACCGGAGTCGCATTCCGGCGATCGATGGCATCGACGCCGTCCCGTTCATCGATGCCGATCACTGGCTCGAGCACGACGCGTTGCCGCACCACCTCCTGATCGTCGGTGCAGGGTACGTCGGGCTGGAGATGAGCCAGTTCTATCGCCGGATGGGCGCCCAAGTCACCGTCGTGCACACGGCAGACCAGATTGCCGAGCATGAGGATCGCGACGTGGCCGAAGCGTTGCAACATGTGCTGGAAGGCGAAGGCATTCGCTTCCTGCTCGAGCACCGCGCCAAACGCTTCAGCAGAACCGCGACGGGCGTGAGGACGACGCTCGAAGTGGGCGGCAAAGAGCAGGCGATCGAATCGTCGCATCTCTTCCTCGCCACTGGCCGCAGGCCGAACACCGATGACCTCGGTCTCGATACCGTCGGTGTCGCGGTATCGGACAACGGGATTGTCGAGGTGAACGAGCGGCTTGCCACGAGCGTTGCGGGCATATGGGCCGCCGGCGACATCCGGGGCGGGCCGATGTTCACGCACACGTCCTGGGACGATTACCGCATCCTGGCCTCACAACTGCTCGGCGACGGAGCACGCACGACCGATCGGATCGTACCGTACGCCGTCTTCACCGACCCCGAGCTTGGCAGGGTCGGCATGTCGGAACTCCAGGCGCGTGAGTCGGGCAAGCGCGTCCGCGTCGGGCGCTTCGAGATGCGCGACAACGGCAAAGCGAAGGAAATCGGTGAAACCCAAGGGTTCTGCAAAGTCGTCGTCGACGCGGAAAGCGAGCAGATCCTGGGCGCTGCGGTCCTCGCGGCGCACGGCGGCGAGCTCGTGCATCTCTTCGTGGATCTCATGAATGCGCACGCCCGCTACGGCGTGTTGCGCGACGCGATCCACATTCACCCGACGCTCGCGGAAGCGATGCAGAGCGCGGTGGCGCAACTCTGACGCTCCTCCCCCCTTGCGCCGAGGCATTTGCACCTTGACGACCGTTGGCGTACGCTATGCATGGGGTTGACAGGAACCCCGGGTTTCTCCCTCCAAGACGGTGCCCCGTCCAATCCTGTAAGCGTTGCGCGCGAGTGTGGGCACTGTCGCATCCGCAGTCAGACAAGTGCCGGCGTTCGCCGCCTTCGGGCATCGCGACGCCGTACATCATTGCACTTGGAGGCTATGACATGCGGTACGCACTGAAGCAAATCCACTGCCGTCCGTGGCTGTTGAACGGCCTTTCGCTCAAGCTCATCGAGAGCCACTACGAGAACAACTACGGCGGGGCGCTCCGCCGGCTCAACGCCATCACGGAGCAGCTGGAGTCGCTCGATTTTTCGAACGCGCCGGGTTACGTGGTGAACGGCCTCAAGCGGGAGCAACTGACGGCCCTCAATTCCACTCTTTTGCATGAGCTTTATTTCGCAAGTCTCGGCGGCGACGGTAAGCCGACGAGCGCACTCTCCGAAACGTTGGCGCATGACTTTGGATCGCTCGACCGGTGGCGCGCCGAGTTCGTGGCCATGGCCAACGCGCTTGCCGGCGGCTCGGGGTGGGTCCTCGTGAATTACGTTCCTCGCGATCGCCGGGTGATGAATCAGTACGCCGCGGAACATGCGCAGGCAATCGCGGGTGGCATTCCCATTCTTGCGCTCGATATGTACGAGCATGCGTATCACATCGACTTCGGGGCCAACGCGAGGGCCTATGTGGAAGCGTTCATGCGCAACATCGACTGGCGAGCCGCGGAGGGCCGCTACCAGGACGCGCAGAAAGCTGAGCCGCCGCGTCCCGTCATCCAGGAGGAATTCGGCGATCTGCCCGGGGTGGGCGTCGAGGAGGTCAAGGAAATGCTGGATTCCGGCATGCACGTTCAGCTCATCGACGTGCGCCCGAAGTTCTATGTTTCCCGGACTCAGGACATCGCCGAAGGGGCGACCTGGCGCGACCCGGATCGCCTGCAGGACTGGATGGGCGAGCTGTCGAAATCGGAGCCCGTCGTCGTCTACTGCGCGTATGGATTTCACGTCGGGTGTGGCACGGCCGTGAAGCTTCGCGAGGCGGGGTTTGACGCGAAGTACATGAAACCCGGGCATTCGGGCTGGAAGGCGCTTGGAGGGTCGCTAAAGATGCACCGTTGACGTTCGAGGAGGTTCTCTTGGGCCCTACGATCAACAAGCATCACAGCCGTTCGATCGGGCGCACGAAACCCGATTCGACGCGTTTTGTCGATCCCGATGCTCGCGCGCCCTACACGCTTTTGCAGCTCGCGCGGTATTTCCTGAAGCTCGGTGCGATCGGATTCGGCGGTCCGGTCGCGCTGGTCGGGTACATGTATCGCGACCTGGTGGAAAGACGTCGCTGGATCGGTGACGAGGATTACCGGGAAGGCCTCACGCTGGCGCAGCTCATGCCGGGACCGCTGGCGGCGCAGCTTGCGATGTACCTGGGCTACGTGCACTACCGCGTTCTCGGCGCGAGCGTTGCCGGTGTCGTCTTCGTGCTGCCCTCGTTTCTGATGGTGATCGCGATCGGATGGGCGTACCTGCGTTTCGGCGGCCTTCCATGGATGCAGGCGGTGTTCTACGGTGTCGGCGCGGCGGTCATCGGAATCATCGCGATCAGCGCCTGCAAGCTCACGGCGAAGAACATCGGTCGCGACAAGCTGCTGTGGGGCATTTATCTCGCGACCGCCGCGTTCACCGTATGGACCGAGTCGGAGAGCGTGTGGGTGTTCCTGGGCGGCGGTGTGCTGGTGTGGCTCGTGCGCTTTCCGCCAAAGCGGTGGCTGGGCAAGAGCGTATTGCCTGCGTTGGTCGCGGTGAGCCCGCACAGCACCCCGCTCGCGAGTACCTTCGATTCGACACTGCTCGCGCAATTAGGCGTCTTCTTTGCCAAAGCGGGCGCGTTCGTCTTCGGCAGCGGGCTTGCGATCGTGCCGTTTCTCTATGGCGGCGTCGTTCACGATCATCAATGGCTGACCGAGCGGCAGTTCGTGGATGCCGTCGCCGTCGCGATGATCACGCCCGGACCCGTCGTCATTACGGTCGGGTTCATCGGCTATCTCGTCGCCGGTTTGCCGGGCGCCGTGGTGGCATCGGTTGCAACGTTTCTGCCGTGCTACCTCTTCACGATCCTGCCCGCGGCTTATTTCAGGAAATACGGCAAGCGTCCGGCGCTGGTGGCATTTGTCGACGGCGTGACGGCCGCCGCGATCGGGGCCATTACCGGTGCCGTGATCGT
>Ga0157370_10007676_pt1 | contig 11707 bp, 12 predicted proteins | sample C35metaG_FD_113463 | JGI IMG/M metagenome (GOLD analysis project Ga0157370, IMG submission 113463) | Corn rhizosphere microbial communities from Kellogg Biological Station, Michigan, USA - C3-5 metaG | ecosystem: Host-associated > Plants > Roots > Rhizosphere > Soil | place: USA: Michigan... | reverse complement strand
TACGGCGGTTTATTGTACCGAACGCGCCGGGGCGGGGGGATCGGCGGCAATGTGTGATGTCAGCCGCGTGATATAAAAGAGGGAGCTCGTTCTTCCTCAAGGCCACCCTAGCTCAGTTGGTAGAGCGGCTGATTCGTAATCAGCAGGTCGCCGGTTCGATCCCGGCGGGTGGCTCCAGTTTTTCAATAACTTACAGTTGAAGCGTTTCTCATTTGCCTCATTCCTTCGCGTTTTTGTCAGCAATGCGGCGATCTGACGACATCGTCCAGAATCAGCAGGTCAAAGCAGGCGAGTAGAATCAATGCCTCAGAGGGCACAAAAAAGGGCGCCCAGCAAGTAATTGGACGGCTTTCGATTGGCCCGACTGTTGTCAGCGGAGCCGGTTAGTTAGTTATCAGCGATCAATCATCGCTTTTATCAGGACGTTTGGGTGGTGTTCATCCTCGGTCTGGCTACCGCTTCCGCAGTCCGCAACAGGCTTTATGGGCGGTCGATTAGAGTGTCCTGGTCCAGTTCGTGACGCTCTACCGCAAACGCCAGGTCGTTGTATCCTACTCAATCCGCGTCGTCCGCGATAACCCCCGCCATTATCGCGACGGGTCACGACGACATGCGCACGCTCCGCTTCACCGGGCGTCGCGACGTTCGCAGGAGTGGGACGTGACGTTACCACCGCCTGCAGGCTGGGTCCTGATTGTTTAGCACACCCGTTACCAAAGTACTGGGTCAGAAGCCGAAAATCCGCATGCCGTCGTCGCACTCGCGGGAGCATCGGGACGAAGTCGCGGCGCTTGCTGTATGGCGCGCTCGATCTCAACGGCTCATTGCTTTTTAATATGACCGTATCCACTCAAGGGGGCGTTTCCGCTGAGACAGTCCCCATCGCGAAGATTACGAGATTTTGAAGCGTTTCCGCCCGTCTGATATCCGGCCGCTCGATGTTCTCTTGAAGCGCCCCATGTTGCGTTGCTTCCGTTCAAAGCGTCTTGAGAAAAGCGATCAGCGCCGCCTTGTCCTCAGGCAGCAGCGCCATACCGAACTCGTGTCCTTTGATGGCGCGGGATTTCACATTCGCGCCCTTGAACCCCGTAGGGACATAGTCTTCCCGAAGGCGCGCGGGGTCAAGCCACTCCTCCAGGGTTGCCATTGCACCCTCGTGCCCATAGAGCCCCCGATACCATACGCCTTTCAGCGAGGGGATCTTATAGAGGCCTGTTCCTTTCCGGGTCTTCAAAGCGAGCGCCGGATCGGTTCCGACCGATACCGGCATCATGTCCGGGTGAAGTGGATGATCAGCCGGCGGCAGATAACCTGCAGCGAGCGTCAGCTTATTGTTCGTGTAAAGAGGCGGCGTGTGGCAACCTGAGCATCCGGCTTTGGCGAACACGGCCTTGCCTCGCTCGGATAGTTGGCCGGAGGGATTCGGATTCGGCGGCGGCTGCAGCGAGTAGATGTATTGCGCGAGCGCAAACAGGAGTTCATCCGGCCATCGAACACGCACTTTCCGCTGGACGTCGGTGAGCATCCGATGGCTGCCGAAATCCATGGAGTCGCTGTATTCCACAAGCGCTGCATATCGCATCAGGTCGCCAATGTTCCGGTGTTGATGGGTGGCCGAGTGATCGATGTATGTGCGGTCTCGAAAACCAATCAAATCGGGCACTTTCGTCATGTAAAAAGGGCTGCCGTTGGGCCGATCGCTTACGCCAGCGATTTCTGCCTCAAACAGACCCGCTATCGCGGCATCAGGCATCGTTTCAGCGTTTCATGAATATCGCCCTTCAACCAGGGAACGCCGAATTGCCGGTAGAGCGACATGGGAAGACCGTCTCCCTGATACGAGATGCGCAGCAGTTGGCCGCTCATGCGATCCAATAAAGAGTCAGAGATCCTGTGGCCGACGAAGCCAGCGCCGGAGATAGCCGTCCCGTCATCCAGAAAGCGGGTATGGCAGGAGGAACACGCGGTAATGCTGAGCCCGATCCCGCCCGGGGTAATGACCCAGCGATAGTGCGCCAGGGTACCATCCGGCCTCACGATCAGAAGCTTCTCGTTTTTCCTGATGTACGCTCCCGACCTTGCGAGCGAGATCGACTCTTTATCGAAAAGCCGGAAGAATGGCACGTCAACTTCAGCCCACACTCTTTTTCCTGCAGTGACCCAATCGAATGATGGGCCAATCCTGTCTATGTCGATAAGAGGTTCCGGCGCTTTTCTCCTGAGAGATTCCCAATATCCGAGTGGCTCCCGATCGGGATCATAAACGGGATACGTTCGATAATTGTCAACGGGCGCCCGATAATATTCGTCTTCCGAGAAATGCCCGGGGCGGATCTTGAGGGAAGCAAGCGGTGTTGCCCAGTTGGCCAGCGCCTGCTCGTCCCATGTCCGCGGTGCTACAGACGGCGGGCCGGGAGGCCTTTGCGCTGGTACAGTACGTAGCCCGACATACAAGATCAGGATGACTTTTGCTGCCTTACTGACGGCGTGCAACCGGAACCCCCATTTGCCTCAGCAGTACCTCACCATGCCCGGCGTTCTTGTATTTCAACGCCAACTGGAGCGCCGTGAGGCCCTCTTTGGTTCGCGCCTGTGGATCTGCCCCTGCTCGAAGAAGCGTTCGCAGCATCGTGCTCGCCCCAAAGTCCATGCTGGCCGCCCAGAGCAAAGCCGTGTATCCCATATTGTCGAGATGATTCACATCGGCGCCTTGGACAGGAGCAGGGCAGCCAAGCGTGGATCGTTCTTGAAAACTGCCCAGCCGAGTGAAGTGACTCCGCCTTCCGGAGCCGCCATCTCGTCCACCGGCACGCCTGTCTTCAAAGGCGCCTCGATCATCGGGAGGTCTCCCCTCATTACCGCAACGCTTAGCGGCGTCACGGGAAAGATCCCTCCCGGCAGCATCGTGGTTTTCGCGAGGGCTCCTTTTGCGCTCAGAGCCTGCATAGCCTCAACATCTCCACTGAACACGGACAGCATGAGCGGGGTCGCTCCGAATTGGGCCGGATGCCCGTCTGACGACCTCGCGTCGGCGCCATGAGAGAGCAGGAGCCTCGCCGAATCTGTGGCGTGATGGCCGGCCGCGATCATCAGGGCCGTATAGCGAGTCAGTGATGTTGTGTTCGGATCCGCGCCATTTTGCAGGAGAAGAGAGACCTTCTCGACGTCTGGCGCAGCCATCATCAAAGCAGTGGTCCCGCCCGCGGTTGCGGCGTTCACATCCCAGCCGGAGTCGACCAGATTTTGCAGTTCTTTGAGCGAGCCAAACAATGCAGTTTCGGCCCACGCGGGAAAATTGGCTGGCGCGGCCCCCGAGGCGTCCACCGGCTCCGGAGCGACGCCTGACTCAGGCATCGCGAGCAGCAATGCCGCAGTCGCCCAACTCGTGCCCATTGCTGAAATGAACTGATCATGTCCATAGGGCAAACCCGTCTCGAAGTAAGGCGGGCTTACCGTGCCAGGTGGATGCAGTCGGCTGTTAACGAACCATGTGCCGTCATCCTTCTGTGTATTGAGAAGGTACCGCAAACCACGCTGGCAGGCAGAATTCAAAGTCGTCAGGCCGCCAGCTTGATTCAATGCGGCCAGCACTTCACCCGTTGCGTAAGCATCACTCGCCCGCGTTGCCGTCTGTGCCCAGCCACCATCGGACCGTTGCTCTGAAAGCAGTTTGGCGCGGCATCTCTCAATAAGCGAGGGCGAGCCGCCCGCCCAGCGGAGCCCCATCATTTGAGAGACTCTTTCTTCCGTGTCTTGCGGTAGCGTTCGTGCGAGCCATTGTCTTGCTCGCCCGACGCGAGCTTTCTGCTCTTTCGCCATTGATTTCGGAAGAAAGATCTGCAGAACGCGAAGAGCTCTTGCGGTGTTGGTAACCGCGCTGAAAGATTGCGGAGGGCGAATGTCGTCCCCGGCCATCCAATGTCCGTCGGCTCGCTGGCTACGTGCGATCAGCCTTGCAACTATTGCCGCAGACAGGTTTGCTCGAAGCCCGAGACTTCTTGCGGCGATCAGACGTCCGGCCATGCCAGTCACCGGATCAAGGAAAGCGGAACCCTGCAACAGTTGATCCGGATCCCGCAGATCGCCGAGTGAGGTCAGGCTTTTGACGACGATTGCTTGCAGGGCGTGAGGACTGACCGGCAAGCCTCGCCGGCGGGCGAGATTGAACACCATCATCGGTAAATCCTGGTGATGGCATGAAGGGCAGCCCTGTGTTGAAGACCACTTCGCGGAACTTGCGAGCAGAAGATGTACGGACTTTGTAACCGCCGGCCGGATTTCGTCCTCGGTGATGTAAGCCCCGCAGGGTGAACTAATCCCGATTGCAATTGCAAATGCGCCGAGGAACGCGATTCGCTTCATCTATCCGCCTGCCCGGTGGTTACTCTTCGAAGCACCAACTCATGACGTGAATGCCCGTACTTCACAGCGACTTGCAGTGGCGTGAGACCATCAGCGTTGCGTGTTGCGGGATTTGCGCCTGCTTTCAAGAGCAACTCGACCACAGCGGTGTCGCCGAAATCCACGTTTGCCGCCCAATGCAGCGGCGTGAAGCCAAGCTTGTCTTTGTGGTTCACGTCGGCTCCCCGGCGGATCAGAAAACGTAACGTGTCAGGATCGTTCTTGAATACCGCCAGAGAGAGCAGAGTGACTCCGTTCTGGGGATCTGGAACGTCGATCTTCACTCCGTAGCGAATCAAAGCCTGAATGACCGATGGCTCTCCGCGTCCGACCGCGATACTGAGCGGTGACTCCAGACTCATACCGAACAGCATTACCTTTGCTTGTACGTCTCCACCCTTGACCTGCAGCGCCTGCATGGCTTGCAGGTCTCCATTCACAGCCGCAAGAAAAAGCGCATTTGCGCCAGTCATCGCGGGCTGATCGCTGGACGGCTGCGCTTCAGCGCCATGAGAGGAGCAGACGAACCGATTCGGTCGCATGGTGGCTTGCAGCGATCATCAGAGCGGTATAGCGACTCTTCCGCGCCCTGGCGTTTACATCGGCGCCGCGCGCTACGAGAAGCTCTGTTTTTTCGAAATCCGGAGCAGCCATCATCAGAGCAGTTGTGCCGTTCCGCGTTGCGCTGTTCGCATCCCAACCGGAGTCGAGGAGCTTCTGAACGTCAGTCCTGCCGCCAAACAGGACGGTTGTCATCCAGTCGGGGACATGTCTGGCTTTCAAGGAGTCGAACTGCAGCGGAGCCGGAGCCGTGGTCGACTCAGGCAAAGCGAGAAGGAGCGCTGATACTGCCCAGCTTGTTCCCATTGCAGAGACGAATTGATCATGGCCGTAGGGCCATCCGGTTTCGACGTATGGCGGGCTAGCCGGAGCCGGCGGGTGGATCCGGCTTGCAATGAACCAGGTTCCGTCCACCTTCTGCGTATTCAACAGGAAATGCAAACCCTTTTGGTACGCGGTACTCGTAATCGACACGCCCGCAGTCTGGTGCAAGGCGGCGAGTGACTCGCCAGTAGCGTATGCATCGCTGGCTCCGCCCGGCAACTGGGACCAGCCCCCATCGGGATGCTGCATGGCGAGCAAGCAATCCCGTTTCGTTGAGAGGCGAGCAGGTGAGTAGCCGGCCCAACTCAGGCCGGCAGTTGGTAAACGTAGTCCTCTGTATCCCGTGCGGAGGTCTTCTCCAGCCGCTCGACCCGTCTCTTGCGCTCGAGCTCCATCTGTTTGGGGAGAAACAGTTGCAGAGTTTGTAATGAGTACGCAGTCGTGCTGAACGTGCTACTCGCTTGCAGAGGACGATAGTCGTCTTTTTCCCAATGGCCGTCGGCCAGTTGCCTGCGTGCAGCTAACCGGGCGTATGCCCCAGTGGCCGCGGTTCGAGGAATACCGAGCGGCTCCTCGGCCACGAGCCGGTAAATGATATTTACGGATTCGCCGATCAGCCATCCCTGGATTGCGGTATCCGGGTCGGCGAAAATGTCCAGACTTCTGGAAGCAGTTCGTTGTAGCTTGTCCGCATCGAGTTCTACGCCATGGCGCCGAGCCAGGTCGAACGCAATCGCAGGCAGGATCTGGTGATGACACGAAGTGCAGGTGTTCTTCTCCAGCCACTGCAGGGAACTACTTTGCATCAACGCAAGCGGCTTCGGGACGGCGCGGCGAATCTCGGATTCGCTTACGTGGGCCATGACGGTCGCGGCAAATGCGACCATGGCGGCCGCGAATCGTAGACTGACCATATCATTCTCCTCAGCAGCTTTGGGCGACGCTTGACGCCGGACTGGGGACAGCCACTGCAATCAGCTTTTCGATGACAAGCATCTTTCTCCTCACAACGTTTTCAGAAAAGCAATCAGGGCTGCTCTTTCGTCCGACACAAGCCGCAATCCGAACTCATGTCCTTTGACGGCGCGTGTCCTGGCGCCCACGCCTTGAAACTGGTTGGGACATAGTCGTCGCGAAGTCGCGCCGGGTCGAACCAGTCTTCGAGCGTGGCCACAGAGCCGTTGTGCTCGAAGGGGCCGCGATACCAGACTCCCCGCAGCGACGGCACTCTGTAATATCCGGTTCCCTTGCGCGTTTGCAAGGCGAGCGTGGAATCGGTGCCGACGCTGATTTGCGTGATGGAATATTCGCTCAGATGCTCGGCGGGCGGAGTGAACCCCTGGGCGGGAGTGAGGGTGTTGTTTGTATAAAAGGGCGGAGTGTGGCACCCTCCACAGCCTTCTCGTTTGAAAATGCCCGCGCCGCGCGCAGTGAGTTCGGTCGGCTGATTGGGGTTTCGCGGCGGCTGAAGCGAGTAGAGGTAACGCGCCAAAGCATAGAGCTGAGAGTCTCTCATGCGCTCTTCCAGAACGAATCCAGGCACGCTCGGCGGCAACGCGTAATCGCCAAAACCGCTCAATGTGTTCTCTTGAATGTACGCAGAGAAGCGCATCAGGTCGGCGATGCCGCGATGCAGCGCATGGCCGGTGTGGTCCAGATACTTGCGATCGCCGATCCCAATCAGGTCTGGAATCTCCACGGGTCAGAACAGGCTTGAGTCGTGACATGGTGCTGTTCCGGCAGGCGTCGCCTCGAAAGCGGCAATCAGGTCTGCGCCGGACATTTTGCTGACCTGTGATCCAGATCGTTCCTGAGCCACGGAGTACCGTAATCTGCCTCAGAATCGCCCGCATGCCGGCGAGGAACGCAGTCTCGCCAAGCGCCGGCAGCGAATGGCTCATCAGATACGCATTGCTTTGAGCGCGAGGGAAATTGCCTTGCGCTCCTTTGACCACAGATCCGTCCGGCAGGACGCGGATGTGGCAATTGCCGCAGGAAAGCGTTCCGAGTTCAAACTTGCCTTTTTCGCGAATCACATAACGGTAGAAAGGGACGGTGCCATCTTTCGCTACCGGCACGTGATGTTCGCGGTTCCATGCAGGGTCGCTGACATATCCGGCGATTTCCACGGACGTGATCGTGACCGGCGCGTCGAACACGAGTTCGCCCGCTCGGACCCAATCGGCATCGGTTCGGAGTTGTGACACGTCGAAGGCCAACTCCGGCTGGACGTGCTGGCGCTTCTCCCGATAGCCTGCGGGCTCGCGATCGGGCGCGTAGACCGGATAACTTTTATAGATCTTCAGCTCCGGCATCCGGTAAGCTGTTCGACGCTCAAAAATACAGGTCGATGGGCAGGTTCCGCCAGCGGTACAAGCCATCCGGAGAGTGCCTGCTTATCCCATACTTTCGGAACCGAAAGAGGTTCCGCGTGTAGCTCGTGCGCAACAAACGCAAGATCGGCAGCAGAAACGATGAAAGATGCCGTGCTGCGCATCACCGAACCTCAGGGTGCGTCAGCACGAGGGCCATAGCGGCCCAACCTGTGCCCGCGGCGGAAATAAACTGATCGGTCCCGTGGGGAAAGCCCGCGTCGAGCACCGGCTGGATCGGTATGGCATGCGATTGCACCAGCCAGGATCCATCCTGCATCTGCGTTTCACGAAGGAACTTCACGCCTCTCTGATAAGCGGGATCTCCGGTAGACAGCCCGCCAGCCTGATTCAAGGCATAGAGAGCCTGCCCGGTAGCGTAGGCGTCACTTGGAAGCATCGTCAGTTGGGACCAGCCGCCATCAGCTTTCTGTTCTTTCAGCAGAGCCGCGGCGAGGTCGCGCATTACAGGCGCCTTGATCCCTGACCAATGGAGGCCCAGCATTTGAAACACACGCTCGTCGTTGTAGCGGGGCTTCGTAGCCAGCAACCAGTTTCGCCCGGCACGAACGGTCGCTTCATATTCGAGAGATCGCGGTCCCGCGCCATAAAGCCGGATTGCGTGAATTGCGAATGCGGTGGTAGAAAAGTCACTGTACTCTATCGGTGGGCGGGCGCCTGATGGATGCCAGTTGCCGGCGGTAAGCTTGCGGGCCGCGATGTTTCTGACGAATGCCGCGGTCATGCCGTCCGGCGCATAGCCAGCCGCGGCCAAACCTGCCAGCGCGTAGCTGCCGGATAGAGGCGGTCCTTCGTCGTCCATCATGTCCAGCATCTTTTCGCGCTGGGATTTCATGGCCGCGACTACTACGGTGGTTCGTCGAGTCGCGTCCTCCCGATCAAAACGGAATCCCCGCGCCTCAGCCAACCCGAGCGCCATTGCGGGAAGGGACTGGTTATGGCACGACTTGCATCCGGTCCGGTTGAAAAAAACGGCGTCACTGCGCTGCAGCAAGACCAGGCTGCGCTCGACGGCAGTTCGCAGGTCAGGCACGGGATCGAGACGCTGGTGCGGAACGGCCGCGATGCGCGAAGGCGGCTGACTGGCCCCGGCGTCAAGCAGCGCCTTCAGCACGGGCGTGTCGCCCTTCGCCCTGGCGCGGCTCGATGCGGACTCGCCCGCGTCTGTGGCGAAATGAACGTCGGCTCCCCGCGTAATCAAAAGCCGGATCAAATCGACATCCTGAGCCTCGGCGTAAGCGGCCAGCATCAGCGGTGTTCCGGGACTTCTTCGCATGAACAGCTTGTCAGCGATTGGCAGATTCACTGCGGCTCCGTGGTCCAGCAGTTCAGCCGCGATCTCTTTGCGATCCCAAAGCGCGGCCAGCGAAAGTGGTGTGAACCCAAACGCCTTCGCGTCCACCGGTACTCCTCTGCCGAGCAGCAGTTTCACGGCGTCCGCATTCCCGTACCAGACAGCGGCCGTGAGCGGACTGAGCGCAGCCGGACGCCCGGGGTCGGCGCCGTGCGCGAGCAATTCGGTCATATTGCGCGTGTCCCCGGACGCGGCGGCGCGGATCAAGGGCGTCGAGCCATCCTCGTCGGTGACGTTAGCATCTGCATGGCGATTCAGCAACTCGGCTGTGACCGGACTGGATCCGAAGCGCAAACATGCCGCAAGCAACGGCGTGGCGCCGTGCTTTGTCGTCGCATTTACATCGGCGCCCGCCGCGAGCAGGAGTTTTACCTTGCCGAGATCGTCGACACCCCAAAGTAGCGCCGTTGCCCCTTCATAGTTCGCAAGGTTGGCATTCGCTCCGCGCTGGAGCAGAATCTTCACCGCGCCCAAATCGCCGTTCAGAGCGGCGTGCATCAAAGGAGTAGATCCATCGTCATCGCGCGCATTCACAAGAGTCGGGTCCTTCAGCATCGCCCGAAGATCGCCTGTAGCGCCGCGATCGATCGCCGAAAATAAGCCTGCAGTGGCAGCCGGCAGAGGACCGGGATCATCGCCGGCGTCGCCTTTCGCCGCCCAGGTTTTTAGAACGACTGCCTGTTGTGGAGAAAGGCCCAGAGCTGTTGGCCAGGATGGCATTCGAAATGATGGATCGGTGCTGGTAATGCGCAGCAGGAACTCGCTCTTATCTCCACCTGCCAGCATCGATTGCCGTTGTTCTTTCGCGTCGAGACGAAGCCCTGCCAATTGCTGAGCGGCTCCGTGGCAAACGAAACATTTCCCGGCGAGAATGGGCCGGACATCGCGAACATAATTTACGGTCGCACACGAGCACGGAAGTCCGGAGAGAGCCGCCAGCGCAATCAGCTTTTTAATGAGAAACATGATTCTCCTCACAAGGTCTTGAGATACGCGATCAAGGCAGCCTTTTCGTCCGGCCGGAGCCGCAATCCGAACTCATGTCCCTTGATGGCGCGAGTGCTAACGCCAACGCCTTTGAAACCGGTTGGGACATAGTCGTCGCGAAGACGGGCCAGGTCGAACCAGTCGTCGAGGGTGGCGACAGAGCCGTTGTGCTCAAAGGGTCCGTGGTACCACACGCCCCGCAGCGAAGGCACTTTGTAATAACCGGTGTCTCTTCTGGTCTGGAGCGTGAGCCTTGGGTCCGTACCTATGGGCCTGTCGAGTACGTCGTACTTCTTCCGGTGATCGGGAGGAATCTGGAATCCATCCACTGGAAGGAGTTTGTTGTTCGTGTAGACCGGCGCGGGATGACATTCGGCGCAGCCCGTGCGCCCGAAAACTTTCCTGCCCTCTTCGGCCGCTGCATCGAAGCGATTCGGATTCGGCGGCGGCTTCAGCGAATAAAGATAAAGCGCGAGTGCATACAATTGGGCATCGCTGAATCGCTCCTGGCTCTCTGGCGGGGGCAATTTCGAGAAATGATCCAGTCTCGATGGGATGAAGCCGCCGAAATTAGAAAGGAACTCGATTCCCTGCGCCATCGACGCGTACCGCATCAAGTCGACCGGCGTTCGATGGATCGTACCTCCGGCTCGGTCCAGATACTTGCGGTCTCGAACACCGATGAGATCGGGAACGGCGGGCGGATAGAACGGGCTCGAGCAGTCTCGCGCAAATACGCCCGGGGGAATGGCTTCATGCGCGAGGTTGTAATCCTCTGAGGACATCGCATCCAGCCGTGCCTGCATCGCGGGCTCCCATTGGACAGTAAACAGTCCGAGTTCATCATTTAGCCGATCGGCTTCGGACCGCCCTGATCGCCGGGTTCGGAATGCGATTGCCTTATCGAATGAGAAATTACTCTGAGCGCCCTTAGCGATAGTTCCATCCGCAAGTACGCGCGTGTGGCAAAAGCCGCAGGAAAGAACGCCAAGTTCAACGTTCCCGGAACCGCGGATCACATAGCGCATCCACGGAATCGAGCCGTCTTTGGCTAAGGGAATACCGGTGGCCTTGTACCACTCCGGGTCCGCGACGTCTCCGAGCGTGACCGCCGTCCCATATTCCGTGGAGGCATCGAAGACGATTTCGCCGGCCCGGATCCAATCTTCGCGGCTCTTCAATCTGGCTGTGTCAAAAGCGATTTCCGGCGCGAGGCCTTTCAGCTTCTCCAGATATCCCGCCGGGCCCCGGCCCGGAGCGTAGATCGGATAGCTTTTGTAGATTACGGCAGCCGGGATCTTGTAGTAATAATCTTCTGAAACGGCCTTCGGCGAGTACGCCGGCTGAGACACAGGCACTTCCAGCGTCTCGAGCGCGGATTGCTGCCATACGCGGGGGATTTCCGGACGAAATGTCGTCGGAGGCTGGGCTCGGACAACCGAGCAGGCAATCGCGACGCAGGTAAGAGTTGCTTTCGATTGCAATGAGGAATTCATTTGTGTTCTTTCGAGTGCGCCCGCTTGAGAGCCATTTGCACGTCGCTCAGTCCGTACTTCTCTGCTTGTGTGCGCGGGTTCACTCCGCCCCTTCCCGCAAGATCGGCTTGAGCACCGGCAGCCAGCAGCTTGCTTACCGTCTCCGCGTTTCCGAACTCAATCGTCGAAGCCCAGATCAGCGGAGTCATTCC
>Ga0157370_10007675_pt1 | contig 11708 bp, 10 predicted proteins | sample C35metaG_FD_113463 | JGI IMG/M metagenome (GOLD analysis project Ga0157370, IMG submission 113463) | Corn rhizosphere microbial communities from Kellogg Biological Station, Michigan, USA - C3-5 metaG | ecosystem: Host-associated > Plants > Roots > Rhizosphere > Soil | place: USA: Michigan... | reverse complement strand
ATTTATGAATTTGAGATTTATGATTTTGTAATGGTGAATTGTGAATGGTGAGTGATACAGTAAACATACAAATAATACGAAAACTTATTTTACAATTATTAATTTATCTGTTGCATTATCACATTCTCCCATTAAACTTATTTTTGCAAAATAATGTTCTTTTGATGAGAAAACTTAGTATGGATGAATTGAACCGCAAATCTGTGGATGAATTTAAAGAATCTGAAAAAAATCCGGTGATTGCAGTTTTGGAAAATATTCGCAGCGCTTATAATGTGGGGAGCGTTTTTCGTACGGCCGATGCATTCTTAATTGAATCAATTTTTATAACTGGTTATACAGCCAAACCGCCGCATAAAGAAATCACCAAAACGGCACTGGGAGCGCAGGACTCAGTGGATTGGAAATATTTCGAAACAACAAAAGAGGCGATTGAGCATTTAAAAAAAAATGGATATAAAGTTTATGCTGTAGAACAGGTAACTGACAGTATTTCTTTAGAAAGACTTTCTGATTTATCTTTTAATGAAATCGCTTTTGTATTTGGAAACGAGGTGAGTGGATTAGAGCATGAAACTATTTCTTTATGTGATGGGTGCGTGGAAATTCCTCAATTTGGAATGAAACATTCTTTGAATATTTCTGTCGCTGCAGGAATTGTTTTATGGGAAGCTTTAAAAAAGAATGCTCATCTTATTTGAGTGGAATTTGCTGTTTGTAAAATACCAGAAATTTACAGTTTAATCCTTATCTAAAACTTTTTAATGCTACGAATAAAAAATTATTTATCTCTCGTAAAATTTGCTCACACAATTTTTGCAATGCCATTTGCATTGATTGGATTTTTCTATGGCTTAAAAAAAGTGAATTTCGGTTTAAACCGGCCGTGGTGGCAGCTTTTCATCCTGGTAATTTTATGTATGGTATTTGCGAGAAGTGCTGCAATGGCTTTCAATCGATGGCTGGATGCGGAATATGATGCCAAAAATGCACGAACAAAAATCCGCGAAATTCCTGTTGGAATTATTTCAAAAAGACATGCAATGGTTTTTGTAATTTTTAATTGTGTTGCATTTTTAATCACCACCTATTTTATCAATACGCTTTGTTTTATTTTGGCGCCTATTGCTTTGTTTGTAATTCTTTTTTATAGCTACACAAAAAGATTTACACCACTCTGTCATCTTGTGCTGGGGTTGGGTTTGAGCCTTGCACCGGTTGGTGCGTACATCGCCGTTACAGGAAAATTTGCTTTAGTTCCGGTTTTATTTTCTTTATCAGTTTTGTTTTGGGTAAGCGGCTTCGATATAATTTATGCTTTGCAGGATGAAGAGTTTGATAAAGAAAATAAATTGCATTCTATTCCATCGTTGGTTGGAATAAAAAAAGCTTTGGGCGTGAGTGAATTTTTGCATTTTTTATCAGTCGCTTCAGTATTTGCTGCAGGAATAATGGGCTACTTTTCCACGCTTTATTGGGTAGGTGCAGCTGCTTTTGCATTCTTTCTTGTTTATCAGCATTCATTGGTAAAACCTAAAGATTTAAGTAAAGTTAACCGCGCTTTTTTTTCATCAAATGGAATTGCTTCTGTCGCTTTTTGTGTCTTTGTTTTATTGGATATTTTTTTATTCTAAACAACTAAAATCTAAAGCTCTTGTCAAGAATTCTCGGCATCGATTATGGAAAAAAACGTACAGGCATCGCCGTTACAGATCCTTTGCAAATAATTTCCACCGGCCTTACTACCGTTGATTCATATGAATTGATTTCTTTTTTGAAAAAGTATTTTCAACAGGAGGAGGTTGAATTAATTGTAATCGGCGAACCAAAAAATTTAGATGATTCAGATACTCATGCAACGCCTCTGGTAAAAGAAATTATTAAAAAATTAGAAAAAGAATTTCCAAAGATTCCCATAAAAAAAGTGGATGAACGATTTACTTCCAAAATGGCGAAGCAAGCAATGATTGAGATGGGAATGAAAAAAAAGAACAGAAGAAATAAAAGAACCGTTGATGAAATAGCCGCTACGATTATGTTACAGGAATATATGGCAAGTGCTTCTTTGTAAAAACAATATTTTAATGGGACATTTTTGTATATCCTGATTGAATGACACAGCGAACATCAGTAATCGAAAAAAAAATTTAAGATAAAAATAAATGACAAAGAAAATTCTATTTATAATAATAATCCTTGTAGTATGCTCAACTTTACTAATTCTATGAATCACAGAAATAATAAAAACATTTAAAGAACGGAAAAACTTAAAAGCAAAACGAATATTAAATGTTTCAATTACAATAATTTTATTTTTTCTAACTTTCTACAATTTCAATAACATACCAGACTCAATTATTGAAAAGCTGATTGGATAATTTCTTATAGTAAATGTAATCAATAGTAAAAGAAGCTTTAACAGGAGGCTTGACGCCAAATACAGAAATGAATAATGGAATTTGTGAACTTCCATTCGATTTTCCAATTATTTTGAAACGACATTTAGATTTAAGCAAAGCAAGGCCGACAACACAAAAACTATTAAATTTTGCATTTCATGAGGATTCTTTGAATCGCCACAAACATATTTGTATTTACAAAATGATAAACAAAAAAGAATTATTGTGAACTGATAAATATCAGATAACTGTCAATTGATCATTTCTGAATAATAAATTCAAACCGCCTTTCTTATACTTTAATATTTTTGTGCTTTAAAATTACCAACGTTCCAGTATAAAAATGCTACAGAAAAAACTTTTCAGCATTTAGTTAAACAAAAACTTATAAATAATTATAGAGTAAAAGCTAATTTAAGGTCAATAGTTGAATAATGACCACCATATCCACCACCATTTCCTCCGGAACCTCCGGTATTTCCATAGGTTCCACCACTGGAGCTGCTATTAATAAGATTTTGATGCCATCCTACATATTTAAGTTCCAAATCAATTGTTTTAGATAACTTGTCTCCCAAACCTGCACCATACCAAAAACTGGTACCTAAGTCTGAAGTGCCAAATCCTGCACCGGCTTCAGGATGAAAATAAAAGCTACCTCCACCAAAATAAAATTTAGCTCCGGCTAAAAGTGGTATATAGCTAAAATCGGAATATTTAATCCCATTTGTATTTTTACCGAAATAATCAATGTAGCCGGCATTTAAAGTAATACCAAAACTTCTGGAAGTTTTGTATTCCCATCCAAGATAGCCACCGAGGCCGAAACTTGAATATGTGTTGAAATGGCCAATAGGCATTGAAGGATTAATGGCAATAGTCCAAAAACTTGGTTTACCATAATTACTGCTATAGGATTTATTAGATTGATATGGCACTTCCTGCGAAGTGGAATCATTCTGTGCACTGGCAGAGTACGAAATAGCTGCAATAGCTATAAAAACCAATACTTTTTTCATAGTTTTCATTTTTTGAGGTTAAATACTGAAATAACAGTTTTACTATTATTTAAAAATTTTTGCAAACAGCTTGCCGCAATTGCGAAAATCTTCAATAGCTTTTTAATAAGAGCCGCTGAAGTATCATTTTGTTACAACTTTTCTCTTACAAATTGTAAAATTTATGTAATATCAGATTGAACAAAGATTCTTCATTGATACCTCTTTATGAATTCGGAGATACAAAAGGGCAAATAAATATTTATTGAAGAGGCTGTTCTAATAAGTTATTAGCAAAGCCTTCCCGAAGGTCTATTGAAGAATTCCTGAATATAGGCCAATGAGATACAAATTTTTATAGAATAATTCACCTTTGCCTGTAGCTTTAAAATTATCACCTCTCACTTGACAATGTTCCTTTCTTTATCATAAATTTCCCCATTGGTTTGCAACCACTCCACTATTAATCTCTTCATATTGGTCCAGATAATTTGTTATTATAAGTAGTAATAATCTATTTTCATAATTACCGGATCATTTTTAAAGAAAGTTGCGAACTAAATTAGCTTAACCTTTTAATCTTTATTTCTTGAATTAGCCAACCTTTTAGCCAGAATGACCGATCCATATTGAAGTAGTGACACTTTTTAAAAAAAACTAGGATGGAACATGATATTATTGCAGCTAATTTATTATCGGATGAGGAAATTATTGAAAAAATAATTAATGGCGAATCAATCTTGTTTGAGCAATTAATTAGTAAGTATAGTTCTTTGCTATATAAAATTGCAAGAAGATATGGTTTTAATCATCAGAGTGCTGAAGATCTCCTGCAGGATACTCAGATTGCTGCTTATTGCAATCTTAGTCAATTTAAATTCAGATCTACATTTAAAACCTGGTTATCGAAAATTATGATTAATAAATGCCTTTACAAATTGAAGAATGGCTATAGAAAGCATGAAGAATGTTACTGCCTCAAAAACGAAACAATTGATTATACACAAATTTGTAAAGAATCTGAAAATGGGGAAATTATTTTTTTAAAAAAGGAACTTCGGGATGTGTTACAAAAAACAATAAAAAAAATGCCTTTTGTTTATAAAAATGTTTTTATTCTTCGTGAAGTAGAAGGATACTCTGTATCAGAAACTGCAAACCTGTTGAATATCTCTGACATCAACGTAAGAGTAAGATTAACAAGAGCGAAAATGATTTTACAAAAGAAACTGAGGCGTTTATATTCTCTGGGTGGTTTTTAATTTTCTTTACATTAGAATATATTACTGTTTTAATGATTTACAATTACTTTATTTATCAGAATGGATAAGTAATTCGTCGAGTAGTAAATTTAATTGTTTACAAGTTATTGATAAATAAAGGAGTTTGGAAACGACTTGGAATTGTAGCATTAAAATCAAAGGCACTATTTTTGTGCTCCGTTACATACAGAATCGCTATATCACCTGTTTATGCAAAAAGAAGCAAAGTAATGATTGAAGTGCAGCAGCTCACGAAAATGTACCAGGATACGGTTGCTGTGAGTAATGTTTCCTTTTCGGTAAAAGAAGGTCAAACGATGGTGCTTTTGGGAACCAGCGGTTCAGGAAAAACTACTACGCTTCGAATGCTCAACCGGTTGACAGAACCCACTTCCGGCAGTATCTTTATTGATGGTAAAAATATTCTTTCGCAGCCACCTGAAGTTTTGAGAAGGAGCATTGGGTATGTTTTGCAAGGTTATGGCTTATTTCCACATTATACAGTTGCGCAAAATATTGCTATTGTACCGAAGCTCTTAAAATGGCCTAAAGAGAAAATAAGAAAAAGAGTAGATGAATTATTATATAAGCTTCAATTGCCGCCGCACGAGTACCGGCATGTTTATCCCGCCACTTTAAGTGGTGGGCAAAAGCAAAGAGTAGGTCTGGCAAGGGCGCTCGCTACAGATCCGCCGATTCTGCTGATGGATGAACCTTTTGGCGCCTTAGACATGCTCACAAAGTTGGCAGTTAGAAAGGAATTTAAAGAACTCGATGCGTTAAAGAAAAAAACGATTATCCTGGTTACACACGATGTGCATGAAGCCTTCGAACTGGGTGATAAAATCGGTTTAATGGACAAAGGGAAAATGCAGCAACTGGCATCACCACCCGAATTGCTTTTTCGTCCCGCAAATAATTTTGTACAAGCATTTTTTAAACACCACCTTTTTGAGTTGGAATGGCAATCCATCAGTTTAAAAAACATCTGGAATGATCTTCCGGAAGTAGGAACCGAAATGTATGCAACTTTATCCAGCAGCCAAACTTTATGGGAAGCCATGGAAGAGGTGGCCAACAACAATACTGCGGTTTATGCATTTGATGAAGAAACAAAATCGGGCAGGAATATAACCTTTGAGCATTTAAAGTCCGCCATTCAAAAACAAAAACAGCAACCCTGATATGGAAGAACAGCAAAGCCTTTGGCAGTTTATGGAGCAGCAGTCAGATAAGCTTTGGCAGCAAACCATTACTCATGTTGGGCTTACTTTTACTGCCCTGCTGATTGCGGTTTTGATAGGCCTTCCTTTAGGTATAGCAATTGCACGGAAACAAAAATTTGCTGCTCCTGTATTGGGTTTTGCCGGTGTTTTACAGACTATTCCATCTATCGCACTTCTGGGATTTCTGATTCCATTATTGGGAATCGGTGCCTTACCTGCTATTACCGCTCTGTTTTTATATGCGTTATTGCCTATTATCCGCAATACATACACCGGTATCAAGGAAGTGGACGCGGCAGTGGTGGATGCAGCAAAGGGAATAGGAATGACTAGTGGACAAATTCTTTTAAAAGTACAAATGCCATTAGCCATGCCTGTTATTTTGGCAGGAATACGTACAGCAACGGTAATCAGTGTAGGTGTTGCGACATTGGCGGCTTATATTGCTGCGGGCGGATTAGGCGAATTTATTTTTGGCGGTATCGCACTTAATAATACGAACATGATCTTAGCCGGCGCTATTCCTGCAGCGCTCCTGGCAATTTTATTTGACTTCCTGCTTTCTTTAGTACAACGGATGCAGCTAAGAAAGATGCACCGGGTGGTCGTTATTTTACCCATTATTTTTATAGTACTTTCTTCTTTTTATGTTTTTTCAGCAACAGATAAAAGTTTGCTGGCTGGGTTTACACCTGAATTTATGGGAAGAGAAGATGGCTACCTCGGCTTAAAATCAAAATACCATTTGAACATCCGTAATGTGGTTATCAGCGATGCAATAATGTATAAAGCAGAATTTGAAAAGAAGCTTGATGTAATCAGTGGCTATAGCACTGATGGGCGGCTGAAGGCTTACGGCCTGGTAACCCTGAAAGATGACAAAGCTATTTTCCCGCCCTACTATGCGGCGCCATTAGTACGGAAGGAAATTTTAGAAAGGTATCCTGAATTAGTATCTGTACTTAATTTATTGGCAGGGAAAATCAATGATAGCATCATGACTGAATTGAACTATCGCGTAGATTATCTGAAACAATTGCCTGAGAAAACCGCTCTGGATTTTCTACTGGAGAAAGGTTTATACAAAAAGCCGCGGAATGGACAAGAAGGAATAGTGCGGCTAGGTTCTAAGATTTTTGGTGAACAGTATATTCTGATTAACATATATAAAATGCTTATTGAAGGCTATACAAATCTGCGTGCCGAAACAAAAACTGGACTGGGAGGTACAAAAATTTGTTTTGATGCATTGGTGAATGATCAAATTGATCTTTATCCTGAATATACAGGCACCGGGCTGCTGGTGATTTTGCAGCCAGCAAAGCAGAAAGTGGCAGAACTTATTGGTAACAGGGATAGTGTATATCAGTATGTGAAAAAAGAATTTGCAGACAAGTACAATCTTACCTGGTTACTACCAATTGGTTTTAATAATGCGTATGCTTTAATGATGCGAAAAGGACAGGCGCATCAGTTGAATATTAAGACTATATCTGACCTAAAGCGTTATACAGATAGGGAATAAAAACTGTGACGATTCTTTTTTCATTCATACTCTAACTTTTTGAAAATGAATAAAATGGATAGGAATTTTTTTGATAACTGCAGAGTATGGTTATTTTTAATAAGTGGTTATTAAAGTAGCTGCCTTCTTCCCCCAGAAAGAACTGTTACTTTATAACATATAAACAATATCAGAAGCACTGGTTGGGTAAGAGAAAATTGTTTTTTTCAATTGACTTGCTTTTAGACCTGCATTCATCGCCACCGAAAAAATATTTATGGTTTCTTCTGCATTATTTCCCAAAAGATGAGCGCCTAATATCAGGTCGGTTTCATTATCAATCAATACTTTAAAAGCGGAAACCGGTTCGTTCAAACGCTTTGAAGCAAACCAGCTGGTTGTTTCTTCAGAATTTACTTTATAATTTAATTTTTGAATTTTAGCCGCATCTTCTGTCAAGCCTACTGAGGCGAGAGGCGGAATAGAGAAGACATTGGAGGGAATGTGACCATAATCAATCTTCAAATGATTGCCCTTTAATAAATTACTGGTAAGTACAATCGCTTCTTTTCCACCAACAGGAGTTAAAGGAAGGCCTTTATTATTTGCATCACCACAAGCATAGATATCAGGATTAGAAACACTTTGCATATACTCATTTACTTCGACTCCTTTTTTTCCAACTGAAACATTTACTTTCTCTAAACTTAAGTCATCTATATCCGCAGTTCTTCCTGCAGAATGCACTGCAAGCAGTGTGGAAAATATTTTTTCTTTTCCATCGTGTTCTGCCTGAATTAAAACCTGGCCATTTTCCTTACGAATTTCTGTAACGTTTGTTTTTAAAATTATTTTAATACCAGCCACCTCAGTTGCTTTCATTAAAAGTTTAACCAGGCTGGAATCAAAATTTTCCAGGGGGCGTTCGCCCCGATGCACAATAGTGGCCCTGACGCCAAAGCTGGAAACAATATGAGCAAATTCAAATGCGATATAACCGCCACCCACAAATAAAATCTCATCGGGCAATTCCGGCAGCTCTAAAAATGCGGTGCTGTCAATTAATAATTCTTCTCCAGGTATAGAAAGCTTTCGTGGTTTAGCGCCGTTTGCAATTACAAATTTTTTCGCCTCTAAAATATCTTCATTTATTTGAATCGTATTCTCTGAAATAAAATGTGCTCTGCCATGATAAGTTGTAACGTCCGCACTTTTTAATGTTTTTTCTCTTCTAGCTGCCACCGGTTCTGTAAAGGTTTTTTTAAATTCCATCAGATCGTTCCATGAAGCTATGGCAGGAGTAGATAAGCCTTTTCCCTGTAATTGTTTATTAAGCGATAAAACATGAGCTAAGCCTACGAGTACTTTTTTAGGGTCACATCCTCTTAAAGCGCAGGTTCCTCCGTAAGGAAGAGAATCTATGATGGCTGTTTTTTTGCCCGCTTTAGAACAACGTTGCGCAATCGAGTTACCGGATCCTGTTCCAATTACAATTACGTCAAATTTTTTCATCACCAATCATTTAATTTTTTATAAAATAACCCTTAAAAGTCGATCGATAAAATTACATGCTTTTTCAATTAAGCCGCGCAGCAACGGTTCCTTATATTTTGCGCTTAAGGTGGAAAGTCTTTCTATAAGCGGCGGGGTAATATCTTCACATCAAAAAACTTTGCAGTTCTTTTTTCTATGCCTTCTCATTTTTATTTATTAAAAAAGTATAGATAAAACCTTCCACAACGTTGAAAAACTTGTAAGAATTACCAACGAGCCAACAAGTATAAACATTGTTTTCAAAGGTACTTTGCCAACAAGCCTTGCGGCAATGGGAGCCGCTATCAAACCGCCTGCTATCAGTCCGGCAATATCTAAAAAAGGAATGCTTTTTAAGAAAATGAAAAAAGTAACAGAGCTTGCAAACACAACAAAAAATTCTGCAAGACAAACAGAGCCTACTACATAACGCGGGCTTTTTCTTTTTGAAATAAGCGTGCTGGTAACCAATGAACCCCAGCCGCCTCCGGCAAATGCATCTGTGAACCCACCGATAGAAGCAAGCCAGCCGGCTCTTTTTACTTTATTCTGAGGATTTCTTTTTTTAAACGCTTTTCTTATAATAAAATAGCCAAGATAAATGGTATAAATAGAAACAGGAATCCGAACCCATGTAGAATATTTTTGTGCGTAGAAAGCAAGCATAGCGCCAATTATGGCTCCAACAACTCCGGGAATTACCAGGGCTTTAAATAATTTTTTATTGATGTTTCCAAAACGATGATGACTATAACCGGAAACGCCACTGGAAAATACCCTGGCTGAATGAACACGGCTGCTGACAATAGCAGGATTTACGCCATTTGCAAGCAAAAAAGTAGTTGATATCGTTCCATATCCCATTCCCAAAGAGCCATCTGTCATCTGTGCAAGAAAACCACACAGCAGCATCATTAAAAAAGATTTTTTATCCACAACAGAGATAATTTCTTTTGCTCCGGATACAACATTTTGCAGAGGAATAATTGAGAGAATTGCATGCCCTAAAATCATAAATAAAAAAGCCAACAAACTCCATTTCACAATCTTCTGCCACTTTTTGCCTTCATGCTTTGAACTTTTATTTAGAGTGATTTGTTTTGCGACCAGCACTTTTGTAATATCGTTCAGGTGTTTTACTTTTTCATCAAAATCTCCATTCATTCCTACCCGAATTGCCTGCATATTTTCCAGCACATCTTCCATTTCATCCGGAATAAAATCATTGATTACTTCTTTTAAGCGCTTGGCAATTGTAGGCGATTTTCCATTGGTAGAAATACCGATTTTCACACTGCCTTTTTTCACAATGGAACCTAAATAAAAATCACATAGTTCGGGTTTGTCTGCTACATTTACCAATTTGCCTTTCGCCGAGGCATCAGCTTTTATACGTGCACTTGTCTCATAATTATTCACTGCTGCGACGATTAAGTCAGCCTCTTCTATATCCCAAATTTTATAAGCGCGTTCAATTAAGGTTATATTATTTTTTCCTTCGGCAATTTGTTTTATTGTTTCGTTTATATGAATCGAAACAATGCTGATTTTTGTTTTGGGTGAATTATTTAAAATTGCATTTAGTTTTTCAAATGCCACATTTCCTCCGCCAATAATCAGGAGTGAAAGCTCTTCCAGTTTCAAAAAGACAGGGAAAAGCGTGTTTCCTTCTCCATTTAGCTTACTTGTTTTTTCTTCTGCTATTTCAGCAATTTTATTTTGAATCATGGCTTTTTCTAAAATTAAATTGCTGTAAAAGGTTTATCCTGATAATATTCTGATCATCTAAAACAGAAGTATTGCTATGCCACTGAAGTATTTTTAAATATTGAAATTGTAAACCGGTACTTTGATTCAATTTAAAATTTACACCTGCAAATGTTCTGTTCTGATCAAAAAACATGCTGTTGTTTAAATAACCAGGATTCACTAAAACTTCATTTCCGGCAAGAAAAATGATTCTATTTTCCAAAAAAGGTATTTGAAATTCGAAACGATAACGCAGCCGGAAAATATATTGATAATGGTGTGTCTTTTCATTGTCTGTAACTTGTTGAAGAAACCGCTGTTCTGTTCTTAGACGTTGAATGAAATTTAATTTATGCAATCTGACCTGGTAAGAAAATTCCTGCCATGGGCGCCATTCATTTTTCAAAAACAATTCTTTATTGGAATATTGAGCGTTCTTAAAAAAAGCAAAACCAGCGGTAACAGCGATTTGATTATTGATTTTATAATTCAATCCGGAACGAACTAAAATTTGTGACCATTGCTTTGTCCAGTCTCTAGTTCTTATTTGCGCGTCACTCAACAAAGACCAATCTTTATTGAAGTTGGTTGTGTTGTAATATCCTTCCCAAAGCATATTTGTATGCGTCGTTTTATGCTGCGCTTTTGCTGTGATAGGCATTAAAAGAATAACAAAAGATATGTAGCGGTGTTTAATCAATCTTTTGGCTTATTAAAGAGTTTTCTGAAAGTAAAATCACCAAACGATTCATTGTTGATACGATCTGTTCTGAACTCAGAAAATAACACATCAAGTTCATTAAGAATTTCTGTTTCATTCAGGTTTTCTTTATACAAACGATTGAGGCGGTAACCTTCATGATCGCCACCTAAATTGAGATTGTATTTTCCCAATGCAGAACCGATAAACCCAATTTCAGAAACAGAAGATCGTCCACAACCGTTAGGGCAGCCGGTCATTCTTGTAATGATATTTTCGTTCGCAAGATCATATTTTGCAAGTAATGATTCAATTTTTGTAAGTAAAGATGGGAGAT
>Ga0157370_10007673_pt1 | contig 11708 bp, 8 predicted proteins | sample C35metaG_FD_113463 | JGI IMG/M metagenome (GOLD analysis project Ga0157370, IMG submission 113463) | Corn rhizosphere microbial communities from Kellogg Biological Station, Michigan, USA - C3-5 metaG | ecosystem: Host-associated > Plants > Roots > Rhizosphere > Soil | place: USA: Michigan... | reverse complement strand
CGAGGCGCTGGCGACCCTGGTGGTCAACACCATCCGCGGCATCGTCAAGGTCTGCGCGGTGAAGGCGCCGGGCTTCGGTGATCGCCGCAAGGCGATGCTGGAAGACATGGCGATCCTGACTGCCGGCACCGTGATCTCCGAAGAGGTCGGCCTGCAGCTCGAGAAGGCCACCGTCAAGGATCTCGGCCGCGCCAAGAAGATCATCGTCACCAAGGAAAATACCACCCTCATCGACGGCGCCGGCGACACCAAGGGCATTGAGGGCCGCATCAAGCAGATCAAGGCGCAGATCGAGGAAACCACCTCCGACTACGACCGCGAGAAGCTGCAGGAACGCGTCGCCAAGCTGTCCGGTGGCGTGGCGGTGGTCAAGGTCGGTGCCGCAACCGAAGTCGAGATGAAGGAAAAGAAAGCCCGCGTCGAAGACGCCCTGCACGCCACGCGTGCGGCGGTCGAGGAAGGCGTGGTGCCGGGTGGCGGCGTGGCGCTGGTGCGCGCGGTGCATTCCATCGCCAAGCTGAAGAGCGACAACGAGGACCAGGAGCACGGCATCGTGATCGCCCGTCGCGCCATGGAAGCCCCGCTGCGCGAAATCGTCGCGAACGCCGGCGAAGAGCCGTCGGTGGTGTTGAACAAGGTTGCCGAAGGCAAGGGCAACTACGGCTACAACGCCGCCACCGGTGAATATGGCGACATGGTCGAGATGGGCATTCTGGATCCGACCAAGGTCACCCGTTCGGCGCTGCAGAACGCGGCCTCGATCGCCGGCCTCATGATCACCACGGAAGCGATGATCGGCGAAGCGCCCAAGAAGGAAGAGCACAACCACGGCGGCGGCGCCGGCGGCGGCATGGGCGGCATGGGTGGCATGGGCGGCATGGACTTTTAAGACCGGTTATCCGTCGCCGCTGCGCGGCGGATCAACTCGGCTCGATCGAGCGTCCAGAAGCCGGACGCTCAACTCGCCGGAAGTTCCAAGCCGTTCGCCCTGAGCGTAGCCGCGAAGCGGCGAAGTCGAAGGGCACGGGAAGTACAAGGCCCCGCGAGCCATCGCGGGGCTTTTTTATCCGCGTCAGCGTGCCGCTATCCTCGCACGATGATCGCGACCCTGAAAATCTTCGCGGGTGTGGTGTTCACGCCCGTGCACCTGAAACGCACGCTGCTGATTGCGTTCGTGGTAGGCAGTTGGCTGAACCTTTTCAACCATGGGGACGCCCTGTTGCACGGGGTGATGAACGCGACGCTCGCTGCAAAACTGGCACTGAATTACCTGACGCCGTTCATTGTTTCGAATGCGGGCTTGGTGGCGCACCGGCGGCACTGATTCCATGCGAGTGATGGCTTCATTCTCAAATCCAGTGGGCGCGTCACCGGTTGCAGAAATTGCTCGAAAGGTGTGTTGATCGGCAGCACAAAAAACTTCCCCCAGGATTGCTTCCGGGGGGAAGTTGTGCGGGACGCCTGTGCGACCGGCGATGCGATCGGGCCGGTCGTCGATGTCGTTATTGCTGCTCGCTACCCGATGAGGGGGGTTCCGGGTTCCGGCGATGCCGGTGATTGCTTGCGGAGCCGGTTTGCGCAGCCGCGTGACCGCTGGCAGAGGTGCCGGCGTTGCCGCTGGCGTGGGTGCCATTCACCGCGCTGCTGACAGAGTCGTTGGCCCGATCGGTGGATTGGACCGCACTGTTGGCAGCCCCCCGCACCGCGCCACCGACACCGCGTCCGGCTTCGCCGGCGTGGCCCGCAGTCGCCCCGGTATTCAGTCCGGCACCAGCCATGGAGCTCCTGCCGGCATTGCCACTGCCACTTGCCGAATCATCGGCAACGTTGCCATTGCCACCGGCCGTGCCGCTGGCGTTGATGCCATTCACCGCGCTGCCGACCGAACCCGCGGTGCGGTCGGTGGACTGGACGGCGGTATTGGCCGTGTTGCGCACGGCGCCACCAACGCCGCGGCCCACTTCGCCGGCTTTGCCCGCGGCCGCCGCTGTGTCCAACCCGGCATCGGCGTGGACCGAATCGGAGGCCTGTGCATTGCCGGTGGGTGTGGTGGCGGAAATCCCGGCTTGCTGGTTGGCGGCGACCCCCGCGTGGGCCTGGGTCGAACGGTCCGCAGTCTTGCGCAGCTTGTGGGTCGTGCGCCGCGTGAACCGGTCGCTCTGTTGATCCATCTGTTGCGCGGTCTGCATGGTTTGTGGCACGGGGTTGGGCAGCATCTGATGGGCATTTGCACCCAGGTTGCCCGCGACCTGGCCGACGCCGCCCAGATGTACTTGGGCGAACGCGGGCGCGGCAAGCGCGCACGCGGCAGCGATGGACATGGCGAACAGAGTCTTGCGCATGGAATCCTCCGAGGAAAGAGCGTGCGTCGGGCGCACGGTGTTCTCGAACCTAGTCACGCCAACCCGACCCGATGCTGAATTCCGGTTGGAGCGATTCAGGATGCAGACGAGTTGCTGAATTGCCGCTGCAATGTTTTCCAAGCCGTTCAGCGCGCCGACGCCCACGTCCAGTACAGGCCGAGATACGCAACGGTATGCCGCGCACTCGCCACGCTGCCCCCTGCGGAAAACAGCAGGCTGAAATGCCGCGACAAATTGAGGTAGCCGCCAGCGTTCAGCAACGTGTAGCCGGGCTGGTCGACGGCCAGCGCATTCTGGCGGAACAGTTCGACGCCGAGCGTCCAGCGCGGATCGAAGGTGTATTGCGCCAGAGCCCCGCCGAAACTTGCGTCGTACATGCTTGGCGCGGGATTGATGATGAAGCCGCCGCCGCCGTCGAACGTCCACGGGCCGACGCTTTTCTGCACCCACAGCGGCAGCCGGTACCAGGTACGCCCGTTTCCGAGTGCGCGTTGCGCGCTGCCCGTCGCGAGTTCGACCATCGGAAAGGCGCCTAGCTGAAACCCGTCGTTCTCGATGTCCACGAAGCGGTACTTGATGCCAACTTCGATATCGCCGAGGCCAGTCGCGACGGCGCCGCGGGCCGGCGCATTCCACGCCATCGGCAGCACGATGTGGAACTGCGCGTTCGGCGCGATGCCGCGGTTGTATTCGATCGCCGGTCCCGCGATTGCGCTGGCGCCATCAGCGTGGTCCAGCGTGCCGAAGAGGTAAAACTCGTTGTGCCGGAATTCCACCGGCTCGGGATCATCGGTGAAGAACGGCGGACCGGCGAGACAAGGCGTGGTGCAAGCCAGCGCCAGGACGGCCAGCGAGGTGCGCCCGACGCCGGTCGCTGTAGTGGGTGACATGGTTTTCACCACGCCACGATAATGCGATCAATGTACCGCCGCGCCGCCGGCCAGAGGCGACGGTGCTTGCCTACGCTGCCCCTGTGCCATTGCCGCCGCCTTGGGCCACAGTTTGTCCAGCTTGTTCTTGAGGCGGAGGTCCACGATGTTGCGCATGCCCTCGTCGAGATGTTTCTGCTCGACGTTTTCCGGCGCGACCGGCGCGTCGTAGGCGCGGGTGAGCTCGGCGAGTTCGGGCGCCACCAGTCGCGTCAGTGCGAAGTATGCATCGTTGGCGATGCCGGCCTCCTTCAATACCATGCCCGGCAATTCCCACGCTGCCGCGTCCTGTCTCACCGCATGGTCCATGTGCGCGGTGTCGACCAGGATGTAGGGAACAGTCTGCGTGAGAAATCCCTGCCCGTTGTTGAAAGCGGCCTGCTGGAACGCGGGCACCAACGCGGGCAGGTGGTCGCCGAAGAACAGGACCACCGTCCGGCGCTTGCGTTGCGCCAGCGTGTCCACCAGTCGCCCGAGCTGCTGGTCGGCGTGCTGCATGTGGTAGATGTAATTCTGCAACTCCAGTTTGGCCTGCCGGTCGGTGACGGCCGCAGGCACCGGAATCGCATCGCGCGCTTTCGTGTCGACGCCAGGGTTCTGGTCGTACGGTCCATGCGCCTCGATGCTGATGCCCAGCACGAAGCGCGGCGCGCCGGAATCCGGCAACTGCCGCAGCAATTCGTCGGTGAAGGATCTGTCCGACATGTACTTGCCGTCGTTGATCGAATCGTCCGGCGGAAAGTCGGCAATCGAAATGAACTTGTCGAAACCCAGTTCCTTGAATGCGATGGAGCGATTCCAGAAACCGGGATTGTTGCCGTGCACCGCGAGCGTGGTGTAGCCGTTGTCCGCAAGCAGACGGACGAGGCCGGGAATTTTCTTCTGATGGATCTGCAGGTACGGGAACTGCACCTCCGGGAAATAGCGCAGCGACAAGCCGGTCAATACTTCGAACTCGGTGCGGATGGTGCCGCCGCCGAAGGTGGGCACGTGCAGCCAGCCGGAAATGCCGTGCTGTTCGAGCCGATGCAGGTTGGGCGTGAGGTCGATGCCGGGCGGATAGCCCTTCATGATCGTGGGATCGAAGAACGACTCGGACAGGATCACCACGATGTCCGGTTTCTGCGCGTTGGCGTCAAGCTGCGGGCTCGTTTGCGCCGCGACCGCGGGTTCGTAATGCGCCATCAACGCCAATGCGGCGGGCACGTCCGCCTTGCGATGCTGCGAGCCGAATTGCAGGTGGAACAGCAGCAGCGAGCCGATCAGGCCATCGTGCTGGCGGGTCGCGATGGGCGACCACGGCTGCATTCCGAGCAGTTGCTGGTTGTAGACGGTGCGCCAGAACGGCATGCCCGCGATCAGCGAGCCCAGCGCGGCGAACAGCACCACCGACGCGATGCCGCGCCAGCGCCGCGGGTGCTTGCGCCAGATCGGGGGCTCGAAGCGGAACCACGCGACCAGCGCCCCGATCACGATGACCGCCACCACGATCAGCAACACGATGTGCGGGAGATAACCCGAGAGCAGTTCGGCGCCCCCATGCTTGAGCTGGCCCAGCATCCGGAAGTCCGCGGGCATCAGCGGAATCGCGAGGTTCTGCACCTTCAGCGCGTTCACGCCGTAGATGAGCGCCTGTATCCCGAACGCCAGGGCGAAAGACCAGAGCGCGCGGCGCGTCCACGCGAGCAAAGCGAATGCCAGCAGCAGACCCGGCAACGCATTGCCGGTCAGCCGCCACGGCGCGTTCCACCATGCCACCCAGAACGGGTAGTGCCACAACGCACTCGGCACCATGTCCGGGCCGCCGTCCAGCCACGAGGTGCACAGCACGAACAGCACCGCGAGCGCGACGATCAGCGCGATGCGGGCGGCGAGCGGGTGGCGTGCCAGTCGGGGCGTGGAAGCGGAGGTCATGCGGACGGCTGGTGGGGGATGGTGGGAAAGCCTACCCGACCCCGGATGAACGTTTCAGTCGATCACGAGTTGACCAGGTAGACCGTTCGAAGCAGCTTTTGTGAAAGCCAGGCCACGGAATTCCTCGCCGCGGACGGCAGCTTTGGCCGTTGCGGCGCGCACCTGCCAAGGCCGCCTCGTCTGCCGGCGAGCGCGACCGCGCGGCGATCAGGGATGATCGGATGACACTGCATAATTCCCCGATGTCCTCGTTACCGTCCGCGCTGGAACACCTGGTCGCCGAACGCTACACCGAGCTGGCTGCGTGTAGCCGCGCCGCCGGGGTAGCGATGCACGACGATGCGGGCGTGGGCGAGCGCGTGCGCCGCCTGCTGCTGGCCAGTGATTTCGCATTCGAGGCGCTGCGCGCCGATCCCGCGATGCTGACCGCAGCGGGCCTGGAGCGCCTGCGCGACCCCGCGCCCGCTTCGGCGCGGGCGGATGCGTTGAAGCATGTCGCCGATCCATTCGTCGCGTTGCGGCGCTTCCGCCGCGCCGAAGCGGTGCGGCTGGTGTTTCGCGACGTCAACGGACTCGACGAAATCACCGACACGCTGGCCGGCACCACCGATTTGTACGAGGTGCTGATCGCCCATGCCTTGCAGCATGCGGAAAGCGCGGCGCGCGCGCGCCATGGCACGCCGCGCAATCCCAGTGGCTCACCGCAATCATTGGTGGTGTTCGCGCTGGGCAAGCTCGGCGGCGACGAGCTCAATTTTTCCTCCGACGTCGATCTGGTGTTGGCATACGCCGAAGGCGGTGCGACCGACAGCGCGCGTCCGATCGACAATGCCGAGTTCTTCACGCGGGTCGCTCGCGAATTCGTGCGTTTGTTGGCCGATGTAACCGCCGACGGAATAACCGCGCGCGTCGATCTGCGCCTGCGGCCGTTCGGCGATTCCGGCCCCGTCGCTGCATCGTTCGCGGCAATGGAGCAGTACTACCAGCGCGAGGGCCGCGACTGGGAGCGCTACGCGTGGATAAAGGCGCGACCGGTGGCGGGCGATCCCGTGGCGGGCAAGCGCCTGCTCGAAATGCTGCGGCCATTCGTCTATCGCCGCTATTTCGACTACACCGCGCTGGCGGGGCTGCGCGACATGAAGGCGTTGATCGATGCGGAAGTCGCGCGGCGTGATCTCGCGGATCACCTGAAGCTTGGCGCCGGGGGCATCCGCGAGATCGAGTTCGTGGTGCAGTTGCAGCAGTTGATCCGTGGCGGCCGCGACGCCAGCCTGCGCGCCCGTGGCTTGTTGCCTGCATTGGATGCCTGCGCCGCGCGTGGCTATGTGTCGCAAAAGCGCGCACGCGAATTGCGCGAGGCGTACCTGTTCCTGCGGCAACTGGAAAATCGCGTGCAGATGTTCGGCGATCGCCAGACGCACGTGCTGCCCTCCGACCCGACAACGCGCGCGCGTGTCGCGCGGTCGCTGGATTATCCGGACTGGCAAGCGTTGATCGCCGCGCTGAATCGGCAGCGTGAAAAGGTCACCGCGATTTTCGCGGACGTGTTGCAACCCGAGAGCGGCGCTGGCCGCGCCGATGGGCGCACTGCGGCCGGCGATGGCGTGCGGCTGTGGCAGCGCGTGCGCGAGGACGGACTGGAACATGCCATGCTGAAGGCCGCGGGTTTCGTGCCGCCCGAAGCCTGCGCCGATGCCTTGCGACAAGTGGCGGGCGTACGCGGTCTCAGTGCGCGCGGAGCACGACGCATCGAGCAGCTGATGCCCGACCTGATCGACGCGGCGGCCGCGACCTCGGCGCCGGCCGATGCGCTGGTGCGGCTGTGCCGATTGGTGCAGGCGGTGGCGCGGCGTTCGGCCTATCTCGCATTGCTGCAGGAACAATCGGCCGCGCGCGCGCGCGTGGCGGCGCTGTGCGCCGAAAGCGCTTTTCTCGCCGAAGACGCCATCGCGCAACCGCTGCTTCTCGATGATGTGCTGGCGCCGCGGGTGAACTATCTCGCCCATGGCGCGGCGAACATGCGCGCCGAACTCACCCGGCAGCTTGCAGTGCTGCAGGGCGGCGATGCCGAGGCGACGCTCTCGGCGATCGCTGAATGGCGCGGCAGTTACCGGATGCGCACGGGCCTTGCTTTCCGCGATGGCGTCGCCGATGCGACGGTGACCGCGCGTTCGCTTGCGGAACTCGCCGACACCGTCATCGGCGCGGTGCTGGATCTGGCCGAACGCGAATTGATCGCGCAGCACGGACGTCTCCCCGGTGACGGCAGCGGAATCGCGGTACTGGGCTATGGGAGCCTCGGGGGCGAGGAACTCGGGTTCAATTCAGACCTCGACTTGGTATTCGTGTACGACGCCGCACGTGGCGAGTCGATCAGCGATGGCGTACGACCGCTGGATGGGACGCGCTGGTATGCACGTCTTGCGCAGCGTGTGGTGCACTGGTTGTCGGCGCCGACGCGCGGCGGCCGTCTTTATGAAGTCGACACGCGGCTGCGGCCGGACGGTGGCAAGTCGTTGCTGGTTGCGAGCCTGCCGGCGTTCGTCGCCTATCAACGTGAACGCGCGTGGACCTGGGAACAGCAGGCGCTGGTGCGCGCGCGTGCGGTGGCGGGGGATGTGGCATTGGGCACGGAATTCGCTCGCGAACGCGGCGAGGTGCTCCGCACGCCACGCAATCCGGTGCAGGTCATCGCGGACGTCCGCAGGATGCGCAGCGAATGGCGCAAGCAACGCGATCGTTCCGATGCCGCCACGCTCGATTTGAAACAGGGCGCCGGTGCGTTGCTGGACATCCAGTTCCTGCTGCAGGGATTGGTATTGCTGCACGCGCACGTGCATCCGGGGCTCGCCGCGCGCGGCGACACGCCGCATCTGTTGGCCGCCTGCGCAGAGGCCGGCGCGCTTGCTGCAGGGGATGTCGACGCGCTGGCCATCGCACACTCCGAACTGCTGTCGCGCGCCATGTCGGCGACGCTTGCGGGACAGCATCGCGTGGTGCCACGAGACCTGGTGCTGGATGCGCGCTGCAAGAAGGTGCTGGACGTGGCGCGCCGCGCGGGGTTCGACTTCGGCGCGGCCTGACGCGCTACTTTGGAGGTCAGGCTTCGCATACGCTCGGACCGACCTACATTGGGTTGCACACACGACGTGCGGCAAACGGGATGGCGCTTCCGGCGCGCGGGTGACGGAAAAGCTACGGCGTGCGCGCAGCCATCCGCGCGCGCAGCTCGGCCGCGACGGCTTGCGTCTCCCGCAATGGCGCCACCGCGCCGCGTGTCTCTCCTGCCTCGCTGAGCAGACCGCGCTCGCGCAGCGCGTCATGGAAGCGCGTGATCTTTTCCGGCAGCGGCGCGGTGCTTGCGGTGTGTACCGGCACGCCCACGGCGCAGGCTTCGGACAACATGTTCACCGAGTCGGGCGTGACCACGACGTGGTCGGCCCAGCCCAGCAGACCCGGATAGGGATTCGTCCCTTCGCCGTTCCAGAAAGTGCCCGGGATCTCCGCGATCGCGTCGCGGAGTTGTTTCGCGAATGCCGCCGGGGTGCGTCGCGAAGTGGTCGCCAGCACACTGCCTGTTTTCGCAACTGCGCGCGTGGTTGCCAGCAACTGTTTTGCCAGCGCGCCGTCGAACTCGATTCCGCGTCGCGGGCCACCGACCAGCAATGCAACGCGCGGCCGCGGCAAAGTCTCGAAATCGGGAAACGCCTCGCGGCCTGACGCCAGCCAGCCATCGTCGATGGGATGCAGCGAGCCCAGCGTATGCAGCACATTTGCGCCTTCGAGCCGGTCGTGGCGCGGCGCAATCACGGCATCCCAATTTCGAGGGTCGATGCGCGGGTCGAGGACCTGCACGGTGTAGCAATCGCCGTCGGAGAGGTCGCGCAGCATGCGCGTCAGCAGCGCCGCACTGCGGCCGCATCCGATCGCGACGTCCGGCCAGGGCGCCTCGAAGCCCGCCCGGTCACGTGGCGCCAAGGCCAGGCGTCCGCCCGGGATGCGTCGTGGCGCGAACCACGCCCACGGCGCGCGCAGTGGCAACGTCAGCACGCGCGCAGACACGCCCATCGCGGAGGCGAGTGCCAGCGCCTGGCGCTCGTTGCCGGCAGCGCCGTCGCTGATGACCCATGCGTTTTGGGGCGGACGTGGCATGTGGTTGCGCGAGTAGATGTCGCGTGATTATGCGGGAGATTGCGCGGCGGATAGACTCTCGCCTGTTCGGGTTTTGCAGAGTCTCGTCATGCTGCCGACTTGGGAAATCGCCGTTCGTTTGTTGCTGGCCGCGGTGCTGGGCGCGGTGATCGGCTTCGACCGCGAGCGTCACACTTGGGCGGCGGGCCTGCGCACGCACATGTTGGTGTGTCTGGGCGCGGCGCTGGCGATGATCGTTTCGGCGTTCGCGTTCTCGGACATCCTCCAGCATTGGCCGCGCGTGGTGCTGGATCCGTCGCGCATCGCTGCGCAGGTGATCAGCGGCATCGGCTTTCTCGGCGCAGGCACCATCATGTTCATGCACCGCGAGAACGTGATCCGCGGGCTTACCACCGCGGCAGGTCTCTGGACGGTGGCGGCGATCGGGCTGGCGGTCGGTGGCGGCATGTACGCAGCGGCGGTGATCGCGACGGCGGTCGCGTGGGTGATCCTGGCAATGCTGAAACCGCTGGAGCGCCGCTTCGCGCTCCGCAAAACGCTGCCGCAGGTGCGGTTGCGCTTCGCCGGTCGCGCGTCGCTGGCCGCGGTCGAACAGGTGCTGATGGGCCGCGAGCTCGCGGCCAGCACCGTCGTCACCCGGCGCATCCCCGACGATGGCGACGAGGTGACGGTGGAATTCGCGCGCAGTTTCGAGCGCGCCGCGCTGGGGCCTCTGGCCGACGCACTGCGTGCGCTGCCGGGCGTCGAAGGGTGTCGCTGGACGTCACCTCGCGTGCAAGCTGACGCGGGGCGTCGACGCGCTGCGCTAGAATTCTCGTTCATTCAAGTCGACGCCGCTTGGCGGCTCGGCTTGATGCCCAACGATCCAATGGAATTCCAAGCATGTCTCCCCAGCCTGCCTCATCCTTCCCCGTCGGCGAACCCGCCAACGCCAAGCGCCGCTACGAGGTGACCGAAGCCGACCTGCCGCTGGCCTGCCCGCTGCCGGAGATGACGCTGTGGAACTCGCATCCGCGCATCTACCTGCCGATCGTGGATGACGGCGGCGCCAGCGTGTGCCCGTATTGTGGTGCCGAGTACGTGCTGAAGCGCGCCGACGCTCCGGAATGACGTGCTGCGCCAGGCAGCTTGCGCGCCGACGGTGGCGGTTCCTCCGGGCGTCCAACGAAAACCGGCAGGCCTGGGGTTTCAATCGGGGCGCCGCGTCCGCCGTGCGTGGGCGCATTTCTTGCATACTTTTTGGGCATGCCCATTGCCCTCGTCCCGCAGGGACCCGTGACCGAGCCCGCCGCCACGCCGCGCCCCTTGACCGTCGTCCAGCTGCTGCCGGCGCTGGAGAATGGCGGCGCCGAGCGCTCGACGCTGGAAGTCTCGCGCGCGTTGGTCGCGGCGGGGCATCGCTCGGTGGTGATCTCCACGGGCGGGCGCATGGTCGAGCGGCTGGAACGCGAGGGCGGCGAGCACGTCGTGCTGGATGTCGGTTCCAAGTCCCTGCGCAGCGTGACCAAAATCGGCGCCCTGCGCCGCGCGCTGACCGAGATCGGACCGGACATCGTGCACGCCCGTTCGCGGGTGCCGGCGTGGCTGGCATGGTTCGCGCTGCGCGGCATGCGCCCGCGGCCGCATTTCGTCACCACAGTGCACGGGCTGAATTCGCCGGGCCGCTGGAGTGGCATCATGACCCGCGGCGATCGGGTGGTCGTGGTGTCGCAGACCGTGCACGATTTCGTATTGAGCCACTATCCGCGCGTGAACGCCGCCCGGCTCACCATCATTCCACGCGGCATCGATCCCGATGCGTTTCCCTACGGCTATCGGCCGGACGACATCTGGCGCGACCAGTTTTTCGGCGAATTCCCGCAGCTCGCCGGCGCGCCGTTGCTGACGCTGCCGGGGCGCGGCACTCGATTGAAGGGTCACGCGGACGCAATCGCGCTGGTCGCCGGTTTGCGTGAGCGCGGCGTGGACACGCGCCTGCTGCTGCTGGGGGTAGTCGAGGCCGGGCGCGAAGCTTACCTGCGAGAATTGCAGACGCTGGCGCACACGCGCGGCGTTGCCGACATCGTGGCATTCTCGCCGCCGCGCCACGACGTGCGCGACGTGTTCGCGGTGTCCGATCTAGTTCTGCAACTCTCCAACAAACCGGAAAGCTTCGGGCGCACCGTGATCGAAGCGCTGTCGCTGTGCCGGCCGGTGCTGGGCTATGCGCACGGTGGCGTTGGCGAACTGTTGGCGGAACTTTATCCTGCCGGCCGCGTGCCTGCCGGCGACGTGGACAAGTTGATCGACCGCGCCGCCGAACTGGTGGGCCGTGCGCCGCCGATCCCGCCGATGCAGCGTTACCGGCTTG
>Ga0157370_10007668_pt1 | contig 11710 bp, 12 predicted proteins | sample C35metaG_FD_113463 | JGI IMG/M metagenome (GOLD analysis project Ga0157370, IMG submission 113463) | Corn rhizosphere microbial communities from Kellogg Biological Station, Michigan, USA - C3-5 metaG | ecosystem: Host-associated > Plants > Roots > Rhizosphere > Soil | place: USA: Michigan... | reverse complement strand
TACGTGCGCCCGCTGTTTTGCCGCGGCATCGGCCCCTTCCGCTGGGTCGCGCTGAGCGGTGATTCCGAGGACATTCTGAAAACCGACGCGAAAGTGAAGGAACTCATCCCCGACGATCCGCACCTGCACAACTGGATCGATATGGCCGAAAAGCGCATCAGCTTCCAGGGCCTGCCGTCGCGCATCTGCTGGGTCGGGCTCGGACTGCGCGATAAGCTCGGCCTCGCGTTCAACGAGATGGTGCGCAAGGGCGAGTTGAAAGGCCCGATCGCGATCGGACGCGATCACCTGGATTCGGGTTCCGTCGCTTCGCCGAACCGCGAAACGGAAAGCATGCGTGATGGCTCCGACGCCGTATCGGATTGGCCGCTGTTGAATGCGCTGCTCAACACCGCCAGCGGCGCGACCTGGGTGAGCTTCCACCACGGCGGCGGCGTCGGCATGGGCTACTCGCAGCACGCCGGCGTGGTCATCGTCTGCGACGGCACCAAGGAAGCGGACGCGCGCATCGCGCGCGTGCTATGGAACGATCCCGGCACTGGCGTCATGCGCCACGCCGACGCCGGCTACGACATCGCGATCCAATGCGCGAAGGAAAAGGGACTCAAGTTGCCGATGGTATAAGTCTGCGCTGGCCCGGCCGATTGGAAGTCTTGAGGCCGTGCTTCACGAAGGCTTGACCCTGCGCTATCCTTGACGTTCAGGGGCTGCGTGCCAAGCCCACAGGAAGGTTGACCGGCATGGCTGACGTCTTCGTATCCTACGCACGCGCCGACAAGGCACGGGTCGCGCCGCTCGTGGCCGCGCTCGAGGCGAAAGGCTGGTCGGTGTGGTGGGATCCGGAAATCGTTCCGGGGCAGGAATTCGACGACAAGATCGACGCCGAGATCGATGCGGCCAAGGCGGTGCTGGTGATCTGGACGCCGACGTCCGTCGCCTCGCGCTGGGTGCGCGGCGAGGCGCGCGAAGCCGCCGAGCGCGGAATTCTCGTGCCGGTTCGATTCGAGCAGGCGCGCCTGCCGATGGACGTGCGCGCCATTCACACCACCGATCTGGATGGCTGGAACGAGGACCCGGCCAGCGCGCCTGCGCAGGAATTCCTGCATGCGCTCGCGGCGATGATCGCGCGTGCACAAGCCGCGCTGGCGGTCAAATCCGCAAATGCCGCGACGGCGGCGAGCGCCGCCGGGAATTCTGCACATTTCTCGATCTGCGTCCTGCCGTTCAACAACATGAGCGGAGATTCCGAACAGGAATACTTCAGCGACGGCATGACCGAGGACATCATTACCGACTTGAGCAAGGTTTCGGCGTTGGCGGTTGCCTCGAGCAACAGCGCCTTCATGTACAAGGGCAAGCACGTCGATATCCAGAAGGTTGTGCGCGAGTTGAAGGTAACTCACGTATTGGAGGGCAGCGTGCGCAAAGCCGGCGGGCGCATCCGGATCAACGCACAATTGATCGACGGGGCGACCAACAATCACGTCTGGGCGGAGCGCTACGATCGCGACGCCAGCGATATCTTCGCGATTCAGGACGAAATCTCGCAGGCCATCGTCAAGGCCCTGCGGTTGCGCCTTTTACCTGAGGAAAAGAAAGCCATCGAGCGGCGCGGTACGGACAGCGCAGAGGCACACGACCTCTACTTGATGGCAAGACAGATTTACGTCATCAACAATGAAGCGGACGAACGCTCTGCGCAAGCCATCGTGCGAGCCTGCACGCGTGCAACCGAGATCGATCCAGACTATCCCCAGGCTTGGGCGCTGATGGCGATGGGCTACAGAACGCTCTGTGTGCTCGGAGTACGGTCAGACGATGGCATGACCGCCGCGCAGCGCGCGTTGGCGCTGGATCCGAATTTGGCCGAGGCGCATGCGGTAAAAGCGTCGATTCTTCTGATGAATGGCAACACTGAGGCCGCAGCGGACGAGTTGGCGATTGCACTCAAGCTGAATCCCGAATCCTATGAAGCCAATCGCACCGCGGGCAGGCTGAACTATCAGCTGCATCGTTATCAAGACGCGATTCGATTGTATGAAAAGGCGGCAAGCTTGATGGAAGCCGATCTGAACTCGGCGTCGATGTTGATCAGCTCCTACACTGCATTGGGCGACACCGATGGCATGCGTCGCGCCAGTGAACTCGCGCTCAAGCGCTCGGACGCAATTCTGGCACGCGACCAGAACAATCCAGGCGTCATCGCTTACAGTGCCTACGCACTTATGGCCCTGGGCGACTCCGATCGTGCAAAGTCGCGCATGGATCGTGCCTTGCTCATCGATCCGGACAACTTCAACATGGGCTACAACTTCGCGTGTGGCCTGAGCGTATACCTGAAGGACAAGGAAGCAGCACTCAAGATGCTCGAGTCCGTTTTCGCAACGATTTCGGAAGCGTTCTTGCCCTACGCCAAGACGGACCCCGATTTCGAATTCCTGCGCGACGATCCGCGCTACAAGGCAATGGTCGCGGCCGCCGAAGCGCGACTGGCCGCGGTGAAGGGCTGATTGCGGAATCGGTCGCTCTTGGTCTGACGGTTTTCGGCAGGGCACTCGGTAGTCCCAATATCGGCGGGGCGGGACGCTGGCATCATCGCGCCGCAACGGCTACCTTCGCCGTTCCGGGATCATGGGCGCGGCACGATGACAACCACCACCGACGCGGGCGGCAAGCTGCCGCGACAGATCGGCTACATCATCGGCAACGAAGGTTGCGAGCGCTTCGGCTTTTACGGCATGCGCAACATCCTGGTGCCGTTCCTCATCGGCAGCGTGTTGCTGGCTTACCTGCCCGAAACCATGCGCGCGGGCGCAGCGAAGGACGTCTTCCACACTTTCGTCATCGGCGTGTACTTCTTCCCGCTGCTCGGCGGCTGGCTCTCCGACCGTTTCTTCGGCAAATACCACACCACCTTGTGGCTGTCGCTGGTCTACTGCCTGGGCTACATATGCCTCGCGTTTTTCGTCCACGACCGCATCGGTTTCTACTCAGGGATGTTCCTGATCGCGCTCGGTTCGGGCGGCATCAAACCGTTGGTGTCTTCATTTGTCGGCGATCAGTTCGACAGTACCAACAAGCACCTGGCGAAGATCGTCTACGACGCCTTCTACTGGATCATTAATCTCGGCTCGTTCTTCGCCTCACTGCTGATGCCGATCTTCTTGCGCGCGTATGGGCCGGCGATTGCCTTCGGCATTCCGGGTGCGCTGATGTTGGTCGCCACGCTGATCTTCTGGGCGGGCCGGCACAAATACGTCAACGTGCCGCCGGCGCCGCCGGATCCGCACTCGTTCCTGCGCGTGGTGCGCACGGCCCTGTTCGCGCCGGGCCCCGACCGCCACGGCATCGTGGTGTTCGCGCTCGGTGGGGCGCTCGCGCTGGCGGCGCTGGCGTGGCTGGTGCGCGACGACTTTGTGATTGCGGTGCTGCTCGCGCTCGGCCTGCTGGCCGGATTCGGCGGCGTTGGAGCCGCGTTGCAACTGGATCGCGCGCGTGCGCGGCATCCGGCGCATGCCGTGGAAGGTGTGCGCGTGGTGTTGCGGATACTCATCGTGTTTGCGCTGGTGACGCCGTTCTGGTCGTTGTTCGACCAGAAGGCCTCGACCTGGGTGATCCAGGGCGGGGCGATGACGATGCCGCACGATGTGTGGTGGTGGCCTGGCTGGCTGGTCAAGGCGCCGGCGCAGATGCAGGCGCTCAATCCACTGCTGGTGATGCTGCTGATTCCGTTCAACAACCTTGTGCTGTTCCCGGCCTTGCGGAGCATGGGCGTGGCCGTGACATCGTTGCGGCGCATGGGCGCGGGCATCGCGTTCGCGGGGCTGGCCTGGGTCGTCGCCGGGATCCTGCAACTGGCCATCGATGGTGGCGACGCGATTTCGCTGGCATGGCAGATCGCGCCGTATGTGCTGCTCACGTTGGGCGAAGTTCTGGTTTCGGCGACCGGGCTGGAATTCGCCTACAGTCAGGCGCCGGCGTCGATGAAAGGCGCGATCATGAGCTTCTGGGCGCTGTCGGTGTCCTACGGCAACCTGTGGGTGCTGATCACGAATGCGGCCGTGCGCAATGAGGCCGTCACGATGCGCATCGCCGCGACCGGACTGAGCGAGAACGCATTCCTGATGTTTTTCTTCGCCGCGTTCGCGCTGGCGATCGCGTTGGTGTTCGCGATTTATGCGCGTCGTTACCCGATGCAGGACAACTACCGCGCCTGAGCTTCGTCCTGCAACGTGCGCATGTCGATCACGAAGCGGTACTTCACGTCGCTCTTGAGCATGCGCTCATAGGCGGTGTTGATGTCGCGCATCGCGATCGTCTCGATGTCGGAGACGATGCCGCGCTCGGCGCAGAAGTCGAGCATTTCCTGGGTTTCCGGGATGCCGCCGATCAGCGATCCGGCAATGGCGCGGCGCTTGAAGATCAGATTGAACACCTGGGTGGAGGGATGCGGCGTCGCCGGCGCGCCGACCAGGCACATCGTGCCGTCGCGCTTTAGCAGGTTGAGAAAGACGTCGAGATTGTGCGGTGCGGCAACAGTATTGACGATCAGGTCGAAGCGGTTGGCCTGCTTCGCCATCTGCTTGGCGTCTTTCGAGATCACCACGTCGTCGGCGCCGAGTCTTTTCGCGTCCGCTTCCTTGCCCGGCGAGGTCGTGAACAACGCCACGCGCGCGCCCATCGCGTGCGCGAGCTTCACGCCCATGTGGCCGAGGCCGCCGAGGCCGACGATGCCGACGGTCTTGCCCGGCCCGGCCTTCCAGTGCTTGAGCGGCGAATAGGTGGTGATGCCTGCGCAGAGCAGCGGTGCAACGGCCGCGATATCGCCCTTGTGGCGGATGTGCAGGACGAAACCTTCGTCGACGACGATGTGCGTCGAGTAGCCGCCGAAGGTGTGGCCGCCTTCCGCAGCGGATGCCGGCCCGTTGTAAGTGCCGACGAAGCCGTTCTCGCAATAGTTTTCGAGCCCTTCGGCGCAGGACGCGCAATGCCCGCAACTGCCGACGAGGCAGCCGACGCCGACGGTTTCGCCGACCTTGAATTTCTTCACGTCCTTGCCGACGGCGGTGACGGTGCCGACGATCTCGTGGCCCGGCACGCACGGATACAGCGTGCCGCCCCATTCGCTGCGCGCGGTGTGCAGGTCGCTGTGGCAAACGCCGCAATGCGAAATGTCGATGGCGACGTCGCGTGGGCCGGGCGTGCGGCGGTCGATGGCGTGGAAGGCGAGCGGCTTGTCGGCGGCTTGGGCAGCGTAGGCGGGGGTTTTCATGACTTCTCCGAAATCAGCGCATGGGTTGAAGCTAAGATACCACCGTGGCCGAATCCGAACTCGACAATCCCTTCTGGTCGTCCCTGCAAACACGGCATCGTGCGATCGCCTTGCGTGCCGGCGACGCCGCGCGATATCCGGCGCAATTCGCACCGTTCGTGGGTGTCGCCAACGCGGATGTCGACGCAGGCGATGCGCTCGCACGACTCGTCGGACAAGAGGAAAGCCTGCTCCTGCTCGGGGTGGCACCGCGCGTTTCCAAAGGCTGGACGCTCGAAGCGTTCCAACCGCTGGCGCAGATGATCCGTACCGTGCCGATGCCGGTGGCGGATGGTCCGCCGATCATTGAATTGTCCGAGGCGCACCGCGCCGACGTGCTGGCGCTGACGGCGTTGGTATATCCGCATTATTTCCGCGAACGCACCATGGAACTGGGCCGTTACTTCGGCATCTACATGCCAGACCAGCGTGGCGATGTCCGCCTGGCGGCCATGATCGGCGAGCGTTTGGGAACCGACAGCTACACGGAAATGAGCGCGATCTGCACGCATCCGGATTTCAGCGGCCGCGGCTACGCGCGCCGCCTGACCGCGTATCTCGCCAACGACACGCTGGCGAACGGACGCACGCCGTTCCTGCACGTCAGCCATGAGAACGTGCGCGCCCTGCAGCTTTACGAACGCATGGGCTACACGCTGCGCCGCGACATCGGCTTCTGGGCCTTGCATCGCGCCGCGTAGCCGGTGTTAAGATTTCCACGGCATCCACCCACGACAGGAGAACGCCATGAGCAAGGGCATGAACCAGAAAAAAGACACCAAGAAAAAACCGGCCAAGACGCTGAAGGAAAAGCGCGCCGAGAAGCACGCCAAAAAAGACGCACGCGGCTGATCCATCGAACCGATGGCCCATGTCGTCCTGGCGTCTGCGCTCGCGCGCTGGCTGCCGGATAGTGCCGGCAGCCCGTCGCGGGAGATCGCGCTCGAGGTTCCCGGTGCGCGCCTGGACGAGGCGCTCGACGGTGTGTTCGCGCGTTATCCGAACCTGCGCGGCTACGTGCTCGACGAACACGGCGGCGTGCGCCATCACGTCGCGGTGTTCGTCGACGGTACCGCGATCGCCGACAAGCGTCATCCTGCGCAGGCGCTGCGCGCGGATTCCGAAATCTATGTGATGCAGGCCCTCTCGGGAGGCTGAAATGTCCGACTCATTGCTGGTCTCCACGCGCAAGGGATTGTTCGTGCTAGAACGCGGCGGCAAGGGATGGCAGATCGCACGCAAGGCGTTCCTCGGCGACAACATCGCGCTCACATCGGTCGATCCGCGCGACGGCGCCTGGTATGCGGTGCTGGACCTCGGCCATTTCGGCAACAAGTTGCAGCGTTCGATGGATCGCGGCGCGACATGGACCGAATGCGCGGTTCCTGCGTTCGCGGAAGGCGACGAAGTCGTCACCGGCGATGGCAAGCCGCCGGTGCCAGCGGTGCTGCGCCTGATCTGGTCTCTGGAAGCCGGCGGCGCGGATCAGCCCGGACGCCTGTGGGCCGGCACGATCCCGGGCGGACTGTTCCGCTCCGACGATCGCGGCGCGAGCTGGCAGATGGTGCGCTCGCTCTGGGACATGCCCGAACGCAAGCAGTGGTTCGGCGGCGGTTTCGACCAGCCGGGCATCCACAGCATCTGCATCGACCCGAACGACGCGCGCATGATCCGCCTCGCCATTTCCACCGGCGGCGTCTGGGCCAGCAACGACGACGGCGCGACCTGGGATCAATGCGCGCAGGGCATGCGCGCGGCCTACATGCCGCCAGAGCGCGCCTACGAACCGAATTCGCAGGACGTGCATCGTATCGTGCAGTGCCGCGGCCAGCCGGATCATTTCTGGGCGCAGCACCACAACGGCGTGTTCCGCAACAGCGGCGGCGACTGGCAGGAAATCGAAAACGTACAACCGTCCGTGTTCGGTTTCGCCGTGGCCGTGCATCCGCGCGACGCAAACACGGCCTGGTTCGTGCCGGCGACCAAGGACGAGCGCCGCATTCCGGTCGACGGAAAAGTCGTGGTCGCGCGCACGCGCGACGGCGGCAAGAGTTTCGACGTGCTGCGCAACGGCCTGCCGCAGCACGATGCCTATGATCTGGTCCTGCGTCACGCCCTCGCGATCGACGGCAGCGGCGAACGCCTGGCTTTTGGCTCGTCAACCGGCGGCGTATGGATCAGCGACGATCAAGGCGACCGCTGGACAATGCTCGATGCGCGCCTGCCGCAGGTGTACGCAGTGACGTTCGCCAACGCCTGACATGGTCGGAAACACGGCGTAGCCATAACTCTTGGAGAAGAACGCGCTACTTTGCCCGGCGTTCTTGAACAGTTTCACCGTATCAGCATCGTCATTGGCCCATGCCGCGCCACACACGAATGCCAGAATCAAGGCGACCCAAACAACTTTCACGATTTTCGTCACGACACACCTACTGGATTGATCTTTTGCGGACGGCAGGTTTGTCTGCCGTGTATTGGGTGATGGGATTATGGATTCAATTCTTCGGCTTCACCGCCGCCGCCACGGTCGACGCCAACTGGCCGCCACGTGCGCACGCGCTGAACCTCGTAACCTGACCAGCGCGACCGGAAAACCTGCCGGGCGTAGGTGCCGCCCATCGCGATCTGGCGGCCATGCAGGATGAACTCGATGGTCTCGTCTTCGTGCGGTAGGCCGGTAGCGCTGGCGACCCATTGGGTGGGCATGCTCTTGCTCCTGAAATGTGAAACCCGCACACCAAACAAGCCGAAGAGCGAATTCATCAATCCAGTTCGCAGTCGATCTGTCGCCGAGAAACCTGGATGAAACAAATAAGTCCGGTCGGACCAAAGGGGGAAGCTTTGGCGCGCTCCGACCGGGGTAGAACTTCCAATGCGCCAAGGCTGCCCCCAGCCTTTAACGCACGTTCTCTCGCGCAGGCTCAAAATGCGCTGAACTTGGCGTGTCGTCTGTGCGCCGTCAAACATACCGTCCCACTGAGCTGGCACGCGTGCACTTCGCCGCGTATATACTGTGGCGGCGTAACTGCTTGATGTCCTGTTGTGTGCGCTGTCGTACATACGTGGTTGCTTTATCCAGTCACTCTCATCATGTCGTTTTGACCATTTCGATGTCAGTAAAGCGACTCGTGGACGCGAGTAAACGACTACAGAATCCCTTTGATAGGAGTACGCCCGATGGACGCAATGAAATTGTTTGCGATCTTGCTGATCGTTGCCGGTGTCCTGGGCCTTGCCTATGGCAGCTTCAGTTACACCAAGAGCGCGCACGAAGCCAAGATTGGCCCGATCGATATCGCGGTCAAGGACAAGGAGATCGTCAACGTTCCGGTCTGGGCCGGCGTCGGAGCGATCGTGATCGGTGGGCTGTTGCTGACGGTGCGCAGAAAAAGCTAGTCGCTCCCACGGCGCCAGCTCGCCAACGGAGCGAAAACCACGACGTGGAGTCTTGCGCCCGTCGGCGTGATGGCGAGACTCATTCGCTACGCCTGGCCGCGCCCAATCCCCTGCGCAAAAGAGGATTTGTCACTCGCACAATGACCATCCGATGAGATCCCGAGGCTTTCTATTTTGCGCGTCCCTAGCCGCTCTCTCGATCGCGGGAGCGGCTCTAGCAGGAGCGCAGCACACGGGCGGCTGGTTCTTCAACCAGCTCGCGGACCAGGCAGATGCCCGGGCACATTCGGCCAAAGCTGCCGACGCCAAAACCTGGCACGCATGGGCAATGCAATATCGGCAAATGTCCGTTCAACCGAACGTGCGAGACGCCTCCGCCCTCGATTTGACCGTGCAGCTTGTCCAGGTGAATGAACGCGCCGCCGGCGCATCCAGCGATGCTCGCGTGGTCGCCCTGTCCCGTGCGAGCGCTGTCTACTGGCGCGATCTGCACGACCAGCTCGAACGGGGCGGTCCGATCGTTGCCCACTTTCCCAAGGAAATGCTGACGCCAATTCCGGGGATGGAAGGTACGCCATGGGCCGCGAACGCGCCGCATGTGACGGCATCGGACTGCGCCGCCATCGCAGAACATGTTCGGCTTTGCCGGGCTCAGGTGGGACAAGCGATGCACGAACAGATGACTGGGATCCATGAGGATCAGTCGAGCTATCTTCTCGTGCGCGAACAGCAATGCCATCGCTGGGAAGAGGCGTACGTGGCCTACTGCCACGGGTAGAAGCCAACGGCTACGGCGACGGCTTGAACCGCGCAGGCCTAACGGGGCCAGGTTCACTTCCCGCCTGACGAAGTGAACCTGACCCCGTTTTTGTGTAATGCTTGCGGCAACCGTGCTTGCCTTCGTTACTGATGAGTGCGAGTGCGAGCTAGCGAATCCGAGTCTGCAAATTCCAATGTTGCAAAAGCGCCGTAATGTCCGCTAACCCCCAACCCCAGCAAAATCACCTTCTGGCAGCTTTGTCGCCAGAGGTTCAAGGCCGTTTGTTCCCGTACCTTGAACTGGTACCGCTGCCGTTGCGCGCGCTCCTGTATGAATCCCGAAGTCCCATGCGTCACGTTTACTTGCCCACTGACTCCATAGTCTCGCTGCAGTACATGATGGAAAACGGGGCATCGACCGCGATCCTCGTGGTGGGCAACGAGGGATTGCTGGGCATCAGTTTGCTTATGGGCGGGGAGAGCACGCCGAGCCGGTCGCTGGTACAAAGCGCCGGTTACGCATACCGACTCCCCAGACAGCGGGTGAGAGAGGAGTTCAACCGTCACGGTCAGTTGCTGTTGCTGATGCTGCGCTATACGCAGGCCATTATCACGCAAGTTTCTCAGACCGCAGTCTGCAACCGGCACCATTCGATCGACCAGCAGCTCTGCCGCTGGCTCCTTCTTTCCATGGATCGCCTATCGCACAACCATTTGACAATGACGCAGGAATTCATCAGCAACATGCTCGGCGTTCGCCGTGAAGGCGTCACGCAGGCTGCGTTGAAATTGCAGCAGCTCGGCGTGATTTCATATTCGCGCGGGTTGATCAAGGTGCTTGACCGGTCGAAACTTGAAACTCTGAGTTGCGAGTGCTACAGCGTGGTCAGGAAAGAAACGGATACGCTGCTTCATTACTTGCCACAGCGCCAAGTGATCACGAATACCGACTCTATTCCCACGGCGGCACTTCCAACGCCATAGTTAATGAGACTGTCTGGACATCGGCCTCATGATGGAATGGGGGCGCCGACCTGAAAACGACAAGGGGCGCCAGGCGCCCCTTGTGCATGCTGCATTGACGCAACGCGTTGTTGGCTAGGCGTTTTGCTTGCGTATCGCGGTAAAGCCCGCCAGTGCGAGCAGCAGCGTCAGCGCAATGATCGCCCACAGGTAGAGCGTCGGCGTGAGGGCAGGGGCGCTGACACACAAGCTTACCGCCGCCGCCGAAGCTGCATTACTGCCGCCGTCGGTCTGCAAGGCACCAATGGGTACGGTGTTGAGATAGCAAGCTGCGGCCGACGCCGTTACGTCTACCGTCAAGGTGCAGAAACCTGGAACAGCGACACTGCCGCCCGGAATCGTGCTCCCGGCCGGCAAGGTCACCGAAGAGACGCCCGCCGTTGGCGTGCCGACGCCGCAGGTGGTGGCGAGGTTTGAAGGACTTGCGACGTTCAGGCCAGACGGAAAGGTATCCGTAAATGCCGCGGTCAGAACGGCAGCGGCCGAGTTGGTATTGGTAAAAGTAATCGTGAGGGTAGAGACGCCACCCGTCTGGGTGGTAGATGGGCTGAAGGCCTTGAAAAGGCCGACGCCGCCGGGAGGCGCCACGCCGGGGCAGCCGCTGGCGTCGATGGTGTCGTTGATCAGCGTCGCGGCACCGGTGCGCGCCAACGCTCGCCCATTGAGTGTGGCGCCGTTGTTCAGGCTTATGCTTTGCAGCGCAATGATCGTTCCCTCAATCGTGCTCGTCGTGTCGATCGTGGCGGAGCTGCCGATCTGCCAATAGACGTTGCATTTGCTGCCGGTTCCCAAAACCGACGAGCCGGGTCCGGTTGTGAGCGTGCTGCCTACTTTGAAAACCCAGATGTCCGTGGCGGTGCCGTTCAGCGTGACCGTTCCGGTATTCGCCACCGAAGAGGAAAAACAGTAGACGCCGGGAACAAGCGTCTGCCCGGCCAGATCCGTTGGCCCAAACGGACCGAAATCGCAGGCCTGGCCGACGAGATTGTTGTACGCCGTCGTGGCATCGTTCTGAGCGCCGAGTGCGACTGCATCCGTCACATGGATGGTGCCTGGAGGCACGACAACGCCGGGAGGGAATCCGGTAACCGAGGTACCCGGGCTCAAACCCAAATCGCCAATCACGTGGGTAGGGCCGGTATTGGTCACCGTCGAGCCTCCCAGAACGCCAAACGATTGCGCCGTACCCAGAGGTGGTGCGGTCGCGACGGCCAGCGC
>Ga0157370_10007665_pt1 | contig 11713 bp, 9 predicted proteins | sample C35metaG_FD_113463 | JGI IMG/M metagenome (GOLD analysis project Ga0157370, IMG submission 113463) | Corn rhizosphere microbial communities from Kellogg Biological Station, Michigan, USA - C3-5 metaG | ecosystem: Host-associated > Plants > Roots > Rhizosphere > Soil | place: USA: Michigan... | reverse complement strand
GCTGGGCATGGGCAACAAGTTCGAGTTGTGGAGCGAGCAGGCTCACCTCGCGAAGATCCATCAGACGATCGGCGAGGAGGAAGTCAGCGAGGAAATGGTGGGATTGAAGTTGTGATGCGTGCGTTCGACGAACGGCGAGCGGCGCCGGGTCGGATGCGGATGAAACGCGGGCGGCGCACGCGGCGTGCGCGGATACGGCGAATGGACGGGACGCTAGCGATGACGGCCGGTCGGGAGCTTCAGCACATCCCGGTGATGCGGGAAGCCGTGCTCGCCGGACTGGCGGTGCGCCCCGGTGGTCGGTACCTCGATGGTACCTTCGGCCGCGGCGGCCACGCGCGCGCGATTCTGGATCGTCTCGATGTGGATGGCCGCTTGCTGCTGATGGATCGCGATCCGCAGGCCATCGCGCACGCGCAGCGTGAATTCGGTAATGACGCGCGCGTTGCGATCCGCCACGCGAATTTTTCGGAGATGGGCGATTGGGACGAAGCGCGCGTCGGACTGGATGGCGTGCTGCTGGATCTCGGCGTGTCCTCGCCGCAGTTCGACGATGCCGCGCGTGGTTTCTCGTTCCAGTCGGACGCACCGTTGGACATGCGCATGGATCCCACGGTTGGCGAGAGCGCGGCGGATTTCCTCGCCAACGCGGACGAACGCGAAATCGCCGACGTGTTGTTCCGCTACGGCGAAGAGCGCATGAGCCGGCGCATCGCACGCGCCATCGTCGCATGTCGCGTCGAATCGCCGGTACGCACCACGCGCGAACTCGCCGATCTGGTCGAGCGCACGCTCGGGCGGCGTGAGCGCAACAAGCATCCGGCCACCCGCACCTTCCAGGCGCTGCGCCTGCGCGTGAACGACGAACTCGGTTCGCTGGAACGCGCGTTGCCGGCGGCCGTCGAAGTCTTAAAACCCGGCGGAAGGCTGGCCGTGATCAGCTTCCATTCGCTGGAGGATCGCATCGTCAAGCAATTCATCCGGGGGCCACAGCCTGTGTCCGTGCGCCGCGGACTCCCGGCGCCGCCGTCGAAGCCGGCGCGGTTGCGCGCCATCCAGCGCGCGCAGATGCCCGACGCGGATGAGGTCGAGCGCAATCCACGCGCACGTTCCGCGGTGTTGCGCATCGCGGAGAGGCCGTCATGAGGACGATCGGCGTTCTCGCCGTGGGCGTGCTGCTGCTGGCCGTGATCGCCAGTGGCATCGCGGTGGTCTGGGCGCGCCATCAGGATCGTGCCGCGTTCGTGCAGTTGTCGAAACTGCAGAACCAGCGCGATGCATTGAACGTCGAGTTCGGCAGGCTGGAACTCGAGCAGGCGACCTGGGCCAGTCCCTCGCGCATCGAGCAGATCGCGCGGGGGCAACTCGGCATGATCAGTCCACCCGCGGCGAGCGTGGAGATGATCCACGAATGAATCCGCGCCGCCCGCCCGCACCGACTTCGCAGCCCCCGCGCCGGCGCCGGCCGAATGCGCGCATGCGCCTTGTGCTGGTGGCGGTCGTGCTCGCGGCTGCCGCGATCGGGCTGATCGCGCGCGCCGTGGACTTGCAGGTGGTGCACCAGGCGTTCCTGCAACAGCAGGGCGATGCACGTTTCCTGCGCGAGGTCGAAATCCCGGTGTCGCGGGGCACGATCTACGACCGCAACGGCGTGCCGCTGGCGGTGTCCACGCCGATGCTTTCCTTGTGGGCCAATCCGGACGAACTGCTGCAACATACCGATCGCATTCCCGAGTTGGCCAAGGCGCTGGGCGTCAACGCGGTGGATTTGGCCCGCAAGCTGGAGACGCGCAACGGCCGGGAATTCGTGTACCTGCGCCGATTGTTGCCGCCGGAGGCGGCCAAGGCCATCCTGGCGCTGGATATTCCCGGCGTGAACGCGCAGCGCGAATACAAGCGCTACTACCCCGAAGGCGCCGCGATGGCGCACGTGCTCGGCTTCACCAACATCGACGATCGCGGGCAGGAAGGCCTGGAGCTGGCGTACGACGGCTGGCTGGCCGGCAAGCCGGGCGAGAAGCGCGTGATCCGCGACCGTCTGGGTCGCGTCGTCGAGAACGTCGAACAGATCCGCGCACCGGTGCCGGGCCATGACCTGACGCTCAGCATCGACAGCCGCATCCAGTACCTGGCGTACCAGGCGCTCACCGACGCGGTGGTGAAACGCCACGCCGCGTCGGGTTCGATGGTGATCGTGGACCCACGCAACGGCGAAATCCTGGCGATGGTCAACGTGCCGTCGTACAACCCCAACGACCTCGACAACAGCAATCCGGGCCAGCGCCGCAACCGCGCGGTCACCGACGTGACCGAGCCGGGTTCGACGATGAAGCCGTTCACCATCACCACCGCGCTGGAATCGGGCAAGTGGACGCCGACCACGTCGGTGGATACCAGTCCCGGCTGGTTCATGATCGATGGGCATACCGTCCGTGATGACGACAACAACGGCCGCATCGACGTCAGCCATGTCATCACCTATTCCAGCAACGTTGGTGCTTCCAAGATTTCGCTGACGCTGACGCCGCAGCAGATGGACGGGGTGCTGCACCAGTTCGGTTTCGGCGCCAGCACCGGCAGCGGTTTCCCCGGGGAAGTGGGCGGTTACATTCCGCCGCCGCGGACCTGGGGCGATTTCGTCAAGGCCACGATCTCATTCGGCTACGGCCTCAACGTGACCGCGCTGCAACTCGCGCAAGCGTATGCGGCGATCGCCGATGGCGGCGTCAAGCACACGCCCTCTTTCATCAAGGGCGACGCCAATCCCGGCGTGCGGGTCGAGCCGGCGAACATCGCCGGTGAAGTGATGGCGATGTTGCGGACGGTGGTGGCCGCGCCTCCCGCCACCGCACCACAGGCGGCGATCCCCGACTACACCGTCGCCGGCAAGACCGGCACCGCGCACCTCGCGATTGCCGGCGGCTACTCGCACAACCGCTACGCCGCGCTGTTTTGCGGCATCGTGCCGGCGAGCCATCCACGTCTCGTTGGCGTGGTGATCATCCGCGATGCCGGCGGTCACGGCGGCGAATATTTCGGCGGCCTTGTATCGGCGCCGGTGTTCCGCGAAGTCATGACGGGCGCGCTGCGGCTGCTGGACATTCCCCCCGACAACGTGCAGCAGTGGTATGCCGGTGGCCCCGTCACCCCGGCGCCGGTACCACCGCCCGCTCCGGTCACGCCCGGTGCGGCGGCTGCCGCGCCCCGGCACGCGCAAGGCGGTGCGCCGTGAACGCGATGCGGCTCGACGACTTGTTGCGCGGCATCGCGTCGCCCGACTCCGGCGACATCATGGTGACCGGCCTGACGCAGGATTCGCGCGAAGTGCGCGCCGGCGATGCGTTCGTCGCGTTGGCGGGCGCGGCGAATCACGGGATCGAGTTTGCGGAGGCGGCGATCAAGAAAGGCGCCGTGGCGGTTCTTGCCGAAAAAACGGAAACAGGGAACAGGGAACAGGAAACGGTCGAATTGCGTGTTTCCTTCGTTCCCCGTTCCCCGGTTCCCGCGGTCTGGATTGAAGACTTGCGCACCCATCTCGGCGAAATTGCCGCGCGCTTCTTCGGCGATCCATCAGCGGCGATGACATTGGTCGGCGTCACCGGCACCAGCGGGAAGACCTCGACGGTGCAATTGCTGGCGCAGGCATTCGCGCATTTGGGCAAGCGGGCCGCGACCATCGGCACGCTGGGCGCGGGCCTGCACGGCGCGATCGAAGCAGGCGAACGCACCACGCCCGACGTGATCCGGGTGCACGGCTTGCTGGCGGGGTTCCGTGATGTCGGCGCCACCCATGTTGCGGTGGAAGTGTCCTCGCACGCGCTCGACCAGCATCGCGTGGACGGCATCCACTTCGATGTCGCGGTGTTCACCAACCTCACGCGCGATCATCTCGATTACCACGGCACCATGGAAGCGTATGGCGCGGCAAAAGCCAAGCTGTTCGCGTGGCCGAACCTGCGCGCCGCCGTGATCAATGTCGATGATGCCTTCGGTTGGGCATTGGCGACTGAGTTCCAGAAAAACCAGCGTCATCCCAGCCAGAGAAACGTCATCCCGGCCATGGATTGGCCGGGATCCAATGCCAGGGACGGCAAGCGCACCCAGACCCATGGACGGAAAAAGCTCATCCGTTGCGGCATTCAGTCGGACGCCGCCGATGTCCATGCGCGCGACGTGCACACGCACTCCGACGGCATCGACTTCGAGCTCGCGACGCCGTGGGGATCGGGCAGGGTAAATAGCCGGTTGCTCGGGCGCTTCAACGTCGCCAACCTGCTCGCGGTGGCGGGCACGCTGGCGGCGCTGGACGTGCCGTTCGGGCGCATCCTCGAAACGCTCGAGGTGCTCGAGCCCATCCGCGGCCGGATGAACCGGTTGGGCGGCGGTGCCTTGCCATTGGTGGTGGTGGACTATTCGCACAAGCCCGACGCGCTTGAACAGGTGCTTGACGCGTTGCGCGCGCATTGCGAAGGCAAGTTGATCTGCGTGTTCGGTTGCGGCGGTGAACGCGACGCCGGCAAGCGCCCATTGATGGGCGCGATCGCCGAACGGCTCGCCGATGTCGTGATCGTCACCGACGACAATCCGCGCGGCGAAGACGGCGACGCGATCGTGGCGCAGATCGTGGCCGGCATGCACGCGCCTGAACGCGCATGGGTCGAGCGTGACCGCGCGCGGGCCATCGCCCTCGCACTCGACCGGGCAAGTGCCGGCGACGTCGTGCTGGTCGCCGGCAAGGGTCATGAAACCTACCAGGAAGTCGCTGGCACGAAGCGTCCGTTCGACGATCTCCAGGTGGCGCGCGCCACCCTGGAGGTGCGCGCGTGTTGAACCTGCGCCTCAAGGAAATCGCGGTGTGGACGCGCGGCGTGCTGCAAGACGAGGATGCCAGCGCAAACGGTGTGTCCACCGATTCGCGAACCGTCAAGCCCGGCGAAGTGTTCGTCGCATTGGTCGGCGAGCGGCATGATGGCCATGATCACGTCGCCGAAGCCGCCGCGCGCGGCGCGTCTGGCGCGATCGTGGCGCGCCGCGTCGACGCCGACATTCCGCAAATCGTCGTGGCCGACACGCTGCACGCGCTGGGCGATCTCGCCAGCGCGGTGCGCGCGCAGCGCGACGTGACGGTGATCGGCATCACCGGCTCCAACGGCAAGACTAGCGTCAAGACACTGGCCGCGCGAATCCTGGCGCGACACGGCACGACGCACAGCAATGCCGGCAGCTTCAATAACGAGATCGGCCTGCCATTGACGCTGCTGGCGATGCCGCGCGACACCCGCTACGCGGTGCTGGAAATGGGCGCGGGCAAGCCAGGCGACATCGCCTACCTCGCCGGGATCGCGCGCCCGCGCATCGGCCTCGTCAACAACATCGGTCCCGCGCACCTCGAGCGCATGCACACCCTTGAAGGCATCGCCGAAACCAAGGGCGCGATGTATCAGGCGCTGCCCCCCGATGGCGTGGCGGTGATCAACGCCGACGATGCGTTCGCGATTTACTTCGCGGGGCTGGCGGGTTCGCGGCGAATCCTCCGCTTCGGCATCGATGCGCCCGCAGACGTGCGCGCCGACGCGATTCGTCTGCAGGCGGACGCCAGCGATTTCATCCTCGAACTGCCGGGCGGCAGCGCGCCGGTGCATCTCCCATTGCCCGGTCGGCACAACATCGCCAATGCGCTGGCGGCCGCCGCGCTGGCGCATGCCGCAGGCGCGGCGTTGGACGTGATCGTCGAGGGCTTGCAATCCGCCGAAACGGTGCGCGGGCGGTTGCTTCGGCACGCGTCGCGGCAGGGCTGGGTGTTGTTCGACGACAGCTACAACGCCAATCCTGGCTCCGCGTTGGCGGCGGTGGCGACGTTGGCGTTGCAGCCGGGCGAACGCTGGCTGGTGCTGGGCAACATGGGCGAACTGGGGCCGGATGCGGCGGCGTTGCACGCGCGCATCGGCCGGGCCGCGCGTGAACAAGGTATCGCACGCATGTATGTGGTCGGTGCGCTGGCCGCGAACGCAGCCGAAGCCTTCGGCAAGGGCGCGCAGGTGTTTCCCGACCAGGCGGCGTTGATCGCGGCCTTGCGTGGCGAGCTGCACGCCGGCATCAGCCTGCTGGTCAAAGGCTCGCACGCCTCGCACATGGAGAACGTGGTGGCCGCGCTGCTGGAGGATGGCAAGGGGGGCGACCGGCATGCTGCTTGAACTTTCGCGCTGGCTGGAACATTACTTCGGACCGCTGCGGCTGTTCGACTACATCACCTTCCGCACCATCATGGCGGCCTTGACGGCGCTGTTCGTCGCGCTGCTCTTCGGTCCGGCGATGATCCGTCGCCTGACCGAACTGAAGGCCGGGCAGGTGGTGCGCAGCGACGGTCCGCAGACGCATCTGTCCAAGGCCGGCACGCCGACCATGGGCGGCACCCTGATCCTGGCGGCGATCGTGGTGGCGACGCTGCTGTGGGGCGACCTCGAAAGCCGCTATTTGTGGGTGGTGCTGCTGGTGACGATCGCCTGCGGCGCGATCGGTTTCTACGACGACTACCGCAAGCTCGTATTGAAGGATCCACACGGTTTGCCCGCGCGCTGGAAATACCTCGCGCAATCGGTGGTGGGACTTGCCGCCGCGCTGTTCCTGTTCCACACCGCGAACGTGCCCGCCGCGACCGCGCTGTACGTGCCGCTGTTCAAGCACGTGGCGATTCCGTTGGGTGCGGGTTTCGTGGTGGTGGCGTACCTGTGGATCGTCGGGTTTTCCAACGCGGTGAATCTCACCGACGGCCTGGACGGCCTCGCGATCATGCCGGCGGTGCTGGTGGCGGCGGCGCTGGGTGCGTTCGCGTACCTGGCGGGCAACGCGGTGTTCTCGGCTTACCTGGGCATTCCGTCCATCCCCGGCGCGGGCGAGCTCGCGGTGTTCTGCGGCGCGCTGACAGGGTCGGGGCTGGGCTTCCTGTGGTTCAACACCTATCCCGCGCAGGTGTTCATGGGCGACGTGGGCGCGCTCGCGATCGGTGCCGCGATCGGTTGCGTGGCCGTGGTCGTGCGCCAGGAAATCATCCTGCTGGTGATGGGCGGTCTGTTCGTGGTGGAAACCGCCTCGGTGATGCTGCAGGTCGGCAGCTTCAAGTTGCGCGGCAAGCGCGTGTTCCGGATGGCGCCTATCCACCACCACTTCGAATTGAAGGGCTGGCCCGAGCCGCGCGTGATCGTGCGCTTCTGGATCATTTCGGTGGTGCTGGTGCTGGTCGGTCTGGCGACGTTGAAGGTACGTTGAACATGCTTGGATTCGGTTCATCGCAGGCGGTACGCAAGCTCGGTCCCAGGGGCCGCCACGATCCGTGGCTGCTGCTGGCGATCACCGGGCTGGTTACGTTCGGCATCGTGATGGTGGCTTCCAGTTCCATTGCGGTGGCGGACGGGCAGCACATCGGCGAGTTCTATTACCTGAAGCGTCACCTGATTTTTCTCGCCGCCGGCGGCGCGATGGCGGCGTGGATCGCGTTGCGCGTCGAATTGGACAAGCTCGAAAAATATTCGGGTTGGTTGATGCTGGGCACGTTCGCGCTGCTGCTGCTGGTGTTCGTCCCGCACATCGGCATGCGCATCAATGGTGCGCGTCGCTGGATCAATCTCGGCTTTTCCGGTTTCCAGCCGGTCGAACTGGTCAAGCTGACGGTGGTGGTGTACGTCGCCAGCTATCTGGTGCGCCATCGCGATGCGGTCGAGACGAAATTTTTGGGCGCGGTGAAGCCTGTCGTCGTCGCGGGGTTCACCGCGGTGCTGCTGCTTGCGCAGCCCGATTTCGGTTCGGCTGCGCTGATCGGAGTGGTCACGATCGGGATGCTGTGGCTGGCTGGCGCACGCATGCGCAACCTCGTGATCATGGGCCTGCCGCTGGTTCCGCTGGGCGCGTGGCTCGCGTTGTCGACGGATTACCGCGTCAAGCGCCTGACTTCGTTCCTCGATCCGTGGAAGGATCCGTTCGATAACGGTTTCCAGTTGACCCAGGCATTGATAGCGGTGGGCCGAGGCAAATGGTTCGGCGTGGGTCTCGGCGGCAGCGTGCAGAAACTGTTCTACCTGCCCGAAGCGCACACCGACTTCATCCTGGCGGTGATCGCCGAGGAGCTCGGATTCGTCGGCGTGCTGTTCGTGCTGGCGCTGTTCGCGCTGCTGGTCGGACGCGGGTTGCAACTCGGGTTGCGCGGCGTGGAAGTCGGTCAGCATCGCGCGGGCTACGTCGCGTTCGGCATTTCGCTGATGATCGGCCTGCAGGCGCTGGTGTCGGTGGGCGTGAACCTGGGCGTGCTGCCGACCAAGGGCCTGACGCTGCCGCTGATCAGTTCCGGCGGTTCCAGCACGCTGATGACTTGCGTGATGCTGGGCGTGCTGGTGCGCGCGGGCTACGAGATCCACCGCGCCGAGGACGCACGCCGGATGGCAACGCGGCGCGGCGCGAATCCGAGGACGAATGCCGTCGCCGGCGATCGCGCATCGGCCGAGTTGCCACTGGCGGCCCGCGCGCGCATCGAGCCCCGCTTCGACGAGGTGCACGCATGAGCGATGCGAGCGCGCCCGTGTTGATCATGGCCGGCGGCACCGGGGGCCACATCTTTCCCGGCCTCGCGGTCGCGGCGGCGCTGCGCGCGCGCGACGTGCCGGTGTTGTGGCTGGGCGCCGAAGGCGGCATGGAAAACCGAATCGTGCCTGAGCACCGGGTCGCGATGCGCACGCTGCATGTGAAAGGGTTACGCGGCAAAGGCTTGCGCCAACGCATCGCGGCGCCATGGATGCTGGTGCGCGCGCTGGTTGGGGCGTGGCGAATCCTGCGCGAAGCGAATCCGCGCAGCGTGCTCTCGATGGGCGGCTACGTGGCCGGTCCGGGTGGCATCGCCGCGTGGCTGCAACGCCGTCCGCTGCTGGTACACGAACAGAACCGCATCGCGGGCTTCACCAATCGGGTGCTGGCGCGCTGCGCGCGCCGGGTGATGAGCGGATTTTCCGACGCGTTTTCGGCCAAGGAGCAGGCGGAGTGGACCGGCAATCCGGTGCGCGCCGACATCGCCGCGCTGCCCGCACCCGCAGAACGCCTGGCGCATCGCGCCGGCGTACCGCGTTTGCTGGTGTTGGGCGGCAGTCTCGGTGCCCATACCCTGAATCTCGGACTGCCAAATGCGTTGTCACGCATTCCCTCCGAACGCCGGCCGGAAGTGCGACACCAGTGTGGCGCGGCGCACATCGAAGCGACACGCGCCGCCTACGCGCGCGCCGAAGTGAAAGCGACGGTCGAGCCGTTCATCGCCGACATGGCCGCGGCGTACGCGTGGGCGGATCTGGTGATCTGCCGCGCCGGTGCGCTGACCCTTGCCGAGCTTGCCGCGGCGGGTCTCGGTGCGATCCTGATGCCGTTCCCTTACGCGGTCGACGATCACCAGACCAAAAACGCCGAAGGCTTCGTGGCCGTGGGCGCGGCCGAACTGGTGCAGGACCGCAACTTCGATGCCTCGCGTTTCGCCGGCATGCTGGAGCGCCTGCTGCGCGATCCGGACAAGCGCCTTGCGATGGCGAAAGCCGCGCGCACGCTCGCCAAGCCCGACGCCGCCGCCGTGATCGCGCAGCGTTGCCTGGAGGTGGCTGCATGACGCCGCATCGCCTCCCGCCGCATGGCGACATCATGCAGGGCTTCCGCCGCGTGCATTTCATCGGCATCGGCGGCGCCGGGATGAGCGGCATCGCCGAGGTGCTGCACACGCTCGGCTACGACGTGTCGGGTTCCGACCGTGCGGCCTCGCCGGTTACCGAGCGGCTCGCCGGCATGGGCGTGCGCGTCGCGATCGGCCATGCTGGCGAGCATGTCGCGAACGTGGATGCGGTGGTGGTGTCCAGCGCGATCAAATCCGACAATCCTGAGCTCGCGGCCGCACAGGCGCGCCGCATCCCGGTGGTGCCGCGCGCGGAAATGCTGGGTGAGTTGATGCGCTTCCGCCGTGGCATCGCGGTGGCGGGTTCGCACGGCAAGACCACCACCACCAGCCTTATCGCGAGCGTGCTGGCCGAGGCCGGCTACGACCCGACCTTCGTAATCGGCGGGCAACTGCTTTCGGCCGGCGCGAATGCACGGCTGGGTGCGGGCACGTATCTGGTTGCCGAGGCGGACGAGTCCGACGGATCGTTCCTGAAACTGTCGCCGGTGATCGCGGTGGTCACCAACATCGACGCGGATCACCTCGATCACTACCACGGCGATTTTGCGGAACTGAGGCAGGCGTTCGCGGACTTCCTGCACCGGTTGCCCTTCTATGGACTGGCGGTGTTGTGCGTCGATGATCCCGAGGTCGCGGAACTCGCGCAAAGCACACCGCGTTCGACCCTGACCTACGGCATCGAACACGCGGCCGATGTGCGCGGCGGCAACCTGCGTGCGGATGGCGCGCGTATCCACTTTGACCTGATGTTGCCGGGCCAGCCGAGCCTGCCCGTCACTTTGAACCTGCCCGGTCGCCACAACGTGCTCGACGCGCTGGCCGCCGCCACCATCGGCTGGCACCTCGGCGTGGAACCCTACGCGATCGCGCGTGCGCTGGAGCGTTTCCAGGGCGTGGGCCGGCGTTTTCATATCAACGGCGAACTGCCCATCGACGCGGGCAAGGTGATGCTGGTCGACGACTACGGCCATCATCCGCGCGAGCTTTCCGCGGTGATGCAGGCGGCGCGCGAAGGTTGGCCAGAGCGGCGATTGGTGATCGTGTTCCAGCCGCATCGCTATACCCGCACCCGCGACCTTCTGGATGATTTCGCGGGCGTGCTGTGCGAGGCCGATGCGCTGGTGCTGACCGACGTGTATCCCGCCGGCGAAGCGCCGATCACGGGCGCGGACGGGCGCGCGCTGGCGCGTGCGGTGCGGGCGCGCGGCAAGGTCGATCCGGTGTTCGTCGAACACCCGCGCGCCCTGCGCGAAACACTGCCCGCATTGCTGCGCGACGGCGACCTGGTGTTGCTGCTGGGCGCCGGCGACATCGGCGCCGCGGCAGTGGAACTCGCTCAACGTGGTCACCTGAAATCGGAGAACGCCGCATGAAGGCCGGTCCTGCCACTCGGCGCATCACCGACGCACGCGATTTCGGTCGCGTCGCGGTGGTGATGGGCGGCAGTTCGTCCGAGCGCGAGGTGTCGTTGAACTCCGGACGCGGCGTGCTGGACGCGTTGAAATCGCGCGGGGTGGACGCGCACGCGATCGACGGCATCCCGGCATTGCTGGACGCGGTGCGCGCGGGCCATTTCGCGCGGGTGTTCAACATCCTGCATGGCCAGCACGGCGGCGGCGAGGACGGCGTGCTGCAAGGTGCGCTGGATTCGCTGCATATTCCGTATACCGGTTCCAACGTGCTCGGTTCGGCCTTGTCGATGGACAAGATGCGCAGCAAGCAGGTGTGGGGCGCGTTGGACTTGCCAACACCGAAGTACTTGCCGCTGCCGCGCGGTGCCGATGTACACACCGCAGCGCGCAAGATCGGATTCCCGCTGATCGTGAAGCCGGCGTCGGAAGGCTCCAGCGTCGGTGTGTCGCGGGTATTCGACGAAAAGGATCTGGATGCCGCGGTGGCGCTGGCGCAGCGCTATCCCGGCGATCTTTTGATGGAAACCCTGATCGAAGGCGACGAACTCACCGTTTCGATCCTGCAGGACGATGTGCTGCCCAGCATCCGGATCGTGCCGAAGGG
>Ga0157370_10007663_pt1 | contig 11717 bp, 7 predicted proteins | sample C35metaG_FD_113463 | JGI IMG/M metagenome (GOLD analysis project Ga0157370, IMG submission 113463) | Corn rhizosphere microbial communities from Kellogg Biological Station, Michigan, USA - C3-5 metaG | ecosystem: Host-associated > Plants > Roots > Rhizosphere > Soil | place: USA: Michigan... | reverse complement strand
TCGGCCGCGACGACAACGCCGCCGGTCGTCGTCTGGGCGCCGGGAAGCGGTGCGAGGACTTCTGACGCGGGCACTAGTTCAGGCGCCAGCTGGTTGGTTCGGCCGGCGTGTAGCGGCAGGCCGTACCAGTGGAGACCGAGGCATCGAGGTGGTCGGCCAGTTCGGGGTGGACGGCACGGATGCGCCGCAGCACGTCCCGGATCCGGGCGGTGACGGCCTTGCGGGCCCGCTCGTCCTCGTCGCCGAGCCGGCGCCGCCGGCCGCCGAGCCCGGTCGCGGCCGCCAGCTCGGCCAGCAGCGCCGACCGCTCGGCCCGGGCCCGGTCCGACGCCGCCGGGTCGCCGCGGGCGTCGGCCGCGTCCAGCAGCTCGTCCAGCTCCGCCAGCCGCCGCCGGTACGCCGCCCGGGCCCGCTCGTCCAGCACCGGGTCCGCACCCGGCGGCCCGCCCGGGCCGCCGCCCCACAGCCGGTACGCGGTGACCTCGGCGCCGGGGTTGGCCAGCAGCGTGGCCAGGTCGTGCAGTCCCTTGGCGTCGGCGAGGTGCACCTCGCGGCCGGCGTACCCGAGCGTCCAGGTCTCGCCGTCCCGCCGGAACGCGCCCGGAACCACCGGCACCGCCAGCGCAGCCTGCGCCGTCTGCCCGGCCAGCGCCGCCGGCCCGGCCGGCGTAGCCCACGCGGCCGGCGTGCCCTGCGGCGGTGGGAGGCCCGGCGCGCCGTCCGCGACGGCGCTGATCGTGGCGGTCCAGGCCGGCGTGCCGAGCCGCTCGCTCGCGGCCAGCGCGGCCCGCCGGTGGGCGGCGGCGTCGGCGGTGCGGCCCAGCGCGGCGGCGAGCAGGCCGAGGTGGTGGTCGACCGGGCCGTAGTACGCCGCGCAGCCGCCGACCACGACATGCGAGCCCGCGTACGGGGCGAGCCTGGCGTAGCAGTCGGCCCGCTGCCGCTCGGTGCCGGCGGCGGTGACCCCGACCGCGGCGACGACCACCCACTCAAGGTCGTGCAGCTCGGGCAGCGCCGACATCCGCCAGCCGGCCAGCGCGGCCCTGGCGTCGGCGACCCGGCCGGCGCCGGCGGCCGCGGCGGCGGCCAGGATCGGGCGCACCGGCCACGCCGGGTCCTCCGGCGGGATGGCCGCCGGCACGTCCTCCGGCGGCGGCGGCCCGCCGGCCATGGCGAGCGCGGCGCGCAGCGTGAGGAAGACCGGCATCGCTTCCGGCGCACCCATCGCCAGCCCGAGGTCCAGACCCTCGGTGGCGAGCTGGGCCGCGGCGTCGAGGTCGCCGTCGAGCAGCGCGGCGGTCGCGCTGCGGGTCAGCGCCGCGTGCCGGCCGCGGGCGTGGCCGAGCCGGGCGGACGCCTCCGCGTACGCCCGCAGCTCGGCCCGGGCGGCCGGGTCGCCCAGCTCGAGCAGCGCGGTCGCCCGCAGCAGCACGGCCTGGGCCAGCAGCTCGGGGTCGCCGGCCGCCGCCTCGACCATCTCGTCCGCGATCGGCAGCCGGTCGGCCGCGGTGCCCGGCCGCCAGCGGGCGTCGTGCGCCGCGAGCAGCGCGGTCGCCAGCAGGGCGGGGTCGCCGACCCGGCGGGCCAGCTCGAGCGCACGGCCGGCCACGCCGGCGGCGGTCGCGTCCGGGGCGCTGTTCCAGCCGGCGTGCACCAGGTCCCCGGCCCGCGCGGCGAGCAGGGCGCAGCGGTCCCGGTCGGCGGCCGCCGGCAATGCCGCCTCCGCCTCGGCCAGCAGGCCGAGCGATTCGGCGAACTCCGCCGCCGTACGGGAGCCGAGCCGGTGCACGCCGAGCGCCGCCCGGACCAGTCCCGCCGTGTCCGCCGCCGTGTCCGCCGCCGTGTCCGCCGCCGTGTCCGCCGCCGTGTCCGCCGCCGTGTCCGCCGCCGTGTCCGCCGCCGCGGCGGCCTCGGCGGCCAGCCGCCGGAAGCTCGCCCGCGCCGCCGCAGTGTCGCCGGCCCGGTCCTGCGCCTCCGCCAGCTCCCCCAGCAACCGCCGCCCCTCCCCCGCTCCGGTGCCGGGCAGCGTCAGGGCGGCCGCGAGATGGGTGGCGGCCTCCGCGTGGCCGAGCCGGCTGCTGGCCGCGACCGCGGCCCGCTCGCACCAGCCGACCGCGTCGGCGACCGCGGCCGGCCGGGTGGGCCGGGCGGCGACCAGGTGCGCGGCCACCTCCCCCGGCTCCACCCCGGGCAGCGTGGCCAGCGCGGCTCCGATCCGCGCATGCAGCTGCTCCGCCCGGGCCGCCGGCAGGTCGGCCGCGGTCTCCCGGAACAGGTCGTGCGCGAACCGCGGCCCGTCGGCCGTACCGACCAGGATCCTGGCCCGCACCGCTTCCTCGACCAGCGCCCCGACGTCGTACCCGGCCGGCAGCACCCGGCCGAGCACCTCCGCCCGGATCCGCGGCCCGCCCACCGCCGCCACCGTGACCAGTTCCGCGCACGGGGCGGACAGCCGGGCCAGCCGCCGCTCCAGCGCGTCCCGCACGGTCACCGGCGCCGCCGCGGAGCCGAGCCGGGCGAGCTCCCGGACGAAGAACGGGTTGCCGCCGGTACGCCGGTGCAGCCGCGCCGCCAGCTCCGGGTCGGACGGCTCCCCGGTGACCGCGGCGACGACCGCCGCCACGCCGGCCGGGTCGAGCCCGGACAGCGGCAGCACGGTGCCGCGGTCGGTCGGCGGCCTCGCCAGCTCGGTGTCCCGGTAGGCGCCGAGCAGCAGCACCCGGGCGTACCGCAGGTGGGCGGCGGCGAACTCGACCAGCCGCAGCGACGGCTCGTCGGCCCACTGCAGGTCGTCGACGACCAGGACCAGCGGGCGGCGCGCGGCCAGCCCGGCGAGCGCCGTCACGACCGACTCGGCCAGCCGGAACCGCGCATCAGCCGCCGCCATCGCCGGGGTCGGCGCCGGTGCCGCGGGCCGCTCGACCAGGTCGGCGGCCGCCCCCAGCTCGGCGCCCGCAGCCCTGGCCGCCCGCAGCAGCTGGATCCACGGCCAGTACGCCGGCACCGCCGGCCCGTCCCAGCAGACCGCGGCCAGCACCAGCGCCCCGCGCTGGCCGGCCTCCCGGGCCAGCTCGCCGAGCAGCGCGCTCTTGCCGATGCCCGGCTCGCCGGCGACGAGCACCAGCCGGCCGTCGCCGGCGAGCGCCGCCGCCAGCGCGGCCCGGGCGGTGCGGAGCGCGTCGGCACGCCCCTCCAGCGTGGCCACAGCACGATCGTGCCGTGACCGGACCTAGTCCCGCAGCTCGAGCATCAGGTTCATCGGCGCGTCGGTCTCGACCGGGCGCACGGTGCCGAACCCGGCGGCGTGGGCGGTCTCGGTGAGCCGGGCCGGCCCGGCCAGCGTGCCCAGCGCGGAGCTGCCCTGGGACAGCGCGTTCGGGGTGCAGACCAGCGTCGAGACCGCGTAGAACATCCGCCCCACCGGGGTGAGGTTGCCGGTCACGCCGTCCGCCCCGGGCGGCTCGACCAGCAGCACCGCGCCGCCGGGAGCGAGCGCACCGCGGGCGCGGGTGAGCGCGCCGACCGGGTCACCGAGGTCGTGCAGCGAGTCGACGAAGGTGATCAGGTCGTACCCGCCACCCGGCAGCTCGGCGGCGGCCGCGACCTCGAAGCCGACCCGGGGCCCGACCCCGGCCTCGGCCGCCGCCTTGCGGGCGGCCGCCACCGACGCGTCGTGGTAGTCGAACCCGGTGACCTGCGCCGAAGGGAACGCCTGGGCGAGCATGATCGTCGGCGCCCCGTACCCGCAGCCGACGTCGGCGACCCGGCCGCCGGCCAGCAGCCGGTCGGCGATCCCGGGCAGCAGCTCGACCGCGCCGGCCAGCACCGCCGGCGGCAGCATCGCCCTGGTCAGCCCGTCCGTGCCCTGCCAGTAGGTCGCGTCGCGGCGGTCCCAGCCGTACCCCCGGCCGGCCCGGAACGCCTGCTCGAACTCGGCGAACCCGGCGCCCATCGAGGCGAACATCGACAGGCACGCATCCACCAGCGCGCCGCCGGGCGCCTGCAGCAGCGCCACCGCGACCGGCTCCGGCAGCGTGAACCGGTCGGTCGCCGGGTGGTAGTCGAGGTAGCCGCCGGCGGCCTGGGCCCGCAGCCACTCCCGCGCGTACGGCTCGACGATGCCGGCGCGCCGGGCCACTTCGGCCGCGGACAGCGGCCCGGCGCCGGCGAGCGCCTCCCACAGGCCGCAGCGGATGCCGAGGCCGGTCAGCACCGTCCCCAGCGAGCCGCCCAGATCGGCGGTCAGCTGCCCCAGCACGTCCTCCGGGCTCCTGTCGGTCGTCATGGTCCACCTCCGCGCTCGAGACACAGTCGGGACACCCTGATGGGCGCGCGATCCGGTCTGGCGGGCGGCCAGATCCGATCTGGCGCCCTCCGGTCGACACCGGCGGACGGGAGGACGCGATGAGCACCGCGGCGATCAACGGCACCACGCTCCGGTACGACGAGGTCGGAACCGGTCCGGTCTGCCTCGTCCTGCACGGCGGGCTGGGCCTGGACCAGTCGCTCTACCGGGAGTTCGACCGGCTCGGCGACCGGCTGCGGGTGGTCCGCTACGACCACCGCGGCAACGGCCGGTCCGCCCGGCCGCCGCTGGCCACGCTGACCATGCCCCAGCTGGCCGACGACGCGGTCGCCATGGCAGACCACCTGGGAGCCGACCGGGTGCACGTGATCGGCCACTCGTACGGCGGGTTCATCGGGCAGGAGCTGGCGATCCGGCACCCGGACCGGGTCCGCAGCCTGGTGCTGGTCTGCACCGGACCGGGCGGCCTCGGTGCCGGCGAGGACCCGGCCGATCTCGGCGCGCCGGTGCCGGCCGACCTGGCGGCGGCGCTCGCCTCGGCTCCGGCCTCGGTCGCCGAGGCGGCCGCCGCGATGCTGCCGGTGCTGCACTACTACGTGCACCGCTACCCGGTGGCCGAGTTGGCCCGGCGGATGAGCGCGGTCGTCCCGGCGCCGGCGACGATGGCCCGGTCGATGGAGGTGCAGGCCGCCTGGAGCGCCGTCGACCGGCTGGCCGCGATCACCGCGCCCACGCTGGTCGTCGCCGGCTCGTACGACGTGCTCCTCCCGCCGGCGCAGGCCCGCCGGATCGCCCGCCGGGTGCCCGGCGCGCACCTGGTGGAGCTGGCCGGCAGCGCCCACTTCCCCTGGTACGACCAGCCGGCCGAGTTCTTCACCGCGCTCGACGCCTGGTATGCCGAGCAGACGGCGGGCGCGCGCCGGTGACCGCTCAGCCGACGTGGACGTGCGGGCGGCGGGCCCGGTCCCGCTCGGCCCGGCGCAGGATCTCCCGGGTGACCGGGGCGACCTCGCCCTGCCCCAGCACCAGGTAGCGGAGGAGGTTCGCGAGCGGGCTGCCCTCGGTCCAGCCGAAGTAGAGGTGCGGGCGCCGGCCGGTCAGGTCGCGCACGTGCAGCACGAGCGCGGCGAGCGCGGTCGGCACCGAGGAGCCGGTGACCGCGAGCACCCGCTGGTCCTGGTGGATCTCCCCGCGGGCGAACAGCTCGGTCTCGAAGTCGGACGGGTCGGTGACGGTGACCTCGACGAAGACCACATCGTGCTCGGAGGGCAGGTGGTGGTCCCTGACCACCTGCCCGAGCTTGGCCCGGTAGTCGGTGTGGTCGCGGCAGTCCGGCTCGTTCGCGATCAGCGTGATCTCCCGGCGGGCGGTGTCGCGGATGAACAGCTCGGCCATCGGGTCGAGCGTCACGCCGGTCACCCGCAGGTCGAACGCCCGCCGCACCCGGGAGACGAGCGAGACGAGCAGGATCCCGGCGATGAAGCAGGCGCCGATCTTCACACCGTCCGGCCGCTCGGCCACGTTCGCGCCGGTGGTGTAGACGAACACCGCGGCGATCAGGCCGAAGGCGAGCGTCGCCCGGCGCTGCCTCTTCCGCCAGCACGACAGCGTGACGGCCACCGCGGCGGAGGAGATGAGCACCAGCACGCCGGTGGCGTACGCGCCGCCCTGCGCGTCCACGTTCGCATCGAACAGCCAGGTGACGAGGAACGCGATCGCGGTGAAGACCAGGGTCAGCGGGCGGACGGCGCGGGCCCAGTCCGGCGCCATGCCGTACCGGGGCAGGTAGCGCGGGACGAGGTTGAGCAGTCCGGCCATCGCCGACGCGCCGGCGAACCAGAGGATCGCGATCGTCGAGACGTCGTAGACCGTGCCGAACGCGCCGCCCAGGTATTCGTGGGCCAGGTACGCCAGCGCCCGCCCGTTCGCGGCGCCGCCGGGCTGGAACTCGTCGGCCGGGATGAGCAGTGTGGTGACGAAGCTGGTCGTGACGAGGAACGCGCTCATGATCAGCGCGGCGGTGGTGAGCAGCCGGCGGGCGCCGGCGATACGGCCGGCCGGGTTCCGCTCGGTGTCGGTCGGGGCACCGCGGACCAGCGGCATCACCGCGACCCCGGTCTCGAACCCGGACAGCCCCAGCGCCAGCTTCGGGAACACCAGCAGCGCGATCCCCACCATGACAAGCGGATCGCTGTATTTCCCGGTCAGCGCGGTGGTCCAGTCCCCGACCACGACCGGGTGGCCGATCACGTGGCTCAGCGCGACCACGACCACCACGACGTTGAGCGCCAGGTAGACGGCCACCAGGGCGACGGCGATGCCGATCGCCTCGGAGAAGCCCTTCAGGAACACGCCACCGAGCAGCGCGAGCAGCACCAGCGTGACGGCGACCTCGTGACCCCGCAGCGCGCTGCCGACGAACGGGTTCTCCACCACGTGCGCGGTCGCGTCGGCCGCCGACAGCGTCATCGTGATGAGGAAGTCGGTCGCGGCGAATCCCAGCAGCACCAGCACGAACAGCTTGCCGCGCCAGAACGGCAGCAACCGTTCCAGCATGGCGATCGAGCCCTCGCCGCGCGGGCTCTCGCCGGCCACTCGCCGGTACACCGGCAGCGCGCCGGCCAGGGTGACCGCGACCAGCACCAGCGTCGCGATCGGCGAGAGCACGCCGGCGGCCAGCGCGGCGATGCCCGGCTGGTAGCCCAGGGTGGAGAAGTAGTCGACGCCGGTCAGGCACATCACCTGCCACCACGCGTGCCGCCGGTGCGGCGGGGGCACCGCGTGCGGCCCCGGCTCCCGGGTCGGCCGGTGGTCGGCGCCGGCGAGCAGCCAGGTGCGCACGCCGCGCCGGACCGGCACGACCGCCGTCACCGTCCACTCCGGACAGTGCCACGGTCCACACGGGACCGGATGACCCACGACACCGTGCGTCCTCTCCGCGGACCACGACGGCCCGACACCGATCACGATGCCCGCGTCCCGGCCGCCGGGCCGCGGTTATCACACGGCGCTCACGCGGCGAACGACCTTTCTAACGCTGCTCTAACACCGCGCCGGCTGCCGTTAGCGGCCCGTGAGAAACGCCGGGGACACCGTTAGCGTCCCGTGAGAACCGTTGTCGCTCGCCTCGACGCCGGAGCAGTGTCGCCTGCGACGGTCCCGAACAGGCGAAGGAGCGAACGGTGCACAACGGTCGGGTGCGGGTGACCCAACGGCGTCCGGCGGGGTTCCTCGCGATCCCCGCCCTGTTCGCGCCGGTGGCGGTCTGCGGCATCCCCGGCCACACGAGCTCCGGCTCGCAGCTGTCCGCGGAGGTCGCCGTGCTGGCGCTGGTCGTCGGCGTGGTCGGCTTCGAGAGCACGGTCTCCCTCGGCCTGATCGCCGCGGGAACTTCGCTGCTGTCGCTCAACGGTTTCGCCGAAGACTCGTACGGCCAGCTCGGCTGGCACCCCGGCGTCGACCTGCGCGCGGCCGCGGTGATCGGCGCCGCGCTGGTGCTGGCCTGCGCCGCCCGGCGCGGCGTCGACCGCGCCCATCCCGGGCCCGCGGCGGAGTCGCCCGTCGCGGCGGAGTCGGAGGCGTCGGCCGAGTCCCACGTCGCGGCGGAATCGCCTGTCCCTGCGACGACCACCGCCTCCCGGTCGGCGCGCCGCCGGCCCGCTCCCGACTGAGCACGCCGCGAGCGGCACGCCGCCGGTGCGGCCGGTGCCCGACGCCCGTACCCATGAACCACCAACGTCCTGAGGATGGATTCCGATGAGCGACGTCGCCTTCGTCGTGCTGACCATCGCACTGTTCTGCGTGCTCGCCCTCGTGCTGCGGGGAGTCGAGCGGCTGTGAGCGCGGAGAACCTGGTCGGCCTCGTGCTGTCCGGCGGACTGTTGATCTTCCTGGTCGTCGCCCTGCTCTTCCCGGAGCGCTTCTGACATGAACACCACCACCGCCGCCGTCGCGATGATCGCCGTCATCGTCGCCGTGCTGGCGATCGTGCACGTGCCGTTCGGCGACTACATGGCCCGCGTCTACACCAGCCGCCGGCACCTGTCCGTCGAGCGCGGCATCTACCGGCTGGTCGGCGTCGACCCGGACCGCGACCAGACCTGGGGCGTGTACGCCCGCAGCGTGCTCGCCTTCTCGGCGGTCTCCGTCCTGTTCCTCTACCTGTTCCAGCGGGTGCAAGGGCACCTGCCGCTGAGCCTCGGCTTCGCCGACGTGCCGCCGGCGCTGGCGTTCGACACCGCCGCCTCGTTCGTCACCAACACGAACTGGCAGGCGTACTCGGGCGAGTCGACCATGGGCGACCTCGTGCAGATGGCCGGTCTGGCCGTGCAGAACTTCGCCTCCGCCGCGGTCGGGATGGCTGTCGCGATCGCGCTGGTGCGCGGGTTCACCCGGAAGAACACCGACCGGATCGGCAACTTCTGGGTCGACCTGACCCGCACGTGCGTGCGGATCCTGCTGCCGATCGCCGTCGTCGTCGCGATCGTGTTCGTCGGCGCCGGCATGGTGCAGAACTTCCGCGCCGGTCTGTCGCTGACCACGCTGGGCGGTGCCGAGCAGGTGATCACCGGCGGCCCGGTGGCGAGCCAGGAGGTCATCAAGGAGCTCGGCACCAACGGCGGCGGCTTCTACAACGTCAACGCGGCCCACCCGTTCGAGAACCCGACGGGCTGGACCAACGCGCTGGAGATCTTCCTGCTGCTGGTGATCGGCTTCTCGCTGCCGCGCACGTTCGGCCGGCTGGTCGGGGACAAGCGGCAGGGGCTGGCGATCGTCGCGGTGATGGCGGTGATCCTGGTCGGCAGCCTCGCGGTCGACGAGGCGGCCCAGCACGCCGCACACGGCACCGTGCCGACCGCGGTCGGCGCCGCCACCGAGGGCACCGACGTCCGCTTCGGCGTGCCGCAGTCCGCCGTCTTCGCGACCGCGACGACCGGCACCTCCACCGGCGCGGTGGACTCCTTCCACGACTCGTACACGGCCATCGGCGGCGCGACCCTGCTGGTCAACATGATGCTCGGCGAGGTCGCGCCCGGTGGCACCGGATCGGGCCTGTACGGCATCCTCATCCTCGCGATCATCACGGTGTTCGTGGCCGGGCTGATGATCGGGCGGACCCCGGAGTATCTCGGGAAGAAGATCGGCTCCCGGGAGATACGGCTGGCCTCGCTCTACCTGCTGACCACGCCGGCGATCGTGCTGATCGGCACCGGGATCGCGATGGCGCTGCCCGGGGAACGCGCCGGGATGCTCAACACCTGCGCGCACGGCCTGTCCGAGGTGCTCTACGCCTTCACCTCGGCGGCCAACAACAACGGCTCGGCGTTCGCCGGTCTCGGCGTCAACACGACCTGGTACAACGCCGCGCTCGGGCTGGCCATGATCGTCGGCCGGTTCCTGCCGGTCGTGCTCGTCCTCGGCCTGGCCGGCTCGCTGGCCCGGCAGCGGCCGGTGCCCGTGTCGGCCGGGACGCTGCCGACCTATCGCCCGCAGTTCGCCGGCCTGCTCACCGGCGTGACGCTCGTCGTCGTCGCTCTCACGTACTTCCCGGCCCTCGCGCTCGGGCCGCTCGCGGAGGGCATCCACTGATGACCACCACCCTGCCGGACAGTCCACAGCGGGCACCTCGGCCGGCGGCGCCCCGCCGGGTCTCCGGTGGCCTGCTCCACCCGGCTCAGCTCTGGCGGTCGGTACCGGACGCTCTGCGCAAGCTCGACCCGCGCACCCTGTGGCGGAACCCGGTCATGGTCATCGTCGAGATCGGGGCCGTGTTCACCACGGTGCTCGCGATCGCCGACCCGACGACGTTCGCCTGGCTGATCACGGTCTGGCTCTGGCTCACGGTTGTGTTCGCCAACCTGGCCGAGGCGGTCGCCGAGCGCCGTGGCAAGGCCCAGGCCGACGCGCTGCGCCGGACGCGCACCGACACCATCGCCCGCCGGCTCACCGACTGGCACGCCGGCGACGACCCGGCCACGGTGACGATCTCGCCGACGCCGGCACCCGAGCTCGTCCGGGGTGACGTCGTCGTGGTCGAGGCCGGCGAGACGATCCCGGGCGACGGGGACGTCGTCGAGGGCATCGCCAGTGTCGACGAGTCGGCGATCACCGGCGAGTCGGCGCCGGTCATCCGGGAGTCCGGCGGCGACCGATCCTCGGTCACCGGCAGCACCAGGGTGCTGTCCGACCGGATCGTCGTGCGGGTCACCAAGGAGCCGGGCGAGAGCTTCATCGACCGGATGATCGCCCTGGTCGAGGGCGCGTCCCGGCAGAAGACGCCGAACGAGATCGCGCTGAACATCCTGCTCGCCGCACTGACGATCATCTTCCTGCTCGCCGTCGCGACGCTGCAGCCGCTGGCGGTCTACTCCAAGCAACTGCAGCCGGCGATCCCGGACACCCGGACGCTGACCGGCAACGGCGTCACCGGCGTCGTGCTCGTCTCGCTGCTCGTCTGCCTGATCCCGACCACGATCGGCGCGCTGCTGTCGGCCATCGGCATCGCCGGCATGGACCGTCTGGTGCAGCGCAACGTGCTGGCGGTGTCCGGCCGAGCCGTCGAGGCCGCCGGCGACGTGAACACGCTGCTGCTCGACAAGACCGGCACGATCACCCTCGGGAACCGGCAGGCGACCCGCTTCCTGCCGCTGCCCGGCGTCTCCGAACCCGAGTTGGCCGACGCCGCCCAGCTGTCCAGCATGGCCGACGAGACGCCCGAGGGCCGTTCGGTCGTCGTGTTCGCCAAGCAGACGTACGGGCTGCGCGAGCGCGGCGAGGGCGAGCTGCGGGACGCGCGGATCGTGCCGTTCACCGCCCAGACCCGGATGTCCGGGGTGGATCTGTCCACTGCGGACGGTGGGCGGCAGGTGCGCAAGGGCGCGGCCAGCGCGGTGATCGCCTGGGTGCGCGGGCACGGCGGCACGATCCCGGCGCAGACCGGCGAGCTGGTCGACGGCATCTCCGGTTCCGGCGGCACCCCGCTGCTGGTCGGCGAGCAGGTCGGCGATGCCGCCCGGGTGCTCGGCATCATCGAGCTCACCGACGTGGTGAAGCAGGGCATGCGGCAGCGGTTCGACGAGATGCGGCGGATGGGCATCCGGACCGTGATGATCACCGGCGACAACCCGCTGACCGCGAAAGCCATCGCCGACGAGGCCGGCGTGGACGACTTCCTCGCCGAGGCCACGCCGGAGGACAAGCTCGCGTTGATCAAGCGGGAGCAGGAGGGCGGCAAGCTCGTCGCGATGACCGGCGACGGCACCAACGACGCGCCGGCGCTGGCCCAGGCGGACGTCGGCGTGGCCATGAACACCGGCACGTCGGCCGCGAAAGAGGCCGGCAACATGGTCGACCTCGACTCCGACCCGACCAAGCTGATCGAGATCGTGGAGATCGGCAAGCAGTTGCTGAT
>Ga0157370_10007661_pt1 | contig 11720 bp, 14 predicted proteins | sample C35metaG_FD_113463 | JGI IMG/M metagenome (GOLD analysis project Ga0157370, IMG submission 113463) | Corn rhizosphere microbial communities from Kellogg Biological Station, Michigan, USA - C3-5 metaG | ecosystem: Host-associated > Plants > Roots > Rhizosphere > Soil | place: USA: Michigan... | reverse complement strand
GGTACCTCGCGGCGATTGCATGTCAGTGAATCGGGCCCGGCGCGCACCACCGTCGTCCGCCCCGGTTACATGCGCGCCGCCGCCTGCCCGCCTCCCTCCGGCCCGGCGATTACCATCCTGAGGTAGCGTCGCGCGACCCAACCCGAGGCGCTCCCCAACATCAGCCAAAGACAGACGTTCGTTAGCGCCGTCGCCCAGACGAAACGTTGGGACAGGTGCTCCAACGCGGCAGCATCCGCAGCCGAGTGCTCGGCAAACGGGTGCGGCGGCAGAGCAGGCGCGCCGATCAAGTACGGTACCGCCAGCAGCGCCAGCGCCATCCACCGCCACGGGGATTTGCCGAATGACGCGCCGGCCAGCGCGATGGCCGCGCAGGCGGCGGTCAGCACCCACCAGAGCTGCCGCGCAACCAGCGGGGCTACGATGCCGCCAGGTATCTCCGGCGGCAAACCGAGGGCCGGCGCCACAAAGAACACAGCGTATCCCGCGACACCCCAGAGAAGCCCGTAATTCCAGTCCAGTTTGGACGCAAAACCAAAGTGAAGCGCCGCCCCCATCGCCGCGAGCAAGACCAGCGCGAACCCCATGGCAGTCAGTGCATTGGCCAAAACGGTGAAGCCGGTCCGCTCGACGCCGTCAGCGGGGCTCCACGCTTCGACTTCGTGCTCATGGATTGCCGCCGCGCGTGGGGTGTCGGCACTATCGTCGTGCGCGGGCGTCTCCACACCGGCCGATGCTCCGGGTTGTGGAACCTCGGCCTTCTGCTCGAACACTTCGGCGGCGAGAATGATCGGGATCGTCAGCCAGTGCTGGAGAAGGCTAACTCCGGCGCCCGATGCAAGGCCGATCAGAAGTGCCCAAAGCACAACCCGGCGAAACAGCATGTCGACTTTCTGCTGTCAGTGGCACGGAAAGTCTGCTGAGTGCCGTACGTCATGTGCCGCGTTGTGCACGGCGGGGATATGGGAGAACCCGGCGCCGTAGATCAGCACGCTACCCAGCAGGAACGCGGCGAAGAGCTGAAGCCCCTTGGAAATCGCGATAGTGCGCGGGTACGTCGCAGTGATGGCTTGGCTATGCATTTTGATTGCTCCTCATTGAACGGATAAGACAAGCTGCTGCAAACACCTCCGGATGGGACAACTGGTTACCACCGTCGATCGTGCACGTTTCACAGGACATCGGCGTTCCGGTCAGGAATGCCGCTGCCAGCCGTACCGTCTGATCAGTTGCACAATACAACCGTCCAGCAGGTAACCGATGGCTCCGACCACGAGAACCATTGCCATGAGCTGATCGTAATTGATGCTTTCGCGTGCATTCTCGATCGAGTAGCCGAGACCTGAGGTCACCCCGAAGAACTCTGCGGGGACAAGAACGATCCATGCGACGCCGAGAGCAAGTCGAAGGCCGGTGAGCACGTCGAAAGTGATCGCCCGTACGATGATTTGCGTCAGAATCTGCCATCGACTGGCGCCGAGATTCCGCGCTACCTTGAACCAGTTCGGATCCACTTTGGCCAGACCCGCCGCGGTGGAAAATATCACTGGCCAGACCGCGGCAATCGTGATCAGAAAGATGATTGCCGAGTCCCAGCCGATGAACACGATCACTGCGATCGGTTCCCAAGACAGCGGGCTGATCATGCGCAGTAACTGGAACGGGGCATTGCTCAATTCGCGAAAGATCCGGACGCGGCCAATCAGAACGCCGATCGGAGCCCCGACGGCGATTGCGATAAGCAGCCCCGTCGCCAACCGCCACCCGCTCGACCAGACCGCGCTCTGGATCTGTCCGCTGCGCCACATGCCGCCCATTGCCCGGAGCGCCGGGAGAGGCCCGAAGCTGGCGAAATAGGCCGTCGACGAACTGCGCGCGAGAAGCTCGATGCCAAGCCACCAGAGGGCGAAGAGAATCGCGAGACCCGCGACGAAATTGAACGCCGCCTGCCGCGTGGTCTTGCCGAGCCCAAGCGGTGCATCGATCACCGCGGTGGCGGCGGTGTCGGCGCCGGCGAGCTCCGTCGCGATGATATTCGGCCCCGGCATCTCTAGCCCGCCACCCGGTGGCGCCAGCTGTAGCGCGTGATCAGTGCGACACAAATGCCATCCAGGAACCAGCCGATGATCCCGATGACGAGCACCATCACTGTGAGGTGGTTATACGAAAGCGTGTCCCGCGCATCCCTGATCGCGTAGCCAAGCCCAGAGGTGACCCCCAGAAGCTCCGCGGGTACGAGTACGATCCACGCGACGCCCAGCGCCAGGCGGATGCCGGTGAAGACGTCGAACGCGATCGCCGGCAAAATCACCAGAGAGATCATGTGAACGGGATTTGCGCCGAGATTGCGGGCGACCTTGAACCAGTTCGGGTCCACCTTGGCCAATCCTGCAGCGGTAGCGAAGATCACCGGCCAAACTGCCGCAATCGCGATCAGGAAGATAATCGCCTGGTTCCAGTCCGGATACATGATTACTGCGAGCGGCATCCAGGAGAGCGGGCTGATCATGCGCAGGAACTGAAACCCTGAATTGCTCAGCTCGCGAAATCGCTTGCTGAAGCCCATGAGGATCCCGATCGGCACGCCGAAGACAACGGCGAGAAGCATGCCCATGCCGATGCGATACCCGCTGGCAACGACGGCGTCCTGAATCCTGTCGGTTTGCCAGAGGAAGGGAACCGACTTGAAGGTCGGAATCGGACCGAAGGTCACAAATGTTCGCGTTGCCGGATTGAGCCCCAGCAGCATTGTTCCTAGCTCCCAGAGCGCAGCAAACGCAAGCAGACCGAGAATCCCGCAGGTCAGGCGCCGCACCCCGAAGACCCGTTGACACAGGGAGGTCAGTGATCCCGCGGGTGCGGCGACTCCGATCATACTTCGATGACTTCCGTGCGGACAAACGGATCACCCGTTTGCGGCACGCTCAAATCGTTTTTCCACTTGGGATGATTTTCGAGCGATTTCTTGATGTAGCTGTAATTCAGAAGGTCCTTTACCACGAAGTCGGTGGACAGTTTGTCCATGAACGACTTGTCGCCGGTCACGACAAGCTTCCGCAGCTGATCCGTAACGACTTCGGTGGCCGATGGATAGGGCCAGGCCTGGAAGTTGATGCGGCTCTGGTGCCAGTCCACATGCTTGATCGCCTGCGGATTCTTGTAATAGGCGGGGTCGTAGAAATTCATTGCCCGGTCGACTACCTCGAACGAGAACGGGATGTAGTTCTTGCCGTCCTTCGACAGCATGTGCGCGGTCTCCTTTCGGTTCTCCGCCATGTAGAGCTGCGCCTCCACGACCGCGTTGTGAATGCTCTGCGCCCAACCCGCACGTGCCGGATCCATGACGTCGGCCTCGTGCATCGACACCACGCAACATGGATGCCCCTTCCAGACGTCGCCGGTGAAGCGCAGCATCTTGGCGCCGGCCTTGAGCTCACCGAGAGCGTTGAACGGCTCGGCACAAAAATATCCGTCAACTTTTCTGGCCGCGAGCGCCGGAGGCATGTCCGGCGGCGCCAGCACGAGCAGATTGCACTCGTTGGGTGCGAGCTTCGCGTCCTGCGGGCGGATCACCGGAGTGATACCCGCCTGCCGCAGGCAAATTTGCGCGATGATGTTGTGATTCGAGTACCAGTACGGCACCGCGAGTTGCTTACCACCAAGTTCCTTGAAACTCGTTATGCCCGTGTGCCCGCCGACCACGACGGCCGAGCCGTTGGTGTGGTCCCAGGCGGTGATCTTCACCGGGAATTTGTTGTTGTAGCGCATCCACAGGGGGATCGGATTGAGCAGGTGCACGAGGTTGAATTTGTGTGCCTGGAACGCCTCGACGATCTCCGACCAGCCGCGTACGAGCGTCGGGCGTACGGAATCCAGCCCCTCCTTCTTGTAGAAGCCCATCTCGTGCGCGATCAGCAGGGCGGCGGCGTCGGTGATCGGCAGATAGCCGACACGGACGACCGGGTCGAACTTCTTGTCCGCCCAGCCTTTCTTCGCCGCCAGCGCAGCGGCGCCGCCGAACGCGGCGAGCGCACCCACTTTAAGCACCGATCGCCGCGTAAGCTCCGTGCCGAGCGCCCCATCGAAGAGCGGTCGCTCGAGTGCAAGCTTGGGATCGACGATTCCGTCGCCGCATTGTTCACCTCCAGCCGGCGGCCCCGCGGAAGGATCTTCATGCTTGTTGCTTCGCCACTTCGTCATCTTCTGACCCTCCCGTCTGGGTTGATATCGGATCGGCTTGTTGCGCCGGCTTACGCCCGTGTGGGGCCGAGATTCCCGGTTGCGACCACGGTCTTTGCGATGTTCCCCGGCCGGGACTCGGCGCCGGTTCGAACCGGCGCCTCTTCATCGGAATCGCCCGGTTGCAATCTGGTCGCCTCCTCGAACGCCTTCATCAGGCGGGCGCGCATGTCCTGCACTGCCGGATCCTGTCGCTCGCGCGGACCGTTCAAGTCGATTGGAATGTCGTGAAAGATCTTGCCCGGTCGTCCCGCCATGATCAGGGCGCGCTCGCTCATCAGGACCGCTTCGTCTATATCGTGCGTAACGATCACCATATTGATACCGAGGCGCTTGACGATTGATCGGACGTCGCGCTGCAATGCCGCACGGGTAAACGCGTCCAGGGCGGAGAAAGGCTCATCCAGCAGGAGCAGCTCAGGCTCCATCACCAACGAACGCGCAAGTGCGACGCGCTGCTGCTGGCCGCCGGAGAGGTCCTGCACGTTGGCATCCGCGAACTCCTGAAGCTCCACCAGACGGATCGCATCGGCGACCCGTCTTCGAATCTCATCCTTGGGCCGGTGAGCGAACCGCAGTCCGATTCCGACGTTTTGTGCGACCTGCATCCAGGGGAACAGGTGGGGCGCCTGGAACATCATGACCCACCGTGGCGACGGACCCTCCACCAGAGTGTCGTCCAGGCGTACGGATCCGTGGGTGGGCCGCAACAGACCCGCGACAATGTGAAGTAGCGTCGACTTGCCGCATCCGGAGCGCCCGATGATGGCCAGCGCCTCGCCCGCCTGCGCCTCGACCTCGACCCGTTCGAACGTGAGCGCGCTGCGCGCGCTATAACGGTGCGTTAAACCCTGAATTCTTATTCGGACGCCGCGCTTTGCCATCTCCCTGACTCTCCACCACTGGGCTTCGACGAAGTAGCTCCTACTGCAGGCTGCCGGATTGCAGCTGTGCGGCGACCCTGGGCACCATCGATCGGGCCCATTCCATCGGACCGACGGACGCGACGGCGGCTAGCGTCGAAGAGTATGCCGACCCTCGCTGTAGCGCCATCGATTCGTCGACGGGCCGGGAGAACCTGCTGACCTCCGGAATCGGCACGTCACGACCAGGCCGTCGTGGGCGCCGCGCGAGCCAGTCTTGGCGGTTTGCCTCATCTACGCGCCCGTGAGCCGTTCGCGTACTTCACGCATCCGGCGGGCAAGCTCTTCCTCGTTGAAGAGATCCCGGGTGAGCATCGAGTGCGCCAGCGCCAGGAGTTGTCGCTCCGGGAAGGGGACGTTGCGGTAACACGATGCCGACAGTTCGTCTTCTTCCGCGCGGCGTTCGAGCAGAGGCAGCGCACAAGCTTCAGCGGAGAGCGCATCGCATGTCGCGTCAAGCGAAACCTTCCAGGGAGGGTCGGGATTCGTGACCCCGTATTGTGCTGCAAGGTCGCCCCAGACTCTTCCGCTCCTCCCGATTGCCTCCAGCAGCGGTATCTCGGCCGTGCCGATGCCGACTTCGGAGTCTGCTGCGACAGAAACGTCGGTTTCCTTGGAGGCGTTCATGGTCACGATGCTTCAATGGCCCGCATGTATCGGGTGAACCGCCGGATGAACGGGACGCTTGGCATTCGACGTCACACCAGGCTGTGGCATCGCCACGCCGATGAGGCAGTCGCGCGTCACAATCTCGGTCAGTTGCTGCTCGGACCATCCCTCGGTCCCGATGGGTCTCAGGGGCAGGACCATGTAACGGGTCTTCTGATTGGAATCGACGACCCTGATCTCCACGTCGGCGGCGAGTTGCAGGCCGAACTCGGCGAGCACCTGCCGCGGCCACCGCACCAGGCGGCGACGATAGTTCGGAGTTCGATACCATTCCGGCGACTGGCCGAGAATGGTCCGCGGATAGCACGAACACAACGTGCACACCACGACATGCTTCACCTTGGGCGTGTCTTCGAGAACGCGGAAGCTGCAGTAGTCGCTTGGTGTGCCGAACTTCGTCGGTGGGCCGTTGATCCAGTCGATCCCAACGGCCAAACTCGCCTTGACCCCGTCGGCCACCGCCAATTTCTTGAAGTCAGGATCCAGCCACGCTTTCGCCGCGAGCCGCGCCGCAGGCAGCGGACCGAGCGTATGAACATACTCGATCCAGCGTCGGTGGTCCTCGGCGCTGAAGAGCCCCTTCTCGATGGCAAGCTCCCGGACCGCCATTTCGAGAATCTCGAAATCGCTCACCTCATCGACCATCGGTGCCGCTTTGTGTGTATCCGACATCTGTCCGTCCTCTCCGCGATTCAGCCCGCCCGGATCAGCTCACGCCTGCTCCAGCCAGCGCTCGGAAAACTCGGTTTCCAGCGTATCGTTCTTGTAGCTCGCCGGATAGTCCGGCCAAAGTTCGTGCTGACGGAACACGACGCTGTAGAACCATTCAGGGTGATCCGTGTTGTCCCACGCTTCGTCTTCGGCGGCGGGGCTCTCGTAGACGACTTTCGTGATGCGGCCCACCGCGCCTCGCGTGTACACCTGACAGCGGGTGTAAAAGATATCGGGCAAATCCCTGATACGTACCATGTCTCCGTTCTTGAATTTCGCCTGGCCCGCTTCACCCCGGAAACATTGCGGGTCGCCGACGCCGCTGGCTTTCTTGGCGTGATGAGCTCTATCGTGCTGATTTTTGCTCATAGCGGCCTTTTACCTCATCGATCTTGTTGACCAGTTCGGTAAGCGTCACATATTGCTTGTCGACGATGATCCGCGCGGCACTCAGCAGCCAGCGCCCGTAATACGGCAGAGCAAGGTATTGCGTCTCGCCGACATCGACATTCTGCCGCCGCCGTCGCTCTTCGGCACTCCAGACGCCACGCCACGCAAGGCACTCGCAGGTTGCAAAGGTGTTCGCTTCCCACTGTTCCTCTTCCTTTTCCTCCCACTCGATCGGCACATCAGGCTCGCCACCGACGTCGTGTGACGACCGCAGCAGAGCGCGGTACTTTGCGTGATCGATCGCGTCAGGGTATGGTGCATGCTGCGGCTGGTGGTATGCCGGTTGCAGTTGGCCGACAAGGTCGAAATGGCGCATCAGTGCGGATCGGGAAGGTGACGGCATGCGCGAAGGCTCCTGCTTGTTCGGGGGGGCCGGGGATCGGCACCTGTTCGCCGCCACGGGGCCACAAAAACGTGGCCATCCGCGGTAGTTGTCCCTATCATCCGGATGCACGCATGCAAGTCAAGTCGTTATTCGAATGAGTCCGATAGGAACTTGCTATGGATCGCAATACGGCAACTCCCGATCGAGACACCGTGTCCCCGCGGTCTATACGCTACTTCCTGGCAGTTGCGGAATATTGCAGCTTCACTCGCGCGGCAGAAGTGTTGTGCATCTCGCAACCAAGCCTGTCGCAGCAGGTCAAGCAACTTGAGGAATCCCTCGGCGTCCAGCTGCTTGACCGAACGAGTCGCACGGTACGATTGACCGCGGCGGGTGAAGTCTATGTACGCTACGCCCGACGCGCGCTCGTCGAGCTGACGGCCGGGAGGCGCGCCCTGCACCAGTTTCAGGACCTCGGTCGCGGCATGCTGGAGGTCGGCATGACCCCCATTACCCAATATCTGGTTGCCCCGCTGCTCGAGAGCTTCAGCTCTCACTATCCGGGAATCGAGTTGCATGCCCTCGAGATGCCGCAGGGCGACATAGAGATCGCGGTGGGCGAGGATCAGATCGACCTCGGCATCGCCTTCACGAACAGCCTGTTGTCGAATGACGCCCGGTCTTCCGAGATCGACACACATGTTCTATTCACCGAGGCGCTGGAGCTTGCCGTCGGCAACGATCATCCTCGTGCGGAGCAGCAAACTCCGATGACCGGGCAGTCGTTGGGCCAACTACCTCTTGTACTGCTCGGTGGAAAGTTTGCGCTAAGACGCCACGTCGATCTCTATTGCGGGGAGCACCAGATTACGCCGCACGTCGCAATGGAAACCAATTCGCTGAGCATCATCCTCGAGATGGTCCGGCTCGGCCGGCTGGCTACCGTGCTGCCGAGTGCCATTGTCTGCGCGCAAAGCGAACTTCGCGCGGTAAAGCTAATTCCGGAGCTGCCCCAGCACGCGATCACCCTGATTTGCCGAAGGGGCGCCTCCAGGAGCCCGGCGTGCATTGCGTTCGCGGAACTCGCATCGGAATGGAGCTCGCACCGATGCACGGCAAAGTCGCAGGAGCGACTGCGCCCCTGCCCGCTCGCGGAAAGCTGCGACAGGAGCAGGCAAGGCGCTACCGTAGTGAGTCAGTAGTTCGCTGAACCGCTGGTGCTCCGCCGCGTGCGCCGGGCCGGCACATTGCACCGATGCCGGCGCAGTGATGGCTCCCGATCAGGGCTGATCGCGCCGGCGATCCGGCAGCACCGCATTGTCGTATCCGGAGACGAACTCGGTCGTCATTCCTGTCGCCTGTTCGAACATGTGGCGCCGAACCGCTCCAATATTCGAGCCATAAACATGGATGCTGATCGCTGCACCGGCGGTCCCGCCATGTGATACTGCGTGGATGTCCCCGATGCGCGGCGAGACTCGATCAATGTCCCCGCGGCGCATCCGGTGTACATTCTTCGGGACCTTCGGCACGCCGGGCCCGGTCACGTCGTACTCCTCGCACAATTCTTCACCACGCAACTGTCCGATCAGCCCCCACGTCAGATGATCGTGGATGGGCGTCCGCTGCGTTGGCAGCCACACGAAACTCACGACGGAAAAGCGCTCCCGCGGGTCCCCGTACAGCAAATACTGACGGTATCGATCGCGGCTGGGCACCGCGAACTCGTCTGGCAGCCATTGATTCGAGCACACCAGATCGTGCAGCAGCCCGGCCCCGACCTCGAGTATCTTCGCTTCATTCTCGCGATGCTCCTCGACAAGACGCGTCATCGCTGCAACAAACGTACGCATCGGCTTGAGCTCGCTCACAGATTGATCTCCACGAGACTTCCATCTCTTTGTCGACCTGACATCGACGCGGTCACGCCGAAAATCACGCCACGGTGGGCCCGCCCGGCGCGACCCCCTCGTCCCTGCTCGCCTCGTCGCGCTCGCGCAGCGCGTCGTCGTCGAGACTGAGGCGCGTTGACGCGACGATCTCGTCGAGCTGGTCGGTCGACGTCGCGCTGACGATCGGCGCGGTCACAGCCGGACGCGACAGCAGCCACGCAAGCGACACTTGCGCAGGCGTCGCGCCGAAGCGCTGCGAGACCCGGTCGAGGGCCGCCAGGATGCGCATCCCGCGAGCGTCGAGGAATTTCTTTACTCCGGCACCGCGCGGGCTCTTGGCGAGATCGGCGTCCGACCGGTACTTGCCGGTGAGAAACCCTGCAGCGAGCGCGAAGTACGAGATCACGCCGAGCCCTTCGCGGATGCAAAGTTCGGCGAGCGGCCCTTCGAATTCGTTGCGCACGCAGAGGTTGTACTGCGGCTGGAGCGTTGCATAGGTCGGCAGCCCCGCACGTCTGCCGGCGTCGAGGGCCTCCTGGAGCCGTGGAGCGGTGAGATTCGATGCCCCGATTGCGCGCACCTTGCCCTGCTCGATCAGCCGCGCGTACGCGTCGAGGGTCTCCTCGAACGGCGTCTTGTCGTCGTCCCAGTGCGACTGATAGAGGTCGATCGCCTCGACCTTGAGCCGCCGCAGCGACGCCTCGGCCTCGCGCATGATGCAGTCGCGGCGCAGACAGCGGTAGCCGAGACCGACGTCAGAACCAACCTTGGTGGCGACGATGACGTCGTCGTGGCGCCCGCGGCGCGCGATCCAGTTGCCGATCACCGTTTCCGATTCGCCGCCCGCGTGGCCGGGCACCCAGCGTGAATACGAGTTCGCCGTGTCGATCAGGTTGAAGCCAGCGCCGACGAATGCGTCGAGCAGGCGGAACGACGCCGGCTCGTCGGCGGTCCACCCGAACACGTTGCCGCCGAAGGCGAGCGGCGCGACATCGAACCCGGTACTGCCCAGCTTGCGTCGCTGCATATCCCCCCCTCGTTCCTGCCCTACGGAGTCGCGAACGTCGCGACCAACGCCTTCAGCGCCGCCGCAGCGCCGGTCGGAATCGACGTTCCGTCGCCGACCAGGAGCGTGTCGAAATCGAGCGTGGCGAGCCTGGTTACCGCCCGGCGCAGTCGGGGTGGATCGTCTACGACGCTGTCGCGAAGCAGCGAGCACGCCCCCGGCGGATTGCCGATGACCGCGTCGCCGACGACGAGGATCTCTCGCGCCGGCCAGTGGAGCGCGATCTCTCCCGGCGACTTGCCTGCCGCGTCGGTGACGGTGAACGGGCCGATCGACGCGCCGACCTCGATGTCGCCGTCGATGACGGCGCCCTGCCCGCGTGCGCGCTCGGCGTCCGCCGGATGGATCAGCGTCCTCCCGCCGGTGCGCGCGCGCACGACGTTGGCGGCGCGCGAGTGGTTGCGGTTGGTGAGGACGATCGACGCGACACCGAGGCCGGCGAGTTTTCCGAGCGTTTCAGCGTCGGGTTCCACCGGATCGATGCAGAGATTGCCCTGCGGATGAACGATCAGGTGACCGTTGAAGTCATAGCCGTGCGGTTCGGAGCGACGGCTCCAGGTGAAAATGCCGGGAAGAATCTCGTGCATGAGGTGACGATCGTTTCGGATTGACCTCAACGATACGATAATCGGCGTCCGATGCACAGTCGTACAAGCGATCGTTCGATGCGCGCGATGCTCGTCGTCGTCGACATCCAGAACGACTTCCTGCCCGGAGGCGCGCTTGCCGTGCCGGGAGGCGACGCCGTCGTCCCGGTCGTCAATCGCGTCGCCGCGCGCTTCGAGCACGTCGTGCTCACTGTGGCCCGACCACTGCGTGCAGGGCACGCGGGGCGCCGAGTTCTCGCCCGGCCTCGCGATTCCCCATGCCGAGCTCGTCGTGCGCAAGGGTTTTCGCGCGGCGATCGACAGTTACTCGGCGTTCTGCGAGGCCGACGCGACGACGCCGACCGGGCTCGCCGGATACCTGCACGAGCGAGGATTCGAGCGCATCGTGCTCGCCGGGCTCGCGACCGACTTCTGCGTCGCCTGGTCGGCGGTCGACGCGAGACGCCGCGGGTTCGAGGTCGCCGTCATCGAGGATGCCTGCCGGGCGATCGACACGTCGGGGTCGCTCGGTATCGCCTGGCAGCGGATGAACGACGCCGGAGTCGCCCGCACGACCTCCGCCGCGCTGGGCGCCTGAGCGACGCCTTCGCCCGGGACGCGCGCGCGCGCCGGTGTCGTCGTCTGCGGTTGCGCAACATAGCCACGCAGAAGACGAACGACGTCGGGCCGGTCCCAGTCGGCGGGACCGACGTGGCGCGCGAGCTCGCGGCCGTCGCGTCCGATCAACAGCGTCGTCGGCAGCGCCATGCCGCCGACCTGGGAGAGCGCGCGCGCCGACGAGTCGACATAGACGCGCAGCGCCTGCACGTCGAACTGGTCGAAATAGCTCGTCACCGC